>Ga0070698_100000380_pt1 | contig 46514 bp, 54 predicted proteins | sample KBSK1502metaG_FD_65477 | JGI IMG/M metagenome (GOLD analysis project Ga0070698, IMG submission 65477) | Corn, switchgrass and miscanthus rhizosphere microbial communities from Kellogg Biological Station, Michigan, USA - KBS K1-50-2 metaG | ecosystem: Host-associated > Plants > Roots >...
AACGCAGAAGAAAAATATTCTCGAACTGCAGGCCGACAGCCGACGCGATCAATAGACTGGGCAGCCAGCCGCTGGCATAGACCAGCAATCGCCGCCAGCCCACCCGGTCGCCCGGGACCCCCTCGGCGCCTCGGATGCGCCGCAGCAAGATAAAAAAATAGACGGCTGCCAGCGCCGACTGCCCGATCGCGCCCGCGACCAGGACGCTGCCGAGATGGCCGCCGCGACGAAGAAAAATCACGGCCAGCGCGAGTGTCAGTGCACCGGCAATCGGCGTTGCGATCGCCTGGCTGCGCATGTCGTAGATCGCCACCAGCGCAAACGACAGGACCCCGGTGGCAATGCCGCCGAGTAACAACACCGTCCCAAGGGCCAGCAGGTTGGCAACGTGGGCCTGTAGGACGCTGTCGATCACCGGCCGCAACGCAAAGACCGTCACACTGGTCAGAGCCCACACGGCAACGACGGCAATGGCGCTTTTGCGAAGCAGATCATGCGCCGCAGGCCGGTCGCCGCGACCCAAGACCTCCGGCAGATAGCGAAGCAGACCCTGGTCCTGGCCGAAGGTGGCCAGCAAAGATATATAAACCAGCACGCTGAGCACAAACGTGTAGCGGCCATACTCACTGGCCGACAGTTGCCGGATCAAGAACGCCCCCAACGCGAGCGTCGCGACCGCACTGGTGGCCCGCCACGCGATCGTCCAGCCGACAAGGCCGGTGGTCCGATCCGCCAGCCCAGCGATCGTGGCATCGCTACGTATCTTTGCCATGGACTCGCGGGATTATAGGTGGCTTCCGGCTACAATGCCGGGCGATGTTCCTGTGGGCGGACCTCGTCGAGCTGGTCCGTCACCCGTTTTCGGCACTGAGATCAATCGACGCCCGCCGGAGGCTGGCTGACGGCCTGGCCGCCCTTGCACTCTCCGCCACGCTGCCGGCGGCCGTCGCTGAAGTTGCCGCCGTCGGGCCGTTTCGCCCGCCGCCGAATCTGGGGTCGCTGCCGTCGCTCACGGCGCAGGGGGCTGATATCTATGCCCGTTGGGTCTACATGCACCGGTTCGTGCTTCCCGTCTCCGGCATTGCCATTTTTACTGTGCTTTGGGTCGCCACCGCAGGCTTGATCCACGTGATTGCCCGTGCGCTCGGCGGACGCGGCGACTTCGCCGGCCTTTTGAAACTCGTCGGGTACGCCGCGCTCGTGGGCCTGGTCGCCCTCCCGGTGGCGCTCGTGGACGCGCTGCTCAAGCTCCAGGGAGCCGCCCGGGCGGAGGCATCGTTCGGCCAGCTCGCCGGCCTCTTGGCCATCGCCATCTTTCTCTGGCAGAACGCGCTGCTCGTCATGGCGACCCGCGAACACTACGCGATCTCGACCGAGCGAGCTGTCGCCGCCGTCGTCGGACCAATCGGCGCGGTACTTATCCTGGTGCTCGCGCTGATTGTTCTTGCGATCATTCTCGCGATCATCGCGCAGCAGCCATGATCGCCGGCCGGTTTCCTGAGAATTTTCTTTGGGGCACGGCCACGGCGGCCCATCAGGTCGAAGGCGGCAACCACGCCAACGACTGGTGGGCCTGGGAGCAGGTCCCCGGGCATATCAAGAACGGCGACAGGTCCGACCGGGCCTGCGAGCATTACGAAAGATTTCGCACTGACTTTGATTTGCTGCGATCTTTGCACCAGAACGCCCATAGACTGTCTCTTGAGTGGTCTCGGATCGAGCCGGCGCCCGGAGAGTTCTCGTCCTCGGCGCTGGCGCACTACAGGGACGTTCTCCAGGCGTTGCGCGACCGCGGCATGGAGCCCCTGGTCACCCTGCATCACTTCACGAACCCAACCTGGATCGCCGACGCCGGCGGCTGGGACACCCCTGAAACGGCCGAGTACTTCGCCAGGTTTGCCGCGCGCGTCGCGGACGAACTTGGGACGCTAGCCCGCTTTTGGATCACGATCAACGAACCGACGGTGATCGCCTACCAGGGCTATCTTCGCGGCGAGTGGCCCCCTGGGAAGCGCGACCTGGGCGCCGCCGCACGGGTCCTGGTCAACTTGCTGCGCGGTCACTGGATGGCGTACGAGCGCATCAAGTCACGGCATCGTGCGCTTCAGCTCGGTCTCGCGCATCACTTACGTGTCTTCGACCCGGCCCGGCCGTTCATGCCCCAGGACCGCGCCGTTGCTGCGGCCTTCAATCGCGTCTTCAACGAGACAATGCTTCGTTCGCTGCGACTCGGGCGGCTTGTTTTTCCATTGACGCGGGCCGGCCGAGCCAGCGGCCCGCGCCACAGCCAAGATTTTATTGGCCTGAATTACTACACCCGCGAGCTCGTGAAATTCAATCATCGCTATCGCGCCGAACTGTTTGGCGATCGGATGCTCCCGGCTCACGCGCTGCGGTCGGACCTCAACTGGGAGCTGTATCCCGAAGGCCTGTACAGAACATTGCAATCGCTGCGACGGGAGAAGCTGCCGATCTACGTAACCGAGAATGGCATCGCCGACAGCCGGGATGCCCTGCGACCGGAGTATTTATTCACGCACGTAAACGCGATGCTCCGCGCGATCGAGGCCGGCGCGCCGGTGCGCGGCTATTTTCACTGGACGTGCTTCGATAATTTCGAATGGGCAGAGGGCTACAGCGCGAAATTCGGCTTGATCGCGTGCGATCCGGTGACCCAGGAGCGCCGGGCGCGCCCGAGTGCACGACTCTACGCCGAGATCTGTCGATTAAACGCCTTGCCGGCTACCGTCGAGCTTCCACCAGCGGCTCAACAGGCCATTGAGCCAGCCGGCCCGGTCGACCGGCACTGAGTTGCTCAGACCGGCGTGGCGGATCGCCGACGAGAAAACGATGCTCCATCTGGGCGATCACCTGTCCGGAGACCTCCAGCTCAGCCGTGACCCGGTAGACACCGTCGGCGTGGAGCCGGACGATCGGCTCGGCGATCACGGCGGCCGGGTCCAGTTGGTCCGGAATCGTAATCCAGTCGTGGCCGCGAAAGCGACGCTTCGCGAACCAACCGCGGACCTCGCGCCAAACGCTCGTATCGTGCGCGCGCTCGCGCTCGATGCGCCAGCGCAGGCGCGCCCGACCATGTCGCCCGGGATCGTCGTTGACGCAGACGATCCGCAGGTGCTGGAGCCGGCCCCGCGCCAATCGGAGCAGCAGACCGTCGACGGCGGCCTGGTTCTCCGGTAAGTCGATCGTGAGAAACAACGGCGCAAACGCTTCGGTGACAGCCCGATAGGCGCGCTTGGGCCGGCGCGCGTGATCGACGACGGACGCCGTAATCGCCGGAAAGCTATCGACCAACTGGAAGATCAAGACGCCGCCGCAATGCGCGAACTTCTGCCGGCGGAAGCGATCGATGGCGAAGCGCAGCAAATGCGCCTGGTACTCCTGGCTGGCTCGCACGCAGGCATCGCGGCTGGGGTGCGTCGATGGTGGGCCGATGCCGCTCCGCGCCCATTCGGCGGGCTGGTAGCCGGCGTAGCGCCAGCTCTCGTCGTCATCGGCAACCGGCCAGCCGCGATTCAGGTGGCGCCAGACCGGCGAGTTCGCGTTCGGGAGCGCCTGGGCACCGACTTCGGAGACAAACGCGGGGCTCAGGCCCCCCAGATCTCGCCAGTGTCCCTGGGACCACCCCTGGCCGCAGTGCAGGTCGTGGTCGCCGGCACCGGCGAGGACCGGCCGCGATGGGTCGAGCGTTCGCATCAGCGTGGCGGCTTCTTCGTCCACGTCGCGATTTAGCTGCTCCGTGTGCCGCTCCCCCAGCCAGGCGAGTGACCGGCTCCACGGCGGATCGGCGTGGATCGCGTAACAGACGACCGACGGCTTGTTGAACAGCACGTGGACGAGTTCTTCGGCCTGCGACATGACGGCTTCGCGAAAGAAAGCCAGCGACCGGACATCAGCCCGATGTACGTACGAGCCGATCAGCGGCATATCCTGCCAGATCAAAAGACCAGTCTGATCCGCGGCATCGTACAGCGCAGGGGCCTCGACGTGCGCGTTCAGTCGCAGCAGGTCCATGTTGGCGTGTTGCGCCAGCTCCAGGTCAGATTTCAATAACTCGTCGCCGGCCGCGTCGAGAAAAAATTCGCTGCAGTAATTCGCGCCGCGCATGAACATCGGCCGGCCGCTGACGGCGAAAGTCCAGCCCTCGGCCCGCGTCTGCAGCGAGACGTCACGGATGCCGAAGGTCTCCCGGAGGCTCGCGCTGCGCCGGTCGTCGGCATTGATCTCCAGCTCGGCGCGATAGAGCGCCGGCTCGCCGTGCGCCCACGGATACCAGAACTGGGGATTCGGCAACGCCAGCTCCACGAGCACGTCCTGGACATCGTGGCCGCTGAGGCGAAAGGCGCGGCGCATCTCCAGCGGCGCGGAGATTTCGAAATTTTGTCCGGCGACACGGATGCCCAACTCGCCGGTCATGATCCGGCCGTCCAGGTTGCGCAGCCGGATCCGTAGCGCCAGCCGCGCCAGATCACCTTGCTCGACGCGAGGCTCACAGTGCATCCACTCGGCGACGACGTGGCCGACTTGCTCGAGCAGCACCGGCCGCCAGAGTCCCATGGGGACATGCCAGACGTACTGTTCTCCAAGCCGACCCAACTCACGGCTGGGATAAGGCTTCGCATCTGAATCATTGAACAGGCCCATCAGGTGGCGCTTCGCCGCGAGGTCGGTCTCCACCGGCGCCTCGATGCAGACCGCCAGCACGTTCTCTTCGAGCAAGAACGACGAGATATCAAAGCTAAACGGCGCGAAGTAGCCGTAGTGGCTGCCGAGCAGGCGGCCATTCAGCCACACGTTGGCGACCAAGAATGCGCCGTCGAATCTCAGCAACGTTCGTTGTCGATGGCGGGGCCGCGGAAAGCGCAACCGGTACCAGATCGCCTCGTTGCCGCTCGTTGCGCCGTGTAGGCGCGGCACCGGCACCGGCGCCCAGGCGTCGTCGTCGAAATCGAGCCGGGGAAAGCCGTGATCCTCACCTTCCCCGAGCGTGGCGATTGCCATCCGCCAACCCGCAGTCAGCTCCTGGCGGTTCAGCGCCTGGGCCGGAAACAGCGACAGACAGTCATTCAGCGGCATGTCACGATGTCCTCTCGGGCATCACCCCGTCCACGGAACGGACGCGATAGAACTCCGGCGCCTTGTGAAACTCATCCGCGTAGCCCTCGGCCAGGTGCTGCTGGACGTCGTCGAGGCCGGCGGCCTCAACGAGGACCAGCGCGCAGCCGCCAAAGCCGCCGCCCATCATCCGCGCGCCGATCACCTGGGGCATCCCGGCGGCGAGCTCCACGAGGCAGTCAAGCTCCCGGCAGCTTACCGCGAAATCGAGGCGAAGGCTCTCATGCGATGCATAGAGAAGTGGACCCAGGCCTCGCGGCGAGCGCCGGCGAAGCGCGTCGGCCGCCTGCAGCACCCGGGAATTTTCCGTCACGACGTGGTGCGCTCGGCGCCGCTCAACTGGGTTCTCGATTCGCTCCAGGTCGACATCCGTCGCGTCTCGCAGGCTGATGAGCCCGAGCGCGGCGGCGGCCGCCTCGCACTCCCGGCGGCGCTCGTTATAGGCCGACGAGGCCAGCTCATGCCGCACCCGGCTGTCAGCGAGGAGCCAGGCATAGCGCCCGTCAGGGAGCGGCAGCTGCTCGTCGCGCATCGACCGGCAATCCAGCAGGATGGCATTGCCGCCTCGTGCTTTGAGCGCCGTGAACGGGTCCATGATCCCGGTGTGCGCGCCGACGAAGCCGTTCTCCGCGGCCTGGCAGAGCTCGGCGGTCTCGAGCGCCGCCATCTCGATGCCACGGGCCGCCAGCATGGCGACGGCGGTGGCCACTTCGAGGGCACCCGATGAGCTCAGCCCGGATCCAACCGGAATGTCCGATGCCACGAACGCATCGAAGCCGGGTCCGGGGTCATGGCGCTGGTCGATCTCGCGGGCAACGCCAACGAGATAGTCCGTCCAGTTACCCTGCCGGCGTGCGGGCAAGCCGTCGAGATCTATCGTCGCCTGGTATCGATCGCTGCGGAGGGCGACCCGAGCGTCTCGCCGGAGGCGAAGCGCAACGGCGATATGCCGATCGATCGCGGCCGGCAGCACGAAGCCCTGGTTATAGTCCGTGTGCTCGCCGATGATATTGATCCGTCCCGGAGCGACCGCGACGGCGCCCGGCGGATAGCCGAAGGCCTGACGAAAGCCGCTGCGGGCGCGTTCATCGAGTTGGTGTGGCGCACTCATGAGGGACGTCCCATCCGGGCGAAGAGCCAGTCAAGCGCCTCTGTCACATTCGCGGCAACCGGCAACGCTGGCTCGGTGCGGCCGTCGCGATCAAAGCGCCAGGTCTGGATGCCAATCGTCGGCCGCTGGTTGCGCAGTGCGAGGGCGATCTCGGACAGCGTGCCCAGGCCACCGCCGAGAGCCACGACCCCATCCGCTGTCCGTGCCAATATCGCGTTGCGGGCATGACCGAGCCCGGTCGCGATGGCTATGTCGATGTACGCGTTGGCGTCGTCCGTGTCGTCACCCGGTAGCAGCCCGATCGTCAGCCCGCCCGCCGCCCGGGCGCCGCGCGCGGCGTGCTCCATGACGCCGGTCAGCCCGCCGCAAACGAGCACCGCATTGCGTTCGGCAATGCCGCGGCCCAACTCGAAGGCCAGATCCGCGAGTGACGTCCGGGGGTCTGACTCACCGCAGACCGCGACCAGGCGTCGTCGAGAACTCAACGACTAAGAATAATAACTAGATTGTGCCAGAGCGAACTAAATTGTTCTCAGTGGGATAACGCTCGCCTGCTTGAAGTTGCGGATGCTGACCTGGGCCGCCAGGTGCGAGGCAACGTCGCGATACACGGCAGCCAGCGGCGAATCCGGTTCATGGACCATCAGTGGGACACCGGGGCCGCCGCCCTCGCGGATGCGCCGATCCAGCGGGATCTCGCCCAAAAACGGAATGTTCATGCGCTCGGCGAGCGCCTTGGCACCGCCGTGGCCGAAAATATCGTCCCGCTGGCCGCAATGCGGACAGACGAAGAAGCTCATGTTCTCGACCAGCCCAAGGTTGGGGACTTTTAGCGTGTTGAACATCTGGATGGCGCGGCCGACGTCAGCCGTTGACACGTCCTGGGGCGTGGAGACGACGACGGCCCCGGTCATCGGAATGCTCTGCGACATCGTGAGCTGCACGTCGCCCGTCCCGGGCGGCAGGTCCACGACCAGATAGTCCAATTCGCCCCAGTTGACGTCAAAGAGAAATTGCCTGACCGCGCCGGAGAGCATCGGCCCGCGCCAGATGGCCGGCTTATCGGCCTCGATAAAGAACGCGATCGAGATTATTTTCAGGCCGTAGCGCTGGATCGGCATGATCTTTTCGTTCTCGGCGTAGGGCTTCTCGTGTTCGGCGCCCAGAAGAATCGGCACGTTGGGACCGTAGACATCGGCGTCGAGCACGCCCACGCGCGCGCCAAGCTGCGAGAGGGCCAGCGCGATGTTCACGGCGCAGGTCGTCTTGCCAACGCCGCCCTTCCCGGCGCCGACGGAAATAATATTTCTTACCCCCTGGACCTGCTGCTTCTGCGGCACCCCACCGGTGCGCGAGACCTGCGCGTCCCACTTGATCTGCGCCTTCGGGGAGCCCGGCAACGTGGCCAGCGCGGCGTCGATGTCATCGTGGATCTTGTTCTTCAGCGGACAGGCGGGCGTCGTCAGTACGACCCGCATGCCGATCGTCTGCGCATCGACGATGGCGACGTCCTGGATCATCTTGAGCTCCATCATCGGGCGATGAAGCTCAGGATCCTGCACCGTGGACAGGGCCTTCAGGACGGTCTCCTCCCCGAGCTGGGTGACTGCCATAACGATCAGTTTACCCCGAGCTTCGGATGTAACTCAGGATGATGTCGTCGATCAGCCGTTCCACCGGCGCCAGGTCGTCGGTGAACACGATGCCGTTGGCGCGGACCTGCCGGACGCCGCCGGTTTGGAGCGCCTCGGCTGCGATCGGTTGGAGCTTGGGATTCGTTTCGGCGATGGCGCGGGCCAGGAACTGATCGACGGTGGCTGGGCTCGAGGTCGCGTAGATCACGCTGTTCGTGAATCGCCGGTTCGAGTCAATCACGAAGACGTTCGGAAAGACCGCGTTTAGCGTGCCGCTCAGGGCATCGACGAGACGATTGTCCGTCGGCGTCCGGCCAACGTTGATCGCGAGGACGCCGTCGGGCGCCAGGTGCGCCTTCGCGCTCTCAAAGAACTCGCGCGTCGTGAGATAAAACGGGATGTAGGGCTGACGGTAGGCGTCGACCAGGATGACGTCATAGCGCCCAGCCTGGGTCGCCATCCAGTAGCGGCCATCGGCGACGGTGACGTGCAGGTTCGCCTCGGTCATCTCGAAGTAGCGCCGACCGACGTCGACGATCTTCGGGTCGATCTCCACGCCGTCAATGGGAATTGGACCGTCGATCGCCGTGAACTGCCGCGCGACCGTTCCGCCGGCAAGTCCGACCAGGGCCACCCGGCCCGGGGCACGGCCCGAACCGAAGTACGGCGCAAGAAGGGCATCGTCCCAGTAGCCGTGCGTGTAGAGGCTGGACGGATCGTAAATCGAGTGCACCGCCGTGCCCTCATCCAGCAGCAGCTGGGTCTCGGTGCCGACGCGAACGACCTGAATGTAGCTATAGGCCGACTCGGTTTCATAAACGCGGACCCCGTAGGTCGCGGCCCGGATCCCGCCTCCGGACAGCAGCGCCAGGGCCACAATCACGATGGGAATCAGTAGATAGAGGCGACGCCGGCCCGGCTCATAGAGCCCGGCGGTCGAGATCGCACCCAGGAGGGACGCCAGGACGAAAATCGTCGGGCGAGTGCCGTACGTCGGGATCAGCCAGAAAACCGGCAGGAACGTGCCCAGGATGCTGCCCAGCGTCGACAGGGCGTAGACGGCGCCGGCCGCGTTGCCGGCCGTTTCCAGCTGCCGGATGCGAAGCCTGATCACGAACGGCGACACCATGCCGAGCAGGATCACCGGCGCGGCAAAAAGAACGATGACAGAGATCAATGACCCGAGCACCAGCCCGACGGACACTTGCGCGAAGCCACTCTGGGCAAGAGACAAGATCGGCCTCGACACGATCGGGATGGCCGCCGTAAGGAGGGCCGCCCCGGCGGTTAACTGAAATAACAGCCGGGCGTCCGGGCGCCGGTCCGCCAGCCGGCCGCCGGCGTAGTAGCCGATCGTCAGGTAGATCAGGATCAGCCCGATCAGGGTGCCCCAGATGAACAGCGACTGTCCGAAGAACGGCGCCAGCAGGCGCGCGGCGGCAAACTCGATGCCCAGGCTCGCCAGCCCGCCGGTGAACGCCAGCGGCAGCAACAACCGCTGGCGCCAGGCCGCCGCCGGCGACCGGAGTCGTGGCACCGCGGCCAACTCGGACTTGATCTCGGGGCGCACGGACTGTCTCAGGATACGCGGGGCGCCGCGACTACCCCATCACCGAATGGTGATACCCGACCAATTCGGATGTAACAAGGCGGGCGATTTCATATGGCCTCGGCCATTCGACTCGTATTAGCTAGCAGGTCATCGAGTTCATTCAAGGAGGACCTGATAAGAATGTTTCGACTCACGACGAAGGTGAAGATCGCGGCCGGTTTCGCTGCCGGAGCGCTCACGCTGGGCGCCGCCGGTGCGTATGCCGCCGCGAACGCAAACAACACCATTACCGTGACCGCGACTCCGATTGCCGTAGGCAAGGCTGGCAGCCAGCTGAATCTGATCGGCTTCAACGGGACGACCTCGTTGACGCTGCCGACCTTTACGAACGCCGGGGAATGCGTGTCGTTCCTGGCGCAGAACAAGAACATCGCGCTGGCGCCGCAAGGCAGCACGACCGGCTCAGTGAAGCTGTCCAAGAACTACCACGGCAAGCTTATGAGTGGTGCTAACAAGTGGTGCAAGACTCAGCTGACCGCGAAGACGAAGACCGACAGCGCGGATACGGAAACGGCGGATGCGACCCAGTCGACCGATTCGACTGATTCGAGCACGTCGCAGGTCAATGGCCATGCCAACGGCCACGGCAGGCACGCGCACGAAACTGACTAACTCGTAGACGTAAAGGGCCCCCTGCTGGGGGCCCTTTTTTATTTTGCGGCGACCGGGCTCAGGAGCGGGCCGGCGTAGTCGTGGTGCCAGATCACGGTCGCCAGGTCCTGGCCGTCGGGCTCGAGGGCAACCGCCTGCTCGTAGACGTAGAAATAGACATTCTCGAACGTCCAGCTCCCGAGCTGGCGCTCACGAAAGCCGGCCTGCAGCCGGCGGTCCTGCTCACCAGCCGAATACAGCCCGGCGGCGGAATCGTAGATCGCCTTCAGGATCCGAAGCTGGGCTTCGAGTTCCTCGATGATGACGACCGAAGCGCGGTCGAACTTCAGCTTCGCGATCCGGCGGCGCAGATCGTTGATCTCGAGCAGGTATTCGTCCATGGGTCAAGTTTATTCAAGACTCGCCGCGAGCCACAAGCACTCAGTGAATCAGCGAGTGGGCGGCGACCATGGGGGCGATCAGGATGGCGATGATGTTGATCACTTTGATCATCGGGTTGATCGCCGGTCCGGCGGTGTCTTTGTTGGGATCGCCGACGGTGTCGCCGGTGACCGCGGCCGCATGCGTCTCCGTGCCCTTGCCGCCGTAATGGCCGTCCTCGATGTACTTCTTGGCGTTGTCCCAGGCGCCACCACCCGACGTCATCTGGATCGCCAGGAAGATCCCGGTCACGATGGCGCCGATCAGCATGCCGCCAAGCGCCTTCGGCCCCAGGGTGAAGCCCACCAGCAGCGGCGCGGCCACCGGGATCAGCCCGGGGATGATCATTTCTCGTTGGGCCGCACGCGTGACGAGATCGACCGCCCGGCCGTACTCGGGCTGGGCGGTGCCTTCCAACAGCCCTTTGATCTCGCGGAACTGCCTGCGCACCTCGACAACCACCTGGCCGGCGGCCCGGCCGACCGCCAGCATGCTCAGCGAGCCGAATAAGAACGGCAGGATGCCGCCGAAAAAGAGCCCGACGATCACCAGCGGATCCGTGAGGTCGAACGCCAGATGCGCACCGCGCCCGACTTCTTCCGTATAGGACGAGAACAGGACGAGGGCCGCGAGCCCGGCGGAGCCGATCGCGTAGCCTTTGGTGACGGCTTTCGTCGTGTTGCCCACGGCATCGAGGGGGTCTGTGATGTTCCGGACGGACTCCGGCAGGTTCGCCATCTCCGCGATGCCGCCGGCATTGTCGGTGATCGGGCCATAGGCGTCGATCGCCACGATGATGCCCGTCATCGACAGCATGGACATGGCGGCGATGGCGATGCCGTACAGGCCGAAGTCGCCGGCCGACGGCTGTTGGTTGAGATAGAAGGACACGAGAATGCCCGAGCCGATCACCAGGACCGGCAGCGCCGTGCTGATCATGCCGATCGCCTGGCCCGCGATGATATTCGTGGCGGCGCCGGTCGTTGAGGCGCGCGCAATCAGCCGGACCGGTGGATAGTCGGCGCTCGTGAAGAACTCGGTGATAGCGACCAGCGCGATCGTCACCACCACGCCGACGACCGCTGCCCAGAAGAGATTGATATCCAGGCCGATCAGGAGCGTCACCGCCAGGAAGCCCGCCAGGGCCAGCACGGCGCTGACGCCGAGACCTCGATAAAGCGCGCCCATGATCCAGGTGCCGCGGCCCAGCCGCACGAACAGCGTGCCGATCACCGTCGCGATGATCGAGACGGCACCAAGGATTAGCGGGTAAAGCACGTACTGGACTTTTCCGGGGAACAGGAGGCTGCCTAGCAGCATGGCGGCAATCGCGGTGACCGCGTAGGTCTCGAAGAGATCCGCGGCCATGCCGGCGCAATCACCCACGTTGTCACCGACGTTGTCCGCGATGACCGCGGGATTGCGTGGATCATCTTCGGGAATGCCGGCCTCGACCTTGCCGACCAGGTCGGCGCCGACGTCGGCCGCCTTGGTGAAGATGCCGCCGCCGAGGCGGGCGAAAACGCTGATCAGGCTGGCGCCGAACGCGAGGCCGACCAGTGACTGGGGTTTTTGAAAGACCCAGTACGAAATGGCGACCCCCAGCAATCCGAGGCCGACGACGAAGAGGCCCGTCACCGCGCCACCCCGGAACGCGAGTTGGAGCGCCGCGTCGAGCCCGCGGGTGGCCGCCTGCGCGGTCCGTACGTTCGCCCGCACCGAGACGCCCATCCCCACGTAGCCGGCGAGCGCCGAGCATCCGGCGCCGACGATGTAAAGGACGCCGGTCTGCCAGTTGACCGCAAACGTGATCACGAGTGCGAGCACGACGCCGATCACCGCGATCACGCTGTACTGCCGGTTGAGATAGGCCGCCGCACCTTCCTGAATGGCGTGGGCGATCTGTTGCATGGCCTCGTTCCCGGGGTTCGCCGCAAGCACCCAGCGCGTCAGCAGCCCGCCGTATGCCAGTGCGATCAATGCCGCGACGCTGACGAGGGCCAGGACAGCCGTCGACGTCGAGTCATTGATAGTTATCGCGGCCGCGACGAACAGAATCAGCGCCTCCCTACCTTAGTGCGGGCGTACCAAAAAACGCCCGCCGTATTGTACCGTCCGACAAACTATGACCTCGGGCGCCCGAAGAGGGCGAGGACCTGGTCACGGATCCACTTCGGTGGCGGGACGCCACCAGGCCGCAGGTGGTCTCTCGCCACGAAGACGTCGTCTGCAGGCGCGGCGGACGCCACCTCGCGCTTGGGCGGCGCCACGAAGCCGACGCCAAGCGTCTCAGCCAGGTCGCGGATGCGGGCGAAGAAGCCCGACGTATGCGGCGAGCGCTCGAGTTGCAGACCGGTGAAGTCGTAGTGATGCACCCACTCGTGCAGCAGCGTCTCGAGGAAGACCTTGGGCGCGAGCACCTGCTGCCGAATCGCCGTCAAGTTATAGATCCTGATCGACCCGCGCTGCGGCGTCGACTCCCACGCGATCCGGTAATACCCGTAGGTCTTGACCTCCAGTTTGCCCCCGCGCGTGCGGTGCCGTTGCGGCCGGTCGGCGACCGTCAGCTTGCAAGGTGGGAGTCCCGCGGCCTGGTCGAGCACATCGAGCAAGGTCTGGCCCCTCGATTGCCGGCCGGCTGCCGTCGTCTCGTCGAGGACCGAGAGCGCGATGCCTTTTCCGAGCGGAAACTCGCGCCACGTGACGCTTTCAACGCCCTTGCTGCGTTCGTAGGCGGATCTGGGCATTCCCTGTCATTATGGGCGCGTGCCGCAGTCCAGCATCATCGTCGTCGGCAACGAGATCCTCCGCGGATTCACGGTCGATACCAACTCGAACTGGCTCGCAGGCAGACTCTTTCGCTCCGGATACCCGGTGCGGGTCATCGCCACGGTGGGCGACGTCGACGCGGATATCGTCGCCGTCGTTCGCGCTCACGTCGCGCGTCTCGAGCTGACACGGATCTTCGTATGCGGCGGGCTCGGGCCGACACCGGACGATCGCACATACGTCGCCTTGGCCCGGGCGCTCGACCAGCCACTGGTCTACCGGCGCGAGGTCGGCGCGCAGATGCAAAACCTGATGTTCATCATGAAGATGGCGGAGCGCCGCGGCACCGCCGGGCTGAATGCCGGCAACCGGCGGATGGCGATGCTGCCCGAGGGCGCGACCCTGGTGCGCAACGGCGCCGGCATGGCTCCCGGGCTGGCGTTCGACCTTGGGCCGGATCGATATTTATTTGCGCTGCCGGGCGTGCCGCACGAGCTTCGCTCCGTCTATGAAGACATTGAAGCAAGATACTTATTGGGCGGCCGCGGTGACGTGGTTCGCGAGCTGCACTACCGGCTCGCGCCGGAGAGCATGTTCCACGACGTGATGCAGGACCTCGAGCGTGAATATCCGGATGTGTCGCTGGGGTCCTACCCGCAGACGGAAACCCGCGAGCTCATCCTGCGAGCCTCCGGCCCGGATCCCCAGCGGGTGGAGGCCGTGATCAGGGCCATCCGCGACCGCGTCCGCCAGTACTCACCAGTCGGCTGAAATATAGAAACGGCGGCCCAATGGGCCGCCGTTTCTTAGAAAGGAAAACCCTTAGCGCTTTCGGGCGACGGCGCTGACCGCACCGCCGTGGTTGACCTTCTTCTCGCCGGTCGTATGCGCCGCGGTTGCGTCGCTCTTGGCGACCGCGCTCACGGCATCGCCGTGCGCATCCTTGTCGCTCTTGGCCGCCTTGTCGGCTGCGTCGTCGGCGTCCTCGTCAGTAGCCTCCGCGTCCTCGTCAGCCTCTCTTGCCGCGGCATCCGCCTTGGCATCAGCCTTGGCCGCGTCGGACTTCGCCTCGCCCTTGGCGCTCGCCAGGGTGCTGATCGCGTCGCCTTTCGCCTCGCCCTTGAGCGTCGTGCTGGTGGCGAGCGTGCTGACCGCCTTCCCGTGTGAGTTGCCCGCCACGGCGGACAGGGCGCCGACGGCCAGCAGACCGGCCGCCGCCGCCGCAATCATGATCGATCGAAGCATGAAAAACCCTCCTGGTTTTTGAGATTCCTGCCTGTTAGAACGCAGCGGCCTCGATCCGCTTACTGTCCAGGCCGAGTTTCTTTACTTTCCTTTAAAGTCGGGCGGCTGCTTGCTGACAAAGGACATGATGCCGACCATCGCGTCCTCCGTCATGGCCGCCTTGCCGAAGTTCTCGGCTTCGACCTCGTAGCCCTTGCCCGGGGACCGCTCCAGCCCGGCCAGCAGGGCCTCTTTCGCAAGGCGCAAGGCGATCGGTGCGGCGTGAGCGAGCCGCCGGGCGCGCTCCAGAACGGCCTGGTTGAATCCCTCGGCGGGAAGCGCCGCGTTGATGAGCCCGATGCCTGCCGCCTCGGGCGCTTTGAGCCGGGTCGATTCGAAGATCATTTCCGTCGCGCGGGCCCTCCCCACCAGGCGGGGCAGGCGCTGCGTCCCACCGGCGCCCGGGATCAATCCCAGGTTGGTTTCCGTTTGACCGATCGTCGAGCGACCGTCGTCGATCATCAGCCGGTAATCGCAGGCGAGCGCCAGCTCGCAGCCACCGCCCAGGGCATGCCCGTTGATGGCGGCGATCAGCGGCTTCGGGAAGTGTTCGATTTCGGTAAACGCGGCCTGGCTCCGTCGGGACATCTGCGCGACGCGCTCCAGCGTCGCGGGATTTTCCCGATCGAAACCGCCGTCGCCACCCATCGCCTTGATGTCCGCCCCGGCCATGAAATAGCGGTCGATGGCGCTGGTCAGCACCACGACCCGGGTTGTGTCGGCGTCTTTCACCTGGTTGAGCGCCTCGATCAACGCCTCCTGGAGCTCGACGACCAGGGCATTGACCGGGGGCCGGTTCATGCGAATGGTCGTGACGAAGTCCGCGGTCGAGATCTCGAGCAGGCCGGCCATCAAAACGTAAACAGGTCCATGCCGCCGGTCACCGGGAGGGCGACACCGGTGATGTAGCCGGCGGCCGGCGAGCACAGAAAGGTAATGGCGTTGGCGATGTCTTCCGGCTCACCTGGGCGGCGCATCGCGATGCGTTTTACCATGCGCTCGTTCATGTCGGGCCGCCCCATCTTGAACGCTTCGGTGGCGATGACGCCGGGCACGATGGCGTTGCAGGTGATGTTGTAACGGGCCCCCTCCAGCGCGAGCGTTCTGGCCAGGCCAATGAGGCCGGCCTTGGTCGTCGAATAGCTCGCCTGGCCAAAGCCACCCAGCGCGCCGGCGATCGAGGACATCATGATGATCCGGCCCCAGTTCCGTTGCTTCATGTGGGGCCAGACGGCCTTCGAGCAATTGAACGCGCCGGTCAGGTTGACTTTGAGGTCGCGGTCCCAGAGGGCATCGACCTGGTTGTCGAGCGTCCCCATGTGGTCGAGCGTCCCGGCGTTGTTCACGAGAATGTCCAGGCTGCCGAACTCGTTGACGACCTGGTCGACGACCTGCTTGACCTGCTCGCGATTGGTGACGTCCATCTTCAGGGCGACGGACCGCCGGCCCATTTGCCGGATCTCGTTGGAGGTCTTCTCCGAGTAGACGGCCTTTTGCGAGGCCATCACCTGCGAGAGTGCGCTCTGAGAGGCTTCGGCCGTCTTCTCGAGATCCGGGTCACTTTCGACCAGGATGTCCGTGACCACCACGTCGGCCCCGGCGCGCGCCAGCGCGAGGCAGTCGGCCCGGCCCAGGCCGCGCGACCCGCCCGTCACGAGGGCGACCTTCCCCTTGAGATCGATCATGACTAGCTCGCCTTCCGGATTTGAGGCTTCGGTTGTTCGCGTGTCAACGGACGCCGCTCGCCCGAGATCGCTCGGGAGATCACCAGCCGCTGGATCTCGGACGTCCCTTCCCAGATCTGGTAGATCTTGGCGTCGCGCATCCATTTCTCGACGGGATACTCGCGGATGTAGCCGTAACCACCCAGCACCTGCACGGCGTCGATCGTGACTTGCATCGCCATGTCGGCGGCAAACGCCTTCGCCATGCTGCCCTCGGCGCGCGTGAAGAGCATGTTGTTCTGCGCCATCCAGCCCGCCCGCCAGGTGAGCAGGCGCGCCGCGTCGATGTTGATCGCCATCTCGGCCAGCTTGAAGCCGATGCCTTCGTGCTTGATGATCGGCTTGCCGAAGGCGACCCGCTGCTGGGCGTAATCGAGCGCGTACTCATAAGCCGCCCGGGCGATGCCGATCGAGCCGGCCGCGACCGACGGACGGGAATGCTCGAGCATCAGCAACGCGCCGAGCGCGCCCGGCCCGGCATCGGGATCGCCGGGTTCGCCGCCCAGTCGGTTCGCGGTGGGGACGAAGCAGTCCTGCAGGATGACCTGCGCCGTGTGCGAGGCGCGGACGCCGAGCTTCTTTTCTTTCCGACCCATGGTGAGCCCTTTGTTGCCCTTCTCGACAACGAAGGCCGCGATGCCGGCCGCGCCGGCGCTCGGGTCGGTATTGGCGAAGATCACGTGCAGGTCGGCAATGCCGCCGTTCGTGATGAACTGCTTGGCGCCGTTGATCAGGTAGCCACCGTCGACTTTCTTGGCGGTGGTGGCGATCGCCATCGCATCGGAGCCGGCGCCCGGTTCGGTGAGGCCCATGGCGCCGACAACGGGGCTTTTGGCACTACAGAACTCGCCGATCCACTTCCGCTTCTGTGCCTCGTTGCCCATCGCGAGGACGGCCGTCGCGGCCAGCCCGGTGCCCGTGATGGCCACCGCGATTCCGGCACAACCCCAATGGAGCTCTTCGGCGATCAACATGTTGGAGATCATGTCGAGACCGCCACCGCCGTACGCCTCCGGCATGATCGCCACCGGCGTCAGCCCCACTTCGTGGGCCTTCTTCAACACCGGCCAGGGAAACTCTTCGGTTTCGTCATAGTGAGGCGCCACCGGCCGGATCTCCTTCTCGGCGAATTCGTGCGCCAGCGCTTTGATGTCTTCTTGCTCAGGGGTCAGCGTGAAGTCAAGCGGCATGGGTAGTGCTCCTTTGTGGTGGGAACTGGGCCTCCGCCACACCTTTGTTCAAGACTCGTTCTCCGCGTTGATTGGTCACGACCAGGTTGATCACGACGCGCCGTGTTGCATCGTCTTTCGACGCGACGCTTCCGGAACAGGTCACATCGTCGCCGGGTACGACCATCCCGGCGAAGCGACCTTGCAGGCGCTTCAGCAATGAACGATCGCCCAACCAGTCGGTCACCATCTGGTTGGCAAAGGCCATCGTGAGCATCCCGTGGGCGATCACGCCGGGCAGGCCGGCGGAGCGCGCGAAAGTCTCGTCCAGGTGGATCGGGTTGCGATCGCCGGAGGCCTCCGCGTACTGACGGATCTGTTCGACCGTCACGTGCTTGGTCAATGCGGGCAACGTCTGACCCGGGCTGATGTGCTCGAAATCCAGCGCGCTCATGGTCTTCATGGCTTCCGGATGATGAAGAGGGCGGTGCCGTCGGAGACCGGGCGGTCCTGCTCGTCCGCGGCTTTGAGCTCGAACGTGACCAGCTCCATGTCGCCGCGCGTGTTGATCGCGGTCAGTCGCCCCACCGTGCGGATGCGATCACCCGGACGAACCGGCCTCTGAAAACTGAACTGCTGCTCACCGTGGACCAAGTGCGCGACGTCCAGTGCCACCTTCTGGTCGGTCCAGAGCTGCCAGTAAGCGTCGAAGCCGTAGACCATGGCGTAGGTCGGTGGGGCGATCAGCTCGCCATCCTCCCGTACATCGCCCACGGCCGCCATGTAGTCGCGGATCGATTGCTCGGTGACCTGGAAGGGCGCCGTCTCGTAGCTCCGGCCGACCCAGCGCGCGTCCGTCACTACTGCAACAGCCCCTGCAGTTTCATCGCCAGCCCCATGTCACCCTTCACCTTGAGCTTCTGCTGCATGAAGGCGGTCACGGGGTTCAGCTTGCCGGTCGCGATGTTCATCCAGTCATCCGTCGAGGCGATCAGGGTGGTGTTGGGGCTTTGCGCCGGCCCCGGACTGAGGGTGGGGGCGCCGTTGGCGATCTTCAGCGTCCACGATTCGCCGCTCAGGTCGAACTGGTAGGTCGCATTCAGACCCGCGGACTTCTCCGGATGCGACTTGATGCGATTCTCGATCTCCGTAAAAACTTCCTTGGCTTCAGGCATGGGTGCCTCCTTCTTGTTCTGGCGAGCTTGGGATCGATGCGGCGCCTTTCAGGAACAGGCTGGCGCATGCCTGGGCAAGCGCGGCGGGGCTCATCGACGGCTCCTCGTTGCGCTGAAAGTGCTGCCAGTACGCGAGCTGGGCCGCCATTCCGAGCAGCGCGAACGCCGCCACCGCGGTCGCCGGCACGCCCAGTTCGCGCAGCGTCGGCCGAAAGGCCGCGGCGAGGGTTTGATGCAGCTCGGTTTGACGAGCTTCGAAGCTCTCGTCGATGCCGAGCCCCTCAATGGTCAGCCGGCGGTTCCACCGCGCGTACTCCTCGTAGAACTCGAAGTAGGCCCTCAGCCCGGCCTCGAGCCGCTCCTGGGCGTCCAGCACATCGCGGGTGACCCAGTAAATCCGGCGGCGCAGCAGCGTCGCCATCTCGTCTTGGAGGGCCGCGAACACACCCTTCTTGTCGGCGAAGTACAAGTAGAACGCTCCCTGGGAAAGGCCGGCGGCCTGCACGACCGCACTAACGGTGGCGCCGTGGTAACCGTCACGCTCGAAGACCCGGCGGGCCGCCTCCAGCAGCTCGCCACGGCGGACCCACTGCCGCTCGGTCAGGGGCGATTCGCTGGCGGTCCGGCTACTGACTGACACGTCAGTCACCAGCGTAGCAGGTCCGTCGACCTCCTGTCTAGCGGATGATGACGAAGAACCGTTCGGTCGCCCTATCCGTCTGGCTGGCGGCGGTCACGTCGACGGCCCGGAGCGGGTCGACGTTGGCCGACAGCGCGCTGCCGGAACCGAGACCAGCCTGAGATCCGAGTGGAGATTTGCGGATCGCGTCGAGCAGCCTGGCGATGTCCACGTAAACGATGGCCGACGGTTTGGCCAGGGACGCGGCGCTCGCCGTCTTGTAGGTCGGGTCGGACGCGATGGTCGCCCCACCCTTGTGCGTATCGATGATCGCCTTGACCTCGTCCGGGGTGGAGGCGAGGATGCCCATGCCGTCGAGAACCGCATAGGAGGGCGTAAGGACGCCGGCACCCAGCTGACCTAGTCCGGTTATCCAGGAGGTGATCACGATGCCGCGGTATTGGCTCTTGGTGACGTGGCTGGCCGGCGGCGAAGCGGCGACACCGGGCGGAGAACCGAAGCTGGAGCCAGCGCCCCCGCCACCGAAGCTGGAGCCGGCCGCTCCCTCCGCCAGCATCAGGAGCTTGCCGAAGAACGCGTCCATACTCCGCTCGTTATCGGTTCCCAGGAGGATGGCGCCGGCCGGCACGCCGCTATGGCCGAGCTCGACTTCCAGCCCCGCGTCGCCGGTCAGGTGCGGCAGGACGCCGCCCGGCCCTGTCAGGCCAATCGCGTCGGTGCCGGCTTTCACGGACGCCTCGTTGCCCGACTGGTCGAGCACCGTCTGGATGCTTCGGTTCAGGCTGGTGATGGCCAGGAAGGCATCGCTGGCCCTGGGAATCCAGCTCACGACCGCATCGGCCCGCCCCGCGTGCGCGAACGCCTCCCGGGTTGCAGGCGAGAGCTTCGATTGGTCGACCTTCACCAGTACGTCGGCCAGTAAGCCATCGCCATTCGCTGAGAGCGTGGCCCCGATCCCCTGCAGTGCGTCGACATCGTTCATGTTCTTCAGCGCGAGGCTGAGGGCCGGCGTGGTGGCCATCTCTTTCTTTACGCTGGCGACGAGCGATTTCCCGTTGACGTAGAGGACACCGAGCCGGTCCGACGGCAGCCCGGCCAGCGTGGCTTTGTAATCGCTCGAGTCCACCAGACGTGGGGCCCGGCCCTGGTCGGCGTCGATGATCTCGTGAATCTGTGCGCTCGAAGTAGCGAACACCACCACGTGATCGACGTAGCTATACGCAGCTGCCTTCTCGGATGGGTTGGTGGGCGTCCCGACGGAAATCGTGATGCCGCTATATGTCTCGTCCTTCCACTGCAACTTCTTGCCGTACTTGCTCGCGCGCAGCCTCGCCAGCATGGCCAGGGCCTTCGTGTCGTCACGCGACACGAAATAGACGGCGGCCGGGCTGTCACTCGTGCTGCCGAGGTTCAGCCTGGCGCTAACACCAATTTCGGAACCGAGCCAGGGCTGGATATCACCACTGAACGAGATCTCTGAGTCCTTGAGGACCTCGTCGAGCTTGTCGGTGATGGCTTTGTCGGTCTTGTAGTCGGGGAAGCTGTGGACAGCATGCAGGAGGTTCACCTTCTGCGCAACGGAGGGATCGAGGTTCGCCACCGCGATCACGTCCGCAGTCGCCGGCACCATTTTCTCGACGGTGGCATTCTGTTTCGTCAGCAGCAAGACCGCGGCTGCGCTCACGGCGGCAAGGGCGAGGACCGCCCCGGCAGGAATCAGCAGCCGCCGATGCTGGACAAACCACGAGCGGGGCGCTGGGGCGGCAACCACGGGGACGGCCGGCGGGACCGCCTGGTCTGGGTCGGGCTGGGAAGCCGGCGTCAGGTCGCCTTCGGTGCTCATCGGGGGGATGCCTCACAGCATCAACTCCCGCCGTTCGGGCAACTTGTTAGCTGCGCGTGCTCGTTGCCAGGGTGTTGCCGAAATGCAACCGAGCGAGGGCCTGCATCTCGTCGGGGGAGAACCCCGTGCTCCGGCCGGCGTGGTATTGCCGCTCCACCTCGCGGTGGATGGCCAGTACGCGGGGGTCGTCCTTGCGCACCTGGGCGGAGCCCTTGAGCGCCAGGGTGGTGTTGATCCAGTAAGCGATCCCGGCCAGCCCCGACCGGTCATTGACGGTGATCCCGAGCGGCCGGTCGAGGATGCGAGCGGTGTCGAAGATGTTGTAGATCTCCTCGTTCTTCAGCAGGCCGTCAGCGTGGATGCCGGCGCTGGTGACGTTGAAGCCGGCCCCAGCGAACGGATAGTTCGCCGGCAGCGGGGTCGCCAGCTGGTCGCGGAAATACGTGGCAGCCCGCGTAATCGCCGTGGGATCGACTCCGGGGGTCTCCCCGCGCAAGCCGATGTGATCGATGACCAGGGCTTCCAGCGGCGGGTTGCCGGTCCTCTCGCCCCAGCCGAAGAGCGAACCATTGGCCGCGGAGCAACCGTACAGCCAGGCAGCCACCGTGTTCACCTCGCCCCGATGAAAGTCGTTGTGGCCGTGCCATTCCAGGTGCTCGGGCGCGACGCCGAGGCTGCCCGTGAAGAACTGCACCAGGCGCGGCACACCACGGGGCAAGGCCGCCTCGGGCCAGGGCAGCCCGAAGCCCATCGTGTCGCAGAGCCGGAACTTGATCGGCACCGCAGCCCGCCGGGCAAGCTCCTGCAACGACGTCACCAGCGGCGCGACGAAGCCGTCCAGGTCAGCGCGAGTCAGGTCCTCGAGGTGACATCGCGGGCGGATGCCGGCGTCGATCACGCCACTGACGACGCGCGTGTAGTCCTCGGCCGCCTGACGGCGCGTGCGGTTCATCTTGAGGTAGATGTGGTAATCCGACGCCGACACCAGGATGCCGGTCTCCTTGACGCCGGTCGCCCTGACAGCCCTGAGATCGTCCAATGAGGCGCGCATCCAGGTCGTCACCTCAGGACCGGGTCGTTGCTGGCAGGCAGCGATCGCCTCCCGGTCGACCGGGGTGTACGCGAAAAACTCGGTCTGCCGGATGACCGGGCCACCTAGTTGGTTCAGCAGATCGTAGAGATGGACGATCTGATCGACGCTGTACGGAGCCCGCGCCTGCTGGCCGTCGCGGAAGGTGGTGTCGGTGATCCAGATATCGGCCGGAAGGGCCTGCGGGACCGCATGCGCCTCGAAGCGGATCGGCGGGATCCGGCTGTATGGGAAGTCGTCGCGCAGGAGATTCGGATCGGCCCTGTCCAGCATCGCCCCATTCTATGCATATGTTGATTTGTCTTGCAACGTATTGACGGCAAAGATCCCGTTCGGGTAGGCTTCTCCACACGTGATCGAGATCCACGGGGAGCCCTACCTGAGTGCCGCCGAGGCGTGCGATCTACTCGGCATCAAGCCGGCGACCCTCTACGCCTACGTCAGCCGGGGCGTCCTACGGAGTTACCGCCAGGGGATCAAGCGGGCGCGCCTCTACCGCCGCGGCGAGCTCCTGCGGGCCCTCGTCCTGCAGCCGAGCCGCGGCCACCAATCCCTCCCCCACGCCGCCGACTGGATGGGCGACCCTTAGACGGATACCACGTGGGTGGCGCCGCAGATGCGGCACTTCTCCTCCCGCTGGCCGCCCTCGACCTTCCCCGTTGCCTTCCACGGCCACCCGGACTTCTTGATATGGCAGATGCATGGCTTATCCGTTGCCTGCGTAGTCCCCTGTGCCACGTTGCGCCTCCTTTTTTGATCGGGCATCGTCTTATGCCGCGCTTACTATGCGCGGCAACTGACGCAGGTTCAAGCTCCGGTGACAAACCGCCGGTTTACTGGAACGTGCTGTACTCGATTTCCTTCTTGCGCTCGAAGGCTTCCTCGCGCGTTTCGAACGTCTGGAAATGGCCACGGCCGTGAAGCACGTAGATGCCGTCCACGTCGTCGCGCGTAACCCTCAGGTCGGGGAGATCGATGTTGTAAACCTGGCCCGAGTCGGTGGCGCGCAGTCGTGCCATGCCGGGATTCTAGCCTCGCCTCAACGGACGCTCAGGCGACGGTCACCTCGTCCATCAGGTAGACGTCCTGGACCGCGTTCAGCAGCTGGATGCCCTCGCTCATCGGCCGCATGAAGGCCTTGCGCCCGGTGATGAGGCCCGTGCCGCCGGCCCGCTTGTTGATCACGGCCGTCTTGACGGCTTCCTTGAGATCGCTGTCACCGGTTGACGCGCCACCCGAATTGATGAGCCCACTGCGGCCCATGTAGCAATTCGCCACCTGGTAGCGGGTGAGATCGATCGGATGATCGGTCGTCAGCTTGTCGTAGACCGCCTTGGACGTCTTGCCGAACTTCAAGACCTCGAAACCGCGATTCGTCTCGGGCAGTTTCTGCTTGATGATGTCCGCCTCGATGGTGACCCCCATGTGGTTGGCCTGCCCGGTGAGATCGGCCGCAACTTCGTAATTGACGCCGTCTTTGGTGAAGGCGGGATTGCGGACATAGCACCACAGCACGGTGGCCATCCCCAGCTCGTGCGCTTCGTGGAACGCGGCCGAGATTTCCTGGATCTGCCGGTCCGACTCCGCCGAGCCGAAGTAAATCGTGGCGCCCAGCGCCACGGCCCCGAGTTCCCACGCCTCTTTGACCGTCCCGAAGCGAATCTGGTCGTACTTGTTGGGATAGGTCAGCAGCTCGTTGTGATTGATCTTGCAGATGAAGGGGATCTTGTGTGCGTACTTGCGGGCGACCGAGCCGAGGACACCGAACGTCGAAGCTACCGCGTTGCAGCCGCCCTCGATCGCAAGCTCGACGATCTTCTCGCCGTCGAAGTACTCCGGGTTCGCGGCAAAGGACGCGCCGGCGGAGTGCTCGATCCCCTGGTCGACCGGCAGGATCGAGAGATAGCCAGTGCCCGCCAGCCGGCCGTGGTCGAAGAGCGACTCGAGGCTGCGCAGCACGCGGGTCGGCCGGTCGCTGGTCGCAAAGATCCGCGTGACGAAGCCTGGGCCGGGAAGGTGCAGCTGGGACTTCGGGATCGTTTTACACTCGTGCTCGAGCAAGCCCTGGGCGTCGGTTCCCAGGATCGACTCGAGCTTGCTGAGCGACGTCGCGGTGGCGGTGGCCATCTGCTCCTCCTTTGGCGGGGTCTGTCATTCAGTTTAGGCCTTGGCTCGCCCCTAAACTGAGTGTCGATGGTGGCGCGGTGAGCGGTCGCGTCGCCCGCCTCCTCCTCATCGGGGTGGCCACCGGCGTGGCCAGCGGCCTGCTGGGTGTCGGCGGCGGCTTCGTCATGGTGCCGGCCCTGGTCTACGTGCTCGGCACCCCGCAGCGGGAAGCCAACGGTACGTCACTGGCGGTCATCGTGCCGGTGGCGATCGTCGGCGCCGGGATTCTGGGAGGTGGACACCAGGTCGACCTCGAGGTTGGCATCGCGCTCGCGATCGGGGCCGTCGGCGGCGCCGTGGTTGGGGCTCGCCTGACCCGCCGCTTATCCGACCTGGTCCTCCGCCGGGCCTTCGGCGTCATGGCGGTCGCCGTCGGAATCGTGATGATCGCCGATGCGGTGCTGCGCGCGGTTGGCGGCAACGCGCAATTGACTGCCGGCCTCAATCCCACCGGGATTTCGCTCTGGGTCATGGCCTTCGTAGTCGGCGCCATCGCCGGCGTGCTGAGTGGCCTGCTCGGCATCGGAGGCGGCGCGATCATGGTGCCGGCGATGACGCTGCTCATGGGGCTGAGCCAGCACGTGGCGCAGGGGACGTCGCTGCTCGTGATCATCCCGACAGCGATCTCGGGCTCGATCACGCACTTTCGCATGGGCAACATTCGGCTGCGGACCGCCGGCTGGTTGTCGCTCGGCGGCGCGCTCGGTGCCGTGGCCGGCGCCATCCTCGCCCTGGCGAGCCCGGATCAGCTGCTGCGCCTGCTCTTTGGTGCCTACCTCGCCTTGACGGGGGTTCGCATGCTGCAGGCGCCGAAAACGAAAGTCACGCAGCCTACAATGGCGAGTCAATGAGCCTGGTCGAGTGGTCGGTCATCATCATGGGCGGCTGGGTGGTGGCCGTCGTCGCCGCCGGCCTGATCATGGCGCTACGCCCCGGCGCCGGCGAGCTGCAATACGACACGCCGATGGCGGAACCGCTCGTGCTTCGCCAGGCGGCGGGGGTGATGCCGCGCCGGGCCTGGGGCTTCCGCCCACCGGTCCACCATTCGCAGTACGACCCGGCGCCCTGGCAGGTGCAGCTTCCTCGATCCGCCGAGGACAGCCTGGACAATGTGGACCGCGCCACCGACATCAAGCGCGAGCTTGGCAGCGAGCACGAGCCGTGGGAGCGCCTCGACCGCCAGGGTCTCTAGCGCTTACTCGCCGAGTTCGCGGCTGACCCGGTCGAGCACGTCGAGCATCCGCCGCGAGGTCGCGTGCAAGCTCTCCTGGAGCAAGGTGAGCGCGTGGTGCGCATCGGCGAGGACGTCGGCTTCGCCGGTCAGGTCATCCGGCGTCTCGGCAAAGCGCGGCAACACGTCCTCGAACAGCAACTGGAACCGCTGCTCCGCCAGCGCCAGGCAGGTCGCGAGGGTGACGATCTGGTCTTCCACCTGCGGATCGAGACCGCGGAGGGCCCGCCAGGCGGGCTCGGGAACCGCGCTGCTGCCGGGTGGCGATGCCCCTGCCATCTCGACCATCATGCTAATGCGCGCATGATCGCAACCGCCGCCGACGGGACGCGCCTGCATTACATCGTGGAGGGCGGTGGTCCGCCACTCGTGCTGGTCGGCGGCAAGACCTCGAGCATCGAGGGGGCCTGGTGGCGCCACATCCCGGCCCTCGCGCAGCGCCTCAAGGTGATCGCACTCGACAATCGCGGCGCCGGCGCCTCCGACAAGCCCGACAAACCCTACACGACGCAGTTGATGGCGGAGGACGCCCTTGCGGTGCTGCGCGATGCCGGCGAAACGTCGGCGCATTGGTTCGGTCTCTCGATGGGAGGGATGATTTTGCAGCAGCTCGCCCTCGACCATCCGGACGCCGTTCGCAGCTTGATCCTGGGGGCGACCCACTGCGGCGGCGAGCGCCCGCCGACGACCGGCACCGATCCGCCCGCGGTCGAGGGCCCGCTGCGCCGTTTTGCGAATCTCTACGATGCCCGCTTCATCGCCGACCATCCAGAGTGGGTCGAAGAGGACGCCAAGCGTTTCGGCAAGATGCCGCTCCACGCCATCGTCCGCCAGGACCAGGCGGTCAAGCACCACAACCTCTGCGACCGGCTCAACGAAATCCGTCAACCGGTGCTGATCCTCCATGGCCGGCAGGACCGAATGGTTCCGCTTGCACGCGCCGAGGAGCTCCGACGAGGCTTGCCCAATGCTCGGCTCCACATCCTCGACCCCGCCGGCCACCAGGTCCATTCCGAGCAATTCCCGACGGTGCTGCGACTGGTGCAGGACTTCGTCGAGGAGGTCGAGCGCCAGCGAGCTTAAGCGGCCCTCCAGGTCACCAGCTCGCGGCTGACCTGCTTATGCAGCCGACCCTCGACGGCCAGTGACTGACAATGCGCCAGCGTCTCCTGCAGGGCCAGGCGCTGCTGAAAGACGTTTCTCTGCATGATGCCCTGGAAGAGCTCTGCCGCCAGCTGCCAGCCAGACTTCGCGCCGCCACCAGCGAGCCGGACGAGCGCGGCCTTACGCGCCTCATGGTGCTCGATGATTTCCCCGATCCGGCCGCGATGATCGTAAAAAGGATCGCCGTGAGCGGGCAGCACGGTTTCAACCTCGAGCCGGCGGATGCGTTCCAGTGAGAGGATGTAGTCGTCAAGGGGGTCCGCTCCCGATTGTGGGTGCAAGCCGATGTTCGGGCTGATCTTCGGTAGCAGGTGATCCCCCGATAACAGCACGCCGCGCGCCGGCCAGTAGAAACAGCAGTGGCCTGGCGAATGGCCCGGCGTCCAGATGACTTCAATCTCGGTTTCCTCGAGGGGCAGCCGTTCGGCGCCTTCAAGCAGGGTGTCGGGCTCGACTACCGAGACATATTCCCGGGCCGCCATCGATGCGCTCTTGACGAACTCGGCTTCCTCTGCCGGCACGCCGTTCATGCTCAACCACTTCGCCACGTCATGCACCAGGTCTTCGGCGCGCGCGTACCGCGGTTCCATCAGCGCGACCTCCAACCGATGAATGACGAGCTCAGCCCCGGACCGATCGCGCAGCTCGCCGGCGAGACCAAAGTGGTCAGGGTGGATGTGCGTGATCAGGATGCGGTTGATCAGCTCAACGCGTACCTTCATTGCGGCCAGCCTCTGGTTCAAGACCTGCCGCGATTCATCCGTCTGCAGTCCAGTGTCGATCAGCGTGAACTGGTCACCGTCGCGCAATAAGTACACGTTCACGTGCTTCAGCTCAAACGGCATCGGCAGTTCAAGCCGAAAAATGCCCGGGGCGACTTCCATCGTCTGCACACAATACCCTGCTAAGCACAGTTAGCTCAGGAACGTGAGCGGCCGCTAAAGATGCGCGCTCCGCGCGCTTGCCGGATCTGCGCCAAAGCGCAACCCGGCGTTAATTGGGGTTCAGCTATGCCGCCGTCTGGACGGGTTCGTCGGGGCGGTTGGGCACCAGCTTCTGGCCCTGGTCCTTGGTCGGCAGCGGCAGGTGCACGGTGTCGGTCGCGATCAGGTCCAGGAACGCGTCGACCACCCGTGGGTCGAAGTGGCTACCCCGACCGGTTTTGATCTCTTCCAGGGCCTTGGCGAGGCCAAGGGATGGACGGTAGATGCGGTCGGCCACCATCGCCTCGAAGGCATCGGCGACCGAGATGATGCGCGATCCAAGCGGGATGTCCTCGCCCTTGAGGCCCTTGGGGTAGCCGGTGCCGTCGAACTTCTCATGGTGATGTCGGATCAGCGGCGCGACGTGGTGCAGACCCTCCACCGGACCGATAATGTCGGCGCCGATCTGTGGATGCCGCCGCATCCAGGCCATTTCGTCTTCCGTGAGCGCCATCGATTGCCGGAGAATCCGATCCGGGATCCCGATTTTGCCGACGTCATGGAGAATCGCGCCCAGACGGACTGCGGCCGCCTCGTCGCGGGAAAGGCCCATCCGCTCGGCACAGGCGCCCGCCAGCTTGGCCAGCCGCTCCGAGTGCCCGCGGGTGTAGCTGTCTTTCGCCTCGATCGCGTTGGCCAGCGCCATGTTGACCTCGGTCATCAGCTTGGCCTCAACGTCACGACGCGTCACCAACTCCTGGTGGGCCGACACCGCGCGTGCCATGACAGAGCCAACCACGGCGACGACCACGAAGAGGAACAAGCGTTGCAGAATGATCGACCGCTCGTCCGTCACGGTGGCGAGGTAGGTGCCGGCCTGCAGCGGGGCGACGGCGCCTGCCGTCAGGAAGAGCACGGCAACCAGCAACGCGCAGAGCACGGAACCGCCGGCCCCGAACCGCAGGGCGGACACGGTGATGACGAGGAAGAAGAGCACGGCGAAGGGACTCTGGTAGCCACCGGAGGCATAGGTGATCATCGTCGCCACCAGCATGTCGACACCGGTGGTCGTGTAGCTGAACGCTCGACCCGGACGTTGGTGCAGGAAGAGCAGCAGCAGGGTCGTCAGGCATACGATCCCCCAGGCGGCCAGGATGGCATTGATCCGGCCCTGGTCATAGCCGGCGGCCGGGTTGAGGTTGTTGAGGATGACCGCGAAGATCAGCAGCGTCCAGCGAAACAGGCCGGTGAGCCGCTCATTGCTGAGATTGATCAGACTCTCGGCTGGATCCTGGGAGCGCTGCCAGCCCTTGCGCGACGCATTGCGGGCGGCGGCCATTGCCGAAATTATCAGGCCGCTCTGTGACGACGAGCGTTACAAACCAGTCGCATTCCATGTCGGATTAAAAAGATCTAAGCCGGCAGACGGACGCCGAGAAAATCTGACAGCACCTGCCTGACGTCCTGGAAGCGGAGGAATGCGGTGTCGGCCTGGGCCAGGGCCCGGTCAACCGCGTTATAGGCATCCTTCAGCGGACCCGCCAGGTCCGTCGTCGTGACCTGGGCCCGTTCCGCGTGGGCAGCGCGGAGCTGCTGGCCGATCGCCTGTGTCGAGGCGCTGTAATCCCTGGCGATGCCCTGCGCTTGCTGCAGCACGATTTGGAGGTCGGCCGGCGTGAGCGTCCGCCCGGCATATTGTTGCCTGAGCTCCGCCACCTGGATCGCCACGACGGTTGCCGCCTCTCCGGCTCGGCTCATGTCGGCGCCAATGAATGCCAGGTGCGCGATCGCATCGAGGTTGCGGCCGGCCGCCGGGATCCCGCCCGCCAGGCGCAGCGCTGGGTCATTCCGGGCACGCCGGCCGGCGTCGCTGAAGTCCCGCTCAGCCTGCCTGAGCTGGTCCGCCGACACCCGAAGTTGGGCCGGATCGACGGACTGGGCGGCCGCGCTCATGCCGGCCTGCGCCGTCACCAGTTCCTGGCGGCCACTGTCCAGCTGCTGGTAGACCGTCGTGCCCGCGTAGCCGGTGTAGCCAACCGCAACCACCAGCAGCAGTACCAGCGCGATGATCGCGCTGCAGCCGAGGCGACTCCTCATGGCTTACGTATCTTCCCAATAAGAAAGCGGGCGCCCGAGGCGCCCGCTCTAATGTGTCGCGGCGACGCCTAGGCGCGTGCCCGGTTGCCGGTCACCAGCCGCAGCAGCCACAGCAGGATCACGGCGCCGATCAGCGAGACGATGAAGCTGAAGATGTAGCCGCTACCCGTGATGTGGAAAAGGTTCGTCACGAGCCATCCGCCAACGACGCCGCCGATGATACCCACGATCACGTCAAGGATGATGCCGTAGCCGTGGCCGCTGACGAACCGTCCAGCGATCGCCCCAGCAATACCACCGACGATGATCGCTCCAAGCCAACCGATTCCTTCCATACCTACCTCCGGAAACTAAGATGACTAGTTTATTTGTACCTGTTTCCGGCAAAGGCGTCAACGCCGGTATCAGGAATTGACCTAGCCAGCGAGCTGCTGATCGAGGCTGGCGGGAGCCGGGCTTTCGGCCCTAACCCCGGCAAAGAGATCCCGCTCCAGGACCCCGGTGACCCACGGGTCGGGAAAGGCCCGAACAAACAATTCGGGGGATGCCGACCCCACCGCGACCGAGGTCGTCACGCTCACCAGCGGGCTGGAGCTCGACGGCCGGTTATAGAGCTTGGCGGGTAAGGCTGCCGAGCCGCCCGCGGCACGGCGAACCCGGAAGAAGGCCGACGACGCCGCCTCTTTGACCGCCGGGTTGTCATCGGCAACCACCACGTGCGGACGGACGCCGGTGATGACGTCCGCGAGGAGGTCCTCCAGCAGGGCGACCGTGAGCTCGCGCGGCTGGTAGTCGAGCAGCACGAGGTCACGCACCCCCAGGCGGCGCACCGCCTGCAGATGGTCGGCTCCGCTCCAATCCCGAGCCCCGGCGCAGACAAGGGTCACGTCGGTACCCGAGGCCGCATAGTGGGCGAACGCGTTTCCGCAGAGGTCGGCGGCCTGGTTTGGATCCGCCACGACGCCCAGCAGTCGAAAGGGCACATCGGATAATCGAGCGCACACGCCGATTCTTTCAAAGGGGCCCGCTCCGGCGTGAAAAAGCGGGGAGAAAGGGGCCCCGCTCCGGCGTGAAAAAGCGGGGAGAAAGGGGCCCCGCTCCGGCGTGAAAAAGCGGGGAGAAAGGGGCCCCGCTCCGGCGTGAAAAAGCGGGGAGAAGGTGGCTTAAACGGCGGCGCGGGCGCTGGAAAGCAGCCGGTCGTAGGCGTGCTTGAGCTGGGGGTAGCGCAGGAAGATCAGGTGAGCGTATTCCTGGGTGAGGGCGCGCGGCGGACGGATGAGGCGCATGCCCGCCTCGCTCAGCAACCGGTTGCCCTTTCGCCCGTTGCAGCGGCGGCAGGCGATCACCTGGTTCTCCCAGCTGTTGGCGGCACCACCGCGGGACGTGGGAACGACGTGATCGACGGAAAGCTGCGAGGACGGCATCCCCTTGCCGCAATACTGGCACGTGCCATCGTCGCGGAGGAGAAGGTTGCGCCGGTTCGCCCGTAGCAGGCGGCGCGGGATCTGGATGTTGGACAGCAGCCGGACGATGACAACGTCCTGACCAAAGCAACGCCGCGCCATTGCTTGCTCGACCGCCTGCCGGGCAACGTCGTCAATGAAGGTGACGCGCTGCTTGGTCAGCAGGACGACCAGCCGCCGCTTACTGATCACGTTCAGCGGCTGAAGTGAAGCGTTTAGCAGTAGGACGAGTTCGAACGACCTCCTGTTGTCGGGTTTTGGCCCTCGGGCGCCACTAATATAACGGAGTTTGTTCGGGCAGTTTTCGCCCCCTACCTAGCTGGCGGCCTTGACCCGGCGATCGATCGGCACGTAGGCAACGTCCTTCTCCCCCACATACTCGGCGCGCGGCCGGATCAGCCGGTTGTCCGCGTACTGCTCGAGCACATGCGCCGCCCAGCCGGCCACCCGGCTGACCGCGAACACAGGCGTGAACATGTCGATCGGAATGCCCATCGTGAAGTAGCAGGACGCGGAGTAGAAATCCACGTTCGCATAGAGGTGTTTCTGCTGCATCACGACCTCCTCAAGCTTGCGCGAAATCTCGTACCAGCGAAGGTTGCCGATGTGTTCGCCGAGCTCTCGCGACATCTCCCGCAAGTGGGTCGCCCGCGGGTCTTCGGTTCGGTAGACGCGGTGGCCGAAGCCCGAGATCTTCTGATGGGCCGCGAGCCGCTCGGTGACATAGGCCTCGACGCGGGATGGCTCGCCGAGTTTCTGCAGCATCTTCATGACCTGCTCGTTGGCGCCGCCGTGCAGGGGACCGGCCAGCGCGCCGATCGCCGACACGATGGCGGAATACATGTCGGCCAGGGTCGCCGCCGTCACACGTGCGGCAAAGGTCGACGCGTTGAGCTCGTGGTCAGCGTGAAGAATCAGGGCCAGGTCCATCGCCCGGACAAAGAGCGGGTCAGGCTCGGCTCCGAAGAGCATCCGCAGAAAATTCTCGGCGTGGCTCCCGTCCGGCTCCGGCTCGACCGGCTTGCGGCCCCGCCGGATCTGCTCGTAGGCGGCGACGATCGTCGCCGTTTGCGCGGTCACCCGCATGGCTTTCGCGACGTTCGCCTCGCGGGAGGCGTCATGGGCCTGCGGATCGTAGAAGGCGAGCGCCGAGAGCGCCGTGCGGAGCGCGTCCATAGGCGTCGCCGTGCGCGGAAAGTCCTTCATGAGCGTCAGCACCTGGGTGGGGAGCACACGCTGTGAAGCCAGCTCGGCGCTGAACCGGAGCAACGCGTCAGCGGTTGGTAGCGACCCGAACCACAGCAGGTAGGTGGTCTCTTCGAACGACGAGTTGCGGGCCAGGTCGTGGATGTCGATGCCCCGGTAGGTCAGCTTGCCCTGGGCACCGATGATGTCGCAGATCGCGGAATTCGCCGCGATGACGTCCTCGAGGCCTGCCTTGGTCGTCGCCATACGAGCCAAGTATAGAAACCGCTCCTAGACTTACTGCGCGGTGCCGGAGTGAGTTGGAAGTCAGCCGTCAACGATTCGGGCAAGGGCTACTACACGCTGCACACGCAGGAGATCGGGTCCGTCCCGGTGCGTCTCTTCCTCACGCCCAACCTGCTCGACCAGGTCGAGGAGTCCATCTATCCCCAGATCGTGAATGCCGCCAGCTTTCCCGGCGCCAAGCTGGTGGCGATCACGCCCGACGTTCACCACGGCTACGGCGTGCCGATCGGCACCGTGCTCTTGACCGATGCCGACACCGGTGCCGTGGCCATGGGCCCTGTGGGCTTCGACATTTGCTGCGGGATGATGTCAGCCTCGAGCGATGTCTCCGTCAGCGCGGCGACGCCCGACAATCGCCTGCGGTTCAACCGGGAGGTGACGCGGCGCGTCGCGCTCGGAGCAGGGAAAGCGAGCCACACGCGGCTCAAGAGCCTTACGCAGAAGCAGTTCGAGGCGATCATCCGCGGCGGCGCTGCCTACTACGCGCAGCACTACGGCGAGCGGGTGGACCGGACACGTACGGAACGCGACCGTCTCCCCGTCGACGACTCGTGGCAGCCGCCGTGGGGCGGTGAGGGACGACCGGAGCGCGGCGTTCCCCAGCTCGGCACGCTGGGGGGCGGCAACCACTTCATCGAGCTCCAGGGCAACGTCGGCACGGACACGCTGTACGTACAGCTGCACTCGGGCAGCCGCGGCTTCGGCCACGGGCTGGCGACGAATTATTTTCGGCTTGCCAAAGAGGAGAACCCCGCCATCAAGGCACTCGACCTTGGCTATTTCACGCCCGAGTCGGCACACTATCGCGACTATCTGAACGCGGTGGCGGCCGGCGGCAACTTTGCCATCGTCAACCGGCTGGTCATGTTCGAGCAGATCTCCATGGCCTTCGAGGAGGTTTTTGGCGAGCCACTCTCACTCGTCTACGAGATCAGCCACAACCTGGTGCAGCGCGAGCACCATCCGGAGTTCGGGTGGGTCCACGTCCATCGCAAGGGCGCCACGCGCGCCTTCCCGGCCGGCTATGAGGACCCCCAGGCTGGGCATCCGATTCTTATCCCCGGCAGTAACCGGGACTCGAGCTTCATCCTCCGGGCCGCCGACCAGGCGCATGTCAGCGGCTACAGCGTAAACCACGGGTCCGGCCGCCGGATGTCGCGCAACGCTGCCAAGAAAGCCTTCAAACAGGACGAGGTCAATACCGCCTACCGAGACGCGGGCATCGTGGTCAACATCGATGGCGTCGTCCCCATCGACGAGTCGAAGGATGTCTACAAGTCGTCGCGCGAGGTGGTCGAGGCGGTCACGCGCGCGGGCCTGGCAACGATCGAGCACGAACTGGTGCCGCTGGCGTCGATCAAGGGAACCGAATAGATCAGGGCGTCAGTTGAACGGTCTGCGATTGCGACAGAAGACCGCCGTCGCTGATGGTGATGCTGATCGAGGGCTCAGAGGTCTGAACCTCAATCGCGCCAGACGACGTCGTCCCCGGCTGCGCCAATTGGAGGGTCAACGCGCTGGCCGGAGCTAACAAGCCAAGCGGCTGGGTGAAGCCCTGCGCGCGACGGATGACCGGGCAGATGATGTACGTGCCGCGAGCGGTATGCGTGACCAGGGGCGGATCGAGAATGAAAGTCCGGATCACGCGGTCGATCCGGCCCGTATTGAACTCGGTGTAGTACAGGTTGTCTGCAGTATCCAGCGCGATCCCTTGTGGCTGCTGGATGCCTGTGATGACGCTGATCTGATGCCCCTGGCCGTCGAGCTCGTGGATCGCGTTGTCACCGAGGGTGTTGACGAAGATATGACCGGACCGACCGACGAGCACGTCATCGGGCGTCGGCAGCGTCGCGAATCGCCGCCGTGCCGGATCTAGGACCCAGAGCGCGCCACCCTCGTCGGCAACGAAGATCCGCCCGTTCGTATCAACCGCGGCTCCGACCGGACGCACCATGCCGCTCGCGATCTGCGTGGCTGTCTTGCCGTCGGCGGTGACCCGCCAGACGACGCCGTTCGGACTGTCCGGCACGATGACCTCGCCGCCGGTCGGGAGGAGATTGCCCAAGGCATCCAGACCGGCCAGGACCGGACCGATTCCGTCAATCCCGTCGCGTCCGGTCCGGTTCGGAAACGCGTGCCACTGGCTGATCGTGTGAGTCTGAGGATCAATAGCGACCACGCGGTTGCGTCCCTGCTCGGCGACGAGGATCCGCCCGTCGTCCTGCACAACGATCCCTTCCGGCGCCGACATCCCCCCGGCGATGCGCTCGACCGAGCCGTCGGCCTTGATCGCCGAGACGGTTCCCGCCTTGATGTCACTGAAGAGCAGGCGTCCGGCGGTGTCGAACGCGAGGTCATCGGGCGCCGGCAGATTCTGAAGTAAAACCTGCGGACCCGGCGACGCCGGTGAGGCGGGGCAGGCGGCCAGGCCCGAGGGAGTGACGCTCGGCGTCGCGCTGTGCGTCGGGGTTGCTTTTGGCGCCTGCTGACAACCGGCCATCGCCGCCAGCAGGACAAGCGAGAACCACCAGCGATGAGGTTTGACCCCTGTGAAGTGCCGGTCTACGATGACGTCGTGCTCAAAGTCATTTCCGCTCCCGAACTCGCTCGCAACCTCGATCCCATTCTTCAGGCACTGGAGGAAAGCGGCACCACGTTGATCATCAAACATCACGACCAGCCGGCGGCGCTGCTGGTCCGCTTCGATGCCTATGTTGCCATGCTGGCCACGATGGATTATTCCGGGTGGGAGCGCTGGATCGAAGAAGTGCGAGCGGCCTTCCCAACATCCGTCTTCAGTCCGCCACGCCGCCCCAAATCGGTGGTCCCGGCGTTCATCGATCCCGCGGACATCGGTTACGCGCCGCAGTTCGGGCAGGTCGGTACCACGGCGGGGCGACGCCGGCTGGCCGAGGAGCTGGTGGCGATGGGCATCGACCTCGAGGAGCACCAGCTTGGATCGGTTTACTCGCTCGTGTTGAGCCTGGCTGAGCGTAAGCGCGTCCTGTATGCCGAGGATCTGAAGCTCGCGGTCGATGAGGCGCTCGGCCGAGCCACGCCCGGACGCTACGCGCTCAAGGACGTCCAGGTACATTCGCAGAGCGGTGTTTCGAGCAGCGCGGAGGTGTCGCTCATCGATGATGGCGTCCTCAAAACCGGCAACGCCACCGGCACGGGCACGCTCGATGCCGTCTTTCGCGCCATCCAGGACACGACCGGTGTGCCGGCGGAGCTCGAAGACTTCAGCCTGGCCGCGGCGACCCAGGGCACCGACGCGCTGGCTGAGGCCGTCGTAACGCTGAGCCAGGGCTCACACGTTGTCATCGGCCGGGCAATGGCACTGGACGTCATCGAGGCGGCAGCGAACGCCTACGTGAACGCGCTGAATTGGCTGGTCCGACCGCAGCAGAGTATGGCCCCCACCGTGACCCTCCCCCGAGGGGGGAGGGAAAGCTAGCCCCAACCCAGACCCTCGCGAGTGGGGGCGGGAAAGTCTTGCGCTAGCTCAGCGACGGCTCAGGGCGAGCTCGAACGTCGGCGGCATCGCCTCAGCGTCCATCAGCGATGGCGCCCAGACCGGCCAGCGAGCGCGCAACGCGATCACCCGCGCCGCCGACGCCTGCACCTGGTCCATCGCGAGGGCGCCGGCGCGCACCTGCTGCTTGACCGCCTCGATGGCTGATGCCTGGTAGCCGGCGTCGGCACTATTGAGCAGCACCAGGTCGTTGCCGGCGCGCACCGCGGCGACCGTCGCGTCGGGAAGCCCGTAGAGCGTGGTGATCCCGCCCATGCCGAGGCCGTCGGTCACGATCACGCCCTGGAACTGCAGCCGCTCGCGCAGCAATCCGGTAACGACCGCTCGGGAAAATAGCGCCGGCGTGCCACTCGGGTCGAGACCCGGGACGACCACCGCCGTGGTCATCACGGCATCGGCGCCGGCATCGATCCCAGCCTGAAAACTGCGCGCCTGGGTCGCGGCCCAGCGGTCGAGGGTCTCGGGATCAGCTGGCATGATGCTGTGCGGGTCACCCGCCGCACCGCCGAGCCCTGGGAAGTGTTTCAGTGTCGCCGCAACCCCGCCGTCATGGAGGCCATTGACGGCGGCGGCCACCAGCGGCCCGACTGCGCCCGCATCGCCTCCATACGAGCGGTCGCCGATGACCCCATCGGCCGGATTCGAACGCAGGTCCGCGACCGGTGCGAGGTCGAGCTGGATGCCGAGCGCGTGAAGACCCGAGGCGGTGTCCGCGACCGCCTGCCGGACCGCCTGCGGGCCGCGGGCACCGAGCTCCAGCTCCGATGGGAGCGCGGCCACGCCGTCGTGGATCCGCATCACCCGGCCACCCTCTTCGTCGACGGCGACCAGGAGCGGCGCCGGCAAGCCGGCTTCGCGTCCGAGCCGCTGCAACTCCGTCGTCAACCGCAGAAGACTCGCGGCATCCGTGAAGTTGTCGCTGAAGATCAGCACCGTGCCGACCTTCTCGTCGAGGATGAGGTGGCGCAGCCCGTCCGTGATGCTCGGCCCGCCGAAGCTCGCCGCCATCATCTGACCCACGGCCATGTCGAGCGTCAAGGGCGGTGGTCTATCGTCGAGGACGGCGACCGGTGGCGTAACGGGACTCGGCGACGGGGTCGCCGTGCTCGACGGCGTGGGGCGCACGGCCTGGGCCGAAGGGCGCGCCGCGCGCGGGCCGAGCGTTGCCGGAAGCGCCGCGCTCACCAACAACACGATCAGGGCGGGACGGACCAGGTAGCGAACGGGCCTCACCGAGGGCCCCGCTAGTGCTTGAAGCTTCGCCCTACTAGCGTTTGAAGGACGGGTTCAAGAGAAGTGAACAGGAAGTTGAAGATCAAAAGGAAGATCAAGTAGACGAAGAAGACGCCCGCGATGACAATCCCGACCAGGAGGCCCTTGGAGAAGCGCTCCATGTCGAGCCGAACGACCTTGATCAGCAGTGCGCCCATCAGCAATCCGAAGGCGGCGCCGATCGGGTTGGGGAAGCCCAGCAGCGCACCGATGGGAACGGCCAGGTAGCAGGCGTACTCGGGCAGCGTTCGCGGGATGAGCGAACGGCGCGGCGCAACGACGGCGGTAGCGGCCGCGGGACCGCCGAGCCATCCCTTGCACTTGCCGCACGTCTGGTTTTCGGGCGCGTTGTAGCGGTACCCGCATTGCGGGCAGGCCTTGAGGGTCATCTCAGACTCAGGCGGCCCCTCGGAGCCGCATGACTTCCTGCTCCAGCTCGCTGATCCGGTTGTCCCGCTGGACGATCATCTTCTTGTGTTCGGCAAGAACCTTCCTGGTGAAGCGGCTGGCCATGAACCAGCGCACCCGGTCGACCAGGCTGATGACGAGCACCATCAGCGCGCCGATGGCGGCGCAGGCGAGCATCACGACCCACGTGGGGATGTCCTTGTAGGTGGCTCCCAGAACATTGATGACCGCCGGCTGCTGATTGCCCGCGGAAAAGAGGGCCAGCACGATACCCAGTGCCAACGCGACGAGCCACCCGACGATCGCCATGCGCCTGTTCACCCCCAGGTTCGGTCAGCGGTTTTCACACCGACGGGCGCGTCGTCGCCCGGCTCATATAACCGGGCGCGGCTGCGCGAACTTGCGGGCCGATACACTGCGAACTTGATGGCGGTCGGCACGAAATCCGTCTGGAGCAGCCCGGCGGAACCCGCGCAACTGCAGCCGTTCCGTTTTCGCGGCGGAACCCGGGGAATCCTGCTGATCCACGGCTTTGCCGGGACGCCCCCGGAAATGCGCGGCATGGGGCAGTTCCTGGCCGCGGGCGGCTACGACGTCATGGGGCCGTTACTTTCCGGACACGGGCTGACCCCCGAGGCGATGGCCGCAACCCGCTGGCCCGACTGGGTCCGCTCCGCCGAGGATGCCCTGGCGGACCTTCGCCGTGACTGCGCAGAGGTGTTCGTCGGCGGCCAATCGCTGGGGGCGACCCTGGCCCTTCACCTGGCGGCGACCCATCCGGAGGTCCGCGGCATCTTCACCATGGGGGCGATGAGCTCGCCGGTCTATTTCCGGGATTGGCGGATCAAGGTGATTCGCGGGCTCAAATACGTGGTGCGCTGGCATGAGCCCGGCGACGACGTCGACCTCGGCGACCCCAGCGCCGTCCGGCTGCTGCATAGCTACGCGCGCCGTCCCACCGTCTGCATCGAGAGCCTGATGGCGTTGCTGCGCGTGGTCGACCGAGAACTGCCACGAATCACCGTCCCCGTGCTGATCACCCATGGTCGCCGCGATCGGACGGTCGACATCGCCAACGCGCCCCACATCCTGGAGACGATCGGATCGACCGACAAGCGGCTGGTCTGGTTCGAGCGCTCCGGCCATGCCATCACCGTCGACCTCGAGCACGCCGCCCTGTTCGCGACGGTGCTGGATTGGCTGAACGCCCACTGACGAGGGGCTGGCCGCCCCGAAAAGCCGCGACCACGCCGAGACTAGGTATCTCTGCGTGGTCGACAATGCACGCAACGTGGCGCTGCTGGGGGACGAGACGCCGCAGGTTGTCGGCGGGTACGCCAGCCCGTGTCTTACAGGTCCGTCATGCGGTCGCTGCGCGAGCGCGGCCACACCGTGCAGCCGATCGGCGACTGGGCCGCCGGGGACGCCGCCCAAGTCATCGGGATCGAGGCTGGGATGCTCACGCGAGGCGGCGATCCGCGACCCGGCACCAGCAGCGTCATCGGTTACTGATGCGCTGCGTAGGGAAGTGCTTGTCTTTGCGGAGTGCCGATGCTATAAATCGCAGGTAACAGCAGCGGTCCTCATCCGCATCAATCACGCGCGAACTCTGCGTCGCGCATCCGAGGGAGGAAAAATGCCAGCGAAGAAGAAATCCTCGACTAAGAAGAAATCGACCGCCAAGCGATCGACGGCGAAGCGGGCGGGCGGCAAGAAATCGACCGCCAGGCGCACCACGGCGAAGAAGAGCACCGCGAAGCGGTCCGGCGCCAAGAAGACGACGGCCAAGCGCACCACCGCGAAGCGAAGCGCGCCCGCCAAGCGGAAGAGCGCCACGGCCAAAGCGGCCGCCCCGAAAGCCGCCCCCAAGCCCGCGGCCCGTGCGGCGGCCCCGGCGCCACGACCGGCAGCCCCAGCAGCCCCCAAGCCGTCCAGCACGTTCGGGGCGCGCCCGGTGGCGCGGCCGGCTGAGCCACCGAGCATGCCATCGTTCGGTGGATTCGGAAGTGAGTCCGGGATGGGCAGCGAATCCGAGTCCGGCTCGGGCGGCGCGGAACGCATCAAGATCGGTGAGCGTCCCCCGGAGCAGACCTGGCCGGGAGGCGGAAACCGCTAAATCGGAAGATCGCAGCCCCTGCCCCACGGGCAGGGGCTTTTTTTGTTGCGCTTGGGGTTACAGCTACGTCCGTATGCGCACGCCGAATGGGCCGATTCGCCACGCGCTGCGTGCGGTTACAGCCGTTCTGTCTAGTAGAGGAATTTCATGGCAGCAGCTCGGCGCCTGGCGGCGGGTGGCCTGGCAAGCCTGATGGCGCTCGCCCTCATGAGCCTGCCGGCCCATGCGGCCACCCGTCCGGCCCCTCTGCCCGCTCCCGCACGGGCGAATGCCGTGCTTCCACCGCAGATCTACCAGGTCAGCCCGCTCAAGGTCAATCCGACGATCCAGCCCAACATCATGATCCTCGGCCAGCACCTGACTCCGGGGAGCAACGTGCACGTCGGCGGACGCCCGGCAACCACGGTGCAGGCGCCCGATAGCTATCACCTGCTCGTGAAGCTGCCTGACAACCTGTCGCAAGGCTCCTACCTGGTCGAGGTGACAAACGAAGCCGGGACGGCCATGGCGAGTGACGAGCTCGTGGTCGACGATGGGTCGCGCCCGAGCACGATGATGCTGCTCGTCGGCGGCGGCGTCCTCCTCCTGCTCCTGCTCGTCATGCGGCTCGCCCGGACGCCCGGCCTCGCCTGAGGTCAGCCGTGGCCGGTGATCAAGAGTTGCAGGTCGGGCTCTTCCACCTGATCGAGTTCCGGCTCCGGAGCCAAAGCCGCCTGCGGCACCGCGCGCATCGCCGCCAGCGCGCCACGCATCTGTCCCAGGTTGCGCTTGGCGTCGGTGAAGGCGTTCTGGATCATGGTGCTGCCCCGCGCGATGCTGTTCTCGAGGAGGCGGTCGAGCGACGCGACGTTGTCGTCGATTTGCTGCAGGTAGCCTTCGAGGTTCTCGAGGTCGATCGACTTCGCGTACTGCAGGTGTAGCCGGAAGAGGGCCAGCACGTAGGGAATGGTCATGCTGTAGGGCATCAGGATCACGCCTTCGCGGTAGGCCTCGAGGTGCGCGCGGCGGCACGCGTTGAAGACCGGGTCGGGGACGGCGGCCACCGCGAAGCCGAGTGTCGCCGCGGGATCGATATACTGCCGCACCTCGCGGACTTTCAGGCGCAGGACGCGCTCGATCTCCTGGACGAGCGTCGCTTCCTTGGCCGGTTCCTGCAAGCCGTCGCTGAGCCGGTCCAGCAGCTCCGGTGACGGCCATTTGCTGTCGATCGGCAGCCGCTTGCCGTTGGCGAGGATGAGCGCGTACTCGACGACCTTGCCGTTGACCCGGAAGTTCATGTCGATCATCTCGGCGGGGAACTGCCGGAACGCGTCCTGAAGGATGTTCTCGCCGGCCGCACCGCGGGTGCGGCTGCCCAGCAGGACGGTCTCGATCCGACGGGCCGATGCCTGCACGTCCTCTTCCATGCGCCGGCGCTCCTCGCCGTCAACCTTCAGACGCTCGACGGCGACGCGTGCGTCGGACAGGTCCTTGCCGATGGCGTCGCGGACGCCGGCCGAGCTCTCGAGCACCTTGGTTTCGACGCCCTGAACCGCGGCCTGAAGCATGCCAAGCGATTGGGTGAGGGCACTCTGCTGATTGCTGACGTTCTCAACGTTGGACTTGAGCGCGCCCAGGTCCGCCAGCGCCGCCAGCACAGCATCAGACGGACCCGTGGCGGCCGGCCGCCGAATCAGCAGGGCGATAAGGCAGAGCAGGGTGGCCACCAGCAGGACCGTAAGGACCAGTTCGAGGACGTTCACTTGGACTCCTTCAGGACGTGAAAAGGACGGTTGGTCGTGTTCATGGTGGTTGGGCTCACTACAGAAGTCAAGCAGCCTGTTTTGACAGCTGTCTGTCGCAGGCGCGACCGGACTTTGCGGCCGACTACTGGTCGACCGGGTAGCCGCGCTCGATCCAGGCCGCCGTGCCGCCGTCGACGTTGCTGACCGAGGCGTAGCCGAGTTGCTGCAGGTAGCCTGCTGCCGCCAGGCTCCGCTGCCCGCTGTGGCAGATGGCCAGGACCGGTCGATCGCGAGGCACTTCCTTGACCCGTTGCTCCAGCTCCCCGAGGGGGATCAGCTGGGCCCCGGGGACGTGGCCTGCCTGATACTCCCACGGCTCGCGGACATCCAGGAGGAAGGGCGCCGGCTCGGCCTTAAGTCGCTGCCGCAGCTGGGTGACGTCGATGCCGGGGACAGGAGCCATCGAGAAATCTTAGTGGCAGGGGCGCAAGCTTCACCCGCCACTCGGCGTCGTTTTCACAGCGTGAGTAAGGGCCAGCAGTACCTGCAGTTCTTCGGCTCGGACACGCTCAAGCGGCTCCATGGCTGCGCGATCGCGGAGTCTGACCGTGGTGCCGACAGCCCGTGCGAACGACTTGCCATGCCGCTGCGCCGGCCCGAGGTCGGCTTCGGAAACCCACAGGCGTCGATCGTCTTCATCAGCCCGAGCCCGCTGGATGCCGCGAGCGCCAGCAACGAGGCCTTCGGCGAGTGGCTCGATCACGAAGCCGCGCTCGAGCACCACATGACGTCGGACACGCCGCAGCCCTACTACCAGTACGCGCGCGCCGTGCTCTTAGCGGCGCGCCGCCGGCTCGGGCAGAAACCCGACAAACACGATGTGATGGACCTCGCCTTCCACACCTGGGCCGTCCGTTGCCCCACGGCAAACCCGGACCTGGTGACCGATAACGCCTTGAACCAGTGTGTCGACCGCCACATGCAGAGCCTGCTGGGGAGCATCAACCCGCAGCTGGTCGTCGCCATGGGCGGCCCGGTGGCACGCCACCTCTGGTGGCGGACGATGCGGACCTGGGATGGATGGGCTCCGATGACCACGCTGCACGGCCGCGTGCTCGACGTGCAGTTGGGCAATCGAGCCGTGCCGGCCATCCTCAGCGTGAACCCGTTTCAGCGCGGCGTCGACCTGCATCCGGAGGTCGTTGGGCGCGCCATCGGCGACCGCTTACGGCCGGAGCAGTTCCAACCTCACGAGTTGAAGGCCGCATGACCACGCAAACACCCACCGATCCGCGCTTCATCGAGAAGGAAGACGACAGTCATCTGCGCGAGCGCATGCAGAAAGCTGAGCAGGCCGTTCCGCTACGGCCGGGCGCGCTCTGCCCACACTGCGGAGGGCACGCCTTCAAGCGAGCGGAGCTGAAAGCCGGAACACCCTGCCCAGCGTGCGGCAAGCAACCGCGCGCCGCAGCCTAGCAACCTGTCGAACTGCAACACGACCTCGTCATAGAGATCGATTTGCGCGATCACCGATCTCCGCGACGAACCGCCGAACGGTAGGCACGCTGGCCCTCCCGTCGGCCTGGGGGACCTCCCACTGATGCTCGCGCCAGCTGATCGCCGCCTCTATGAGCTCGGCCCACTCTGGAAGCGCCCTCTGCACCCACGCCGCCGCCTTAAGCTTCGACACCGGCTCGCTATGCAGGCACGTGTAGAGACCGCGGCACATCGTCAGGACCGCGTAGGCCTGTGCTCCGGGCGTGGCGTCGTCGGTGACGCGCTCATTGAAGCGACGCATGTAGCTACGGACTGCTGCGGCGTATTCCTCGAACGTGGTGTCGGGAACGACCTCCGTCACTGGCGGTCCGATGAGGGCGACGCCGCTATGTCGAGCTGGATACCAGGTTATGACCCATTCGGTGCCGGCGCTAACAACCGCAAACGGCTCGCCTGCGGTGATGACGTGAATCCTTGCCGGTCGCTGACGCAGACTCGCGAGGTCCCCGATGGACACGTAGATCACCTCGATGCGGCCGCGCCATGTCGGATTGTCATCTGCGAATTCGCGGTGCATGCGCTCGACGCGCGCAACCAGGTCTGGTGACATTTCCGTGGCCAGCACGACCAGGAGGTCGATTTCGCTTATCCGCTCGTCGAAGTCACCCGTGGCCATTGAGCCACAGAGGTACAGGCCGACCAGCGCCGAACCAGTCGTGTTCGCGATAGCCGTCATCACTTCCCCGATGATGACTTTCGCAGCGGCAGGCGGGACCCAGTTTCCAGTCATCGTCAGATCCTAATGGCGGCTCCGAGCCGACTCGCCCTTCTAGTATTGCGGCGGTGGAAACCGGACTTCGTGGACGCCGCGCGCTGGTGACCGCAGCCAGCCGGGGCCTCGGGTTTGCGTCGGCGCGAGCGCTCGCCGCCGAGGGTTGTCGCGTCGCCATCTCCTCGAGCGACGATCAGCGCATCCAGGGCGCTGCCCGCGTGCTACGCGACGAGGGCTATGACGTCGTGGCGCGGGTCGCCGATGTCAGGCAGCCTGACCAGTGCCGCGACCTCGTCGAGTGGGCGGTCACCACGCTGGGCGGCCTGGAGGTGCTCGTCAATAACACGCGGGGGCCCATCCTCGGCACCGTTGCGGAGCTCGACGACCAGGCGTGGGCGGAAGCGTTCAACCTGGTGTTCATGAGCGCCGTTCGGCTTACGCGCGCCTCCCTCCCGGCGCTGCGCCGCGGCGGAGGCGCCGTCGTCAACCTCACGTCGATCGCCGCGCATCAGCCGGTCGACAATCTCGTGCTCTCGAACGCACTGCGGCCGGCGGTGGTTGCGATGGGAAAGACCCTCGCGAAAGAGGCCGCACCCGAGGTTCGAGTGAATTCCATCCTCACGGGCCGCTTTGAAACCGATCGCATCGTCGAAGAAAACCGGCACCAGGCGATCAAGCTCGGTGTCGATCCAAGGGAGTTCACCGCGCGGAGTATCCGCAACATTCCACTTGGCCGGCATGGACGTCCCGAGGAGCTGGCGGCGGCGGTCGTGTTCCTGGCTGGCGACGCCGCCAGCTTCATCACCGGAACCACGCTGGCGGTTGACGGCGGGGAGTATCGGGGCCTGTTTTAGATCAGCGCGACGACCCGGGCCAGCGACCGGGAAACGGCTCGAGCATGGGCGCGGTCTTCCACTCCTCGCGGACCGGCGCGAAGACGTCCACCACCGACGCGCCATCCGCGCCCGCTCTGGCGGAGTGAGGAACCTGGCTGGCTATGGTGTACGTCTCCCCGACCCGTAACTCGCGCGATTGGTTTCCAATCACCATGGTCACGGAACCACGCTGGACGAACCCGACCTGCTCGTGGTCGTGTCGGTGTTCCGGAACAAGCACCTCGGGATCGATCTCGACGAATCCAATCGTGAGCCGGTCTGCATGCAGCGCGCGCGCGAGCACCCCGTCCCAGATCCGCGCCGGCTTAAGCTCGGACACTCCACGATAGACATTCACGGCTTTCCTCCTCGCTTCTAGCGCTTCGTTTTCTTCGCCACGGGGGTCCGATTGCGCGCTTCCATTTTCGCGCCGGTGTCGGCAATTTTCTTGCGCAAATCTTGTGGGGCCAGGATCTCCACGGCGTCGCCCCAGCCGAGGATCCAGGGCGTGATCTCGAGGGTACCGGTGACCGTCACCGTCATATTCACCGAGCCTTTCGGCCCATCGCTGAGCGCTTGCGATGGATGCCAGATGGACTCCTTCACCCGTGCGGCCGCCGGCGGATAGAAACGCAGGCGTACTTCGACCGGCTCGCCCGAGTGGAAGATCCCCCAGGCGCCCGCCAGGTACTTGTTGACATCGAACTCCTCCGGAATCTGATAGGTCTCGGGCATTTGCTCGGCGCGGGTGATGCGTTCCAGCTTGAAGGTTCGCATCTCCTTCAGTCCGCGATCACGGGCTACGACGTAGCTGCTGTGCCCAATGAGCGACGGTTCCAGGAAATACGGCTCGATCACGCGCGGCTTCACCTCGTGATTGGCGGTTGGATACCAGATGCGGACCGCCTTGTGCCCCGCCCAACTGAGCGCGACCGTCTGGAGAACCCGCGAGTAGGTCGGGTTCGGCGGACGATCGGCCATCTGACGAACCGTGGCGTGAACGTACTCCGCGACCGGAGCCGGTAGGACCGCCGCCAGCTTGGTGAACGCGTCGGCGACGTCGGGATCGGCCTGGTCGCGATGCCGGTGCATCAAGCGAACGCCCATCAGCAGCGCCATCGCCTCGCGCAGGGTGAACTTGACGGGTGCGATGAAGTAGTTCGGATCGATCGCGATCCGGCCGTTGTCTTCATAGACCGGCACGTTCATCGCTTCGAGCGCCCGAATGTCGCGATAGGTGGTCCGCGGATTCACGCCGGTACGGCGCGCGATCTCGCCGGTCGTCAAACCGTGCGGATTGCCTTGCAGCAGGGTCTGGATCTTCAGGATCCTTGCCCCGCGATCCCCCTTCTCGAACGAGCCCATTTTCCTACTCAGTGTAGGCGCTGTTCCGCAGCGGACCGGCTGATTCGGAACAAACTCAGCCCAACCTTTATAATGGGCGCTGCTTTCGCGCTCACATATGCCATCGCGCCAGGCACAATTCGCGTGGTTACGGGGGATTTGTGGCCCTTCGCCTGCTCCATTTCGCTGACCTGCATCTCGACCGATCCTTCGCGAGTGA
>Ga0070698_100000381_pt1 | contig 46495 bp, 80 predicted proteins | sample KBSK1502metaG_FD_65477 | JGI IMG/M metagenome (GOLD analysis project Ga0070698, IMG submission 65477) | Corn, switchgrass and miscanthus rhizosphere microbial communities from Kellogg Biological Station, Michigan, USA - KBS K1-50-2 metaG | ecosystem: Host-associated > Plants > Roots >...
AAGAAGTCGTCCAAGTCCGACAAGAAGTCCGACAAGAAGTCCTCCAAGCCCGACGAGAAGAAGAAGGTCAAGATCAAGCTCAAGGGCAAGTAGAGCCCGCCGTGGGTGAGCGACCGCCGACCCAGTTCGCCGAGACGCCGCGCCAAGCGCGGCGCTTCATGGACGAGCTGTACCAAGAAGCCTACCTCCAGGGGAAGGTGACGGCGGTCGACACCGAGTTCGTCCCGGTCACGCACGAGCCGGTCCTGATGTCCTACTCGTGGGGACGCGGGATCCGGCGCGTCGTGCGGGCCGAGCTCGTCAAGGAGCACTTCGGCGACTGGCTGGTCGACCGGCAGACCAGGCTGGCCTACCAGAACTACAAGGAAGATGTCGAGACGATGGGCAAGCTCGGCCTGCCCGAAGCCGAGCTCGCGCACAGCTTCTACATCGACGTGATGGTCGCCGGCGTCCTGCGGGACGAGACGCTGGTGAAGCACAGCCTCAAGGCGCAGGCCCTCCACTTCCTGAAGTGGTTCCGCCGCGAGTACGGGCAGCTGTTCTGCTACGTGCCGCCGGGCAAGAAGAAGGCGATCACGATGGACCCGCGGCAGGTCATGGACGGCCCGCCGCCGGAGGCGCTGACCGACGCGGTCCTGAAGTGGGGCACAGCCAAGGGAGGGCACAAGGTCGGCCCGCGGACGGTCGACGCGTGGCGCCAGCTGATGGAGGACTACGCCGGCGACGACGCCGAGAGCACGCAGATCCTGGCGGTCGACCACCGCCGCTACCTCAAGAAGACCGACTACTGGGACAAGTACGTCAGCGTCGACCGGGAGTTCACGCTGACCCTGATGCAGTGCGAGGACGCCGGCGCCCTCCTCGACCAGCCGGTCCTCCGCAAGATCCTCCGCAAGCAGCAGATCCGGATCATGAGGGCCGAGCGGTGCTTCCGGTCGGTGGCCGGGAACCCGAAGCTCAACCTGCGGTCCGGGCCGCAGATGAAGAAGCTCCTGTTCGACGAGTGGGGCTGGCCGGAGCACCCGACCATCGAGACCGACAACGGCGGCGTGTCGATGGACAAGGAGGTGCTCACCTGGTGGTCGAAGGAGCACAAGCTCGAGATGGCGGACGTGAAGCTCGCCTACAACAACGCGCGCACGATGGAGGGCACGTTCCTGACCGGGCTCCTGACCGGCGTGGACGAGGACGGCCGGCTCCGCTCCGACCTCAACCAGATCGGGGCGAAGACCTCGGGTCGCATCAGCTCGCGCAAATTCGACCGGAACATCGAGATGAGCCGGACGCTCAAGAGCGGCGTCGTCAAGACCTGGACCAAGAAGAAGAAGGTCGGGGCGAACCTGCAGAACATCCCCGCCCGGAAGGAGAAGGACCCGGACGGCATCCGCGGCGCCTTCCGCGCGCCGCTGGTCGGCGAGGTGACCGCGTGGGGAGACAGAGCGACCGAGCCCCACAAGCTGATCATCGCCGACTACTCGGGGTTCCACCTGATGCTCGTCATCCACTTCGTCAGCAAGCTGACGAACGAGTCGGCGATGCTCGAGATCATGAAGAAGTACGGGACGCCGTCGGCGGTCCACGTGTACACGACCATCCAGATGTTCAAGCACGCCAAGCCGCACTACTGCGACCCGGCGACGTGCAAGGACAAGACGGGACAGTGGAAGAAGGGTCACGGCGAGAACAAGAGCTTCTCGCTCAAAGAGTTCACGATGGACGACTGGAAGTTGGTGAAGCCGATCTTCCCGGACCAGTACACGTACTCGAAGAACACCAACTTCGCGCTCATCTTCCTGGGGTCGCCGTGGACGCTCGCGTACAACACCGGCCGCGATGCCAACGATCCGGAGCAGCTCGAGGAGTGCAAGCGCCACTTCGACGACTGGTACGAGCTCTACCCGGAGATCCCGATCTACCAGAACCACATGATCGACCACGGCTACGAGCACGGCTGGGTCCCGACCATCGGCGGGCGGCGCGGCCACGTGCGGATGATGCTGGAGGGCTGCGACAAGAACGGCAAGTACATCCAGGACGACGACAAGCGCAAGAAGATGATCAAGCACGGCGAGCGCGTGTGCACGAACACGCCCGCCCAGGGGAGCGAGGCCGACATCGTGAAGATGGCGCTCAACCTGATCCGGAAGAGCAAGATGCTGCGCGCGCTCCGCGTCGCCCCGCTGTTCCCGGTCCACGACGAGATCGTGTCCGAGGGTCCCGGGAGCACGTCGGAGAAGGGCCTCGCCGAGAAGATCCGACTGATGAAGCAGCCGTACCGGGAGCTCATGGACTTCGAGCTCGCGGTCGAGGGAGGCATCGGGGACAACTGGTTGAGCGGCAAGCCGTAGAAGAGGAGCAAGAGGATGAAGACGAGGAAGAGCTTCTGGAAGAGGCGCGAGGTCGGGCCGATCTCAGCGGTCCACCCGTTCACCAAGAAAACCATCACGGTGTACCCGCAGCGCGACGCCCGGATAGGAGGCGACTTGAACGCCGAGCTCCGCCGGCTCCCCGGGCTGCTGAGCTGGTGGATCTCGCTCCGCGACGAGGCCGAGAAGCTGAAGGACGACGCGCTCCACGAGGAGCACAACGTGGACGAGGACCTCTACGAGGAGTACCGCGGGAAGGCTGCCAAGGCCGCCACCGAGACCTCGATCAAGATGAAGGTCAAGCGCGACCCGCGGATGCGCGAGGCGTTCCGGGCGCGGATGGCCGCCGAGGACATGCACCGGCGCCTGAAGGGCGCCGTGGAGGCCATCCTCGAGAAGCGGTGGAGCCTGCAGGGGCTCGTGAAGAACGCCGCGCTGGAGCGCGGAGTCAAGGACCACGCATGAGGACGGACGGACGAGAACCAAACACGAACAACCTCCACTTCCACGACGGGTCGACCTGCCACGGCGCGCCGACGCTCGAGGCGTGCCAGGAGAGGGCGATCGCCCACCACTGGGTCGGCAAGATACTCGAGCGGGAGGACGTCTACCCGGACGGCGAGAGGGTAAAGTGCTACAGCGTGATCGCGCACGGCTTCGCTCACTACGGCAAGCAGGGGAGGTTCGTCGCCGAGGTGAAGCTGGTCGCGGTGCCGATACGAGATCACAGCGACGCCTGAGACAACTTGAACCACAACACTTGAACGGGAGCTTGAACGATGAAGAACCGAGACAAGACTGGAGAAGGCAAGAAGAAGAGGAGCGACGACCTCGACGAGATGCGCGAGGCGTTCCGCCAGCACAAGGAGCGGGCGAAGGGCGGCGGGTCGTCGAAGAACGACTTCGACAAGCTCGAGGACGGGAAGAACCTGCGCCGCTGGCTACCGATCCCCGGGAGACGGAAGTTCTACACGGAGGGGTGGACGCACTTCGACGTCGGGCCGAACGAGCGCGCGGTGCGCTGCATCGACGAGGAGCACATCGACCCCGAGCGCGGCCTTCCGCAGTCGGGGACGAAGTGCCCTCGGTGCAAGCGGTTCCTGCGCGAGCAGGCCAGGATCAACTCCGAGTACCAGAAGGGCGACGAGGAGGGTCAGGCTGAGTGGGGTCGCATGAAGCAGAAATACTGCGCGCGTCACCAGTTCTACTCGAACACCCTCCGCGAGGACGACGAGGGTGACTTCGAGGTCAAGATCACGACCTACGGGCCGCAGGTCTGGGGCCAGCTCATGAACTACTACGTCGGCGACGACAGCAACGTCGGCGACTTCACGAGCCCGAAGAGCGGGACGTGGATGAACGTCAAGAAGGTCGACAAGGGCGGCAACAAGCGCGGCCGTCGGCGCCGCAACATCGAGTACAAGGTGTACGCGGCGGACGGCCCCGACATCTCCGAAGCGTGGGACACGATCAAGGAGGCGCTGCACGACCTCGACGCCGCCGTCGGCAAGGTCATCTCCGTGGAGGAGTTCGTCGCCATCGAGAAGGGCATCGACGTCGACAAGGACCGCAGCGACGACGACGACGGCCGCAGCCGCCGCCGGCGGTCCAGGGACGACGACGGCGACGAGCGTCGCCGCAAGTCTCGGGACGACGATGACGACGATGACGATGACGACGATCGCGAAGACGACCGCGATGATGACGACGAGGAGGACGACGAGGAGGATCGACCCGTCCACGTCAAGAAGTCCCGTCTGGCCGAGAAGCGCCGCCGGCGGGACGACTGAGGCCGGCCGTGGCGAAGACCAAGCGAGACGCCCTGGCTGCGGCCGTGCGCGCCCTCAGGGCGAGGCACGTCGCCGCCGCGGCGGCGCGCTCCGGCAAGGAGGAGGCCGAGGCGAGGGCGCGCAACAAGAAGTTCGACGCGCTGCGCGCGCAGCTGAAGAAGAAGTACGACGGCGAGATGTTCACCTCGATCGCCAACGGGTCGCGCGCCGAGAACATCAGCGCGGTCAAGAGCGGCTGGCAGGAGCTCGACGACCTGGTCACCGGGGAGACCGATAAGGACGCCAGGACGATTCGCGGGACCGGGCTCGGGTGGCCGCGCGGGCGCATCATCGAGATCTACGGTGACGAGGGGATGGGGAAGACCACCCTGGCTCTCCACATCATCGCGGCGTTCCAGCGGGAGGGTGAGCGCTGCGGGTTCGTGGACGCCGAGCACGCGCTCGACGTGTCGTACGCGGCCAAGCTCGGCGTCAACCTGACGGACCTGGTCCTGAACCAGCCGGACAGCGGCGGCGAGCGCGCCCTTGACCTCGTCTCCACGATGTGCGCCAGCGGCCTGTTCGGCTGCATCGTGGTCGACTCGGTCGCCGCGCTCACGCCGCTCGCCGAGCTCGACCTCGACTTCGAGGAGAACTCGCAGCCCGGCGGGCACGCCCGGCTGATGTCGCGCGCCCTCCGCAAGCTGGTGTCCATCGTGAGGGAGAGCAACACGCTGCTCGTGTTCATCAACCAGACCCGGATGAAGATCGGGGTCAGGTTTGGCAACCCGAAGACCACGACCGGCGGCGGGGCGCTCAAGTTCTACGCCTCGTGCAGGTTCGAGATGGTCAACGTGAAGACGAAGAAGAAGGGCGACCGCGTGCTGTACCGCCGCACGCGCGTCCGCGCCGTGAAGAACAAGTGCGCCCCGCCGTTCCGCGACGTGTACGCCGACATCGCCCCGAACAAGGGCGTTATCGCCGTGCACGGGGAGTCGGAGTTCGACGGCGGTTCCGATGACGACTGAACCGAGGAGGACAACATGAGGCTGCTCAACGTCACCGACAGCGACAACATCGAGGCGATCGGGTTCGACCCGAAGGACAAGGGCAAGTTCCAGGGGACGCTCGCCGTGGTGTTCAAGCAACCGAACGGCAAGCCGTCGGATGAGGTCTATCTGTACGAGGGCGTCAGGTACGAGGTCTTCGTCGAGCTGATCTCCGCGGAGAGCATCGGCAAGGCGTTCTACCCTCTGTTCCGCAAGACGAGGCACCCGTTCACCAAGAGCCTCCGGTCGGCGCTGCGGAAGTAGTTGACAACGTCACCGCTATCTGGGTAGGCTCCCGCGCGAGGATCAAGAGGACATGGACATCGTTCCAGTAGCGCAGCTGCACCGGAGGGCGAGGATGGTCGTCGAGGCCATGCGCCTCCACCTGGCGTCGGCGGTCGGGGTCACCGTCCAGGGCTCCCACGTCACCGTCCGGTTCAGCGACGACAGGGGCCGCCTGCTCCAGGTCACCATGGTCGTGTGCGAGGTCGACGACGGCCGCGACGACCCAACGCCGGACCCGGACCTCGACAAGTGAAGACTGCGAGAGCCATGAGCATGCGAGAGAAGCTCGAGAGGGACGAGCTCGTCTCCAAGGTCGCCGAGGCCGCCAAGCGGTGGTGGCCGACGGTCCGCACCAAGGCGAACCACGCCCGGATGGGGAGGGTCGAGCTCGCCCTCTTTAATGCGGTCAGGGTGCTCAAGGAGCACGACGGCGAGGACACCAGGTGAAGATCGCGATCTTCAGCGACCTGCACGTGCACGCGTGGGCGGAGCACTCGCGCGACGAGGACGGCGCCCCGAGCCGGCTGCGCCACTGCGTGTCGGTGCTGGAGCGGATCCGCAAGCACTGCGTCGCCAACGGCATCAGTTCGGTGCTGTTCGGCGGGGACCTGTTCCACAAGCGCGGCGTGCTCTACACCCTGCCATACAACCTAGTGGTCGGGGAGCTCGCCGCGTGGCGCGAGTACGGGCTGCGGCTCTATGCGAACGTCGGCAACCACGACATCGCGGACCGGCAGGGCGCGGTCCACGCCCTGCAGGCCCTGGAGAGCGCCGGGCTTCTCAGCACGGTCGAGCCCGACGGTTGGGTCAACTGGGTGCTGGACAGCGGGGTCGAGGACGACCCGGGAGTGTACGTGACCGCGGTGGCGTACTGCCCGGGAGCTGACGAGCTGCGTCGTCGGGCGCTCGCCGCCCTGAAGGAGCGGGACGAGGAGGGGACTGACGGTGCGTTCACGATCGGCCTGTTCCACCACGGGTTCCGCGGCGCGAGGGTCGGGACGTCCCTCGAGTACGTCGTGAAGGAGGACGCCGACCCCGACCAGTGGTCGGTCGGGTTCGACGCGATGTTCTCCGGGCACTACCATGCACACCAGGAGATCGGCACGCGCGGGAACGCCTGGTACGTCGGGTCGCCGATGGAGTTCGTCCGCGGCGAGGTCAGCCCTAAGGGCTTCCTCGTGCTCGACACGGTCGAGGCGGAGTTCGAGCGCGTCGATCTCGACCTGCCGCGGTTCGTCAAGCTCACCGGCGCGGAGATCGCCGACGGCGACTTCGACGTCGAGGCGCACGTCCGGGGCAACTTCGTCGACGTCGTGTTCGACAGCCTGCCGGTGTCCTGGGAACAGGTCGACGCCACGCTCCGCAAGCTCGGCGCGCTCGGCGTCAGCGCCAAGCCGACGCGCGAGGACGGGCCGTCCGCGGAGGTTCGCCTGCGAGTCGACCCGGCCGCCGGCGACCGCCAGCTGCTCGAGGCATACATGGACCACGTCGAGGTCGGGTCGGAGCGCGACGACCTGCTCCGGGTCGGGCTCGAACTACTGGAGGAGGTGACGCAATGAACTTGCCGAGAATCATCATCGACGCCGCGTTGTTCTGCCCGCACTGCGGGGCGCGCCACGTGGACGAGGCCCGCAACGGGGAGAAGTGGCACAGGCGGGCGCACACCACCCATCGGTGTCAGGCGTGCGGCGGCGACTTCGACGTGTACGTGAGCGGGCAGGCGCCGCCGTCCCCGACCGACCTCGTCGAGATGATCAACGAGGGTCTCGGGCGCGCCGGCATCCGCGGGGCGAAGCTGGTCGGCGACGGCGTGCTGGAGTTCCCGCTGGCCACGCTCGGGAGCAAGCTCCGCAAGGTGCGGATCAAGGTCGAGGAGGTGTCCGAGTGACGTTCGCGTTCGGCGACGCGAAGTGGCCCGGCGTGGCCAAGCTCACCGAGGAGGCCGGCGAGCTGATCCAGGTCGTCGGCAAGCTGATGATGACCCACGGCGAGGTCACGCACTGGGACGGCACCGACCTCCGGGTGCGCTTCGTCCTCGAGCTCGGCGACCTCGCCGCCGCGATCCAGTTCGTGGTTGGCAAGGTGCTCACCGTCGACGAGGTCAGGTTGCTTCGGACCAGGATCCAGGAGAAGTTCGAGAAGTTCGAGCAGTGGCACCGAGAGCAAGGAGAACCCGGGTGACGATCCGCGCGACATACAAGAGCGTCCGCCTGCTGGTGGAGGACATCAACAGGGCGATGGAGGCGGTCCGCAAGGCCGCGATGGGGAACATCCCGCTGCCGTGGGACGACCTCAACGAGCTCCGCGACCTCGTCGCACAGCTCGCCAAGAAGGCCGACCGCGTCGCCGTCGACGACCTCCCGGGCCTCGCGCCGGCCGACTACGTGGCGGCGATGAAGCCGGTCGTCGCCGAGTACCACCGACAGCTGATGGACCGCGACCTGCTCGCGCCGTGCCTGTGCATGGATCTGCGGGCGCACGCTTGCGTCGTCCTGCTCGTGGGCGACGGCGGCTCCGTCATCAGGACCGCGCACGACCCGGACAAGCCCGACGCCGCGCTCCTGGTCGAGACGGTCGTCGGCGTCCTCGACGCGGGCCTGAGGCAGGTCGCGGCCGGCGCCGCCGCGGTGGCCGACGCCGCGGACACGTCCCCGGGAGACGTCAGGCTGTGCGGCGGCTGCGACTGCGTGGAGGGCGAGTGCCGCTGCGACGGTTGCGAGGGGCGCTCGCTTTGAAGAAGCCCAACAAGATGGACTCCCGCAACCGGGACGCAAAGCTGATCTTCGCAGACCTGGAGGCCCTCGGCGCGGACCCGTGCCGCCTCGTGGTTGTCGGTTCGCACAGGCTCGACCCGGCCGACACCGCGGACGCGATCGTCGAGCAGTGGGACGCGATCGTTGACCTGGTCGGGTTCCGCCCCAGGCGCATCATCACCGGGTGCGCGCCGGTCGGCGCCGAGAAGGCGGCGCGCCTGGCCGCCAAGCGCCTGACGGGCAAGCTCGCCGTCGTGTTCCACCGGCCGGAGCTGGTCCACAGCGTGAAGAACGCCGAGATGTTCATGAACATCTCGCTGGCGAAGGCCGGCGACGCCGGGCTCGTCCTCGCGACCGGGTCGAAGCTGACGCACCAGAACCTGCGCGGGTCGCTGTGGGAGTGGGACAAGAAGACGTACCAGGTCGAGGTCGGCTGACCTCAGGAAGGAGACCGAGATGAGCGACAAGAAGGACGGACCGAGCGACGAGGAAGTCAGGCTGGCGCAGCGGGAGGCGCAGAAGGCGGCGGAGACCGCCAAGGCGATGGCGCCGTACGTCGAGGCCAACAGGCTCAACCCGATGATCCTGAAGCGGGTGCTCGACCACCACGCGCCCGGCAACGAGGCGGAGGACGACGGCATCTTCGACCAGCGGTGGATCTCCTCCGACACGTTCTACAACAACACCCTCGACTACGTCCCGGCCGAGCAGCGCCCGGCCTACAAGAGCGCCCTCGACAAGGCGTTCCCGAAGCGGAGCGGGTCGTGATCGAACCCAGCCAGACGTGGCGGTGGCGCCCGTACTCCGCCCACCGATCCGTCCTGCAGGACTGGACGAACACCCTGTCGTTCATGATGCAGAGCGTGCTGATCTGCGCGACGCGCGGGCCGGACGGCATCCGCAAGGACCACCCGGTGAAGGTCCTGATCCGCTTCCTCCGCCGGTCGTTCCTCATCTGCGCGTTCGACGGTAAGGTGAGGTGGTCGCCGTACGAGGAGGGAGGCGGGTCGTTCACCGGGCCACTCAACCTCCAGGGGCTGGGTCCGAGCGAGGGGCACATCGATAAGTTCCCCGAGATCTACCTGCGCCACGTCGACGAGCTCCCGCACCACTTCCAGCTCCACCTCATGCATGCCGCCGAGATCCTCGGGTACAAGCACCCCGACGACGACGTGCGGAGGTTCTGGCTCGGGTTCTACCGAGCGATCGTCAACGACGCGCACCTGAACCCTGAGACCGAGGAGCAGATGGACCGGCGCCTCGGCGACAACGAGGCGAGCTGGCGCGCCGCCGAGGGCGGCGTCACCGCGCTCTAGGAGAGCTGGGCCATGCACATCGCGTCGATGCGCGTCGAGAACTTCCTGTCGTTCGGGGAGGCCGTCTTCGACTTCGAGGACGCCGGGCTCGTGCTCGTGGAGGGCGAGAACCTCGACGACGACAGCGCGCGCTCCAACGGGTCCGGCAAGAGCGCGATGATCGACGCGCTCGTGTGGTGCCTGTTCGGCGAGACGCTGCGCGGGTACAAGCACGACGAGGTGATCCACCGCAGGGTCGGCGAGGGTTGCCTGGTCAAAGTGCACCTGACCGACGGCGACGAGCTCTACACCGTCAGCCGCGCCCGCCGGCACCCGAAGCTGAAGAACGCGCTGACGGTGACGCACGACAACTTCGGCAAGGACATGAGCGGGTCCGGCGAGAAGGAGACACAGCTGGCGGTCGACCGACTGCTCGGGTGCACGTTCAAGACCTTCGTGTCGAGCGTCGTCTTCGGGCAAGACCGCGCGTACAGGTTCTCCCAGCTGACCGACGGCGAGCAGAAGAAGATCCTCGACGAGGTGATCGGCGTGGAGAGGTTCGCGCTCGCGTGCGCGGCGGCGCGCAAGAGGGTCTCCGGCACCCAGGCCGAGCTCGCCGCCTCCAGGCGCGCGCTCGAGAGGGCGGAGACCACCCGCGACGAGGCCGAAGCTGAGGCGGTCGACCTCCAGGTCAAGGACACCGACTTCGCGGAAACGCAGCGGAGGAGGGTCGAGGACGAGCGCGACAAGCTCGCCACCGCCAAGGGCTGGGTGAAGAAGAACGCCAAGGTCAACGTGGACGCGCTCAAGAAGGACGTCGAGGTGCTGCTCGCAGAGCTGGCCACGCACGAGCGGGCGGTCGAGGTCGCCGTGGCCACCGCAGCCGCCGCGAGGGCGAGCACCGTGGGGCTGGCGAAGAAGCGGGACGAGGCGGCGGCCGAGCTCAAGCGGCACCAGAAGCTGTCCGGCGACTGCCCGACGTGTGGCCAGAAGGTCGACGGCAGGAGGCACGAGCGGGTGACGGCCGAGATGCGTTCCAAGCTTGAGGGCTTGAAGGCGGAGCACGTCGTTGCGGTCGACGTCGAGACCGAAGCGAACGACCTCCTCGCCGCCGCTCGCGAAGCGCTGAAGGCGTCGCGCGGCGCCATGACCGCCGCCCAGGCCGCGCTCAACGAGGGCGTCGGGGCGGAGGCGAACATCTCGGTCTGGAGGCGGCGCGCGGCCGACCACGAGGCCAAGATCGCGGAGCTGGAGGCGGAGCGGAGCCCGTACGCCGCGCTGACTGAGAAGGCCCGGGGCAGGCACGCGCGCGCCGCCGCCGACGCCGACCAGGTCGCGGCGAGCATCGAGGAGCTCGAGGCGTCGCTCGAACGGGCGGAGTTCTGGGTCAAGGCGTTCGGCGCGTCTGGCCTGCGCTCGTTCCTGATCGACAGCTCGCTGCCGCTGCTCAACCAGGAGGCGCGTCGCGTGTCCCGCATCGTCACCGGAGGGGCGATCAAGGTCGAGTTCAGCGCGACCTCCGAGCAGAAGAATGCCAAGGTCGTCGACCGCTTCGAGGTCCGCGTCGACAACAAGCACGGCGCCGGCACGTACGCCGGCAACAGCGCCGGCGAGCGCGCCAAGGTCGACCTGTGTGTCGGCCTCGCGATCCAGCGCCTCGTCGCCTCCAGGTCGTCCTCGGACTTCAACGTCGCATTCTTCGACGAGGTGTTCGACCACCTGGACTCGGCGGCGCACGAGCGCGTGCTCGAAGTGCTGGCCGAGATCGACAAGGACAGCGTCTTCGTCGTCAGCCACGATGACGACCTCAAGGCGTGGTTCCCGGCGTCGCTGAGGATCGTGAAGCGCGGCGGCTTCTCGAGCGTGGAGGAGCAGTGAGCGTCGTCGCCAAGCCCCACAGGGACGACCTCATCAAGCACATGCGTGCCGAGCACGTGCGCAGGTCGAGGCGCGTGCTGATGTGGCAGGACAGCCGCCTGGAGCACGAGAGCGGCGGAGGCTTCCCGGTCACCGGGCCGTGGTCGTTCCGGGAGACGTGCGAGCACCACAACTGGGACGAGATCGACGATCGCTGGCTCCGGTGCACGCGGTGCTGGTGGTGCAAGCCGAAGCTCGGCAAGCCTCCCAAGCTGGAGAAGCTGCCGGCGATCCTGAAGGGCCGGGTGCTGCCGCCGCTGTCGGGCAAGGTCGACCTGCACGAGGTCTACGCGCAGGCCGGGTTCGTGCTCGACGACGACCGCCGGTCGGTGATCTCGACCGTGCGCGTCCGCGTCGTCCAGTACACGTGGGCCAACGTCGACTTCGACGTCCGCAAGTGCGGCGCCGACGTCAGGTTCCGCGGTCGCGGGTGGAAGGAGGCCGCGGTGTTCAACGAGACCTGGCTCCACCGCCTGGTCCAGGTCATGCGCGAGGCCCGCCCGCGCCACCCGAAGGCGCTGTGGCGGGCGATCCAGAAGGCGATGGAGAACCGCTGGCAGCCTCCGTGGGAGCGGGAGTCCTGGGACCGGCTGCCGCCGAAGACGCGATAACAAGAATAGGAGAGGGCGAGCACGATGACGATCAACGACACATCCAACGCAACCGTATCCGTGGTCGACGACCTCGCGCCGGAGGGCGTGGCCATGCTCCAGGCGCTCTACTCGAGGTCGTCCCTGAGCCACCGCGACCACCTCGAGAAGGCCCGCCGGACGGGCGGCGCCGGGTTCATGGAGCGCTACTACGTGGGGTACAACCACAAGAGCATCGGCGACTGCGGGTCGACCACGATCTTCATGGAGGGCGTCTCGATCCTCGCCGCGAAGGCGGTCCAGGACTGGTCGCTGTACTCCGGGCAGGAGACCAGCACGCGCTACATCGACTTCGCCGTCCAGGGCGTGGTCGATCCGATCGGGACCCCGCTGTCGAGAGCCATCATCGACGACTGGATCGGGTTCTACAGCCGGAGCCGGGACCGCGTCGTCGCCTCCGTCCGCGAGCGCCACCCAATCCAGCCGGGCGAGGACCCGGCCGTCTACGAGCGCGCGGTCGGCGCCCGCGCGTTCGACGTCCTGCGCGGGTTCCTCCCCGCCGGGGCTCGCACCCAGCTGTCGTGGCACACCAACCTCCGCCAGGCCGCGGACCACCTCTCCGTGATGCTCGACCACCCGCTCGCCGAGGTGCGCGAGCTCGCGCGCCTCGTGCTGATCGAGCTCAACGAGCGCTACCCGTCGTCGGGGTTCGACCGCGGCCGGGTCCTCGGCGTGAGCGGCGAGCGCGCCGCCGACCAGGCGCCGGAGCGCGCCGCGTGGGAGGCCAGGGCGGCCGGGTTCGCGTACGCCGCGCCCCGCGTCGCCCCGGGGGTCGCCCACGCCGACCGCGTATCATTCCACACGAACGTCCGGCTTGGCGCCCTCGGGGACGATGAGGTCGAGCTCCTGGCCTCGCGCCCGCGCGGGTGCGTCCTGCCACACTTCTTCTCGCGCGCCGGCACGTGCGACATCAAGTTCCTGCTCGACTACGGGTCGTGGCGCGACGTCCAGCGCCACCGGAACGGCGTGTGCCGCGCGCCGCTGCTGACGACCGACCTCGGGTTCGAGCCCTGGTATCTGGAGCAGCTCGACGACGGGCTCCGCTCGGACGCGATCGACCTGATCCACTGGCAGATCAGGCGCATCTCGCGGGTGACCGACGACCCGGCGGCGCGCCAGTACATGGTCGCGCTCGGGTTCAGGGTCCCGACGATCCTGAGCTACGCGCTGCCGGCGGCCATCTACGTGCTGGAGCTCCGCTCCAGCCGCGCGGTGCATCCAACGCTGCGCCGGCGGGTCCTGGCCGCCGCGGAGCAGTTCAAGCGGGAGCTGCCCGGGATCGCGCTGCACGTCGACACCTCGCCCAGCGAGTGGGACGTGCGCCGCGGCCGGCAGACGATCACGGAGCGCGCGCCGTGAGCGACGTCGAGGTCTACGACCCGAAGTTCGACGACTTCCACGGCGAGCCGATGGTGACCTGGCGCGAGAAGAGCGGCGCCGCGGCGCGAGTCACGCTCAATCTCCTCGAGCAGTACAGGCGCTGGAGGAACGACCAAAAGGGACCCAGGTACAGCCTGCCCGAGGCGTTCTGGCAGACCAACGGCCCGGCGATCGTCCGCGCGCTCGGGTACTGTGGCGCCAAGGCGCTCGTGTTCGACTGGGTCACCGACCGCAAGGTCTGCTACCGCTGGTTCGCGAAGAAGCCGGGGACGACTGGCGCCGACTGGTACCACGTGTGCTCGGTCAGCGCCGAGGGCGGGACGCTCGGCGCCGACTCGCGCGTGAACGTCGAGCTCCCGAACGGCGAGTCGGTCCACTTCTCGTTCATGAACCTGCAGATGCAGGACTGGGTCAAGCCGGAACCGAAGGTCGAGGAGGGTTGAGATGATCGATGTGGTCGTGTTCGGCAACGTAGACATGACGTGGCATGGTTTCATGGACCACGACGAGCACGTGCTCGTCGCGACCAAGCTGTCGTCGTGGAAGTTCCTGTGCGTGACGCCGTCCGACGAGTACGAGACGGTCGAGCCGGAGCCGAAGCCGACGGCGGTGCCGACCGTGTGGAAGCACGACCGCGCGAAGGTGACGTGCAAGTCGTGCCTCGCCGTGCTCGACGGCGAGGTCGTCATCGAGAGAAAGACGGTACCGCTGTGACAACCAACCTCAGGCCGAACATGCTGGCGCACCTCCTGTCCATCGGCGCCGCGGGGTCGACCGGGAGCGGCTTCAAGGCGCACACCATGCGCGTGGTCACGTCCAGCAAGAAGCACAAGTGGAGGAGCGACCCGAAGCTGATCCACCTCATCGAGGAGTTCGCGCGCGGGAGGATCGGGCTCGACCCGTGCGCGTCGAAGCTCGAGAGGTTCCACTTCGCCGACGTGAACTACTCGCTGCACAACGGGCTGGACGGCCTCGTCGCCCCGTGGGTCGGGTTCGGCGTGGCGTACGCGAACCCCGAGTACAAGCGCCCGCTGAGCACCAAGTTCGTCCGCAAGGCGGTCGACGAGTTCGTCGCCGGCGTCGTGCGCGACCGGCTCGGGCGCCCGGTCCTCGCGCAGTCCGACCCGAAGCTCAGGTGCGGTCGCGGCGACCACCTGTTCCTGCTGCTGCCCGCGCGCCCGGACACGAAGATGTTCCAGCAGGAACTGCTCCCGTTCGTCACGGCGATGTGCTTCTGGCGGGGCCGGCTGAAGTTCAGCGGCAGCGACCCGGCGCCGTTCCCGTCGCTGATACTGTACTTCGGGCACGAGCCCAAGCGGTTCCGGCGGCTGTTCGAGAAGCACGGCTGGGTCCCGGGGTGATCTGGTGATAGCCTAGGCGGCAAGAGGACCAAGAGGAGGAGACGGATGACGAGCGAAGCGGACAACCTGGTCGCCATGGCGCAGAAGCAGCTCGACGAGCACAAGGAGTGGCTCGCCGGGCAGATCGTGGAGATCCCGCCCGACATCCTGAAGGTCGGCCAGATGCTGCTGCTCGCTCAGCAGGCGCGCCAGATCACGCTCCGCGTGGCCCAGGCCGCCAAGGTCGTCAGCGTGGTCTGGGAGTACCCGGACGAGCTGGCCGCGTGGCTCCAGTCCGACCTCGCGCCCAGGCACCTGCGCGACGACTTCGCCGGCGGCCACGTGGTCGACCCCAACAAGCCGCTCACGTCGGTGAGGCGCGTCCATGACGAGACCTAGCATTCACGACGAGCTGCAGCAGAACGGCGGCTACCGGCGCGTGGGGAAGGACCTCGACGCGCTCAAGACGGCGCTGCGCGAGAGCGCCGGCAAGGGAGCCAGCCGCGGCAAGGCTGGGCGCGAGCCGGTCACCTCGGTCGCCAAGGTCGAGTCCGACCGCGCACGCAAGAACAGCCGGGTGAAGGGCACCCGCGCCGAGCTCGACGTCGCCGAGATGTTCTCGCGGTGGTGCGGCGAGGTCGTCCGCCGCACGCCGGGGAGCGGCGGGTGGTCGAGCGCCAAGTTCGGGGTGACCGCCGACCTCGTGTGCCCGAACAAGAGGTTCCCCTTTCACGTCGAGGTCAAGCACCGCGAGGGCTGGGCGCTCGACGACCTCGTCACCGGCGCGCGCCGCGAGCACGACAAGAGCATCGTGCAGTGGTGGAGACAGTGCGTGGATTCGTGTCCCCGCGAGAGCCTCGGCAAGGCTGGGCTCCATCTGGCGAAGGCGCCGCTGCTCGTGTTCCGCCGCAACTGGCAGCCGTGGCTGGTGATGATGCGGGACCTCACGTTCAGCAACGAGGTCAACGACGCGGGTCCCGCTCGGTTCACACTGCCGTGGGCGGAGTGCCCGGACGTCGCGGTGATGAGGCTCGAAGTGTTCCTCGACCTCGAGCCCGTCCCCAAGGGTCTCAAGAACCACAGGAGGGATCGGTGATCGACGTCGAGAAGGTCCGCGCCCGCATGCTCGCGGCGATCGACCGCGCCAACGCGACGCGCGGCGCGGAGAACGAGATGCCTGGGCTCCGCGCCGCGATCGAGGCGTGGCCCGACCGCCGGCCGGCGGGGCGCCTGCCGGCGGAGGCCAAGGCGTTCCTGGAGCGCGAGCTCGGAGGTGACCCGTGAGCCTCGAGAAGATCGCCGACATCCTGAAGGTTGACGAGGTGAAGCTGAACCACGGTCCGAAGGGCGTCGCCGTGCACGTGTGCATCAACAAGTCCTGGTTCAGCACCGCCATCGACAACGACAAGCTCGGGGACCGCCGGCTCGAGGTGATCGCGGAGCACCTGGCGTTCCTCGCCGACGCCCACATCCCGAGGGTCCGGGACCTCCGCAAGAGCCAAGCGGACGCCGCGACGGCCGCGGCGCTACAGGCCGAACGCGAGACCCAGTTGCGACGTGGGCAGGGTTGGGGCCGGGACTGGTTCGACAAGCCGTACGACGGCCCGCTGCGGCAGGTGGTCAAGTCGGAGTCACCTCCGGCCGTGTTCGAGCCGCCGTCCGAGCCCGCGCCCGAGGGGCCGGCCGCCGAGGCGATGCCGAGCCGGTTCCACGCCATCATGGCCGAGCTGAGGTGCCTGTGAACGTCTGGATCGGCTCCGAGCGCGCCCGCATGGCGGAGCTCCTCGGCGTGGACGAGATCGTCGGGATCGCCTCGGCCGGGCCGGCGATCGGGTTCGCGCTCCGCGTCGGGCGGACGTGGGAGAAGGTCACGATCGACGATCCGTTCATCCTGTCAGCAGCTTCCCCGCCGGCCGCGCTTAAACGGATCACGAGGCAGCTCTTCGACGCGGCGCGAGCATTGAAGGTCCGTGCCTGTATGCAAGCTGCGATCGATGAGCTCAGAGAGTTCAACGTCGCCGCCGAGACCATCGCGCCTCTCGACTACAGGTTCTCGATCGTCGCCGACTCGTCGATCCCGCCCGACAGCTTCGAGCTGCGCTCCGGCAGCCAGCGGGTCGTCGTGAAGAACGTCGGCATCGGGCGAGTCCCAACCAACCGCTTCGAGGCGGTAGCTGAGGAGCTGAAGAGCACATGAGAAGGCCGCGCTACGTCACGTTCGAGTGCCAGAGGGGCCACCGCAAGGACTGGCTGCTGGAGACCAACGACGACGGGTCTCCGATCTACGAGGTCTCCGAGCACGGCGGCCACGAGGTGAGGCCGATGTGCCTGACCTGCCACCTGGACAACAGGGAGGGCGGCGTCAACATCGATAGCGAGGAGATGCTGCCCGTCGACTGCGTGTTCGACGGCTACGTGAAGACCATCGTGAAGGGGAACAGCGACTTCAACGAGCGCGAGCGCGAGCGGCTCGAGAAGCGCCAGGATGACCACTGGAAGAGGCAGGGCAGGGACGAGGCCATCGACCGCGAGAGGGCGTTCCTGAAGAAGCAGGGCGTGGTCGGAGGCGTCAGGTGAAGAAGCTCCCAGGCGACCAGCAGGTCAACTTCCTGATGGCCCTGCTCGTCAACGTGGTCAGCTCGATCGTGGAGCATGGCGAGGACGTCAGCGTCGGCCTCGCGCAGACGCCGGCGCGCGTAATCTTCACCGTCCGGGTGCACCACGCGGACATGGGGCTAGTGATCGGCGAGGGAGGCAAGACCGGGGACGCGATCCGGCGGATCGTGTGGACGGCCGCGAAGAAGACCGACAGGCGGGTCGACATCGACTTCGTGTGAGGTCGGCTGGGCGCCTGGGGTGCGCCGCGGGCGCACCCGCCGCGCCGCCGCATGCTGCCGGAAGGTGAGGCCGGCCGAGCTCGTTGCGTGCGCCCTCCCGGCCCGTTAGACTGGACGCGTGGGCCGCAGGCGAAGGCGCAAGCCGGTGATCAAGATCGAGCTGTTTCGCAAGGCGAAGTGGCTGGTGGCCAACGGCATGCCAAGCTCCTACATCGCCGACAAGCTCAGGATCTCGCGCACGACCGAGCTGTACTGGCGCCAGCTCATGGACCACGACGGCGCCGTCAAGGCGCTCAGGAGGCGCGTGCTGCAGCTCCCCGAGCGGTACCGCGAGCAGATCGCCACCGCCATCCAGGACGCGAGGCAGAGGGCAGCATGAAGACGCACGGGATGTACAAGTCGGTGACCTACTCGACGTGGCGGGCGATGATCTCGCGTTGCACCTTCCCGAGGAACAAGAGGTTCAACCGCTACGGCGGCCGAGGCATCCGCGTCTGCAGGCGCTGGCTTGGGAAGCGAGGGTTCCAGAACTTCCTCGCTGACATGGGTGAGCGGCCGGCAGGAGCAACCATCGGCAGGATTCACAACGACGGGAACTACATGCCAAGTAACTGCGAGTGGCAGACCGCTGATGAGCAGAGGGTCAACAAGGTCAACGTTCACCGGCTGACATTCGAGGGTGAGACGCTGACAGCGAAGGCGTGGGCGCTCAAGCTCGGGATCGACTATCGGAATCTTCGACGGCGGCTGAAGCAGGGGTTGCCGATCGAGCGAGTTCTACTTCGGAGGGCAGCATGAGCGAGTTGTCCAAGTTCGTGGTCACGCCGACGGGCGTGGTGATGCACGCCGAGAACCACCGCAAGCTGGTCGAGAGCTTGCGGGCGTCCAAGAGCCGCCTGGTCGAGCTCCTCGAGCCCGCGAGGCCGTTCGCCGGCTTCGGGGTCGCCGACGCCGTCGCGGAGCTCGGCCGGCCGTGAGCTCGTCCAGGAGGGACCGCACGACGGCGCCGCGGCCGGGCACCCGGGCCAGCCGAGCGAGGCACGTCGACGACCGCAACGTCAAGCCGCCGGCGGGGTACCGCCCGCGCGGCAAGCGCAAGCCCGGCGAGGCCGCGATGGAGGCCCAGCTTGCGTCCGCGCCGCCTCCCGAGGTACCGTCGGACGTCACCGAGGGCGGCCAAGCGCCTCCTTCGTCAGCGCCGGCGGTTTCCGTGAGTCCACCGGGAGCCGCCGGCGCGCTCCTCCAGGTCGACCCCGACGACCTGCCGCCGCCGGCGGACCCGTGGTGGACGCCCGAGCGCGAGCGCGCCTTCGTGATGACGCTCCAGGGGATGCCGCAGCACCAGGTAGCGGCCGAGCTCGGCCGCGACCGCCACACGGTGGCCCGGTGGGCGGACGACGAGCGCTTCGCGCAGCGGCTGTTCGACGAGAACGCGGCGCGCTTCCGCGCCAGCCGACAGCGGCGGTCGATCCAGACCGTGCGGCTCACCGACAAGGCCGACCACCTCGCCAACAAGCTGCTCGACAAGGCGATCAAGCTCGCGGACGACGGCAAGGACGACCTCTCGACCCGGCTCGCCGCCCGGGACTGGCTGCAGGAGTTCCGGGAGAACAGCCGCCGCGAGGACGAGATCTACGGCCTCAACAGGGAGCGCGTCGACGTCAGCGTGAACGGCCAGGTGCAGCACAACCACAAGGGCAAGGTCGGCGTGACCTTCAGGGCGTTCCTCGCGACCTCGCTGAGCGGCATGGGCGTCGACGCCGACAAGGAGGAGGTCGACGTGTCGCGCGCCGACGAGGCGCTGGTGGCGATCGCCGAGCGCGCCCTGACGGAGGGGACGTTCCTCGATGAGCTCGTCGAGGAAGAGAAGCGGCAGCGGCTCGCCGTCGAGCGCTAGCTGACCTGGATCCCGACGAAGTCGACCGCCACGCCGAACTTCGCGCTCGCGCTCGACCACCGCACGCCGGTCACGTGCACCACGAACCTCAGGAGGTCGTCGTTTCGCACGATCATGACCAGCACCTCGTCGTTGGGCCGCAGGTTGGCGTCGGTCGTCGTGGAGAACGACCCGGACACCGTCGGCGGCCTGAGCGCCTCGTCCGACAGCACGCCGAGACGGACCAGCTCGGCGTCGGCGTAGCGCGACCAGGTCAGGGAGAGCTCGGTCGTCTGGATCGCGGCGCCGTTGACCGCGACGATCGTGGTCGTCTTGTCGATCCGCTTGAACTCAGGTCCATCGGGCCAGCCGAGCATCGCCGCGGCTCCCTCATCGATGAGCTTCGTGGTGAGCGGCGCGGTCTCGTACGTCGGCGCGGGTGCGGTCTGGCGGTCGACGCCGGCGAACCCGTCGTCCGGCACCCGGTCCTCCAGCTTGCCGGCGAGCTCCTCCGCCAGCGCGTCCCACCTGGTGCGGATCGTCACGACATCACCGAGCGTCTGGGTCGTGGATGACGTTCAGCTGCTCCGGCGGGACCTCCTGCCGGCGCGTCGGCTCGTCGCGGAACTCGTCGGTCTCGGCCTCCTTCTTGGCCGCCGACGCGTGCGCCGCCGCGAGCAGCGTGCGCAGCTGCTCGACGTCGCTGCGCGCGAACCTCGTGTCCTGCTTCGACGTCTCGAGCTTCGCCTGGAGGTCGCGGATCGTGTTCTCGGCGACCTCGAGCTGCACGAGCGTCAGGGTCAGCCCCTCGCAGAGCTTGGCGATCGCGTCGGCGTCGAGCAGGATCAGGGAGAAGATCGTCGAGTCCAGCCCGTGGCAGAACTCCCGGACCAGCTGCTGGCCGACGGTGGTCGGGGACCCGTCCTCGTCGTACGGCGGGACCAGCGCGAGGCCGCGCCTCGCCAGGTCGCGCAGCCACAGCATGTCGTCCCTGCTGATCCCGGAGTGCTGCCGGACCTCGTCCACGGCGCGGATGGTGGCCGCCGCGAGCCGGTGCAGCCGCCCGCGAGGCGTGTCCGCCGGGTGCTTGGTCAGGCGGAGGTCGGTCTTGGTGGCGCCCTTCGGGATCGCGATCTGGACCCCCTTGGGGCCGCTTCCGTTCTTCATGTCCTCTTGGTCCTCTCGAGACTTCTTCAGTCCGGTCTGTAGGTCAGTACGACATCCCTCCTGGCCCTCCCTCTGCCCCGCTCGTAGTAGGTGTGGTCTATGTAAAGCATCACGCCCGCCGGCGGCCTGAGCCCGCGCTCCTCGAGCTCCATGACGTTCGGCACGACGCCGACCCTGCTCGGGTGGTCCCGACCGAGCCTGTTGCGGAGGTCGAACACCATGGACCGCAGCCAGGAGTCCGCCTGCTCCGACCCTCCGAGGACCCACACGGTCGGGTTCGTGGTGGCGAGGTAGTGCCTCGCCAGCAGCTCCACGACGCCCCTCGTGGTCCGCCCCGTCGCGCGCTCGACGTCCGGCATGACCGCGAACGCCTCGCAGCTCCTCCCCACCCTCTCGGCGTGCTCGTCCCTCGATAGCCCGCACGCGCCGCACGTGTTCGAGTTCTCGTTGCGTCGCCGGTCGGCGTACGCGTCGAAGTCCTCGAGAACGAGGATGGACGTCATCGCGCGGGTGAGCTCGCGCATCATCGGGTCGTCGCGGGCGATCTCCACGTCGTTGACGCCGTCCACGACGACCGAGGGCCGCGCGGCTCTCGGCAGGGCACCGCGGGCCGCGTTGATGGCCCGCGTGACGGCGTCGTCGAGCTGGCGCCTCGCGGCCGGGGTCAGCCGTCGCCGGGCTTCTTCCGACGGTGGCGGTGCTCGCGCGCAGTTCCCCTGGGTCTGGGTCCGGTGCCGTCGGTGACGGCGTCTCGATCTCGGTCGTCAGCTCCAGTGCGATCATCGCGAACCGAGGGTCTGGTCTGTTGTCGCCCGGCATCAGACGACAACCTACCAGGTTCGGGTTGACGATGTCAACTCGAAAGAGATCACTCGCCGGTGGCCATCTTCCGGGCGCGGGTCCGCGCCGCCGTCATCATGGCGATGAAGTCGTCGACCTGCTCGCTCTCCAGGACGCGTGCGGTCAGGACGCTGCCGGTGTCGGACAGGATCTCGTACTCGAGGACAACCGACCCGTCCTGGCGGCCCGTGGCGGTGTACCCGCACACGGTCGCCGGCGGCTTCTTCTCCAGGGGCCTGGCCTGTGCCTGCGGCTTCGGGGCCGGGACCGCCGGCCTGCGGGGCACGACGCGCGCCACCTCGTCGTCGGTCGGGAACTCCAGCGCCCTGGGCGGGATCTGCGGCTGCTGGGGCGCCTCTTCGGTCTTGGCGCTGGCGCGCCGCCGGAGCTCGAACCGGACGTTGGCGAAGCGCGTCTGCGACGCGTCGTCGTTCCGCGTGGAGAGCGCGCGGAGCTCGGCCTCGAGCTCCTCGGTGGTCATCGCGTCCAGCGGCCCGGCGGGCGCCGGCGCCGGCGAGCCGGGCGGGCGCTCGGTGGGCTCGCCGCGGCGCTTCAGCTCGGACTTGATGGCGTTCACCCGGTCCTGCTGCTGTGGCGGGATGCCGTCGGGCCACGTCAGGGCGATGGTCTCCAGGTCGGCGCGCAGTGCATCTGCGGATAACAGTTTCACGGACATGTCTTCGTCTCCTTGGTTTCCGTAGTTGAGATCGCCAGTCCAGAGGATGCTCACCGACTGGCTTCGATGACGGCGTCGACCATTCGCTCGGTCAGGCCGTTGAGTGTGGGGTCGAACTGGAACAGGTCGCCGGCGTGTCTGGCGACGAGGTCCCGCGCGTCGTCTCTGGACAGCGGGTTGCGTCCGGCACGTGAGGTGGCCGTCGGCAGGCCCACCATGGCGTTGAGCTCGGCCTCCAGGCTCTTCGTGGTCGGGGCTGTCTCATTGAAGACGGCGACGGCCTTCTCGAGCCCGCTCGCGGCGATCACCTTCGCCAGCAGCGCGAGCCGCGCCGCCGCCTCGTCGCGCTGCGACTTGAACAGCTCGGCCTCGACCACGAGCTTGGCCTGCTCGGCCTCCATCGCGATGATCTTGAGGGTGAGGGCCTTGTCGAGGTCGCGCTGCGCCCGGCTCTCGCGCTCGGCGCGCTCGTCGTCGGTCTCCGGCGTCGGCTGCTCGTCGCGCGTCTCGCGGCGCCGCTTCAGCTCCTCGCGGACCTGCTGGAACCGGAGCGGGTCGGCGGCGATCCGGTCCGACAGCTCCCTGAGCTCGGCCTCCAGGCTCTCCGTGGCGCGCTGCTTGTCCGACGCCCCGCTGCCGGCGGACTCCACGCACACCGGCATGCCGATGCTGCCCCAGTCGATCGCGATGTTCGTCGGGCGCCATTGCCAACCGTCGCCGGCGCGTCGCCTCTGTATCGGGCAGTTCACGCACTGCTCCACGTCGGAGTTCTTGTAGATCTGTCTCCAGGTGTGCTCTCTGCTCATGGTGCTCATCTCCTCTTGTTGTCACTCGAACGAGAAATTGAACCGCGACTGCTTGCTGAGCCGCTCCATGCAGAGCAGCGCGCTGCCGAACGCGTGGGCGAGGTGGTCCTCGCCGCTGGTCTTGACCGTCTCGACGACCTGCTTGGTCTCCTCGTCGATCTCGCGGAACGGGACGAGCGATTTCAGGTGGCGCTTGAGGGCGTCGACTATCGGGATCTCGAGGTTGGGGAACCCGATCTCGCGCTCCTTGACCACGCGCGCCGCGTTCTTGAGCTGGATCAGGCGCGAGACCGTCACCCGCGCGCGGCTCGGGTCGCTCCACTCCGGCACGAACGTCTTCGACGTCTTCGGGTTCTGGTCGTACTGCTGTATCCAGAACTTGCCCTCGTCGCCGTTCGGGCACATCGCGCGGAGCATCAGCGCGTTGCGGTCCTTGCCGTAGCCCGCGTCCGCCGCACCCATGTCCGGGTTGAACTGGTTGACGTAGCTGAGGACCCTCTTGGCGCTCTCGAGCTCGACCTGGGTGTCCTCGAAGACGTCGACCCCGATGACGTACGGGCGCTGGTTGTACTTGTTGCGCCCGAGCACGACGACCCAGTTCAGGTTGCCCCAGTCGACGCCGTACGTCACGTGCGACCACGCCGGCGTGCGCGACGTGTACAGCTGGTGGCCGGCGCACGACCTCTCGAAGTCGACGTCGTTGAGCATCTCCATGTCGGAGCCGGCCGGCACGCCGACGACGTAGTTCAGCCAGATCTCCGGGAACCGCATATCGATCTTGTCCTGCATCACCTGCGTCGCGGAGATCCACGCCGCCATGAGCTGGGAGATCGCGTAGCCGCGGATGTGCTTCCGGTCGGGGTACTTCGGGACCCACTCGCCGCTGTACACGCGGTCGAGCTCGCCGCGGCACTTCTGCTTCCGGCACTGGAACTCGAAGGCGCCGGGCGGGAGCTCCTGGCAGCCGATCGGGAAGCTCTTCACCTGGATGATGTTCTCCTTGTGGTCGATCGGCTGCCGCTCGCCGCAGCGCTTGCACCTCACCAGCCACGTCTGCTGGTCGCTCTTGGAGAACGGCAGGTCGATGCCCTGGCGCGGGAGGGTCGGCGTGGAGATCTCGCGGAAGAAGCCCCACTTGCTGGACTTGAGCGCCTCCTTGAAGGCGAACTCGATCTTGTCCCGCATCCGGTCCTTCTCGTCGAGCGTGACGCCGTCGGCCGGTTCGCCCTCGCCGAGGTTGGACTCCCACGCCGACCTGAACAGCCAGTAGCTGTCGCCGACGCGCCGGGTGAACACCTGGTTCGGCGTCCCGACGAGCGCGGCCATGCGCGGCGTGTCCGCGAACGCCGCCGCGACGCGCGTGTTGCTGAAGTCGGTGAGCTGCTTCTCGCGAGGGAACGTGGTGATCCACTTCGTCCCCGGGTGGTGGGCGAGGAAGTGGAACACCTCGTTCTCGGACACCTCGGTCACGCCCACCTGCCGCGACTTCTCGTAGACCTTGTGCTTGTGCATGTCGCGCATCGGCTGGCGCTGCCACGGCCGGTGCCGCTGGAGGCGCCCCAGCACCTCGGTGTCGTAGTCGCTGTCGGCCACGAGCGTCCGGCGGAGCTCCCCGAGCGACTCGTCGGTCAGGGCGCGCGTGTTGTCGAAGATGATCGGGTCGCCCTTCACCCGGCGGTTGAGCATGCACCACACCACCGGGTCCCGCTCCGCGATGGCCTCCAGTCCGGTCATCGCGTCGGTCTCCGGCGGCAGGTCGATGAGCGTCGATATCTTCACTGGGTCAGCATCGCGGAAAGTGAGGAGGCGTTCCACCTCCTCCGCCGGGTTTGCCCTCTGCGCTCCGAGGTCGAGTGACCCACCGGCCTGTCGGCTTGGGCGAGTCCCCTTGCGGGTAAGGTAGCCACCGGACTATTGGGCGCGCGTCTTAACCTGAGATCGGGATTCGGGCGCGCGCCCTCAAGCTCATCGTTCCCCTTCTGGCGCCGTCGCGGCGACCCACTCCCGCTCGTCGCCGACGTAGTTGTACCAGGTCGTGCTCGCGGGGCAGCGCAGCCACAGCTCGCCCCGCCCGCGCGGCGCCGGCGCGCTCCTGGTCACCGGCCGGCGCTCGATGGCCTCGGAGCGGCGGGACTGGACCGCCGCTCCCCACCGCGCGCTCCCCACGCAGAACGCGGCTCCCGCCGCCAGCTTGACCGTCCACCAGAGGAATCGCCGCAGGAGCGACGCCAGCGTGCTCCTGTGCGGCCGAAGCGCCTCTAGGGTCACGGCTCGTCCTCGCGCGGCCGGATCGTGGACGCGAGCTTGAGGAGTTGGTCGCGGGCCTTGTCGAGGTTGCTCATCTCGGCCGCTACCGCCTTGACCATGGTGTCGCCGAACGTCCCGTCGCCCAGGTCGACGTCGTCGCCGAACGCCCGCTTGACGAGCTTCACGGCGTCGCTGTCCTCCCAGCGGTCCACCTCCCAGAGGTCGTCGGCCCCGGTCGGGTGCGCGTACGCCGTCTCGGCCTCGGTCAGGTCGCACTTCCTCACGGCGACGGTGCGCATCACGCGGCGGTGGCTCGTCCTGGCCGGGAGCCGGAGGCGGTCGCGCTCCTCCCGGAGCTGGTCGCGCTCGGACCCGAGCCGCAGGACGCGGGCCTCCGCGTCGAGCGGCTGCCCCGCGGAGACCGGCTCGCCGTAGCCCGTCATGCGGGGTACGCCGAGCGCGTCCAGCGCGGCGCCGATCCGGTCGATCTTGGCCTCAGCGTCGAGCTTCTCCAGGATGTCCCGCCGGCCGCGCTTGGTCAGCACGCCCTCGGCGCGCTCGTAGAAGCGGTCCCGCGCCTCCTTGCCACCCGGCAGTTTCCGAAGCTGGACGAGGGCCATGCCGAGCGCGAAGAACAGCGTGTCGAGCTCGTCGGTCGTGTAGTCCCGCCGGTCGTGCTCGTCGCCGGCGTCGACCACGATCTGGAGCGCCCTGGCGACCTGCGCGTCGGCCTCGGTGCGCGGGTCGACCTCCATGGTGACCTCCGCGCCGAACCTCGGGCAGCCGTCGTTCACGCACCTGTAGGCGGTCCCCGACGGGTCCTTCCTGACGAACCCGAGCGCCCGACCGCAGTCGGCGCACGTGGGCTTCGGGAGGCTCACCGCGCCGCTCGCTTGCGCATCTCGGTCGGGAGCGCGTCGTTGACTGCCTTGCGGATCCAGGCCGAGACGTTCGGGAACCCGAGCTGGTTGGAGTACCTCTCCCACATCTCGAAGTCCCTCGAGCTGCACCGGAGCTGGTGCCGCTTGTCCAGGTCAGGCGGCAGGACCTTCGGCCGCCCCGGGGGCTTCTTTGCGCCGCCCTCGCCACCGTCGTCATCAGGCTTGCGCTTCGTGTTCGCCATGATCGATCTTCTATCGGTTCTTGTTGACATTGTCAACGCTTTGCTTTGGAGAGGAGCCTCTCCGCCGCGGCGTCCGCGACGCGCAGCACGTGCTCGTCGTGGCAAGACAAGTCTCCGTAGCCGCTCACGGAGTACCCGATCAGCTGCATCAGATGCTGGTAGTCGTCCCTGTCCTTGCCGGTCCTGTCGAACGTCGCGGCGAGCACGTCGGAGCACGCGGTCTTGAGTCCTTCTAGGTTCAGGGCGCGCTCGGCGATCTCGTCGGCGATCTGCCGCGGCGTGAACGTCTCGAGGACGCGCCACGAGTCGGACGGCGCTCCGGCGAGCCCGTAGGCGACGGACAGGGAGCCGAATACCGGCGACGTCAGGAGCGCCAACGCGTGGAGGAGGTCGTCGTCGCTGACGCGGCGGCTGGTGGTCATCTCGAGCTTCACTGGCGGCTCCTCTCGATGGCGGCGCGCACGCGAGCGCGCTCGGCGTCCTCGCGCTTGATGACCGCGTCCATCAGGTCCTTGTCGACGTGGCGCGCGATGGCCTGCTCGACGGTCCGGTTGAGTTCGCGGGGAGGCAGCGCGTCCACCTCCCAGCTCTGGCTGCCGAACTTGGCGATGTATGCCTTCGCCCGGCTGTCCGTGATCTTGGCCGGGTTCGGCGGTGGGTTGAACCTGCGGATCTGCGGCATGGTGAGCGCGATCTTCTCGACCGTCAGGTTCGGCACGCCGAACTCGGCCAGGCGGTCGCGGATGTCGCGCACCATGTCCTCGCCACTCGGGTCGTGGTCGCCGAGGTAGAGCAGGCGAACCTCCTTGTCGAAGTCGGTGCCGCCGTCGGCGTCGAACGCGAGCGCCGTCACGCCGCAGTCCTCCCCGCACGCGGCGCACTTCCGGCCCTCGCGGTCGTCCACGAAGGCGTTGCACCCGGAGCATGAGACCTGGACGTTGTCTGCGCCCACGGCCTCGAGCATGCGGTCCGCGGCGGCCTTCATCGCGCTGGCGCTGGAGTAGCCCTTGTTGACGGCGAGCGGCACGTGCCACTTCCGTGCGATCGGGGAGAGCACGCCCGAGAGCGCGTCCTTTTCGACCCAGAGCTCCACGTACTTCGGCTGGTCCTTCCAGCGGGGCAGCCGGAACTGGGCGACGGCGGCGTCGACGATGTCGTCGACCGAGTCCCACTCGTTCGGCACGCTCGGGGACCGCCCGCGGTCCTCGATCGCGTCCCAGCTGATGAGCCCGGCGTAGCGCGCGTCGACCAGCACCGAGATCAGGCGCTGGTAGTTCTTGGGCGTGTTCTTGGTGTCCGCCGGCAGCCCCATCCGCGCGTTGTACGCGGCGTCGATCCACGAGGCCGGCAGCAGGTCGTCGCCGATGAAGCGGTAGTAGACCTGGCGGGCGCTGAGCTTCTGCCCGTCATACTCGGCGATGACGGCGTCGGCCTTGGCGATGATCGACAGCGTGTCTTCGCGGAAGTTGGTGACGCGGAACTGTTGCTTGCTCATACCCTCTTGGTCCTCTTCTGTCGGTGTGACGCTGCGGTTAGCGGGTGGTTCTAGTCGTCCAGCGCGGCGATGCGCCTCTGCAGCTCCTTCTCGGACAGCTCGCTCAGCTTGCCGGCCTGCTTCTCGGCGAGGATGGCCAGGAGCTTCTCCTTCTCCTGCTTCTTCGCGGCACGGCTCTTAGCGGCCTCCTCCTCGGCGAGCTTGACCTCGATGATGTACTTGACGGTCTCCAGCGTGGCCTCGCGGCGCGCGTGCTCGGGCGTCTTGGTCGTCTCGACGAAGTTCTCCTCCAAGACGTCCTTGAACGCCTTGTTGGCGGCCTTGGCGATGGCGTTGAGGTTGAAGTCGTCGCGTCCGCGGAGCGGGACGTCCCACAGCTGCTCGACGGACAGCTCCCCGCGGATGGACGCGAAGCGGAGCTTGTTGCGGGTGGCATACTCGAAGATGTTCTGCATGGTCTCTTTCTCTCAGTGCTGGTTGTTGGTCAGGAACCGACGTGGATGTTGAACACGCGCTGCTTCTTGCCCTGCTGGACCCGGGCGAGGAAGCTCGTGCGCTTCGTCGACGAGAAGCCGAGGCCCGCCAGCGCTCCCTCGGTGGGCTGGCACTTGGTCTTGTCCCCGATCACCTCGAACACCTTGCGGTGCGGCTCGAGGCGCGGGTGCAGGAACTCGTTGTAGATGCCGCGCGTGGGCTCGTCGCACGTACACCCGCGCAGGATGAAGAACGTGTGCTTGTTGCCCACGGCGTTCGAGCCCCAGTAGTTCGGGCTGAGCGTGACGGCGTCGACCTGGACGTACTGCTCGGTCGTGAGTCCCCACTTGGTCACGGCGATGTTCGACGCCGTGATGGTAGGGTCCATGATCTCGGCGCGGTCGATCGCGCCCTCCTTCATGTGCAGGGTCACGACGTGGACGTCCTGCTTGTGGCGGACGGTCTTGTTGTAGGAGAAGTGCTTGAGCTCGCCGCCGCACTCCACCTCGACCACGAAGCCGGCGTTGCTGGTCTCGCGCTGGCAGTAGTTGTTGATGACGACCCGGTAGGCGCCGCTGGTCATCTTGTCCATCCAGACGACGTTCTCCACGGGCTCGCGCGTCGTGCCGCTGCCTGCGTTCATGTCGACGTCGAGCACGCCGCCGGTCCAGCCGCGCTTGTTGCCGAAGTAGATGTGCTCGTGCAGGCCGCGGGTGCCGCGGCCGGCCGGCTCGTGGACGTGCAGGTCGAGGTCGTCGAAGTTGGACCACGACAGCGAGATGCGGAGGGCCGCGCCCTCGACCTTGCCGCCGGCCTTCTTGACGCGCTCGGCGATCGAGTCGGTGACGTTGCCGCCGTAGCTCCAGGCGAAGTCGTTGGTCCAGCGGAACAGCTGCCGGGGCTCCGGGTTCACGGGTGCGGTCAGCGACATCAGGTTGCCGAGGTGCTCGCCCTTGAGCAGGACCTCCACGCTCGTCGCCGCCGGCAGCACCTGCTCGACGAAGGTCTCGAGCCCGATGTCCTCGGCGCGCTCCTCGTCCTTCTTCGTGCTCTGCGGGTTCGCCGTCGTCGCGACCTTCATGAGGGCGTCCGCGAGCCCGCCCTTCATGGCGGGCTTGACGCTGCCGTCGACCCACAGCACGTCGTTGACAGAGACGTCGCCGATGGTGGCGAAGCGGCGCTCCAGCGCCGGCTCGAGGCCCAGCGCCTCGATGGTCTCCATCGCCTTCTTCACCATGGCCGGCGTGATGACGGCGCTGGTGCGCTTGTAGTTGGTCGGCGCCACCTTCGTCTCGAACGAGGCGACGGCTCGCTCGACGTCCACGCCCTCGCTCAGGTCCTGCGCGAGGGTGCCGATCACCGTGTTGCGGAAGCGCGACGCGGGGCCTGTGGCGTTGGTCCAGGCGAAGATGGCCTGCGTGTGCGCGTCCTTGGACAGGAACGCGCGCTGCGCCGCCATGAACTGCGCGACCGCGGCCTTGTGCTCGGCGCCGCGGTACAGGTTGTTGGCCTCGATGAGCGCGAGCACCGTGTCCAGCGCCGACGGCGCCAGCTCGACGAGGCCGCGGGTGAAGACCTGCACCGTGGTGCGGTAGTCGCCGCGGGCCTGGTCGGGCGACGCGGCCCGCAGCGCCTCGGGGATCAGACCCGTGTGCAGGTGCCTCCAGGTGCGCGCCACGCCCTCGTCGAGCGACCGCGTGACGTCGGCGCCGAAGCTGGTCTCGTTCCGGCCGACCCGGTAGAGGTCCGAGATGCCCTTGGCGAGCACGGCGTCGCGCAGCGCGTCGGCCACGAACTCGTACGGGTACGGCGCCTTCTTCGCCGCCTCGTCCCAGACGGTGCGGACTGCGCCCTGGTCGTTGACGGCGACGACGTTGCCGGCGCGCCGGATGAAGTGCCGGCAGCACGAGCAGTCGTGCTCGGTCTGCTTCCGGTAGAGAGGGTTGGTGCCGGCGGGGAACGCCTCCAGGTAGCGCCGGTACAGCGCGTCGCCGTCCGCGCCAGTGACGTAGACCTGCGGGGCGCCGGCGACGGCCTGGAAGGAGGCGGCCACGATCTTCGCGAATGTCGGGAACTTGTTGGTGGTCATCTTTGTGGTTTTCCTTTTGGTCCTCTTCTGCTCGGACGACGCCGCGATCTGCTCCTGCATCAGCCCGTGGAGCTTCGCCTGGCACCGCGAGCAGCCGGCGAGGTGGGTGCGGAACGACTCCGCCTGCGCCTCGTCTAGCTCGTGGTCGAAGAACAGCTCCAGGTCGGGGCAGTCAGCCACGGATGCAGCGTACTTGTTTGCGTTGACGTTGTCAACAGAATCAGCGTTTCTTGCGGATCGGGATGTTCTGGAGCGGGACGCGCGTCTTCGCCGTGCGCCCGCTGACCCGGCTCAGGTGGTCGACAATCGGCTGCCCGGTCGCCTCGGCGCCGCGCCTGACCAGCTCGCGTTGCAGCTTCGCGCCCTCGTTCTGCGCGTCGTCGTCCCAGCTGTGGGTGCCGGCCTCGCGGTGGTACCGCACGAACTCGACGGTGTTGGAGAACACGGCGACCTTGTCCGGCGGCAGGGTCGGGAAGCCGCGCGTGCGCGGGCGCTGCATCTTGTTCGCCATGAAGATCAACGCGCCCGCGCACATCGATCCGCTCTCCTGAGCCGACCACTTCTCGAGCCAGTCCGGGTCGTCGTAGTCGATGGTCTGGTGGCACGGCAGCGGCTCGTCGCGGTTCATGCAGTCGATGAAGCTCTCGGGCGAGCCGGCGCCGAGCCATCCCGGCATGGCCGCGCGGCGGAACGGGCAGTCGGAGCACGGCTGCTTGGTGGGTGGCCTGTAGGTCGTCACTGGCGTCCTCCGCACGCGCCGACCAGCGGTGTCATGCGTGAGACCTCGTACGCCTCGCCGGCGACCAGCGTGCCGAGCAGCGCGTACTTGCCCCAGGTCGGGATCTTGTCCGTGACCGCCACCCACAGGGTGGACGCGTAGACCAGCCCGAACGCGGTCACGAGCTTCGGGGCGCCGGGCGCCGAGCCAAGCAGCGGGTTGCTCTCCTGGTAGTAGTAGCCGTCCCGTGCCGGGCAGTCCCACCGTCCGCCGCAGGACACGTTGAGCGTCTGGCGGACGTCGCAGAAGGTGAGCGTCACGGCGCTCGCGGACAGCACCGCGACGCGATCGGCGTGGGTGCAGGCGGACAGCGCGGCGAGCGCTGCGATCACGGCGGTCTTCATTTGGAGCTCCCCTTGGTGTGCTCGATCCAGCTGTCGAGGCGATCTCCGAGCAGGGTCAGGCGAGCCTCGACGACTGCCAGGCGCTGGGTTCCGGTCTTGAACGCGCGCATCGCGTTCACCAGCAGCTCGCGGTCGAGCATCCCGTGCTCCTCCGCGAGCTGCTTGAACTCCGCGCGCTCGGCCTCGGTGAGGGTGATGTGCAGCGCGGTTGAGCGCCTCCGCTTCTTGCGGTCGGCGGCGGACGCGCGGATCGCGTCGAGCCGCTTCTGGTTGGTCTCAGCCACGGCGGCCTCGCTTCTTGTTCATCACGTCGTCGAGCAGCGGGTCGTGCCGCAGCTTCGAGTAGGCGTTGTCGCACCCGAACTTGCGGTTGACCTCGACGAAGCGCTCGGCGAGGCTGTCGGCGCCGCGCTTCGTCTTGCGCGTCGCGATGCGCACAGCGCTCGCGTTGCAAACGAAGCTCGCGAACACGTCCCAGCGGTACCCGCTGCGGATCGAGTTGCGCTCCCCGATCACGGCGCCGCCTCGGCGGTGACGCGCAGGACGATCATCACCGTCCACGCGTGCTCGTCGTCGCGGTCCGGGAGCTCGACGTGGTGGTACATCGGGATCTCGAACGGCGCGTTGATCTTCGGGAAGCTGAGGTAGTCGTTGCTCAGGTGCTTCGTGACCTCGGCGCCGCACGTCGGGCACGTGTCGGTGATCTCGATGGGCAGGCGGCAGCGCTTGATGTCGAGCGACAGCGGCTCGCCGGTCATCTCGATCTTCACGGCTTCATCCTTTTCACGGAGAGGAAAAACTCGTCGCCGTCGTATGCGGTCAGGCCGAGGATGTGGAGCACGAACCACATCGTCGACCCGATCGGGTCGCCGCGCTTGCTGGCGATCGGCTGCCTACCGGGAGCGGACACGATCACCTTGCCATTCCCGAGGAACTTGATGGCCGCGTCCTCGACGCGTTTGCGGCCCTGGGCGCCGGTCGCGGGCGTTCGCTGCTCCCGGAGGCCAGTTGCGGGATCCCGGCGGTCGCGCCGCTTCCAGTAGCGCCAGTCCTCGTACGCGAACCGCGCGCACTCGGTGCTGTGCCCGTGGCCGCTCTTGTACTTCTGGCCGCGCGCGTACGAGCACGTGCAGTCCGCGTCCCTGGCGGCCCTGACCCGAGGGCTCCTCGGGGCGTGGTCCCTCTTCTTCACGACGTCACCGCCTGCAACACGCGGAGCCCATACTCGATGAGGAGAGTCGCCAGCTCCTTAGTCTCCAGTTTGTACTTCTGTTCGATCGCTATGGCGGCTCTGGTGAGTTCGACCCTCGCGTCGGCGACGCGGATGCCGCGGGTGCGCGCTGTACGAACCTTCTTACTGGCGGCCACGATCCGAGATGCCGTGCTCGCTGGACGTCCTCCGGTGACTCTCACGACGTCACCTCCGGCGCTGGGTTGACGGCTGGCCGCCGAGCGCGTCCGCGCTCGGTGTGCCGGTGCAGGTGCTTGACCGCGTCCGGCAGGGCGATCCGGCCCTTCGGGGTGCGGGCGATCAGGCCGAGCTCGAGGAGCACCGGCTCGATGATGCCCTCGATGGTGCCGCGCTCGATGCCGAGCTGCGCCGCGAGGGTCGTCACGCCGACCGGCGAGCCGAGCCGCTCGCACAGCACGCCGAGGTACTCGCGGTCCTTGGGGTCGAGCCCGAGCGAGTCGAGCCCGAGCGCGTCGAACGTGGCGTCGGCGATCTCGAGCGTCAGCGCCGGCTCGCCCGCGGACTCCATGAAGTCCCGGCACGCGCGCACGTGGTTGTTGGTGACGCGCGGCGTGCCGCGGCTGCGCCGGGCGATCGCGTCGGCGACGTCGGAGCCGAACGCGTCGAGCCGGATCCCGAGGCGACCCATGGTGCGCTTCGCGATGGTCGCGAGGTCGGGCACCGAGTAGTGCTCCAGCTGGAACCTGTAGTTGAAGCGGTCGCGCAGCGGCCCGGTCAGGAGGTGCGCTCGCGTGGTCGCGCCGACCAGGGTGAACGGCTGCAGCGGGAGCCGCACGACGCGCCGGTTGGCGGACAGGTCGACGTGGCCGTCCTCCATCGCCGTGTACAGCAGCTCCTGCATCGTGGACGACAGCCCGTGGATCTCGTCCAGGAACAGCACGTCGTGCCGGCCGAGCGTGGTGAGCAGCCCGGTGAGCTCGCCCTTGTGCTCGATCGCCGTGGCGACCGCGGCGCAGAGCTTGGTGCCCATCTCGGCGGCGACGATCTGGGCGAGCGAGGTCTTGCCGCAGCCGGGCATGCCGGCGAGTAGCACGTGGCCACACGCGCGGTCGCCGTGGCGCGCCGCGACCACGGCGCGCCGGAGCACCTCGATCGTCGGGCGCTGGCCGACGTAGTCGTCGAACGACGCGGGTCTGACGTCCTTGTCCTTGCTCACGACTTGGTCTCACCGTTCTCGAGGTCGTCGATCAGTCGGGCGATCTTGGTCGCGGCTTCGTGGATCATCTCGGGTTGTGCGGGGATACTGACGTTGTACCGTCGCAAGGTCTCGTCCAGCTTGGCGGCGACGATCCCAAAGACGGCTTCTTTCGAGAGCTTGCTCATGCGCGCTTCCGGGTCTTCGGTTTGGCGCGGGAGCGCGTCAACTTCCCTTCGCGTCCGGCGCGGTACCGCTCGATGTCGGCCTCGCGCCGCTTCACCTTGCTGGTGAGCTGCTTGACCAGGCGCTCCAGGCGGAGGTTCTCCGTGGCCAGCACGCCGGCGTTGTCCGCCGCACCTTGCGCCATGGCGATCGCTTCGTCGCGCTGTTTCATGAACCCGGCGCGCAGCTGGTCGACCTCGGCGTCGCGCTGCGAGACGAAGTGGGCGAGCGCCTCCTCAGCCTCGCGGCGCTTGGTGGTGAGGAACAGCCGGTCCTTGGAGAGCTCCTCGCACTTCTCCTTGAGCGCGGCGGCATCCGCGAGTGCCTCGGCGACCGACTCGGCGCCGAACATCTGGCGGAGCTGGACGTGCAGCGTGCTCAGGTTGCTCTCGGCGTTGTTGGCGCGGTCCTGCGTCGCGAGCAGTTCGCGGCCGAGCCAGGTCGCACCCTGCTCGGTGGTCAGCTCGTCCATCGGCGCGCCGCCGGCGCGCAGCACGGCGTCGATCCGCGCCGTCTCCGCGCGGCGCCCGCGGGCCTCCTCGGCGTACTTCTCGGCGCTCCTGGCCTCGTTCGCGCGAGCCAGCTCCTTGTCGTCGCGCTCGTGTGCGAGTCGCTGGATCCGCTCGGGGAGGTCGATCTCGAGGTCGAGAGTCTCGCCGGTTCGCGGGATCCCGGCGGCGTCGAGCGCCTCCGCGGCGGCGAGCAGCCGGCGCTGGTCTGGGGTGTTCTCGGGGATGTCTTCTGCGTCGGTCATGGTTGGTCCTCGGTGTGAGCGCCGCCGGCCGTCGAGCACGGCCAGCAGCGGTGTAGCGATCATGATGAGCCCCGCGTAGGCGATCGCCTCGACCAGGCGCGGGAGTAGGAGTAGATACCTCAGCAGCCTCACGGCTTCGCGGCGGCCCGGCGGAGCGCGCAGGCGACCCAGGACTCCAGGCCGCCAGCGCGCTCCGCGAGCGTGCACGCGTCGAGCGCCGCCTCCGCGGCGGCCCGCTTGTAGCCCGCGCCCGTGAGCGCGGCGACCGCGTCCTCGCGGATGATCCGAGCGGTCTCCTTCGCCTGCTGCGCGTCCAGCTCGAGGTCGCGCAGGAGCGCGTCGGCCGGCGGGATGATCGGGATCTGCTGCGGGGCCGGCCGGCGGTAGAGCGTCTCCGCGGCGAGCGGGTCGCGGCTGCGCCTCTTCTCGAGCGGGATGACTCGCGGTTTGCCCGACAGCATGTTGCGCACGCGCTGCTCGCGCGGTCTCCCGACGACGTCGAGGGCGCTGTGCTCGTCGCCGGCGAGCGTGAACGGGATGTGCTTGGCGTCCCGCCGTGACGGTCCGAGTGCGCGCTCGTGCACCCTCGGGGTCCTCCCGCGACGCCAGCGCTCCACGCGTCCACGGAGCCAGTAGCCGACCCACAGGGAGGCCAGCGAGCCGACGGAGAATCCGATGATCAGGCAGTCCAGCTCCTTGTTCACGTTGCCCCTCCAGGTTCAGGTTGTATGGTTACTGGGTGACGTTGTCAACACAAACAGCGCGGTCAGTTCGCGCCCGGCGAGGCCGGCGCGTCCGGGGCGTCGTCCGGCTCCTGGTCGTCGCCGACGATCTCGTCTTCCTTCGTCGCCGCGCGCATGACGGTGTCGAACGCGTCGAACGCCTCGGCGAGCTGCCTGGCGAGCTTCGCGAGCTTGTGGTGGCGGTCGGCGACCGACTCGCCAGGGTTGAGCGGCCTCGTCTTGAGGTCGGCGAGCGCCATGATCTCCTTGCTCAGCTTCCGCTGCTGGTTGACCAGGGAGTTCGCGACCTCGTCCGCGGTGAACAGCAGGACCGGCATGGCTTAGTCGTCCTCGCCGGCGCCGGGCTGCGTGATCTCGCCCCAGTTGTAACCGCCGTGCCCGGCGTGCGGGTCGTCGCCGGGGTTACCTTCGGGGCGCCTGCCCCACTTCGAGCCGACGCCTCCCTCGAGCGAGATCTCGGTCATCTTGACGGTGGGGTCGATCGGCGCCGGCGGCAGCGCCGGGACCTCGTCGTGCACGGGCAGCGTGATGACGACCGGAGGCTCGACGACGCTCTCGTCGTCTCCGTACTGGTAGCTGTGCCACCACTTCTCGAGGTCGGCGCGCGTGATCCTGCCGGTCTCGACGAGCCACTCCGAGAACCCGTTCTGGCAGTCGATGCGGGTCATGAACTGCGAGAGCGACTCGTCGCACGCGACGAGCGCGCCGGCCAGCGCGGCGTACTGCTCGTCGTCGCCCGGCCCGATGCGGTGGTTGGTCGGCCAGCGGTCGCCGGCCAGCTCGATCACCGTGTACCTGTCCTTGGCGCGCAGCGCGGCGACCACGTCAGGCTCCAGGCCGGCGGTCGCCTCGGCGAGGTGGCGGTCGCCCATGCGATGCTGCTCCTTCACCACGAACCGGGCGCCCTTGTTCCAGACCGGCATCTTGCGCCAGTCGCGGGTGCACCGGCGGTCGGGGCGCGGGTTCTGGACGTCGCGGTCGAGCTTGTACGTGCCAGGCGGGATGTCGATGTCGTTCTGGTCGGTCATGTCACTTGTTCCCCATGTGGTCTTCGTTGGCGAACTCCTCGGCGACCTCGTCGATCCGGGCGCACAGCTCGGCGACCCGGTCGGCGCAGTGCCGCGCCGTCGGCACCTCGCGCATGCGCTCCTCCACCGCGCGCAGCTTCAGCCCGCACTCGGTGAGCGCGTCGCCGACCCAGCTGAACAGCGGCTCCTCATCGGGCTGGAACTCGCCGACCTTGACGGCGTACGCATAGTCGCGCCCGGTGTGGACGGTCGGGTCGGGCGCGTCGCGCCGCTCGACGGTGGCGGTCATGTACGGCCCGTCGACGCTGGTTACGCGCAGGACGTCGCCGTACTTGCCGAGCTCGCAGTCGGCGATGAGCTTGAGGACATCGCCCTTGTTCCATCGGTTCGGCATCGTCAGTTCTCCTTGGCGCGTTGCGCGATGATGCCGCCCTCGACGAGGCCGGCCACAGCCTCCATCTCAGCCGACGAGATGCGAAGCTTGCCGCTGACGTAGACCAGCGCGTGAGCAACGGCCCAGAACGCGCGCAGCGGCTCGCTCTCGGCGGACTCCGCGGCGGAGGCGACCCGCTGGATGGCGTCCCAGTTCGGCACGATGCTGCTGGTCACGGTCTTGGCGGTCGCCGCGACGCGGTAGCCGTCGACGACCGCGCGCTGGATCGGGGTGAACGTGTGGAGCTTGAAGTTAGTCAGGCGGACGCCGCGCGCCTGCTCGTCGTACACGAGCAGGTCGGCTAGTGTGACGCCGTCGTACTCGACATGCATCGGGTGCGTCACGTCAGTGCCCCTTGTGCCAGGTATTGCCGCCGTCGTGGCTGTGGGTGCCGGCCGCGACCTGCTGCGGGTTGACCTTGCGGCCCGCCATGGCCTCGGCGCGCTGGACGGCCTGGCGCAGCGCGAAGCTGTTCTGGGCGGTGAGCGTGCGGTACGCGCACACGTCGCTCACGCCGCTGCGGTCCTCCTTGGACCAGTTGGTGAACGCGATCGCCCCGGTCGCTGAGATCTTGACGCCGACCCGGCCGAGGTTCAGCTCGGCCTCGAGCTTGGCGATGGCCTCCTTGATCTCGGCGTCGCGCTGCGCCTGGGTCTTGCCGGGTGGGGTGTAGGTGTCGCATGGCATGGCATTCACTCCTTGCGGGTGTCGGGTTTACGTTGCGCGCGGCGCCGGATACCCTCGCGGTGGGCTCCGATCAGCACGATCGGACCCACCACGAGGAGGAACGCCGCCAGGTAGATGATCACGACTCGATCTCGATCGCCGGGGTCGTCGGCGGGGCGCACGTCGCCGGGATCTCCAGCTGCTCGCCGCCCTCGATGTCGAGGTCGGCGAAGCGCTGGCGGTCGATGGAGGGCGACGGCTCGACGGCCTCGGCGGGCTCGTTGCTCATGTCGAGGAACGCGATGCGCGCGCTCTCGATCTGGCCGCGGGCGATGTCGAGGAGCACGGTGTTGCGGTCCTCGCCCTCCTGCTCGATGCGCCTGACGATGGCCGTCGCCGCGGCCCGCGCCTGCTTGATGGCGGCGTCGACCTTGGCCTTCTTGTCGTCGCTCAGCATGTTGCCGAGCTCGCGGGCGCGGTTGGCCGCCTCGCGGATCTTCTTGGGGTCGAACTCCTTGACCCCGGCGTCCATGCGCACCACGAGCTCGGCGATCTCCGCCGTGATGGCGCGCGCGGCCTCGGCGTCGTCGCTCGCCACGCGGCCCTTGAGCGCGTGGACGGTGACCCGGGTGTGGGTGGCCGCGTCGTTGTGCGCGTCCACCATCTGGCGCGCCTGGCGGATGGCCGCGTCGAGCGCGCCCTCCTGGTCGGCCGGGCAGAGTAGGCCGAACGCCGTGCTGCTGCACACGCGGCTGATCAGCGCGGTCGCCTTGGAGCGGCACGCGGTCGCCGCGTCGTACTCGGCCTTGTCCTCGATCACGCGGCGGGTCTCCCACCGCGCGACGTCCTGGCCCTCCTCGGCCGGCTTGTCGGTGTCGAGGTCGATGCGCTGGTAGGAGACGCCGCCGGTCACGGTCGACTTGACCGAGACGAGCAGGCCGGGGCGGATGACGGATGCTTTGGACATGTTCAGGTCTCCAGGTTCAGGGTTGTACCGCTTAGCGTTGACGTTGTCAACACGAATCGTGCGGTCCGGCGAACCGCCCGGGTGATCCGAGCGGCTCGACGGGTCGCGCGACCCTTGGGCGCTGGGTATATATACCCAGCGCTAACCCCAGGGTTGCCTACGTCGTCGACGCTACTTGCTGTCGAGCGGGTCGGGCGCGGCGTGCTTGCTGAGCATCGCGCGCATCTGCTCGAGGTGCGGCGTGGTGTCCTCGCCGAGGATCAGGACGTTGTTGCCGGTGGCGAACTCGACGACGGCGTCGACCGCGTCGACCAGGGCGGCGCGCGGGATGGTCTCGACCGCGTCGGGCGCGCCCGGGGCGGGCCGCGGCAGCACGGTCTGGGCCTCGCCGACGAGGGTGCCGTCGTCGGCCTGGAACACGGGGATGCGGATGATGAGGTCGTAGATCTTCTTCACGGTGTCTGTCTCCTCGGTTGTTTGGTGGACGTCGCGTCCGGCCAACCCTCGACGGTCGTCGAGGGCTCGACGGGCGCTGCGGCCCTGGCAGTCAGCGGCGGGCCGTGCGGCGGGCCTCGCGCGCGACCTGCCTGTAGAGACGCTCGCGGTGCAGCTGGGCGAACACGAGCAGGTACGGAATCATGGCGCGGCCGATCTTCTCGAGCATGTCGTCCCTCCTCACAGGTCCAGCGTGCGCGTGTCGCCGCCGGCCTCGTCCTCGGGCGTCGACGCCTTGCGCGCCCGCTCGCGAGCCCAATCGCGCAAGCTGTCCAGACGCTCGCGCGCGGTCTTGGACAGCGGGACGACGGTGCGCGCCGCGGCGTGCAGGTCCTCGGTGCAGATCTGGCGCTGACCATCCTCGAACGCCGTGAACAAGGCGTCGGGCACGAGCGCGCTGATCTCGGCGCCGGTGAAGCCCTCGGTGAACCGGGCGACCTCGGCGAGGTCAACCTGAGCCGTGAAGCTGACGCCCTTCTGCACGGTGGGGTCGGTCGGGCGCGCCTCGGGGAAGCGTCGACGCTGGCGGAGCGCCGCGGCGATGATCTGCTCGCGCTCCACGCGGGTCGGCAGGTCGACCCAGAAGATCTCGTCGAACCTGCCCTTGCGCAGCAGCTCCGGCGGCAGACCGCGGATCTCGTTCGCGGTGGCGATGACGAACACGTTGCCCTCGCGCTCCTGCATCCACGAGAGCAGCGTGCCGAGCGCGTCGGCAGCGACGCCGCCGTCGCCGGCCGGCCCACCGGCACCGGCGAGCGCCTTCTCGATCTCGTCGGCCCACAGTATGCAGGGCGACACGGTCTCCGCGACGCGCAGGGCCTTGCGGATGTTGCCCTCCGACTCCCCGACGTACTTGCTACGCAAGGCGCCCATGTCCAGGCGCAGGAGCGGCATCTGCCACGCGCTCGCCACGGCCTTCGCGGTGAGGCTCTTGCCGCACCCGGGGATGCCGAGGAGGAGCGCGCCGCGCGGCGCGTCCAGGCCGAAGTCCCTGGCCTCCTGGGTGAACGCCGCGCGGCGCGCGCGGAGCCACTGCTTGAGCAGGTCGAGCCCGCCGATGGCGTCGAGCCCGCGCGGGTCCGGGTCGTGCCACGTGAGCACGCGCTCGCGGGCGATGATCCGGCGCTTCTCCGAGGCCACCATCGCCGGGTCGATCGTCTTCGTGGTGACGAGCGAGCGGCTGTAGGTGTTGGCGATCTCCTCGGCGCTGAGGCCGAGGGCCGCGTCGATCGCCAGTTCGCGGGCGCCGTTCGGCGTGGCGGTGTCGCGGATCTCCGCGGGCAGCGCGGTGATCACGTCGTCGATGATCCGCGTGACGTCGTCGCGGTCGGGGAGCGGGTAGTCGATGACGGTCGCGCCCGACAGCTCGATGGGAACCTCGCTGCTCGGCGTGAGCAGGATGATCGCCCGCGCCTCGTTCGGCACGGCGCTCTGCAGCTCCCTGCTCAGCGAGCGCAACGTGCGCAGGATCATCGGGTCGAACCACCTGTGCAGGTCGCGCATGACCAGTATGGTGCGCTGCTTCGTGCCGCGGAGCCAGCGGAGCGCCGCGTTCGGGTCGCCGTTGCTCTCCACGGTCTTCAGGACCGGCTCGCTCGTCTTCTGGCCGGTCTTCTGGTCGGTCTTCTCGACGACCGTCCACTCCGTGATGCCCGTGGAGCAGTCCCAGTACCTGATCAGGTACTTCGCTGCCCCGCACGCGTCGGTCAACGCGCGCTCGACGCGCTGCTCCTCGCGCGACGTGATCCACAGCAGTGTGTTGCGCGCTCGAAGCAGCGCGGTGATGTCGGCGTTGACTTGCTTGGCGTTCATTGCGTCCTCTCTGGTCTGGGTCCTGTGTTGGGTGGGAGCATGAGGCTTACGGTTGACAATGTCAACAGTAACCCGCACGCCACTACCCGGCCATCACGATCACGGCCGCGTCCATCCGTTCGAGCATCCTGCGCGCCGCGGCGAGCTTCGCCAGCTCGCGGAGCGACTCCGGCTTGCCGTCCTCGGCCAGCTCATCCTCGATCATCTCGGCGTTCTGGACGTACTGGGCGAGCGCGTCCCACAGCGCCTCGAAGTCGACGCTCACGGCTTGCGCATCCACATGCGCGTGAGCGCGTCGATGTCGATGGAGTTGAGCATGCTGTGCACGTAGTCCGCGATCGCGTCGCACGCGGCCGGAGACAGCTTGGCGTCTGCGTACGTCAGGCGTTCGATGCGGATCGCCTCGACGCCGTCGTAGCTGAGCACGCGGCCCTGGCGCGTCCAACGCTCTGCCGGGACCTCGGTGGTGTCGCACGCCTCGTTCGCCGGGATGCCTCGCGCGTGGCCGGCGCACAGGCAGTTCATCGAGAGCACGCACGCCGGGATGTGGGTCTGGTTGTACTCGACGATGAACGCGCGGGCGGCTCGGCGCGCCGCGCCGTCGCGGCCGAAGCGGCGCTGTCGGCCGCGCTTGTCCTTGAGCGCGTGGTGCCCGACGTAGACGATGAGCACGCGGTCGCGGATGAGTCGGCCGCTCGCCCCGCTGGGGTCACGGGTCACGCGGATCATGTCCTCGGTGAGCTTGTTCACGACGACCCCACGGTGGACTCCAGCCCTCGCCGAGTGGCTTCGACCGTGAGCGCGCGCAGCCCTCGCCGGCTGAGCGTGACGTAGCCCGGGTGACGGTGCCCTCGTGTGCCGCACGAGACGCGGCGAACCTCGCGGAGGTGCCCACGGCGGCGCAGCACGTCCCGCGTGCCGGCCGGCAGGTCGTGCCACCAGATCTCTGGGCTCCACCCGAGGTGCTGCATGGTGCGGAACTGCGCGTCGGTGATCTTCACCATGGCTACACGTACCTCGCCAGCTCTGAGCCCACGAGGACGCGCACCACGAGCCGGCTGTCGACGCAGGTCACCTCGCAGTCGTCGAGGAGCGGCTCGACGTCGCCGATCACTTCGTCATCGACGATGTACAGGTCGGAGCGTGGCATGGCCTCGCCGATCATGCGGCACGCCGCGGGGAACCCGGGGTAGGTGTCGTCGCCGTCGTCCTCGACGGCGAGCGGGCCGTGGTAGAGGTCGGTGGTCGCGAGGCTGATGAGCCGACGGATCGGCTCGTCGAGCGCGACGTGTTCGCGGATCGCGTTGGCTTGTGCTCTGGTCAGCATGGCTTGCTCCTCGTGTTGTGGTGTGCGTTGCGTCCGGCCAACCCTCGACGGTCGTCGAGGGCTCGACGGGCGCTGCGGCCCTCGGCGTCGGTTACTCGTCGTCGAGCCACGTCTTGATCTTGGGCGCTACGCCGAGCTCCCTGAGCTGCTCGCAGAGCCTGAAGACCTGCATCTTCAGCCCCTCCTGATCGTGGTGCGCCATGTTCATCAGTCGGAACGCGGCGTGCAGGTGCTCGATGGCGTGCTTGGCGTTGCCGTCGACGGCCGAAGTGTACGCGGGCTCTGGCTCTGCGGTGACGCGCTCCCACATGTCGACGGTGCGGATGATGGCCGGCTCGATCGGGTCGGGGTACATGTTGAGCGAGGACTCCGCGCTCACCAGCTCGCACAGCGCGCTCTGGATCGCGGCGTACTTCGCGACGCGCGTGGTGTCGATCGGGTCGCTCATGACTCGTCCTCGAGCGGCTGCAGGATCACGCCGCGACCGACGTGGGTCTCGAACGCGAGGAACCGCCAGAATAGGTACACGGCGGTGTACTGGCCGCAGCGGTACATCACAGCCACCCGTGCTTGAGCGCGTACCCGCCGTCGCTGTCCGGCTGACCGTTGCGGCGGCCGTGCGGCTTGCTCGTCCCGTTCGGCCACAGCGTGCGGCCGAGGTTGTAGACGAGGTGGAACCCCATGTCCATCCCGCACCCGCCGACCACGATCCCGCCGTGCTTGCCGATGCGGTACCCCAGGGCGCGCGCCGCGAAGTAGTCGAGCGTGGTGAGCGCCTCGCGCCCCAGGTTGGCGATCACGCCGTCCTCGTGCACGCGCACGTTCTTGCCCAGCTGCGCGATTACGCTGCGGTCGATGGCGACCAGCGAGATCTCCCGCTGCATGCCGCTCCTCGAGACGTGGCGCGCGATCGTGTACACGGTGTCGCCGGGCGCGACGGTCCGCAGCAGTCGCTCGATGGCTTCCTTGCGCTCGGCCTCGGACTTGCTCTTGCTCATGGCTTGCTCCTCGTGTTCGTGGTGTCCAGCAGCGCGCGAGCGGTGCGCTCGCGCGGCCGACGGGCATCACGCCTCGTTCAGGTGGAGTGGAAGCGGGCGCCGGGCGCGAACGCGATGAACGCATTGACCCGCGCGATGTGCCTGGTGATCGGGTCCCAGCTCCACCCGGGCGCGTAGTCGTCGAACCACACGCAGTCGTCCTCGTCGAGCCACATGCGGCAGCTGCGGAGCCACCCCTCGTACACGCCGACCGCGGCGGACGCGTTGCCCGCGACGCGCAGCGCGAGGTCGGTGATCTCGGTCGGCGTCTGCACGAGGGTGAATTCCTCGTGCGTGCCTCGCAGGGTGAGGTTGCGGCTCACGGCTCGCACGCACCGTCGACGTGTGCCGCGGCGCCGTCGATGCGCTTGGGGCAGTCCGGGTTGCCACACGGGTCCTGCGACGTGGCGACGAGCTTCCCTGTGGCGACGCTGTAGATCGGGAACGGCGCGGGGTTCTCGTCGTCGAACCAGTCCGGTCCGGGGCAGTAGGCGCGCTCGCCGTCCTCGCGAGGGTTCGCGAGGTAGCACGCGCCCGGTGCGCACGGGCTGCAGAACGCGGCGCGGGTGAAGTACGGCGAGCGGGTGAACCACACGTCCTGCGACGAGTCGATGTGCGCGTCGTACTCGCCGTCGCTGCACTCCCTCGCGCTCGGCTCGTCGCCGTACTGCTGCTCCTCCTCGAACGGCTTCTCGCACGACGGGCAGATCGTCCAGAACCCGTACTGCTTGCCGGCCGGGCGATTGTCCGCGGTGAAGTGCGTGTCCTCGGGCACCTCGTCGCCGCAGTGCGGGCACGCCGCGTCGTAGCGGTCCTCGAAGCTCTCGTGTGCGAATTCCCCGAGCCGGCCGAGCGGGATGACGCCGTAGCGGATGCCGGTGCTCGGGTCGCGGTTGACGGTCGATCCTGCCGGGCTGTAGTCGATTCCTCTGGACATGGCTTCGCTCCTCGTGGTGGTTGCGTTCGCGCAGTCTGGCGAATCGCCCGGGTTACCGAGCGGCTCGACGGGTCGCGCGACCCTCGCGGCTTAGATGCCGCTCTCGAAGTAGTATGACTCGCCGGACCAGATGCACGTGCTGCCCTGGTAGCGCTCGCCCACGACGTTCGGCATGTGATTGGTGAACTCGACGCGGATGTCACCGCAGCAGTTCGGGATGTGACCGTTCGACTCGTCGATGGACGTTCCCAGGCTAGATGCCACTTGGTTGGCGAATTCGCGTTCGTCCATGGGCTCGTCGTCGCTCAACTCACGGTTGAGATACACGTAGCCTTGATCGGGACCCTCGTTGCGATAGACGATGACGTGCATGGCTCACTCCTTGGTTGCGTACGTGTCTGAGCTGAATGTGCAGTCGCCGCACTCCATGTGCGGAACCTTGAGGTCGAAGCGCGCGTGGTCGTCGAACCATGACACGCCGTGACCCATCGCCTGCATCGCGAGGTCGGAGCCGAATTCTTCGGGGTCGATCTCGCGGACGCGGTCGGCGAGCGCTGCGCTCTCGGCGAGCACATACACGCTGCAGCTGTTCAGGTTCTCGAGGAGTGCCCACAGCTCACCGGCCAGCGCGTAGGCGAGCGGCGGGGTCTCCGGGGCGTGATCCTCCCAGCGTCCGCCGCCACCCGGCTGGGGCAGCGACGTGCGCTCCTCGCGCTCCTCGTCGGTCAACTCGTTGTCTGTCGAGTGTCCCTCCTCGACGTGGTCGGCGTACGCCGACACGAAGAATGCCCGCGCGGCGCCGTCGAGCCATGCGTCGCGGAACATGTTGCCGCTCCCGACGTGGCTGTGGTCTTGGTCCTGCATGTTCATCGCTCCTCTCTGGTCGTGGTGTGTCACGCGGCCTGGCGAGCCTACCAGCATGCTGGCAGGCTCGACGGGCCGCGCGGCCCTCACAGTCACTTCGCGGTCTTGATCCAACCCGGTGCGACCGCGTCGCCCTTGGCAACCAGCACACCGCGCTTGTAACCATGCTCGTACTCGGGCGCGAGGCCACGCTCGGTGGCGTGCGCGCCTCGGAGGCCATCCTGGTAGCCCACAAAGTAGGGCATCCAGTCGGCCGGGCGCGCGTCACTGGTCTGGTCGATGGTGAGCTCGTCGACGCCTCCCATCTTCGCCATGATGCGCGCGTCGTGCCGACCCTCGGACACGCCGCGTGCGATCGCGCTGTTCACGTCGCCGCGCATGTACTCGGCCGCGGTGGAGCCGATCTTGTTCACCGGGCGCTTCATGCGCCGCGCCATCTCGCGGGCGTCGCGCCTGAGCATGTGGGCTTCACCTCGCGCGAGGCGCAGCAGGCGACCCCAAGCGTTCCCCTCCCAGGACTCGAGCGGCGCCTTGCAGCCGTACTCGTAGCAGACCACCGCGCGCCACGCGTCGGTGAGGTCGCTGGGATCTTCTGGACCACACGAGCGCAGCGCGCTCGCCTGGGTCTCGGCGTCGATCGCGTCGAGGTCGACCAGCGCCAGCTCCACGACGTACGTGTCGTGACCCTCGTTGTCCCGACCGCACGCCTCGTCCATGTTCGTGAGCTCGATGACCTGGAATTGGCGTCCGGTCGTGCGCCGGAACCACTTGCCTCCGTAGTCTTCTGGGCTGATGTCTCCGGTGTAGTGCCACGTGGTGTCTGGCTTGACGGTGGTTGCTGGCATGGCTTGCTCCTCGTGTGTGGTCAGCTTCGCGCGGTCTGGCGAGCCTACCAGAGTTGCTGGTCGGCTCGACGGGTCGCGCGACCCTGGGCGCTACTCTTCGACGTACTCGGGGCACCAGCGCTCGCACATCGCGACGCCGCGGCAGTTGGCGCAGCGGCGCAGCGCGCGGCGCAGCTTGTCGCGGCCGAGCGCGATGGTGGCGACCGCCTCGCGCTCGAGTTGGGCGCGGCGCGCGGCGACGGTCTGCTCGTTCGCCAGCATCTAGCGCCTCCCTCGGGCGAGCAGGAACAGCAGCAGGAGGATCGCGAGGCCGATCGCGAGGGACAGCTGCGACGCGTGGACGGTGATGGTCATGGTTCAAGCCTCCGGTTCAGGTTGTGGGTGCGAGGTCTGTCGGCCGCCGCTCGCGGTGAGCGGCG
>Ga0070698_100000382_pt1 | contig 46452 bp, 39 predicted proteins | sample KBSK1502metaG_FD_65477 | JGI IMG/M metagenome (GOLD analysis project Ga0070698, IMG submission 65477) | Corn, switchgrass and miscanthus rhizosphere microbial communities from Kellogg Biological Station, Michigan, USA - KBS K1-50-2 metaG | ecosystem: Host-associated > Plants > Roots >...
GCTCGCCGCGAGCGCCTCGCGTCTGTCGCGCCAGAGTTTCACCGGCCGCGAGCGATGAGCCTCGCGCGTACGCCTTCCCGATAGACTGCCTACAGGTTGATCCGTACTCGAGTGGCATCTTCTTCAATGGCTGGAAGGAGCGCGAAGAGCGGCCGTTCTGGGCATTGCCGCCACCGACGTACCAGAGCCTGCTGGTCTGGTTCCCGCGCACGTGGATGCTCAAAGAGGGCTGGCGCAGACATGGACTGATCAGCTTGTATGAAGTGCCGGGTCCGCTCATGAACTGAGCGTTGTCGCGAAAAGCGCGAGCGCACGTCGGCAGTCAGCACATCGGGCTCGCTTTTCTCCGGAACCAAAAAATAGAGCTGGTAGTAGAAGGCCTGTGGGAACCGCGCGGGCCTCGATGACTATGCAGCGAGGCAGGCCGCGCGCGTTGCCGCATACCTGAAGACGCTGCCGCGTCGCTGATCAGCGCGGAATAAATTCGACGCCGATGAATGGGAGGATGGGCAGGCCCGGGATGTCTTGATCGGCGCCGTCGGGGTGCTGATCGTCGTAGCCGAACTCGCGACCCTCGACGTTTGCGTGGTTCGTCGCGTTCTGGATGTCGAAGTAGAGATTGATGTCGGCGAGGGGTCGGTGCCACGTTCGATCGACTCGCACGTCGAGATGGAAGAAGGTCGGTAAGCGGGCGCCGAATGGGATCTGGTACTGGTCGCCTGGCCCGACGACGACGGTCGGGCTGTATGGGTTGCCGCTGACGAGCTGCACGCGCGCACCGAAGCGCCACTTCGTCAGGCGAAACGACGCCGCGGCGTTGAAGTTGTGTCGCTGGTCGAGCTCGAACGGCCGCCAACCCTGCCCCGCCGCCGGATTATCCGTGCGCTGCGATCGCGAGAGCGTGTACGCGAGCAAGAAGAACCAGCGCCCGATGTTGCCCTTGACCAAGAGCTCGGCGCCGACGAGTCGCGCACGCCCGAGATTCTCGCGATACGACGAAAACCCGAGCTGTTTTTCGAGGAGCAGCTGAAACGTCGGGCCGAGGCCGCCTTCATTTGGCTCGGGCTCCCGCTGGACGCCATGCGCGACGTCGACGCCGATGCCACTGCCAAAGCCCGCGAACGACGTGAGCGATGCGAGGACGCCCGGGTAGACCTCGGCGTCGACACCGAGCGACGCCTGATCGATATACGAGCTATCGAGCTGCGGGTTCGCGTTGAACGGATCGACATCGGCGGGAATCGGCGGCTGGTGATAGCGCCCGATCGCTTGCCGCAGCGTGAGGGTGTCGGTGAGCTTCTGGTGAACGTTGAGGCGCGGATCGACGACGATTTCATCGCCCGAGATGCCGTAGATATCCATGCGAACGCCCGGCTTGATCGCGATGCGCTCGCCATCGATCTTGAAACGCGTCTCGCCCCACAGCGCCAGATCGGTCCACGCGAGCGTCGCACCGACTTTGCGGCCGGTGCCGGCGACATCGACCTCGCTCTGCGCGAGGTAGCCGCTATCGACGTCGATACCGCCGCGCAGATGCCCCCAGTCGTAATCGCGGAGCAGCTCGCCGCGCACGCCGGCGGGGATCGACGGGCGCGTGAAGTTACTCGAGCTCATGTTTTCGTGGAGTGTGAGCTGCGTCCAGCCGATCCACGGCACGACACGCAACGCGAGCGGGCCCCACACGCGCAGGTACGGCACCGCCGCGCGTACGAACAGCGATGTCGCGACGATGTCCTTGCTCGACACGCGATCGATCGACGTGAAGATTAGCGGCGTGATGCGGCCATCTCTGCGCGGGTCGCCGAACGTCGTACGAATCTGCGCATCCCAGTAGCTCGGCAGCGGCACCTCATCGTCGACGAATGGATCGATGATCGTGTCGATGTACGAGCGGCGAATTCCCATGATGATGCCGCCGCCCCACAGCGGGCCTTCGGTCCACGCCGCGGAGTCGAGCAGGCCAATCGTGCCGCCGATGCGCCATTGATCGGTGCGCGGCTCGCGCGTGGTCAGCGTAACGACGCCGCCCTGCGCGCGGCCGTTCGACACATCGAAGCCGCCCGAGGTGACCGTGAGCGACGCGAGCATCGTGCCCGGGTAGAACGACGTGATGCCACCAAAATGGAATGCAATGGGCACCTCGATGCCGTCGAGGAAGACCGCGGTGTCGCGCGGCGAGGTGCCGCGCAGCACGAGCCCGCCGAACGAATACGGAATGCGCGACACGCCGGGTAGCACCTGCGCCGCGCGCAAGACATCGTTCGCGGCCCCCGGCAAGAACCGAATCTCGTCGGCGGTGAGCTGATACGACAGCGGCTTCGTCTGCTCGGGCGCCTTGCCCGTGACTTCGATGATCTCGCTGCCCGAGCTCGGCGAGAGCGAGATGCGCATGTCGGGCGTGATGCGAACGGACCGCGTCCCGTAACCGGGTGCGGTGACGGTCACCTCGAGATCGTTATCGACGACGATCTCGAAATAACCATCGACATCCGTCGTCGCGAGCGACCCGTGCTCCGTAAGCACCGTCGCGCCGGCGACAGGCTTCGTCGAATTCGCGACGGTGACGACGCCGCGGATCGTGCGCGGCGCGGCGAGTGCGACTCCGCCGAGAACAACGATCGCGACGAGAGCTCGCAGCACGCCGCGCGAGTGTTACATGGGTCAGATCCCCTCGATCGTGACCTTGTTCATCTTGATCGGCGTCTTCGGTCGATCGCCGGGGCCGGTCTGCGCGGTCTCGATTTTCTTCACGACATCCATGCCCGACGTGATCTTGCCGAACACCGGGTGCTTGGAGGGACCGGGCGTGAACCAATCGAGATACGCGTTGTGCACCGTATTAATGAAGAACTGCGCGCCGCCCGAGTTCGGCCGACCCGTGTTCGCCATCGACAGCGTGCCGGGCTCATTCGAGATCTTGTGTTGCGGCGGGTGCTCGTCTTGAACGTTGCCGAACGGCGAGTTGCCGGTACCGCATTTCGGGCTGTTCGGATCCTTCGAGTACTCGCAGCCGAATTGGATCATGAAGTCTTTGATCACGCGGTGGAAGTGAAGGCCGTCGTAGAAGCCTTGCTTCGCCAACTTGATAAAGTTGTTGGCCGTGATCGGCATCTTGTCGAGATAGATCTCGGCGGTGAAACTGCCGAGCGAGGTATCGAAGGTCGCTGTCGGATTCGCCATGCCCGAAGGCTTAACATTTTTCGCTACGCGGTTCCGTCGATCGCGAGCGCGATCATCGCGATCAGCTTTTGCGCCTCGACGTTCTCGACATTCGCCTTGATGAACTCGTGGAGCGGGAGTTGCTTCTTCTCGAGGATAGTAAGCGGGTTGCCGCGCGACGCCGAATCGAGATCCTCGTAGGACAGCGTGCGAATCTTTCCGCCCGCGCGCTGGTAGCACTGTGCGACGAGCGCGCAATGAAAAATCACGTTGACGATGGCCTCGGCACCGCCGAGCTCACGCTCGTGGGCGCTGATGAACTGCGCGACGGGCGTTTGTGACTGCACGAATCCGCCGACCAGGACGGCCGAATAGTTGGGATCGCCCATCTTCGTAGACGCTTCGGAAACAACCGCAGCTACTTGGTCCTTGGTGAGTTTCATAGCTTATCGGCACCTGGACTCAGCCATGGTGGGATGCTACTGCGCAAGAGGTACCCGGTCGAGACCGTGACCGACGCAACGCATAGACCGCTCGCGGAACCGTTTCCAACGGGTGCGTCGTGGCTCGCCCGCGCCGTCGCGGTGTCGTTCGTGTTGCACGCGATCGTCGCTGGCATGTGGTGGTGGCTCGCGACGCCCGAAGAAAAGCATGAGGTCGAGCTTGTCGATATCGAGGTGGCGCCACCGCCGCCGAAAGCAGAAGCGCTGCCCGAAGAGGTCGCGCGGCTTCCGGAAGCGCCGACGCCGGCACAAGCCGCGGCAACCGAGCCGTCGCCGGCGGAAGAAGAGCACGAGGCGACGATCGATGCCGGGATCGATGCGCCGATCGATGCACCGAAGAAGAAGCGAAAGGATGCGGCGACCGATGCCGAGCCGATGCTCGTCGCGGAAGCCGACGGCGGCGTCGATGGCGGTGATGGCGATGCGCAGCTTGCGATGACCGGCAGCGGCGCTGGATCTAATGAAGGCTCCGGCGCGGGGCCGGGGATGCCGGGCGCGATCGCCGAAGGCTCGGGCTCGGGCGCACCGGGCATGGACAATCAACCCGCCGTCGAAGGCGCACCGACAACCGCGGGCACCGCGGCAAACCTGCTCGCGTACTTTCCGCCGGGTCATCAGATCACCGTGCTGATCCGCTTCGATCGCATGCGCGGTACGGAGTGGGCCGAGAAAGGCGAGCAGTTGTTCAAGCCGATGCCGGACTATCAGCTGTTGTTCGGCGGCCGCCGCGTGTCACTGTCGCAGAAGCTCGACACGCTCGTGATCTCGTCGCCCAAACCGCGCGATGCCACGCAGACGACGCTCGTCGCGCGCACCGCGATGTCGCGCGCGCAGATGCGCGACTTCCTCGCAAACCCCGACGCGCCGGTGAATTGGAGCGGGGTAAAGGGCGGCATGTTCGGCGCGCGCAGCGGCAAAATTTTTCCCGGCGACAAGCGCGTGCTGCTCTCACCATGGAAAGGCTGGTTCGTGCTCGCGCAACCGCAGGACCTCGGCGTGCTGACGGCGCCGGCCGGCGGCAACATGGATGCGCTCGAGGCGAAGGCGAACCTCCCGGCGTGGCTTGCGGCGATCCGCACGATCGAGCACGAGTCGGGAGACGACAAGAAGAAGGGCCCGGCGCTCGTGATGACGCTGAAGGGGCCGTCCAAGCGCTACAAGATCCCCGATGTCGGCCTCGGCGTGACGAGTGCCCCATCGCCGGAACGGGCGTCGTTGGCGATGGAGCTGGTCAAGCAGGGGTGGCTCGTCCGCGGCAACATCGTGTTCGCCTCCGAGGCCGATGCGGCGGAATTCGTGAAGCTCGTCGAGGACGTTAAGCAGCGCGTCACGGATAGCCGCATCCTCTCGGGTCTGCTCAAGAAGCAGCACGCGCTCAACGTCGTCACCGGGCTATCGCTGGCGCGCACCGGTGCGCGCGTGTCGTATGCGACCTCGGTTTCGATCGCCGATGCGCGGGCGATGCTGACGGCCGCGGCGGCCCTGCTCGACTCCTACTTCGGCCAGCCGCAACCCTGACGGCATGGCATGCTTGAAGGATGTACAAAGCTGTTGTCGCGATCCTCGCCGGGGTGATCGCGTGCAGCAGCTCGCAGCGTGCGCCGCTCGCGAAAGCGGGCGATGAAAAAGACGATGGCGCGGGCGAGCTCGCGCAGGCATCGCTGCATCTGACGACGCCCGCCGGCGGCGAGACGCGCGCGTTCACCGATCAGCGCGCGCGTCCGTTCGATTCGGCGTTCGGCGGCGATGCCTACGGCGGCGCGGCATACGGCGCGTTCGGAGGCGACGCCTACGGCGGCTCGACATACGCGAACTGGCGCGTGCCGCAATGGACGTACGCCGCGCCCAATCGCATGCCGCGCTACAACGTCAGCCTCGGGCTCACCGGCGCGATCGAAGGCGCGGTGACGTGGCACGGACCGCCGCTGACAAAGGCGAGCTCGGCATGCGGACAGATCGACAACCCGACGCTGCGCGTGGGCTCCGATAAAGGTGTGCGCGGCGTCGTCGTGTACATCGAGAAGATCACGATCGGTCGCAACACGCCGTACTACTCCAAGCCGGCGAGTGTCGGTGGCATGGTCGCAAAGCGCGGCTGCGCGCTCGTGCCGGCGACGACGATCGTCACGCCGCTGCCGGGCTCGCTCGCGATCAACGGCGACACGCAGCGTACGAAGCTGCGCGTCAACGGCAAGTCGTACGAGCTGCAAGAAGGTGGGATCGTCCAGGTCGAGGTCAAAGCGGGCGTCACGAAGATCGAGAGCGAAGACGGCAAGGTCGCCGCGGCGTGGGTGCTCGGGCTCGACACGCCGTACTACGCGATCACCGATGACGCCGGGCGCTTCCGCATCGACGAGCTCGCGCAAGGCACGTACGAGGTCACGTTCTGGCAGCCGCCGATCGCGACGGCCGGACGCGACGGCACGTGGTCATACGGCGCGCCGATCATCATCAAGCGCACGGTGAAAGTTCTCGGCAAAGCGCCGGCACTCGTCACGGTCTCGCTGCCGGTGCATTGATCCGCGGCGCGGACGGCTCGTCCGCGTCCCGTCGGACGTCGGCCACTCGCGCAGGCAAATCTGCGCGCTTACGGCTGGCACCACAGTTGCTCTTGCCGGCGCGCGACGCATCAGCGTCGGAAGGAGACTGTGTCGTGTTTCAGCAAAAGAGAATGTTCAAAGTCATCGCGCCGCATGAACGCCGAGACGGCAACGGGAAGTACTGGTCGAAGCTCGGTACCGCATACGTCAACAAGGACAACTCGATCAACGTGTATCTCGACACGATACCGATCGGCCAAAAGGACGGCGTGATGATCCAGCTGCGCGAATACACCGACGACGAGCTGCGCGAGCGCGCCGAACGCAAGGCGAGCTACTCCGCGCGCGGAACGCTCGGCGGCAGCTCGCTTGGCGATTCGAACATGTTTGGCTCGCCGTCGTCGTTACCGTCGTCGGCGGCCGAAGACGGCGTACCGTTCTGATCGGAGCGTGACATGAAGCGATCCTTCATCGTGCTTCCGCGGCGCGCCGCGCGCGCTCTCATCCCGCTCGCCGGCATCGCGTTGCTCGTGCTCTCGATGGGTGGCACGTGGCATGTCGCGAGTGCCGCGCCGCCCGATACACCCACCGTCCGTGTGATGCCCGACGAGCCTCCGCGTCCGCCGAAGAAATCGGCGAAGGAGCTCGCCGGCAAGCTCAACCTCAACAGTGCGAGCGAAGACCAGCTGATGATGTTGCCCACCGTCGGGCCGGCGAAAGCCGAACGCATTGTGACGTGGCGCAAGAAGAATGGCGGCTTCAAGCGCACGGCGGATCTGCGGCGCGTCAAAGGCTTCGGCTACAAGACGTTCAAACGTCTCGAGCCGTTCATCGACGTCAAAGGAGAGACCACGCTCAAGTAGTAGACGCCCGGCGGTACGAATCGGGGCCCGGCTCCGTCGAGAAACTTTCACTCCTTGCGTTTCTCGTCCGGTATGGGTCCGTTCCTCTAGGTGCGGTGCACGCCAGCTCCCTGCGCGCATCGTTGGCCGGGTCTCGACTCGTGCCGCCGGATCGTCGTCGCCTAGCCTTGCTTACGTGAGCGCCCCGTTCGAGCAATCGACGGGGCGTTTCCATGTTTCGGGGCAAAACGCGTCACGAATGCGACGATTCGTGCCGGATTTTGAGCCCACATCCGGAACTCGACCGGTTCGGACCGATTCCGGCGTAAAGTTCCGCGATGTCGCTGCCGACATTGGCCGACGATGCGAAACGATTGTGTCAGTCGCTGCTGCGCATCGACACGACGAATCCTCCCGGCAACGAGCGCGCGGCGGCGGAGGTCTTGCGCGTGGCGCTTGTCGAAGTGGGCTTCGAGCCGCAGCTGCTCGAGGCGGAGCCGCACCGCACGAATCTCGTCGTTCGCCACCGCGGTACCGGCGCGAAGCCGCCACTGCTACTGACGGCACATCTCGATGTCGTCGAGGCCGATGCCTCGCGTTGGCGAAGGCCGCCGTTCTCCGGCGAAGAGTTCGAAGGTTGTCTGTGGGGACGCGGCGCGATCGATATGAAGAACATGGCGGCGATGTGCACGGCGATCCTGCGTCGGCTTGCCGTCACGAACACGCGCTTCGAGCGCGACATCATCTTCGCGGCGGTCGCCGATGAAGAAGCGGGTTGCGATCTCGGCTCGCGGTTTCTCGTCGAGAAGCATCGCTCGCTCGTCGAGGCGGAGTACGCGATCGGCGAATCGGGCGGCTTCTCGCTGCACGTCGGCGAATCGACGTTCTATCCGATCCAGGTCGCCGAGAAGGGCTTCTGCTGGGTGCGCGCGCGGATTCGCAGCGAGCCCGGGCACGGCTCGATGCCGCGCCACGACAGCGCGGTGACGAAGCTCGGCAACGCGCTCGCGCGCCTCGGCGAAGCGCAGTTGCCGATCCACCCGACGCGCTACGTGCAGCACTTTCTCGACGCACTTCGCGCCAGACAACCGGCGTTGATCCAGCCGCTCGTCAAGCTGGTCGCGCGACCGCATCTGCTCGCACGCGTCGCGCGGCTCGTACCGGGCGCGTCGCTCGCGCGAAGCTTTTCGGCGACGCTGAGCAACACGGCGGCCGCGACGGTCGTGCGCTCCGGCAACAAGACGAACGTCATCCCGGGTGTCGCCGAGTTCGAGATCGACGGTCGAACGCTGCCCGGGCAGACCGATGCCGATTTCTTGCGCGAGCTGCGCGCGGTGCTCGGCCCCGATATCGAGCTCGAGATCATCAAGTCGGCGCCGCCGGTGGTGACCGAGCCCGTCGCGTCACCGGTGTTCGACATCATCCGGCGGCAAGTCGAAGCGCGCGAGCCGGGTGCTGTGGTCGTGCCGTATTTGATCCCGGGCTTCACCGACGCGAAGTACTTCTCGCAGATGGGCGCGCGCTGGTACGGGTTTTCGCCCGTCAAGATCGAGAAGGGCTCTGGCATCCGCTTCGCCGAGATGTTTCATGGTCACGACGAGCGCGTGCCCGTTGCTGGTCTCGCGTGGGGTGTCGCGGTGCTCGACGCTGTCGTGCGCGAAATCTGTGTGGAGCAGGCTTCGACCGACGACGCCGTCACAACGGCCGCGGGCCAGCGAGCTGCGACGCGAGCGAGCCACTAAACCCACCCGCGTCACCTCATCACAGCAGGTCGAGCACGAGTGCGGCGGTCCACGTGAACTCCTCGGCTCCCAGACCCTCGCCGCTTTCGGGATGGTAGTACTCGCGGAACCCTGACTCGGCGACGAGCTCGATTGTGCGGTTGGCAAGCTCGGCGGCGCGATCGGTTTTGCCGGCGTCGCGCAGCCCGGTGATGACGAGCCAGTTGATATTGATCCACGTCGGACCGCGCCAGTAGCGGCGCGGCTCGTAGAGCGGATCGTTGAGTGGAACTGTCGGCAGGGGCCACGGCGCATGCCAGCGCGCGTCGATCAACTCCGCACTCCCTGCGGGAGTGCTGCGCGCCGCGGCAGAGCCGCGGCTTGCGATCGACTCCGCGGCCGCGACGAGCGAGCTTACGTGGTCGACATCGATGGTCTCGCCGGTGACGAGATCGCGATCGTGCGTGCCGAGTGCGGCGAGGCCGGCGCGCCAGTGGTCAGCGCGATCGCCGATCGACTCGCCGAGCGCGTCCGCGAGCAACGCGAGATCGGCTTCGGCGCGCGCGAGGATTGCCGTCATCGCGACGTCCGCGATGAGAAACGGCTCGTCCAGACGCGGCGGCGCGAACTGGCGACGCGCGCGCTCCTCGACGAGAAAGAAGTAGCGATCGTACTCGCGTTTGGTCGGCCGCTCTCTTGCGTCGACAATCTGATCGTCGACACGCTGATACTCGACGTGTCCCGGATCGATCCGCGAAAGCGCGCGGTCCCAGCGCGTCGCGTTGTCCATGCCGGATTCCCACGGATGCACGATCGCGACAACGCCTTCGCCGGTCGGATCGCGCGTGCGCAGAAACCACGCGTGCCAGCGATCGAGAGCCGGCACGAGCGCGCGAAGCGTCGCCTCGACGTCGCGGTCACCGCCCGCGCGCTCGAGCACGATCCGCGCTGCGGTCGCCGCGATCGGCGGCTGCGTGATCGACGACGTGCGCACGTCCTTCGGTGCACCCGGCGCGCCGATCGTACGCCACGCCGCAGGGCCGGGCTGATAGTGCTCGGCCGCCGGGTTGAACACGATGTGCGGGATCATGCCGTCGTCCCACTGGCCGCGCGCGAGCATCGCGAGCTCTCGCGCCGCGCGCCGTGGGTCGAGTATCGCCCAGCCGATGGCCGCGAACGCCGAATCCCAGTTCCATTGATGCGGATAGAGCTTCGCCGATGGAATCGTGTAGCCGCCACGATCATTGGCCCGCAGGATCCGCGCGGCTTCGGCAGCAAGCGCGGCCTTGTCCATCGCCGTGACGCTATCACATGATGTGGCGTGGCTCGGAAGGAACGCTGGCGAGTGCTCGCTCTGCTGATGGCACTCGCGTTCCTCAATTATCTCGATCGCAATCTGTTGTTCCCGCTGCAGCCGCTGATCCGCAGCTCGCTCGGGATCAACGAGACCGCGATGGGTGCGCTGACGACGGGCTTCTTCGTCGTCTACGCGATCACCGCGCCACTCTCCGGCTACGTCGCCGACCGCGTGCCGCGCAAGACCGTGCTGCTGTTCGCGGTCATCTCGTGGAGCTTGATCACCGCGACGAGCGGCCTCGCGATCGGTTTCACGTCGCTGCTCGTTCTTCGCGCACTGACCGGGCTCGGCGAAGGTGGCTACTTTCCGAGCGCGCTGTCGCTGCTCGGCGATTACTTCGATGCGCGCGAACGCGGCCTTGCGATCGCGCTGCATGGCATCGCGACCGCGCTCGGCGGCGCCGCTGGCTACGCCGTCGGCGGCGTGCTCGGCGAGCACCTCGGCTGGCGCATTCCGTTCTTCCTCGCGATCATTCCGGGCCTCGCCCTCGCATTCGCGTTGTCGCGTCTCGACGAGCCTCCGCGGCCACCGCGCGAACGCACACAAGCGACGCCGCTTGCGGCCTACTTCCGCATGGTCTCGGCGATGCCGGTCTTGCTGATGTCGTTGGCCGCGTGCGCGGCGTCGTTCGCAGTCAACGGGCTCAATACGTGGCTGCCGACCTACCTGCACGACGAGCGCAAGATCTCGGTCGCGAGCTCGGGCATCCTGACAGGCGCGTTCTTCGCCGCCGCCGCGCTCGGCCAACTGGCGGGCGGCGTATTTTCAGATCGACTCGCGTCCCGCATTCGCGGTGCGCGATCTGCGCTCGTTGCTCTCGCGTACCTCGGCGCGTGCCCGCTCGCGGTCGCGATCACGCGCCTCGACGACATCGTATTCGTGCTCGTCGCGTATGGCGGCACGCAATTCGCTCGAGGCTTCGCCGAGCCGAACATCTACGGAACGATTCTCGATCACGTCGCGCCGACCGACCGCGCAGCCGCGCAAGGATTTCTACTCGCGCTCACGTTCGCGGGCTCGTCGCTGGGGCCACCACTCGCAGGTGCATTGTTCGAGGCCCATCGCCCGGTCGCCGCGATCGACATGCTCGCCGCAGGCGCTGCCATCTCGGGCGTGCTCGCGATCGCGCTCGCGGTGTGGCTTCGCGCGACGCAACGATCCGAAGCGAGCTGACAAGCTGCTGCGCGAGTGGCGTGCGCGACGTGCTTAGACCGACTGCGAGCTGACGAGCTTCCACGCGAGCTCGCGATGCGCCATCAAGCGATCGACCGCAAGGTCGATGCTGCGCTTCTGGCTCTTCACGAGCATGCGCTCGACCGCGCGGTACTTCGCACGCAGGCGCGCGTCTTCCGCTTTGCGCAGCTTCGCGTCGACGAGGACCGGCTCTTGCGGCTCGGCCACCGGCGTTTCGGTGACCGGCATGAACGGCTCCTGGATCGCAGCGATTTCATCCTGCGTGAAGCCTGACGTCAGGATCCAATCCATCAGCGGGCCCTGCTTGACGTCGGCGAGGCGGATGAAGTTGTTCTGGTCGGCGACCTGGAACACGAGCGCATCGCGACCGGACATCTTGATGATCGTGGCGGCCGCGCAGAAGTGACCGTCTTCGTCGAGCCAGACGTTCAGCTTTTGGCCCGTATACGTATTGCTCGGGAACACACCCTTCTTCTGATAGGCGCGGAACGCGGCGAGGTTCGTCGCGCGCGCGCGGATCAGCGCGGTGCGAACAGCGGTGCGATCGAGCGCGCTGTGCGGATCGATACGCAGCTCGGCGGGCTCGGTCGGCGCGATGCTCGCGACCGCGACCGGCGGTTTTGCGAAGCTCGGCGCGATGCGATCGGCAGTGGCAACGGATGACAGTGCAATGAGAAGCGAACAACTAAGTAGAAAGCGAGACATGACAATTCCTCCAGACCCGGCGCTCATGCGCTCGCGCCGTCGCGGCGCTTTCGGTGTCTGCGGATATCAACGCCCTGCTCTGCCAGTTCGGTCTACGTCGGCTAACTAGGTCGTCAGGCGGGCGATCTGCGTCGACGAATATGATTCGGGCATCACGCGGAGATGACGAACCGGCCACAAGAAGACCGGCGCGATCAGACCGATGATCGTTCCGATCCACACCGCATCGCGAATCGTCGTGAGCTGCGCGATCGCGCCGGCGATGAGCGCGGCGATCGGAACGAGGCCCGCCGTGCACACGTGAACTGCTGCATTCGCGCGACCGAGCATTTCTTTGGGCAAGACGGTCTGGCGCAGCGTCACGGCCTGGATCACGAACGCGACAAAGAAGCAGTCGCTGATCAGTTGATGCGCGCCGAGAAAGCACACCGCGCGAAGGTGCGAGCCACCGGCGAGGGGAATCAACACGCCGCCGCTCAGGCTGATCACCGCGCTCGCGATCAACGTGCGACCGAGGCCGAGTGCGGCGACGAGGCGCCGCGAGATCAGGGCGCCGCCGAGCGAGCCGATGCCACCGATCGCGATGATCGCGCCAAACGTCACCTCCGACAGCTGCAGCGTGCGCAGGCAGAACAGCGTATAGAGCGCCGCGAAGAAGCCGCCTGCGATCGACCACACCATCAGCGCGATCACGACAGGACGCACGTGCTGGTGGTGAAAGATCGCGCGCATGCCATCGCGCAGATCGCGCTCGGCTTGCCACGTGCTCGATTCCGGCGCCGGCATGGGTTGCGGCGCCGCTTCCGCGGTGCGAATGCGGCCGAGCATCAGCGCCGACCACAAATAGCTCGCTGCATCGATCGCAACCGCGACCGGCGCGCCGAGCACGCCGATGAGTACGCCTGCGCTCGCAGGGCCACCGATCTCGGCGATGGCTTCCGTCGTCTCGAGCTTCGCGTTCCCTTCGGCCAACCCTCGCTTCTCGACGAGCGTCGGCAGGTACGCGACATCTGCGATCGTGAAAAGCGCCGACGCCGCACCGACGAGCGCGCCGACGATCACGAGGTGCCACATGAACAGCGCGCCCGACAGCCACGCGACCGTCACCGATGCGACAACGGCCGCGCGGAAGATATCTGCGGCGATCAGGATGCGCCGCTTGCGACTGCGATCGACAGCACCTCCCGCGAGCAGCGCGAGCAACACGCCCGGCACCAGGTACACGGACGCAAGCACGGCGACGACCGTCTCCGACTCGTGCAACGTCTGCACCGCGATGATCGGCAGCGCGGTTCGCGTGATGCGCGACCCGAATGCACTGATCGCCTGCGCCGACCACAGCCGCAAAAAATCGGCGTGGGCCCACAGCCCGGTGCGCCTAAACATCGCAGCGATGATGCACCATGCCGCGCGCTCGTCGAGCCGGCGCGTGCCTACTTCGGACTGAGCACATCATCGACTTGTGTGGGACCCTTCGGACCATGAAGGCAGCCGTGATCCTCCTTCTGCTCACCGGAATCACGAACGCGGACACGCCGCCCGAGCGCACGCCAATAACGCTCGGCGAGGCGATCGCCGCCATCAGGCGCGCACCTCATGCCGCGGTGCCGGCGTTCGAGATCGCGGCAGCCGAAGCAAATGTCGATGCCGCGGGCGCGTGGCCGAATCCGGCGTTGCGCGTCGGCACGAACCGGCTAACGGCGCGCCTCACCGCGGGTGCGTCGTTGCCACTGCCGGTGTTCGGTACCGTTCAGGCGGCGCGGCGACACGCGAGCGCCGAGGCCGACGTGATCAGGGCACAGGCACATCTCGAACTGCGAGCGCTGCGGCACCGCGTCGTCCAGGCGTGGATCGAGCTTGCACGCGCCGACAGCGCCGTCGTCACGGCATCGATTGCGGCCCAGCATGCGGCCGAGCTCGAGCTCATCGCGAATGGGCGCAAGACGTCCGGCGTCGGCGCGGATGTCGACGTGACCGCAGCGCATGCGGCGAAGGCACGCGCGGAAGTCGAGGTCGCGACCTCGCAGCGCGAGCTCGATGCGGCGAGCGCCGAGCTCGCCGGCTTGCTCGGTTGGGATCCATCGCGGCCGCTGCGCGCCGCTGGCGGGCTCGATACTGGCAGCGCGGCAGCACTCGCCGCGTTGCGCGGCAGGCTTCTCGCGCATCCCGAGCATGTGCTCGCGAAGGATCGCGTGACCGCCGCCGAGGCGAACGTGCGCGAGGTGCTAAGCGAGCGTTGGCCGCATGTCGCCGTCGAGGCGGAGCTGCTTTACGATGACCGCTCGATGACCGAGGGCAGCACCGCATGGCAGCGCACCGACGCTGCGGTCGGCGTGACGCTCGAGCTGCCGATCTTCGCGCGCGTCGGCGACAAGGCTCGCGCCGCACGCGCCCAGGAAGCGGCCGAGAAGGCGCGGTTGGTTGCAATCGACGCCGAGCTCGCTGCGGGCCTGTTCGCGACGTACCGTCGTTGGCAAGCCGCGACCGAGAAGCTCGACGCACTCGTGCGCGACGTCCTGCCCGCGCAAGAACGTGCCGCAGCTTTGTCGGCGCAGGCGTTTCGCGAAGGCGCGCGCGATCTGGCGTCGGCGCTCCAAGCCCAGCGCGATCTCGCGGCGGTCAACGCCGAGCTCAACGCGGCGCGCGCGAATGCCGCAGCGGCGTTTGCCGACCTGCAGCTTGCTACGGGCGACGAGGTCGGGCGTGCGCGGTAACTGGTTGTGCGTCGTCGCATTTATCGCGGCGTGCAAAAAGACCGAGCATGAAGGCGACGAGGATAAGCCCTCGACGGCTGTGGTGACGTGCGCGCCCGTCGACGGCGGCGAGATCGACGAGCTCGTCGAGGTCAGCGGCGTCATCGCACCGCCGCCAAAGCTCGATGCGGTCGTCAGCTCGCCGATCGCGGGCCGCGTCGGCCGGGTGCTCGTCGAGGAAGGCGACCACGTCGTCGCCGGCGCGCCGCTCGCGGTGATCGAAGATCCCGCGCTGCCGGCGGGCTCGCTCGAAGCCAAAGCGAACGTCGCTGCCGCGCAGGCGAACAAAGTCGCCGCCGATCAGGATGTCACGCGCCAGGATCATCTCGTCTCGATCGGCATCGGCGCGAGGAAGGATCTCGACGACGCTCGCGCGAAGGCCGCCGCCGCTGCCGCACAGCTCGATGCGGCGAAGGCCCGCTCCGGTCTGGCGAGCACGAACCTCGCGAGGCGCGAGATCCGCGCGCCGCGCGCGGGGGTCGTACTTCATCTTCATCGCAAAGTCGGCGAGACCGTCGATGGCACGGGCGCGACGCCGATTGCCGAGATCGCCGACGTCAGCGTGCTCGAGCTCCATGCACAGGCGCCACCGTCGGTGCTCGCGCGCGTCGCAGAAGGCATGACCGCAACGGTTCGCGTGCTCGGGGCGCCGACGCCGCTCCAGGGCAGCGTCGTGCGCGTCGCGCCGGCCGTCGATCCGGCGACGCTGCTCGGGTTCGTTCGGATCGCGCTGTCATCGTCAACGGGTGTCAAAGTCGGCACCTCGGCGAGCGGTCAGATTGCCGTCGCCAAGCATCCGGGCGTGCGCGTACCGGCGACCGCATTGCGTCGCTCGACGGTCGGCGAGGAGCAGGTTGTCGTCTGCGAGCGCGGGGTCGCGCACGAGCGCGCCGTCGAAGTTGGTACGCGCGGCGACAAGGTCGTCGAGATCATCGGCGGATTGAAGCCGGGCGAACGCGTCGTCGTCGATCACGCACTCGGCCTCGAGGATGGCCAGCAGCTGGTGGAGAAGAAGTGAGCCTCGTCCGCTGGCTTCGCCGACACGCGGCCCTCGTATGGATCGCGGCGCTCACGCTCGCGGCAATCGGCGCGGTCTCGATCTTCGAGCTGCCGAGCAGCATCTACCCCGAGATGTCATTCCCGCGCCTCGTCGTCGTCGCGCACTCGGGCCAACTGTCTCCCGAGCTCGTCGAGGCCGAGATCACGCGACCGCTCGAAGAAACGCTCGCGATCGTGCCAGGCGTGCGCCGCATTCGCGCGCGCACGATTCGCGGCGCCGTCGAGCTGTCCGTGCAGCTCGTCGACGGCTACGACCCGCTGACCGCGCAGTTTGCGTGCCGCACCGCGGTCGATCATGTGGCGCTGCCCAAGGGCACGACCACGATCGTCGAGCGCGTGCTGCCAACCTCGGTGCCCGTGATCACGTTCAATGTCAGCGCCCCGCAGGGCATCCACACGGATCCACGCCGGTTGCGCGAAGTCGCCGAACGCATCGTCCGACCTGCGCTCGTGCGCGTGCGCGGCGTCGGCGCCGTCGATGTCACCGGTGGCAGCGTGCGCCAGGTCCAGATCATCATCCGCCCCGGCGATCTCGCCGCGCTGCGCATGACGCCTGCGAAGCTCGCCCAGAAGATCGAAGCCCAGGATCAGGTGATCGCAGCTGGCCGCGTGTTTGACGAGCACCAGACGCTGCCTGTCGTGCTCGACGCACAGGCCGGCGACCTCGCGAGCCTCAAGGCGTTGCCGATCGCGCTTGGTCCCGTCGGCCCGGTGACACTCGGCGTGGTCGCCGACGTCGTCGACGGCGCTGAGGATCCCGAGGTTATCGTCACCGGTCCTCGCGGCGATACCGTCGCCGTCTCGGTGGCGCGCTTACCGGGCGCGAGCACACCCGCGGTTGTCGATCGCGCGCGTGACGCGCTCGCGACGCTGCGCCGCCTCCATACGCTCCCTGCCGACGTCGACGTCACGCCTGTCTACGACCAAGCGAGCCTCGTCGACGAGTCGCTCGCCAGCGTTCGCGATGCGATCCTGATCGGCGTCTTCCTGTCGCTCGTCGTGATCGCGCTGTCACTGCGCGACTGGCGCGCCGGTTTGATCGCCGCGCTGCCTGTGCCGATCACGTTGCTCGGTACGTTCGCGATCATGCACTGGGTCGGCGCGACGCTAAACCTGATGTCGCTCGGTGGCCTCGCGATCGCGATCGGCCTCGTCGTCGATGACGCGATCGTCGTTACCGAGGGCATCGTACGGCGCCTCGAAGAGGGCCATCCGGCTGACGAAGCTGTCGAGCTCGGCACCCGCGACATGCTCGCACCGGTGATCGGCACGACGTTCACGACCGTCGTCGTGTTCGCACCGCTTGCGCTCCTGAGCGGCATCACAGGCAGCTTTCTCGGCGCGCTCGCGATCACGCTCGCGTGCGCGGTGCTGCTATCGATGGTCATGGCGCTGACGCTGATCCCAGCGCTCGCACATCGCCTGCACGCCCGCAACCGCCGCGAGGACGCAACGTCTTCCGATCGCATCTCGCGATCGATCGCGTGGCTCTTGCGCCACCGCGTCGTCGCGGCGCTCGTGTTTGTCGTGCTGGTCGCGAGCGGCGTGTTCGCGAAGGAGCTCATCGCAACCGGCTTTCTCCCACACATGGACGAGGGCGCGTTCGTGATCGACTTCGCATTCCCGCCCGGCACGTCGCTCGAGGAATCGTCGCGGATCGGCCGCGCGATGGACGACGCCCTGCGCGCGACGAAGGAGGTGGCGTCGTTCACGCGCCGTAACGGCACCGAGCTCGGACCGGCAACCGCAACGCTGCAGAACGAGGGCGACATCATGGTCCGCCTCGTCCCCGCCGGCGAGCGTGCCAGCATCGACGACGTGATCGCGCACGTCCGCGAGCAGCTGCGCGCGCGCGTGCCCGAGGCACGCTTCGAGTACATCCAGGTGCTGCAGGATGTGCTCGCCGATCTCGCGGGCGAACCAGCACCGATCGAGATTCGCATCCTCGGCAACGATCCTCGTGTGCTCGAGCGGTACGCCGCGGCCGCCGGCGAGAAGCTACAGCACCTCGACAACCTCGCCGACTTCTTCAACGGCCTCGAGGGCTCAGCGCCGATCTTGCGCGGCCAGGTCCGCCTCGATCAGCTGACGCGGCTTGGCCTCGATGCGGCGACCGTCGGCGAGGATCTCCAAATCGCGCTCGCGGGCCGCGAGGTCGCCGAGGTGCTGCGGCCCGAGCGCGCGATCGGCGTCCGGCTGCGTTATCCCGACGCGATTCGCTACAACGCTGAGGCGATGCGGCAGTCGCTGATCGCGTACGGCCCCAAAGCGATGCCGTTCTCTGACGTGATCGAGCTCGATCGACCGCTCGCACCTGCCGTGCTTCGCCGCGATGGTCTGCGTGCCACGATCGTGATGTCGGCCGCGGTCAAAAACGGCGACCTCGGTGGCGCCGAAGCCGCGGTGATGACCGCGCTACGCGGCGTGCCGCTGCCGCCGGGCGTGCAGCTCGAGATCGGCGGCCAGGCGCAATCCGCGCGCGCCGCCCGCCGCGAGCTGTTGACCGTAGCGTTCGCATCGACGTTCCTCGTGCTGTTCGTCCTGCTGCTGCAACTCCACTCGTTGCGCTACGCGCTTGTGGTGCTTGCCAGCGCGCCGCTCTCGACCGTCGGCGGTTTGCTCGTCCTCGCCGCGACCGGCCTACCTCTCGACATCTCGTCGATCACCGGTCTGATCTTGCTCGTCGGCCTTGTCGTCAAGAACGGTATCTTGCTGCTCGAGCACGCCCAGCGCGGCATCACCGACGGGCTGTCCGTCGACGCTGCGCTGGTTGCCGCCGCTCGCCGCCGGTTGCGCCCAATCTTGATGACGACCGCCGCCACGATCGCCGGTCTCGCACCGCTCGCATTTGGAATCGGCGCCGGCGCCGAGCTTCAGCGGCCGCTCGCAGTCACCGTGATCGGCGGCCTCGCGTTCGCGACCGCGGTGACGCTCGTCGTCACGCCCGGACTCACCGCGCTCGTCTCGCGCCGTGCCCGGTGATGGCGCTGGCTCAGAACGGAATATCGTCGTCGGGGCCGCCGCCACCACCGCCACCACTGTAGCCGCCGAAATCGGCATCGGCCGGCGGGGGCGGCTCGTCGCTGCGACCGCCCTGACGCGCGCCCGCCCCACCCTCGCGACCACCACCGCCGAGGAACTGCACGTCCTGCGCGATGATCTCCGTGATGTAACGCTTGTTGCCTTCCTTGTCGTCGTACGTCCGCGTCTGGATGCGACCCTCGACGTAGACCTGGCGGCCCTTCGAGAGGTACTTCGAACAGACTTCCGCGCGCTTGCCCCACACGACGATCCGGTGCCATTCGGTGCGTTCCTGCCGCTGCCCGTTTTTGTCGTTCCAGCTCTCGCTGGTCGCGACGCGCAACTCGCAAACGCCCTGGCCACTCGGCGTGTACCGCATATCGGGATCGGCGCCGAGGTTGCCCACCAAAATGACTTTGTTGACTCCGCCAGCCATGGTTCTTGTCCAGTCCGGAACGACTCCGTTCCGTAAGGTTGATGCCACCCTTTAGCACGACGCTGTGACAGGTGGTGATACAACCGCGAGCGTGTTTCGTCAGCTTCGCGTAGCGGTCGTCATCCCCGCCTTCAATGAAGCCGCTAAGATCGGCGACACGATCGCGACGGTGCCCGACTTCGTCGACGAAATTTTCGTGATCGACGATGCGTCGACGGATGAAACCGGCTCGCGCGCGCGCGCGGCCGCGGCCCAGCACACGGGTCGCTGCGAAGTAATTCGCCACGACACGAACCGCGGCGTTGGCGGCGCGATCGCCACGGGCTATCGCCGCGTGCTCGCGACCGGCGCCGATGTTGCGGTCGTGATGGCGGGCGACGGCCAGATGGATCCGGCGGACTTGCCGGGACTCCTCGCGCCGATCGCCGACGACAGCGCCGATTACGTCAAAGGCAATCGCTTCAAGCACCCGACGGTGTGGTCGACGATGCCGAAGAGCCGCATCGTCGGCAACGTGTTGCTCAGCGCTGCGACACGCGTGACGTCGGGGTACTCGCACGTGTTCGATTCGCAGTGCGGCTACACCGCGATTCATCGCCGCGCACTCGGCGCGATCGACCTCGAAGGGCTCTGGGTGCGGTACGGCTATCCAAACGATCTGCTGTCGCGCCTCTACGTCGCCGGCGTGCGCGTTGTCGATGTGCCGGTGCGCCCGATCTACGGCGAGCACTGGAAGAGCGGCATCAACCTCGGCACCGCGCTTCATCCACTGCCATGGGTACTTCTGCGCTCGTGGGGCGCGCGCCTCGCCGCGCAAGCGCGCAAGTACGCGCGTAGCTGATGCGCATCGGCGTCGTCACGACGTCGTATCCGCGTTTCGCCGGCGATCACGCGGGCAGCTTCGTCGCCGCGCACGTCGATGCGATGCGCGCGCTCGGCCACGACGTCGACGTGATCGGCGCGCACCAGATCCGCAGCCCGTTGTTCGCCGGCGCCGGCGCGCCCGACGAGCTCGAGCGCGGGCGCGGCTATCTCGATGCGGCATGGTTCACCGCGCGCCTCGCCGCCGCGGCGCGCCGCTTTCACGACCGCGAGCTCGTCATCGCGCACTGGCTGCCATCGGCGATCGCCGCACTGGCCGCGCGCACGCCGCTGCTCGCGATCGCGCACGGCGGCGACGTCCATACGTTGCGCCGGCTCCGCCTGCTCCGGCCCACGATCCGACTCTTGCGTGCGCGCGGCGCGCGCTTCGCGTTTGTCACCGAGGAGCTGCGCACGCTCGCGAACGTCGAAGGCATCGTCCAGCCGATGGGCATCGACACCGCGCGCTTCGCCGCGCTGCCGCGCGCGCCGACCGACCCGCCGATGATCCTCGTCGTTGCGCGGCTCGTGCCGATCAAGGGCATCGACGTCGCGATCGCCGCGCGCAAACTGCTACGCACGCGCGCGCGCCTCGTGATCGCGGGCGACGGCCCGCTGCGCATCGCCGATCCGGCGGTGACATTTCTCGGCGCGGTCGACGCGACGACGCGCGATCGCCTGCTGTCCGAAGCGTCGGTCGTCGTCGTGCCATCGCGTGCGCTGCCGAACGGACGCAGCGAAGGCATGCCGATGATCGCGCTCGAAGCGCTTGCCGCCGGCGTGCCGGTCGTCGCATCTGCCGTCGGCGGTCTCGCCGCGCTCGACGCTGCGACGCGCGTGCGTCCCGACGATCCGCGCGCACTCGCCGCCGCGATCGATCGCGTGCTCGCGGCGCCTCCATCGCCGGCGGAGCTTCGCCGTAGCGTCGCGCATCTCGATTGGTCGCTCGTCGCGCAGCGCTTGCTAATGTGCGAAACCGGCGACACGAACAAGCGCCGCACTGCGTAAGGAGCTTCGCACTACGGTCCGACCTTTGCCCGCGTGCGGGTGTCCAACTCGTGGCAATCACGTGGCGATCGTCAGCCTTTCGTGCCATCAATGCTTCACCGATGGCGGCACGGTTGCTGCTATTCCCGCTGCCGATGCCCGACAGTCCGCGGTTTGATGTTTCAGTCATCATGCCGTTTGGGGACGACGAAGAGCTCGTCGGTATCGCCGTGCGCCGCACGGCCGAGCATCTGAGGTCGCTCAAGGTGGCATTCGAGATTCTCGCGATCGACGAGGACTCCGGTGACAACTCGCACGCGGTGCTCGCGCTGCTTCGGGCGGAAGTGCCCGAGCTGCGTGTGACGCACGCATCGGGGCGCGGGCGAGGTGTCGATGTCGGTGCGGCACGCGCGCAAGGCACGCTCCTCGCGGTTGCGACGCCGGATGTCGCGAGCGCCGTGCTCGATGGCATCGGCGACGCGTGCCGCCGCCTCTTGCAGGGCGAAGGCGACGCCGAAGTCGCACTTGGTCGCTACACCGTCGCCCATCGCATGCGCTCGCTGATCGCGTTTCGCGGCGCGCGCCTGTTTGGCGCGGCGATGCACCGTCGGCTCGCGAAACGCTTGCAGGTCCGACACCTGGCGGTGCGCGTGACCGGTCCAACGGGCGTCGCCGTGACCACTCGCGCCCGGCCCGGCGCCGTCGCGCGATTGTTCTCCGTACGAACAAATCGCGTCGCTTAGACGCCTGGGCGCGCCCACTACGCGGCTGCTATCATTGCACCGTGTCCGCGGTGTACTTCGTCGCAGCGCTGTTCTCGGTGGCGTTCCTGATCGTCGTGCACGAGGCAGGGCACTACTTCATCGCGCGGCGCTGCGGCATGCGCGTCGAGCGGTTCAGCATCGGCTTTGGGCCGGGCATCTTCAAACGCGTCTCCAAGAAGACCGGCACGACGTTTCAGATCGCGCCGATTCCGTTTGGCGGCTTCGTCGAGATCCGCGGCATGAACATCGCCGAGGACATCGATCCCGACGATGTCTCGGCATATCCAAATCGCCCGGCGTGGCAGCGGTTCGTCACGATCTTCGCCGGCCCCGCGACGAACTATGTCTCCGCGATCGTGCTCGCGTTTGGCCTCTACACCTGCCACGGCGAGCCGAGCTCGTGGCGGTGGTACGGCGTCGCGAAGGTCGAGGCCAACTACGATGCGCACGGCAAGCTCGAGGTCAGCGATCGAATCATCGCCGTCGACGGCGTGCCGCTGCTCGCGAAGGGCACGTACCAAGCAAAGGACGGCAAGGTCTATCGGGCCGATAGCTTGAGAGGACGCGTCAACGCGAAGAAGGGCGCGCCCGTCGCGATCACGGTGCTGCGCGGCGGCAAGGAGCTCACGTTCAACGTGCGGCCCAAGCTCGTCTACTTCCGCACAACCGAAGCGTGGGATGACTTCGGCAAGCCGCTCTTTCTGCTAGGCATCGCGCCCGAGCCGCAGGCCGACAACATCAACGTCGGCATCGTGCAAGCCGGCATGGATGCGCTCTGGTACCCGGTCGTTCAGACACAGGCGATCGGCTCGATGTTCTACCAGATCATCACGCGCGAGCAGGAGGCCGATCCGGGCGGCCCCAAGCGCATCTTCGATGAGTTCGCGAAAGCGTGGCAGCTCGGATTCGTGACCGGCATCGAGCTCTTGATGGTGCTCTCCGTCTATCTCGGCCTGTTCAACCTGCTGCCCCTGCCCGCGCTCGATGGCGGTCGCCTCGTATTTCTGAGTTACGAGCTCGTCACGCGCCGGCGCGCGAATCCCAAGATCGAAGCGATGGTCCACATGGCCGGGATCATGGTGCTCGGCGTCGTGATGATCCTCGTGACGCTGCACGACTTCAATTTGCTCTGAGCGCGCTATCTTCTCCCGGTGATCACCGAGGAGGTCCTGGAGAAAATCCCGACCGAGCCCGGCGTGTACCTATTCAAGGATGCACGCGGGGCGGTGATCTACGTCGGCAAGGCGCAGAGCCTGCGCACGCGCGTGCGCCAATACTTCCGCGAAGGCGGCGACGAGCGGTTCTTCGTTGCGGCGGGCTTCCTCGGCAAAGCGGTGACCGATCTCGAGACGATCGTCGTCACCTCATCGAAGGAAGCGCTGCTGCTCGAGAACCACCTCATCAAGAAGCATCAGCCGAAGTTCAACGTGAAGCTGCGCGACGACAAGCAGTACCTCGTGCTGCGCCTCGTCGATCCGAAGCCGTCGGAGCAAAAGCGCGACGTGTTTCCGCGCGTCGAGGTCGTGCGCAACATCCGCGACGACGGCGCGAACTACTTCGGCCCGTATCACTCCGCGACGAGCGCACGCGAAACGCTGCGCACGCTCAATCGTCACTTTCAGCTGCGCACCTGTACCGATCACGTGCTCGAGACGCGCGGTCGGCCGTGCCTGCAATATCAGATCAAGCGCTGCTCGGGGCCGTGCGCGATCGACGTGCCGCCGGCGACGTACGCCGAGCAAGTCGAAGACGTGAAGATGTTCCTCGCCGGCAAGAACGTCGAGCTCATCACGCGCCTGCGCACGCGCATGGAGACGCGCGCCGAACGCGAAGACTTCGAAGTCGCCGCCGTGCTGCGCGATTCGATGGCAGCCGTCGAGCGCACGCTCGCGAAGCAGCACATCGTGCAGGATGACTTCGTCGATCAAGATGTGTGGGGGCTGTATCGCGAAGCGGATACCGTCGAGGTCGTCGTGCTGTTCGTGCGCGGCGGCAAGCTCGTCGGGCGCCGCACGTTCCACCAAAAGGATCAGGAGCTGCCCGACGCATCGGTCATCGCCGAGCACGTGCAGCAGTACTACTTCACCGGCACGTACATTCCGGATGAGGTCGTCGTCGGCGTCGAGATCGAAGACGGCGCTGTGCTCGTGGATTGGCTCTCGGCGGCGCGCGGCAAGAAGGTCAAGCTCGTCGAGCCGCGGCGCGGCATTCGCGCTCGCCTTGTCGAGCTCGCCGATCGCAACGCGGCTGCATCCGCGGCATCGCGCAAGAACAAGAACGCAGACACCGATGCGATGCTGCAAAAGGTTGCCGATCGGCTCGGCCTCGCGCGACTGCCGCGGCGCATCGAGTGCTTCGACATCGCGCACATTCAAGGCACCGAGACGGTCGCGTCGATGGTGACGTTCGTCGATGGCGTGCCCGCGCGCGGCCTCTATCGCAAGTTCAAGCTGCGCTCCGTCGACAACAACGACTTCGCCGCGATGTACGAAGTGCTGACGCGGCGATTCAGGCGCACGATCGGCGATGACCCAGCGTGGGCGCGTCCCGATTTGCTCGTCATCGATGGCGGCAAGGGCCAGCTCGGCATGGCGGTGACGGCGCTCTCGGATCTCGGCGTGCCGCTCGGCGGCGAAACCGGCATCGAGGTCATCGGCCTCGCGAAGGAGCGCGAGCTCGAAGCCGGCAGCGCGCCCGATCGCATCTATCGCCGCAATGTGAAGGATTCGATCCCGCTGCGCGCGAACTCGCCCGAGCTGTTCGTGCTCGCGCGCATTCGCGACGAAGCCCATCGCTTCGCGAACACGTTCCATCGCGATCGCCGCACGAAGCAGAGCCTGCGCTCGGAGCTCGACGAGATTCCCGGCATCGGCGCGACGCGCCGCCAGCGCTTGCTCAAACACTTCGGCAGCGTGCGCGCGGTTCGCCTCGCCTCGATCGACGAGCTCGCGAAGGCACCTGGTATGAACCGCAAAGCAGCGGAGCACGTCGTGAAGTACTTCGCGGACGTCACCGCTGCCGAAGCGGAGCCGCCGCCTTTGTACGAAGGCGACGAGTCAGGTGCCGACGCTGCGGGGCAGCCAGATCCGGAACGTGGTACCGGCACGCGGGCTTGATTCGGCGACGATCGCGCCGCCGTGTCGGCGCACGATGCTGTGGATCATCGCGAGGCCAAGGCCCGTGCCTTCGCCGGGCGGCTTCGTCGTGAAGAATGGCTCGAACGCGCGCGCGAGCGTGCGCTCATCCATGCCGATGCCGGTATCGACGACCTGAACCTCGACGTACTCGCCTTTGCTCGGCAGGTGATGCGTTGCCGCTTGCCCGCGATCGAACGTGACCGCGCACGCCTCGATACGCAGCGTGCCGCCATCGGGCATCGCGTCGCGCGCGTTGATCACGAGATTCATCAGCACCTGATGCAGCTCTTCCTGCGAGCCGAGTACGACAAGCTCGATCGGAACGTCGACTACGATCGAGATCCGGGCGCCGAGCTGGCGTCGCATCATCGCAACAGTGCGTTGCACCAGAGGCGCGAGCGCCACAGGCTCGAAGTCGAGTGGCTCCGTGCGCCCGAGTCGCAGTAGGCGTCGCGCGAGTGATGTCGCAGATGACGCAGCCGTCTTCATCTCGTTCACCATGTCGCGTAGCTCGGTCTGAGGTGGCAGTCGCAGCTCCATCAGATCGAGAGTTCCAACAATTACCGCGAGTGCATTATTGAAGTCGTGCGCCATCCCGCCGGCTAGTGCGGCCATCGCTTCGAGCCGCTGCAACTGGTGCATGCGGTCTTCGAGCTCGTCGTGGTGCGCGAAGACAAGGATCGTGCTCCCGAGCTGGATGCGATCGCCGATGCGAACGGTCGTCTTCCCTTCAACCTCGATTCCGTTGACGAATGTGCCATTCGCGCTCTCGAGATCTTCGAGCACGAAGCCTTCACCGAGAACCTGAAGTCGCGCGTGTTTGCGCGAAACGTCTTTTGCGTGAAGCGCGACATCTGCGATGCCGCGTCCCAAGATCGTCGAGCCTTTCTCGATGCGAAACGTTCGCCCGAGATCTGCGCCGGCGACGCACACGAGTCGTGCCTGCACCGATGCGGTGCGGGCAGTTGCCTCTGGCTCCACGACCGGTCCGACAACAGCCGTCACATCGGTCGTGCGCTCATCGTCATCGCGCATCGACATCAGACGAGGCTACCCGGATCGAACGGGAGCATTGGGGTAGCGATCGGTGAATCGTGTGTGACCCGGGCGCTCGCTCCTACCTAGGCGCCAAAGAAAGTTGGGGTAATTGACAGGCGCTCGCATGGCATTAGGAATGTGACTGCAGCCTATAATGGTCTGTCACATCGTCTGCATTTGATTCTCTATCTAGTGGAGGAGGTGTTCATCGTGAAGCTTGTACTTGGTCTTGCGCTTTCGTTTGCGGCTATGGGTTGTGTTGATGACGTCGCGACAGGTGGCGGTCAGTTGGAAGGGATTCAGGCGGATAAATTTCAGGCGTCTCCGGGGGACTATTCCGAAACGCGCTACAGCTTCGTGGTTCCGCCAGATCGAATCGAGAAGCCGACCTACAGAATGTTTGCTGACCACATCACCGACAATCTCGTCGACCCAGCCGTGTTCACCAACATCAGCGTGGGCTTTTGCAGCAAGACCGGTTGTACGGTCGCGGCTGTTGTCGATCGCTGGCAGGGGGTCGCCGAGATCACCTACTACGTCAACGACACGCCACTCTGCAAAATCGTCCGCGATGATACTGGGACGGTTTACACGGACTGCAACTAAAAGCGCGTCGCGCGCCTCCAATGCGCGACCAAATTTTGCTGCCTCTCAGCGGGCAATCGCTCGATCGACCCGCGCAGGCAGTCGCGTGACATGAAACGCGCATGACGACGCACGAACGCTTCGACGCGCGTCGGCTCGCTGCGTGAGAGCTCGCGCAGCAGCACAGCAACGGCCGTTTGATCGCGACGCTCGACGGACCAAACGACCGCCGAGCACAGTGCGATGATCGATTGTGTGTGATCGCCTTGGCGCGCGAGCGCCGTGAACGCGAGGCACGCAGCGCGGCGTTGCCAGCTGCTCGGGGCATCGCGCCACTGCACGAGCGCGCGCACGACCTCGTCGCGCGTGCGAACGTTATGAAGAAGCGTGCCGAGCACGCGAACCGCGAAGCCGTCGACGACGATCGCGTCGGCGAGCTGCTCGCGTTCGAAGAGGCCCACGAACGCCGGTAGGTCCGCCGCGCGCAGGTGATCGGCGAGCAGCTCGTGCAGCATGAAGATGCCGGCGAGCTTGGCCGCGGCCATCTTTTGCTCGAGCAGCGCGAGCGCGACGCGCTTGCCGACGGCCGCGGGGTGCTCGCCGAGGCGGTGGTCGCGCCACCACTTGCGCACGCAGCTGCGGAGTTGTTGCGCCGGGCGTCGCGCGAGGCGACGCTTCAGATCCGCTACCGGATCGAGCGCCACGCTCGCTTTTGCCGCCATCCTTCCACGGTGCCTGAATTTCGCTCAACACGCGAAAAGTTGGGCACCAATGTGCTCCGATGTAGGATAAACTGCTCCAGGGATCCTGGGGCCAACCATGTCCAAAAACCGAAGAATTGTCAGCAGTTCATCCGGGGGCGGTGGGGATCGACGCCGCGAGGTGATGGGCGTGATCGGGCTCGGCGCGGGACTCTTCCTCTTGATCGCGACCGTGTCGCTGCAAGCGCACGCGCTCGTGATGGGTCCATTCGGGCGATCGACGGCCGGCCTCTTCTACGGCATCGCCGGCATCTGCGGCTACGTGCTGATCGCGCTCGGCGTCGTCGCGGCGGTTCGCATGCTGCTCGCGCGCGAGCCGGCGCTGCCGCCGATGATCGCGGTCGGCACGCTGCTCGGCGTGATCGCGCTCGCGACGCTCGTGCATCTCATCGCGCCGCACTATCGCGTCGCGGGACACGGCCCCGGCGGTGCGATCGGCGAGCACCTCGCCGAGATCCTGCGCGCGATGATCAGCACGGTCGGCACGGCGCTGCTCGCGCTGATCGGGCTCGTCGTCGCCGTCGTGATCGCGACGCCGCTGCGCATGCGCGATGTGCTTCACGCTCTCTGGCTCGGCCTGCGCACCGTCGGTGGGGTCGCGCACACTGCCGGCCTCGCGTTCGTGACGTTCTGGATCGACGTGTTCCGCGCGATCCTCCCCGAGAAGGGCGACGATGACGACGAGATCGAAGTCGAAGAAGATGACGTCCTCGAGGCGAGCGCCGACGAGCACGGCCCCGAGCCGGTGATCATCGAGCGCACGCAGCCATCGCCGATCGAAGTCATCGAGCTGACGCCCGAGAAGCAAAAGAAGAAGAAGAAGGAGCCGCAAAAGCCCGAGCTCGATCTCGCGCCGGCTGCTGCCGCGATCGCCGAAGAGCCGAAGAAGCGGCTCGCGAAGGGCACCGAAGCTCCGCCGCCGGCGCCTGCGCCGCCAATGGATCACGCAGGGCCGGTGATCTTCGAGCCGAAGTTCAAGGGCGCCGATAAAGCGACGATGGCCGCGAAGGAGCGCCAGGCCGATGCCGAGCGCCAAACGTTCATCAAGCTCGGCGAGGGCGATTACCAGCTGCCGTCGATCCAACTGCTCAACTACGACGCGAAGGAGCAGAACTCGATCGACAAGACCGCGATGCTCGAGCTCTCGGCGAAGCTCACGCAGACGCTCGAGAACTACGGCGTCAAGGGCGATGTCGTCGCGATTCGGCCGGGGCCCGTCGTCACGATGTACGAGTTCGCACCGGCGCCGGGTACGCGCGTCAACAAGATCGTCAACCTCACCGATGACCTCGCGCTCGCGCTCGAAGCACTGCGCGTGCGCATCGTCGCGCCGATTCCCGGCAAGGCGGCCGTCGGCATCGAGGTGCCGAATCGCACGCGCGAGAAGGTGTTCCTCAAGGAGATCCTCGCCGACGATATCTTCCGCAAGGGCCGCTTCAAGCTGCCGCTCGCGATCGGCAAGGATATCGAAGGCGGCCCGAGCGTCGTCGATCTCGCGCGGATGCCGCACCTGCTCGTTGCCGGCACGACGGGCTCGGGCAAGTCCGTCGCCGTCAACGCGATGATCTCGAGCCTGCTCTACCACTGCTCGCCTGAAGACGTCCGCATGATCATGGTCGACCCGAAGATGCTCGAGCTCTCGATCTACGAGGGCGTGCCGCATCTGCTGTTGCCGGTCGTCACCGATCCGAAGAAGGCAAACCTCGCGCTGCGGTGGGCCGTCGAGGAGATGGAGCGTCGCTACGATCTGCTTGCGCAGATGGGTGTGCGCGATATCGCGACGTTCAACGAGAAGGTCGCGAAGCAGCTCGCGAAGCTCGAAGCCGACAAGCTCAAGGCTGCTGCCGAAGCGGCCGCCGCCGCGCTCGAGGACGATCTGTCGAAAGCCGTCGCCGCGGATTCGCCGGAGCAGGCCGACAAGCGCGAGAACGTCAACGCGGCGCTGCATCGGCTGCCGTATATCGTCGTCGTCATCGACGAGTTCGCCGACCTCATGATGTGCGCGCCGAAGGAAGTCGAGACGAGCGTCGCGCGCATCGCGCAGAAGGCGCGCGCAGCCGGCATTCATCTCATCCTCGCGACGCAGCGACCGTCGGTCGATGTCATCACCGGTCTCATCAAGGCGAACTTTCCGTCGCGCATCGCGTTCTCGGTCGCATCGAAGATCGACTCGCGCACGATCCTCGATCAAAACGGTGCCGAGGCGCTGCTCGGCGCGGGCGACATGCTGTTCTCGGATCGCGGCGCGGCGCCACAGCGTCTGCACGGCTGCTACGTCGACGAGCAAGAGATCCATCGCGTCGTCGAGTTCCTCAAGACGCAGGGTCGCCCCGTGTACAACCTCGATATCGTCAAGCCGCGCGATGAGGAAGGCGAAGGCGGTGGCGACTTCGGCGGCGCGCCGAGCGGCAAGAGCGACGACGATATGTACGACAAGGCCGTGTACATCGTGACGACAACGCGCAACGCGTCGATCTCGTGGGTCCAACGCCAGCTCCGCATCGGCTACAACCGCGCGGCGCGCCTCGTCGAGGAAATGGAAAAGCAGGGCGTCGTCAGCCCGCCGGATCACACGAACAAGCGCGAAGTGCTCGTCGCGGCGGCTTAGGCGCGCAAGAAGCCGAAGTACAGCTCGTCGGGGTCGCTGAACAGCAGCGGCCGTTCGCACTCGGGGCAATTCAGCTTCGGCGCGGTGTGCTTCGCGAGCTCGGCGCCGTGCGTGCGGAGATCGAGCAACATCAGGTGCTCGCGATCGCAGTGGTCGCACTCGTACGGCGCGTAGAACGATGCCACGACCGAGGCGCCGCGCGCGGCCGGCACGATATTGAGCTGGTGGATGATCGGTTCGGAGACGCGGCGCAGCTCGAGCGCGATCTTCGCGGTGGTCGCCGCTTGCTGCATGCGAATCCACTCGCGCACGCCGAGCGAGTTGATGAACGTAACGCCGGCGAGATCCATCGCGAGGTGGCCATCGACCTCGTTGTCGAGGAGCTTCACGAGATCGCAGTTCTCGTCGATCATGCCGGCGAGCACGAGCTGATCCCCGACGACTTGCCAGGTTAGCCGCTCGTGTTGGTACTTCACGGCTTCGACGTTACACAATACGGCGACCCGATGCAGCTCTGCCACGCGCTCGTGATCATCATATGATGTAAGTGGTGCGGCTCGGACTCTTACTCGCGCTGCAGGCCAGCTGCGGTCGCATCGCGTTCGACCCCGGTGGGACGCGTGTCGTCGAGGCGTCAGACTCCGTCGGTTTCAGTACGTCGAGCGATACGTTCGTCGATGTTCCCTCCGGCCGGGTGGACTTCACCTCCGATGGCGCCGATCAGACGTGGGTCATCCTCGTGAGTGCGGCCATTGGATCGACATCCGCGACCGAGCAAGCCGCCGAGGTTCGGTACCTGATCGACGGCGTCGAGCGCGGGTACGGCGGTGCGCAAACGTCTGCGCCCGACAACCGCGAGGCATTCGTCGGTTTCGATGTGCTTCGCGGCGTCGCTGGACCACATACCGTGCAGCTCCAGCTGCGCGATGCCGCCGCCCAGACATCGACGATCTCCGAGATTCATCTCGTCGCCTTCTCGCTGCCGAGCGATGCCGATGCCTGGTTTGCCGACGGCCCGAGCATGATTTCTGTCCCAGCTGGTTGGGCGCCGTACCTAACCCTGGACGTCATCCCGCCGCGCCCCGCTGACTATCTGGTCCTCGGCGCGGCGAGCATCAGCGAGGTGCCCGGCGCATCGAACGTGTACGCGCGGGTTCGCGACCCGAGCGGCGCACTGTGGCCATCGCCCGATGGTCACTACTACAATCATCGCGCGTGCTGGTATCAGTTCATCTGGGCGCGCACCGCGCATCTCGACGCCGCAGGCGCGTTCACGATCGACGGCAACGATAACAACATCGAGGGCACGATGCGGTATCCGCGCCTACTCGCGATCCGCACCGACGCGTTCGATGCCATCGAGAGCGCGTTCGACCTCGATGCGACCACCACGATGTCGACGAGCGGCGAGGTCAAATCGCAGCTCACTACCGCGGAGCCGCCACAGCCGCGCGACTACGTGCTCCTGCAGAATGTGGCGTTCAACATAAACACCACCGGGTTCGAGCACGGCGCGATCTTCGAGCACGATGGCGTCGTCGCGGACAGCTACCAGTTTGATACCGCGAGTGCGGGTAACACTGCCGGAGTCGTAGATGCATTTCGAAGCGCCGCGCCGATCGCGCTCGACACGCGCGTGTTCGTCAGCGACTCGAGCATCCTGACAACGTCCTACGAGTCGATCATTCTCGCGTTGCGGCTCCGGCCGTGAGCTCGCTCAGAGGTGATACGCGACACCGAGCGACAGCGCGCCCCACCCATACGCCGCGCCGATGCTGGTGTTCACGCGAAGGAAGCCGGCGAGCGAGTGGCGATTGAAGAAGCTCTTGATGTCGACGCCGACCTCTGCGCCGATCGAGGTGCCGACGGTCCACGATCGCTCGCCGTCGAAGCGCAAACCATTCGCGTTCGCACCGAGCGTCAAGCCGGCCCAGATGCGGTCGCGCGCGCGGATGTGCGCGTACGCGCCGCCCTCGACCGCGAGCACGCTGTACGGATGCTCCATGAAGTCCACGCCGACGGCCTTCTCCATGTACGAGCCGCCGAGGCTGCCACCGGCGAGATATAGACCGGCGCTGAATCGTTTGCGGATCCGCCAACCCGCCTCGAGATGAAGCCCGCCGCCGAAGGGGCCACCTTCGATCACCTGCATCGTCGTGCCCGGTGCGAGCAGGTTATTCACCTCGGCGGTCGTGATCGTTGCGGCCGCGACGACCTCGACGCGCGATTGCGTCGCGAACGTCTGATCCGTGATCGCGTCCTCGATGTCGGTGAATTGGATGCGCTCCTCGGGTGCTTTCGCGGCGTCGTCGTTTGTCGATGACGGCGGATTTTCGAGCGCGTCCTGCGCCGCCTGATCGAAGCGCACCGGCGTGGGTTGCCGCTCGAGCTTGGCAAACGCGCCGCTCAGCGAATCGCCCGGGCCACGCATCAGCACCGTCGCGCGAGACAGATCGAGCTCGGCGAGCACGGGCGTCATCGCGTCGATCGTCAGGCTCTGGACCTCTTTTGCGGTCTGCAGATCCGACAGCGGCGCGCGCCCGAGTCCGATGTCGTGCTCGGCGCGGCTTGCGAGCAGCGATGCGCTGCCCGTCAGCGATGCGAGTGAGGTGATCACGCGGCGCCGAGCGGTGACGAACGCGCGCGCTGCAGCCGTGGGATCCATACGCAGCTGCGCGATCCGCTCGCGCAGCAGCTGCATGACCTCGTTCGCGCGCGTCGGATCGAACCAACCCGCGATCACGAGATCCGTTGCGAGCCGGTTCTCGTCGAGCACGGCGTTCAAGCTATACGCCGCGCCGAGTTGATGACGCGCGTCACTGGCGATCTCGTCGAGCATCGCGGCTGCGACGAGCAGCTGTGCGCGTGTGCCGTGCGCCGACATGGCGACGCGAGCTTCGACCTGCGCGAGCTCCTCGGTTTTGATCAGCGATGCCGGTGTCGATTCACGCGCAGGTGTCTGGCGATGCTTGGCATGGCCCGTCCAGTCGCCGAACACGAAGTCGACCCATTTGTCGGCGAGCGCGAGGTCGACGTGGCCCGCGATCACCAGCGTCGCGTTGTCGGGCGTGAAATATGCGGAGCGGAAGCGCTGCAGATCCTCGATCGTCAAACCACGCGCGACCTTGTGCGAGCCCGGAAGGCCGTACGGATGGCGCGCGCCGTAGAGTGCGGCACTCCACGCGTCGGCGAGCGCGTCGTTCTCGGCTTGCTTGCGCTGGCGCTGAGCGGCGTCGACGAGCGCGTCGACACCGGTGTAGCGACCATCGACCGCCCACCGCCGAAGCCCGGCGAGCAAGTAATCGAGGTGCATGTCGACACCGGTGACGATGAACGATGTTGAATCGCGCGTGACATCGACATCCAACGAGCCGCCGGCTTCTATGAAGTTGAACGCATCTTCCGCGTGGCGAACGTCGGAAGACAGCGCCTCGCCGGCGAGCATCGCGGTGCCCCGTTTATCACTCGGCTCGTCGGCAGTCCCCGCACCAAACACGAGCCTGATGTCGAGCGTCGGCACCGACGTGAGCGGCAACACGACGACTTTGAGGCCGTTCGGCAACACGCGCGATCGGATCGCGGGCGATGGAATCGGGATCGTCGCGTCGGGCTGATGAGCGAGCGCGGCGTCGGGCACGCTGCGCCGCTGGCCCATGTCGTGGACGGCGAGCCGCATGTCGATCGGATGTCCGCGCTTCTTGCCGGCGCGCGGAACCAACGTGACGACGTTCGCGCTGTCGAACGCGAGGTAGGTACGCACGACGCTGGCCGCCTGATAGCGACTGAAGTCGCGGAGCGCGCGAAACTCGTCGGCGAGCGCGCGTGCCGGATCGCGTCCCGCCAGCACGTGTGCTGCGAGCCGCTCGTCGCGAACGCTGCCGTCTTCGAGTGCCGCGTACTGCGCGTGGATCGCCCGCTGGCGAAGCCCGTCGAACGCGACCTTGCGCGCAATGGGACTCTCGAGCGCGCGCGGCAGGATCGTGACGGTATCCTTGACCGCGCGTCGAACGTCTTCGATCGATTCGCCCTTAGCGGGCTCGATGAGATAGCCGATCGCCGTCGCGCGCTCGTCGCCGAGCTCGACGTACTCGATGCGTCCTTTGATCATGTTGTCGATCGCGTTCGTGGTCGCGCGGGCCATCATGCGCGCGCCGATTGCACCGTACGGGTCATTCGGCAACGGCCACGTGACGAGCAAGCTCTCCTCGTCGACGGGAGCTTGGGCCTCGTGCGGCGGCAGCTTGTGCGCCGGAGCCACGCGGCCGGGTGATGCGGCGGTTCGCTTCGCGATCCGCGCGAGGAACTTGCCGAGCGACGCTTCGATCTGGGCCATCGACACATTGCCGGAGATCACGAGTGCCGCGTTGTTCGTGGCGTAGAACGAATCCGCAAATGCACACGCTTCCTGCCGTGTGATGCGGCCGACGCTGTCGAGCGTCTCGGTCTCGGCGTGCCGATAAGGATGCCCATCGGGATAGACCGCGGCGTGCAGCGCGATCACAAAGTCTCGCGCGTCGCTGCGCAGCCGCGTCTCTTGCTTGACGACTTCGCGTTCGCGCTCGAACGCCGAGTCTGTGATCGACGTGCAGCGAAAGCCAAGGCGCACGGCTTCGATCGAGAGCAGTTTATCCAAGAGATCGGGACGCGCGCGCGACACGTACGTCGTCGCGTCCAATGTCGTGAACGCGTTGAAGAACGTCGCGTTGTCTTCGAGCTGCGCGAACAGGGTCTGCGCCCCGAGCGTCTGCTGGAACATCAGGTGCTCGACGAGGTGAGCGATGCCCGGGTTCTCGAGGTCGTCGCCGGCGCCGATGCCGTACCGCATCGTGACCTGCACCTCGTTCGCGTGCGGATCCTCGACGACGACGATGCGCAGCCCGTTACGAAGCGTCGCGGTCTTGATCGTGAGCCCGAGCTCGGTGTGACGGGCGGGTGCCGGCGGCGGCGGCTTTGGATATGCGCAGGCGGCCACCATCACACCCGCCACGAGACACAGCTTCATGGCTCGACCATCGCGTGAAACGCCGGCAAGGTCACTGCCGCAAATTGTTGCAGTGACTATTCGGTCGTGAACACCCGTGGTGTCGGCTTCTTGCCGCGCAGCCGGTACAAGCAATCGCGAGCGCGGACGATCGAGAGTGTGGCGGCATCATCACCCTGCACGTCGGCCATTGGTCGCGTCTCCAGCCGATCGATCGCGACGCCCACGCTCTCGACGCAAGCGAACGTTCGGCACGCACACGCTCGGCCGTGCAGCTCCGCGGCAACCTTGCGCCAGCTCTCGACATCGAAGCGCAGCGTGGCATCGAGCTTGGGATCGGTGTCCTTCTCGATGTCGAAGCTCCAAGCGGGATCGTCGAGGCGTGGCGGGCACACGCGGCCATTTGCCTCGCAGGCCTCGAGCGCGGCGACAAACCGCTGCCGCACGGCGAGGTCTCGTTGCGCAGCAAACACCGCATCTGGGTCGCCGGCGTCGAGCGATTCGTCGATGTGCTTTTGCGCCGCCGCGACCGCCGCGCGCTCCGCGCCGAGGGCGCGCGTCAGCTCGGCCTTGTCATACGGGGGCTTTTCGTCATCCTCACCGAACGAACCCGCGTGCGTGATCGTGACCGTATCCTCTGATTTTGGCGTGCTTCCATGCCGGCAAGCGACCACTGCCAGAACCAGTATCAGCGGTCTTACTTGCAACTGCACGATACTCATGGTTTCTCATCCATGAATCGTCAACAAGCACTGTGCGTCAAAACCTCGCGGCGCTGGTTGGCGCCCTTTGGAGCCTGAAAGCAATGTTCCTCATCAATATCATCGGATTTCTCACGCACCTCTGGGTAGGCGCTCACGCGCCGGCGCCGGCGCCGGTGGCGACGCAGACGCACGCGATTCACACGGCGACGCTCGCGCCCGCGGCGGGTGCAGCGGCGACGCAGTCGGGTGGAGGTGCTGTGGTCGACAAGGTCCAGAAGTTCTACGCGGACATCAAGCAAGTCACCGCGCAGTTCCGCCAGACCGTCACGAACAGCACGTTCGGCAGCACGAAGGCCAGCGACGGCACGGTGTGGCTGATGAAGCCCGGCAAGATGCGCTGGGACTATCTCGAGAAGAAGAACAACAAGACGACGGTCAAGAAGAGCTTCATCTCGAACGGCACCTACCTCTACATGGTCGAGCACGACAACAAGCAGGTCGTGAAAAAGAACCTGCAGAATGATCTGATGCCGGTCGCGGTTTCCTTCCTTTATGGCAAGGGTGATCTCAAGGCCGAGTTCAGCTCGGCGGTCGACACGACGGGCAAATACGGCGCGAAGGGCGACATCGTTCTCAAGATGACGCCGAAGAAGCCGTCGGCGCAGTACAAGAACCTCTACCTCGTCGTCGATCCGAGCAACTACCGCGTGAAGCAGTCGGTGATCATCGACTCGTCGAACAACGTCAACCAGTTCCAATTCTTCGCGCCGGATTTTCAGACCGCACAAAAGGACGCGATCTTCGAGTTCGATGAGCGCAGCGTGAAAAACTACCGGCTGATCGACGCGGACCAGCAGCAACAGCCCGGTGCCGGCTCGGCCGCGCCGCCGCCTCCGACCGCGCCACTGCCAGCGCCCGCGCCGGCGAAGAAGTAACGGCCTGCGCTGAGTTTCAGGCCGCGAAGTAAGTCGTAGTGGCTTCGCGGCGTGGACCGTGTCGACGGACGCCAGCGGCTCGCGCGTGGCGTCGCCCGCGTTCGCGCGTGGCGTCGCCGGCGTTCGCGCGTGGTTCGATGGCGGCGTCGCCGGCGTTCGCGCGTGGCGTCGCCCGCGTTCGTTGGCGCACGCGTCGCGTGGCCTAAGTCGTAGTAGCTTCGCGGCGTGGACTATGTCGACGCCAACGGCCTACGCTTCGCGTATCTGACCGAGGGTCGTGGGCCGCTCGTGCTTCTGCTGCACGGCTTCCCCGACACCCCATACACCTGGGACCGCGTGATGCCGGCGATCGCGCAAGCCGGGTTCCGCGCTGTCGCGCCGTTCATGCGCGGTTACCGCCCGACCGACATCCCAACGACCGCCTCGTACGATGCCGAGACTCTTGGTCGGGACGTGATCGGTCTCATCGATGCGCTCGGCGAAAAGCAAGCGATCGTCATCGGGCACGACTGGGGCGCCCTCGCCGCCTACACGGCCGCGTCGCTCGCGCCCGAGCGCGTGAGCAAGCTAATCGCGATCGGCATTCCGCATCCCCGCTCCGTCAAACCAACGCCGAAGCTGCTCTGGACCATGCGTCACATGTTCGTGCTCGGCCGCCGCGGTGCGGGCGCGAAGCTCCGGGCGAACGACTTCGCGTATGTCGATCATCTCGTGCGTCGGTGGTCGCCGGCGTGGCATGTCCCCAAAAGCGAAACCGAGCGCATCAAGCAGGCGTTCGCGGAGCCGGGCTGCGCCGAAGCGGCCTGCGCCTACTACGCAGCGCTGGGGCCTCGGTTGCCAGCACCGTTACGCGCGCCGATTCGCGTTCCGACCGTCGCGTTCGCGGGCATTCACGACAACATCTCGCCGCGCGCGTACGAAAAAGCGCGCCGCTGTTTCACCTCGTCGTACGAGGTGGTGCAAGTACCCGGCGGCCACTTCATGCATCGCGAGCATCCGAGCGAGTTCATCGCGGAGCTGACGCCGCTCCTCGCATCGTGATTGCGGCGGCTCGCATCGCAATTGCGGCTGGTCGCATCGTGATGCAGCTACTGGCATAGATCGTCGGCGGGCGGCATATGCGTTCGCAGCCGCGAACCGCGGGCTTGACCTGCTCGCCGTCGAACGGCCGCTACAACAAACTATCAATGCGCGCGAGGATGTCGACGACATCGTCATCGCTCGCGGCGGCCAGCACGAGCGCTTTGCCCTTTTCGCCCAAACGGTCGCGATAGGTTTGCACCTGCGACGAGGGCACGATCACCCCGACGATCTTCGCGTCATCGTTCGCGAGCGCGAACGCGACCTCGTCCTCGGATTCGAGCGGGATGACGCGATAGCCTGCGTCCCTGATGAGCTCGATGCCGGGCACCTCGCCCACCATCACGGCGTGCTCGCGCCGGCGGCCGAGGCGCAGGAGGTAGCCGAGCAGGGCGTCGTCGAAGCCGGGCGGCTTCGTGACGATCTCGAAACCCGCGCCGGGCTTGCGGCCACTCTTGGCGGCGGCCTCCTCGTCGATGATGAAGGTGGACTTGGCCCGCACGGTCCATGTGCCCTGCCCCGGCAGCTCGATGAAGATGTCGGTCTCCGAATGGAGCGGTAACTGGTTCGCACCGCTGATGTAGAGACCACCCGCCGAAAGGTTTTCGACGTAGTCGTTCACGAACTGTTCGGCGTTGGTGTAACGGACGGAGAGCCGTACTCCATAGCGCGGGTAGCGCCGCTGCTCGGCTCCCATGGTGCCAGCCTAGCAGTGCCTGGCCTCGCGGGCCTCTATTCGACTGTGCGATGCTCGCCGGTATGGCCGAGCGGCCGCTGCTCATCTTCGTCAGCGACATCCACCTGACCGACCGGTTGCACGGTACGTCCGTCAGCAAAGCCGAGCAGTTCGCTCGGTTCTGGGAGCGTATCCAGGCGGTGCGTGGGCAGCGTCCGGCCGAGCTGTGTGTGGTCGGCGATTTGTTCGACCTCGTGCGCTCGCCGTCGTGGTTCGAGGGGCGGCACCGGCCCTATCACGGCGCGATGACGAATGGCGTCGTCAAGAACGTCGAGCAGATCGTCGACGAGACCATCAAACGCGAGCAGGGGTTCTTCGATGCATTGCGCGCGAAGATCGCGAGCGGCGAGCTGATCGTGCATTACGTGGTCGGTAACCACGACCGCTTGTTGATGACCGCGCCCGGCGCGCAGAAGCGAATCGCACAGGCGCTTGGCTTGCCGAAGCTCACACTGCACAAGGAGCTCGAGTTTCGAGAGCACGGCGTGCTCGCGTACCACGGCAACGTCGGCGATCCGATCAACGCGAGCCCCGAAGGCGACGCGACGATCGGCGATGCGATCGGCTCGGAGCTGATCTTGAAGTTTCCGCGCAAGCTGCGCGAGATGGTCGGCGCGGATCATCCCGGCGTCGAACAGATCGATGACATCGACGACGTGCGACCCGTCTATGCCGTGCCCGCCTGGGTGCGCCAGCAGAGCGCAATCCGGCGCGACTTGCTAAAGCCGATCGGCGAAGTGTGGAACGAGGTGGTCGAGGAGTTCTTGACGATCGATTTCGTGCGGCAGTGGCTGAAGACGCAGCACAAGACGTTCTCGCTCGATCTCGGCAAGAAGCTGCGGCTCCTCCTCGAGCTGTCGCGCAACAAAGTCATCGCGCACGGCTCCGACGAGCGGCTGACGCAGCTGTACAAGTTCTTTCAGCACAGCTTCGACGGCAAGATGTCGGCCGTGGCCGCGATCGAGCTCGGCCGACGACGCGGCCTGCGCTATGTCGTCAACGGCCACTCGCATTTTCCATCGATGCAACCGCTCGGGCGCATCGATGGGCACCCGGCCGTGTACTTCAACACCGGCACGTGGCGCGCCGTGCATCAGATCGGGCACGACCTCGGCGGCAGACCGAGCTTTCTGCCGTACGACGCGATGAGCTACCTCGTGTTCTTTCCGAGCGATGACAAGCTGAACCGCGAGTACGAATGGTGGACCGGCGCGATGGTCACGCGCGACGCGCACTAGCGATCGCACTCGTCGTCTGCGCGTGCAGCGCAGCGCCGTCGCCGACGCGGATCGAGCTCGTCGCGAGCGTGCCCGTCGAAACCGAGCTCGCGAGCGGCCTGCCCGATGCGCACGTCGTGTGGCTCGACATGATCGATCACGCGCGGACGTCCATCGAGTTTGCCGAGTTCTACGCATCGAACGCGCCGCGCAGTCGGCTCGATGCCGTCGTGCTCGCGATCGAGCGCGCGATCAAACGCGGCGTCGACGTGCGGTTTCTCGCCGAGAAATCGTTCGTCGCGATCTATCCCGACACGCTCGAGCGCCTGCGTCGCGCGGGCGCCGATGTCGTCGCGATCGACTTTGGCGACGGCGGCATCCACCACGCGAAGTACTTTGTCGTCGACGAACGAGAAGCGTTTATCGGCAGCCAGAACTTCGATTGGCGTTCGCTCGAGCACAACCTCGAGCTCGGCGCGCGCATTCGCGACGGCGCGATCGTGGCGGGCCTCACGACGACGTTCGCGCACGACTGGGCGATGGCAGGCGGTCGGCCGCGCACGAAAACAGCGCACCGCGTCTCGCCCGCATTCGTCGCCAGCCCGCGCGATCGGCTCGTCACCGGCACGTGGGACCTGCCGAAGCTCGCCGCGCTGCTCGCGACCGCACGATCCACCATTCGCATCGAGCTGCTCACGTACAAGGCCGGCGAATGGCAAGAGCTCGAGCAGCCGCTGCTCGAGGCCGCGCGGCGCGGCGTCGCGGTCGAGCTGATGCTCTCCGATTGGGTCAAGCGGGCAAAGACGATCGGCCTGCTCCAGCAGCTCGCGCGTCACAGAAACGTCACGATCAAGCTCGTCACGATTCCGCTCTGGCGCGGGACGTTCATCCCGTTCGCGCGCGTGATTCACGCGAAGCTGCTCGTCATCGATGGCGTGCGCGGCTGGCTCGGTACGAGTAACTGGGAGCGCGACTACTTCTACAAAGATCGCAACGTCGGCATCCTCGTCGACGACTCCACGCTCGCACAGCAGCTCGACCGCTTCTTCACGATGACCTGGACCTCACGCTACGCGTACAAGCTCGATCCCGACGCGACCTACGAACCGCCGCGGATCGAGTAAGGTTCCGGGATGCTACGTCCTCACCCGCGCTTCAAAGGCGCCAAAGGCCCCGTCTTGCTCGTCGTGATGGACGGCATCGGCCGTGGCGCGCGCGACGAAGCGGACGCGGTCGCGATCGCCTCGACGCCGACCCTCGATCGCCTGTGGGTACCGGGCGTGCGCGCTGAGCTGCGCGCGCATGGCAAAGCGGTCGGCCTGCCGAGCGACGACGACATGGGCAACAGCGAGGTCGGCCACAACGCACTCGGCGCCGGCAAGATCTACGCGCAAGGTGCGCTGCTCGTCGGCCGCGCGATCAAGAGCGGCGCGCTCTTCGAAGGCGAGACGTGGAAACAGGTGGTCGAGCGCGGCGCCCGTGGCGGCGCCATCCACTTCATCGGCCTGCACTCCGATGGCAACGTGCACTCCCACCTCGATCACCTCGAAGCGCTGCTCGGGGCGGCCGCGAAGGCCAACTGCAAGAAGCTGTATGTCCACGCGCTCCTCGACGGTCGCGACGTGCCTCCGACAAGCGCCCTGGAATACATCGAGCGCAGCGAACGGTTTCTCGCAGGTCTACGCGAAGCAGGTTGCGATGCCCGCATCATCAGCGGCGGCGGGCGCATGAACATCACGATGGATCGCTACGAAGCAGATTGGGGCATGGTCGAGCGCGGCTGGCATACACACGTGCTCGCCGATGCGCGCACGTTCAAATCTGCTGCGCAGGCCGTCCAAACCTACCGCGATGAATCGCCCGGCGTGATCGACCAGGACTTGCCCGCGTTCGTCGTCGAGCCACCAACGCCGATGCAAGATGGCGACGCGTGCGTGATGTTCAACTTCCGCGGCGACCGCGCGATCGAAATCTCGCGCGCGTTCGATGACGACACGTTCGACAAGTTCGATCGCGTGCGCCGCCCCGACGTCTTCTACGCCGGCATGATGGAGTACGACGGCGATCTTCACGTGCCGAAGCACTACCTCGTCACGCCGCCGGCGATCGAGCACCCGATGGGCGAGATCCTCGCCGAGAATCGCGTCGCGCAGCTCGCGATCAGCGAGACGCAGAAGTACGGCCACGTCACGTATTTCTGGAACGGCAACCGCAGCGGCAAGTTCGACGACGGCACCGAGACGTACATTGAGATTCCCTCCGACCGCGTGCCGTTCGAGCAGCGGCCGTGGATGAAGGCAGCCGAGATCACCGATCGGTTGATCAGCGAGCTGCGCACGGGCAAGCATCGCTTCGCGCGCGTGAACTACGCGAACGGCGACATGGTCGGCCACACGGGCTCGTTCGACGCGACCGTGATCGCGGTCGCGACCGTCGACCTCGAGCTCGCACGCCTCGTGAAAGTGATCGACGAACTACAAGGAATTCTCGTGGTTACCGCCGACCACGGCAACGCCGACGAGATGTTCCAACGCGACAAGCACGGCCGCGTGCAGCGTGACAAGAGTGGCCAACCCGTCGTCAAGACCAGCCACACGCTAAACCCCGTGCCATTCTTGATCCACGACCCGATGCGCGGCGACCAGTACGAGATCGATCCCGAACGCGTGCAGCATGCGGGGATAGCGAACGTTACGGCAACCTGTCTCGAGCTACTCGGCTTCGAGGTGCCGGATGATCTACAGTCATCACTGCTGAGGTTTCGATGAAGGTTGTCCTCGTTCTATTGCTCGCGCTCGCAGCCGGCTGCGACATGGGAACCAAGGAGGCAAAGGCCGCGTGCGCAGGCACCGACTGTTTGCCCGACGTCAAGTACATCGATACGGCCGGCGTCGCGTACACGCCGGCATCGCTCCGCGGCAAGGTCGTCGTCATCAACTTCTGGGCGACGTGGTGCGGGCCCTGCAAAAAAGAGATTCCTGATCTCTCGAAGCTGTACAAGCGCTACAAGAGCAAGGGCGTCGTCATGCTCGGCGTGATGGCGAACGACAACCCGACTGACACGGACCTGCTCAACTTTCAGTCGGATTACGACATGGAGTATCCGGTCGTGCGGCAGAGCTCCGACATTCTCGTGTCGTTCGACTATCCGCAGGCGCTACCGACGACGTTCATCTTCGATCGCAATAGCAAGCGCATCGGCGCGCCACGCGTCGGTGCGATCAAGATCGATGAGCTCGATGCGCTCCTCGCGCAGCTGACGAAGTGATCAGAACGTGCCGCTGATGCCGGCGCTCACGGTCTGCGCAGTCGTTTGAACACTCGGCTGGATCGTCACGCCGTGATCCCGGTTGTAGCGGTCCGCGGCGTCACCCGCATCGAGCGTGTCCCACCAGACGCCACCGATGAACGCGATCGCCGCGACGCCGAGCAGCGGGATCGCGTCGTTGCCGAGCACCTTGCACGGTGGATCGTTTGAGCTCATAGCATCGTCGCACTGCACGTACTTGTATTGCGTTTCGAGCGTCGCGATCGCGAGCCCGGTTGCCGCCGCGCGAATGCCCATGCCCCACGTCAGGTATTGCCCCGAGTAGAAGTGGCCGAGCGATGGCGTGACGAACAACATCCCGAGGCCCGTGTACATGACCGGCTTGTTGACGGGGGTCGCGTCGGGCGCGGTGACAAACCCCGCGAGCACGACCGCACCACTCACCGCCGCGCCACCGCCCGCGAGGCCTTGCGCGATCCGCCGTTTCTTCTCGGCGTGGGCCGACGCGCAGACAAGCAGGACAAGCAGGATGACGACGCGACGCATAGCGCGCATCACAGCAAATCACCGCGGCGCCGGCCAGCGATTTTTTGTAACCGAGCGATGCGGCGAGGTTACAGCGTCTCCTCGTTGGAAATTTGAATCGTGTTGGCGCGATCAGCCAGGTTTGCGTATTCGGCTGTGAGCTTCGGGCGGTCGATCGCGTGCCTGTAGACGCGCACCTCGTCGAGGATGCCCTTGAATGGAAAGCCGCCCTGGCCTCCGAGGCAGAACGTCGGCGTGCCGCTGACCGAATCGAGCCCTGCGGTCGGTATCATGTTCGTGAACGCGCCGTCGGCGTACCCCTCGACTTGCAAGCGGCTTCGATCGACGAAGAACGCGAGGTACACCCAGCGCCCGAGCGTCTCCTGCGTGATCACGAGCGGCAGCGTGTCGGTGCCGTCGCCGACGGTGCCGACCCAATCGGTCGTGCCGAGCTCGAGCGAGAATCCTGGCGAGCCAGCCGTGTTGCCACCTTTATTGATCGCCTGGTCATATTGCCCAACGCTCGAGCTGACGTTCACCCACGCCGACACGCCGAACGAGCCGATATCCTGATCGAGACTGCCGTCGCCGGCGCCACACATGCTGTCATCGACGCCGTCATACTCGCGGCCCGCGCCCGCGATCCCCGCGACGGACATCGGTATGCGATTGGTGCCCGCGACGACGTTGTGACCATTCGCCGTGCTGTCGACCTCGCTGCTCGACTGCCCCGCGAGGTGCCACACACCCGCGAAGTCTGGACCCCACGGCGTTGTCGTCGATACGAACGCAGGCCCGCCGTAGTAGACGAAGATCGTCGTCGTAGGCGCGGAAAGCATCGGCATCTGCACCCACGCGTCGAGCGTACCGCTGCCGTACACGACGACCTCGCTATCGCGCACCGTCACGCCATTGCTATCGGTGAACACGATGTCGCGACCATCGGTGCGCGCGTGCGCCTCGAGATCCGGATCGCGATCGGTCGTCACGCTGACGACAAAATCGGTGAGCGCGCCGAGCCGGATCGTGATCGCCTTGCGATACGTGTAGCCCTCGAGCCACACGCCATTGCCATCCGGCTTCGCCTTGATCTCCTCGAGGCCGAACAGCTTGTGGCAGCCGCCGAGCAGCCAGACAACGGCAAGCCACCTCACTGCGTAAGCTTACAGCACTTGAGCAACAGCCTCGGGCGCTGCGAATAAGCCGAACATTCCACCCGTGTGTAGGAACGCGACCGCGGCGCCGAACCGCTTCGGGTCTTTCTTGATCTCGGTGACGACGCCGTGGAACGCCTTGCCGGTGTACACCGGGTCGAGCACGATGCCGTCGCTGCGGCAAACGTCGCGAATCGTTTGCAGCTCTTCGGGCCGGCTCTTCGCGTAGCCGAGGCCGACATGGGTATCGAGGATCTCGATATCCGCCGGCGTGACGTGCGCGTCGAGCTGCCAGCGCTCTTCGAAATCGCCGCAGATTTTGCCGATCACATCGACGAAGTACGGCTTGTCGTCGCACACGGCGATGCCGACGACGTTGATGTTGAGCGCCGAGAGCCCGAACAGCTTCGAGCCGAGCACGAGGCCCGCGGCGGTGCCGCCGGAACCACACGCATAGACGACGGTCACCGGGTTCTCCGGCCCGGCGATGCCGGCGAGATCCTCGATGAGCTCGCTCGACGCGCGCAGATACCCCCAGCTGCCGAGCGCGTTCGACCCGCCCTCGGGGATCACGTACGGCCGACCACCCGCGGCGCGGATCCGATCCGCCTCCTCCGCGAGCAGCTTGTTGCGGTCGCGCCATGCCTGGCGCGAGATCCATCGCAGCTCAGCGCCGGCGAGCCGGTCGAGCAGGATGTTCGCGGTCGGCGGCGGCGGCTGGCCCGGGTTGTCGGTGCGCAGGATCAGCACCGTCTTGAGCCCGAGCTGCGCGGCGGCGAGCGCCGTCGCCCGCGCGTGATTGGACTGCTCGCCACCGCACGTCACGACGTGCGTCGCCTGTTGCTGTAGCGCTTCGGCCATCAGGTACTCGAGCTTGCGGACCTTGTTGCCGGAGAGCTCGCTGCCGGTATGGTCGTCGCGTTTGATCCAGATCTTCGTGCCCAGTTGCTCGCCGTACCGCAGCCAATGGCCGCGGGTCGGGGTGTTCGCGAGCCGCACGCGCGGCGGTTCTTTGGCGGCGAGACGTTCGATCATGACCGGACTCTAGTCGAAATGAATGACCTCGACGCGCCACGTGTTACATCGAACGACGTGAGGCTTCAGATCCTGGTGGTTTGCCTGATCGCGCTCGCCGGGCGCGCGCAGGCCAAGGGCTGGCCGACGCCAGCCGCCGGGCCAACGATGACCGGCGACCCCGAGCTGATCTTCACGTTCGATGACGGGCCGAATCCCAAGACGACGCCGGCCGTGCTCGACACGCTGAAGAAACACCACATCAAGGCGATCTTCTTTCTCGTCGGCGAGATGGCCGCGGCCAAGCAAGCGCCGCCGATCGTGCAGCGCATGCTGCGCGAAGGCCACATCGTCGCGAGCCACACGATGAAGCACCAAGACTTGTGTCGGCTCAAGGATCCGGCGCGCGCCGCCGCCGATATCGACGACGGCAAGGCCGCCGTCGAAGCCGCCGCGGGCATGCGCGTCATGTGGTTTCGCACGCCGTACGGCGCGCGCTGCGATCGCCTCGAGGCGATGCTCGCCGACCGCCATCTGACGCACTTCCATTGGGATCTCGATCCGCAAGAGTGGAAGCACAACAACAAGAAGAAGGCATACGACTACGTCGTGAAGCAGGTCGGGCGCATGCGCGGGCGCAACGTCTTGCTCATGCACGACATCAAGAAGGCGACCGTCCAAGCGCTTCCCGAGATCCTCGACTGGATCGAAGCCGAGAACGCGCGACGCAAGGAGTCACGCACGCGGCGCATTCGAATTCTCGATGGTTGGCAGATCGCGGTCGAACAGCTGCCGCCGGGCTGCGTC
>Ga0070698_100000383_pt1 | contig 46369 bp, 40 predicted proteins | sample KBSK1502metaG_FD_65477 | JGI IMG/M metagenome (GOLD analysis project Ga0070698, IMG submission 65477) | Corn, switchgrass and miscanthus rhizosphere microbial communities from Kellogg Biological Station, Michigan, USA - KBS K1-50-2 metaG | ecosystem: Host-associated > Plants > Roots >...
GGGAGGTGACCGCGTGGACGGTCCATGGTGCGGTGCGCTCGACGAACAGCGTGTGCTGCTCGCGTCGCTGCCGCTGCAGCCCGTAGTTGATCGCCCTGGATGCGATCGACGGGGGCAGCGTGCGCAGGTAGTTTGGCGGCGCACTGGCAATGGCTGCCAGTTGACCGAAACTCCAGTGAGTCAACCTGGCGGTGTGACCCGATGCCTCGCATAGCACGAGGTCGTCGGTGGTCACCGCCTCCGTCCGAAGTTGGGCGGTGTCGATTATGCGTTCTTCGGTGCTGTCCTGCCTGGTGAGGGCAGCCTCGTAGAGCGCGTGGACACTGGCGTAGCGCTCGTCGGATGGGCGTGCAGCCCATTCCCGGTGAGCGGTGTACGCGGTGACAGCGGATACACCTATCCCGCTCATGGTGGCTCCTTTCTGCGATGCCCTGACTGGGAGGGCGCCGAGGTGGAAGCAGCTCCACACCAGACCTGAGGTGATGTGGAGGGGTGGCCAGGACGGCCACAGGGTAGATATCGTCAGCCTAAATGCAGATTCGGAACGTTGTCAAGAGAGATCTTCTTCCTCGATCAGATTTTTTTGAAGAGTAGCCGCGTTCGTGATGTCGTTCGAGTTGCTGACCCGATCCCGAGCGGGCTCCGTTACGAGCCACTCACGTTTCACCGTGAACGGTCCCACTTCCTTGAAGACCAGAACGCCAAACTGTGTGAGCTTCGGCGCTGCTGGATCGTTCTTCAACCTAAGCCAATGGATCCGCATGGTCGTCTTTGCGCCGGGAATCGCGTCCTCCAACTCTCGTTTGAGTGCCCAGTGCGGATCCGTGGCTGTTTCGGCGCGCATTGTAGTAACCGAAATATTGGCTCGCGCGAGCACGATTCTTGAGTACTTCTGGAATCGGCGGAGATGCTGCTGGAGCCGCTCGACCCCGTCGTACGTGTAGTGGAGGCGATCCACGACAGCGAATGCTTCGTCTGCGAGCCCTTCGAGTACTTCCTTGAGCGGCAACATGTTCGCCGCGTGGCGTTCTTGCTGATCAGCGGTTCCTCGAGTGGCGACCCACTCGGCGATGAATCGTAAGCGCTCCCGATGCAACGCGGCTTGACGCGTGTACTTGTCCATTCCGCGTTCGGTGCGCGCATCTTCGTCCGCGGTGAACCGGCGGTACGCCTCCGGCGGAACTTGCCGTGCAAGGTCTCTATGCTGCTTCGCGTCGAACAGCACGGGCCGGCCATTCAAATTTAGATAGCACTGCCGCGCCGTCGGCTTTGGATGTCGCAACGCCCTCATATCGGGTGTGTTCAGGAACTTCTCCGCGAGTCGCTGGTGTATCTCGACCTTCGTCTCGTGACCTCGGTCGAACGCCCGAGCTCTCTCGATGTTGTAGGTGCGTTCCAGTTGGTGGTTTCGCGCCGCATCCTTGAAAAGCTGCTCGACGGTAGGAGGCACATCGTACGTTGGAGGTGCGTCGTTCCGCAGGACGTTCAAGTGGCCATCCATGTGATATTGCGGCTGCAGTCTCAACACCGCAACGCCGTCGGGAGTGACGCTCACCAAATGAAGGCGGCTCGTCGGTACGGCGATTGTGATCTGTTGAACGGCGCGTCCGTCGCCTCCTGCGACGAGCGACAACTTCCGCCCATCCTCCGACAGGCGGTACGTCGCGGTGACGTTCAGGGTGCGGCCGCCATCGAGCCGTGATACGGGAGCGACGTCGGCGACCGACTCGTCTGCGCGCGCGGGCGTCTGGTGAGCGGCATCCATGGGATCACCCCTTCATCGACTCGTCTGTCAGAGACGAGCTGAGTAGTCGCCCGATTGGCTCACGTCCGTACCGCCGCGCGTGGCGGACCTTGTTCCACAATTCGCGCTCGGACCACGGCGGCTCACACGATGCGTTCCACTCCGACAGCAATATGAACGCCTCGTCGTCTGCGAGCGCGAATCCACGTGTCAGACGACAGCACACACGGAACGTGTGCAGATCTCCGTGGCGGCCGCTGATCGCTGGAGGTACCGCGTGCAGGTACCGGCGCGCGCGTTGTACGGCGTCGCCTGAATCGGCTCGTCGGGCCGTGAGCGGCGCCATGGAAGGGTGCCGAGGCGGTCGTGGGAACGCACCAGGGCGATGTCTGCGGCGCACGTCGAGGTAGTCGATCGTGATCAGGTGCGCCGGCGTTCGTTTGTGATTGAAGAACCCTGGTAGTCGCGTTGTCTGGGTGCACGAGGTCGCGGCCGAATCCGTGCCGAGCTCGCGGGCCAGGTGCTTTTGGAGTCGTTCGATCCGGTCCGCGTCGAATCCTGACGCTCGCCAAAAGACATGGATGCGATCCGGCGACGAGTACAGAACGTACGAGGGGCCGGGCAAGTCAGGATGCTTTGCGATGGCCGCGAGGACTTGTGTGCCATCGCGGTCGGCCTCCACGAACACGTGGCGTATTGATGCAATGGAATCGCGCGTTCGTGCACGTTGGTGCGGTGTCACCGCATTCACACTGACGTAGATGTTCCAGTGCAGCAGATTGCGCCAGCGCAGCCATGCCTGGAACCGCCGCGAAGTAATCAACGACCGCGGCCCGACACGCTGTGCCACTTGGCCCGTTTCGTACGACTTCAGAAACACGGCGATCCAGTCGTTCGGCTCGTAGGCGGTCCTCAGGAACCGAAGCGGCGCCACGCGATCGACTGTAGGCGCAGTGGTCATAGTCCTACTTCGTCAAAACGACGTGACCACGGAATGTCGACTGCGCCAACGTGGAGCAATCGACGCCGGAGAAGTCCGCGTCTATTCGCGACGTCTCAGCGGTGCCTACGCTCAGCAGCGTGCCGGTGCATCCCCGGGGCGACGGGTAGGTTCCCTGCGTACTGATCCGGGCCGGCGGAGAGTTCCCAGGCGTGATCGCCGTCGTAACGGTCGTCGCGATCGGCAGCCACGGGTGCTGCGAACGAATCGTCGTGCGAAAAGTCTGGAGGTTTGTATCCGGCACCACCTCAAAGGTCCACGTCACTGGTCCAGAGGTGGTCGGCTCGCCTTCACGATCAATGGTGAGCGTGCCCGTCCATGTACCGGCAAGAAATGACTGCGGCGGTGACGGAGTCGTCGGCGCGGAGCCCCCGCCGCACCCGGAGACGGCAACCAGAGACACGCAGTAGAAGGTCCAGGCACGAGCAGTCATGTGCCCGCTCCTTCGCACGGGAGAGATTCGAGTACAAACCGGTCGGCGTCAGGGTCATAACCACGGACGGACACGACTTCAGTCACACGACGACAACCACCGACTCGGGCAATATGAACGACCACATTCACGGCCAGCGCCACGGCTTCCCGGATGCTCCGGTGAGGAAGACCCACGTTAGCCATCAACACGCAATGTGCGAGGCGGGCAAGTGCCTGCTCGGCGGAGTTCCCGTGGATCGTCGTCAGGCTACCGAGATGACCGGTGTTAAGCGCCTGAAGCAAGTCAAACGCTTCGGCGCCGCGCACCTCGCCTACGATGATCCGATCCGGCCGGTGGCGGAGGGTAGCTCGCACAAGGTCAGCGATGGTGACCGCCGGCAGCGGCAACTCCTGACCGAGCGGCACCTGCGCGCGTCGCGCCTCGAACCTGAGAAGGTTGGGTTTCGTGAGATGAATCTCCGCCGTCTCTTCGATGACGACGGTTCGGTCGCTGTCCGAGATTTGGTTGGCAAGGGCATTGAGCAACGTCGTTTTTCCCGTACCGGTTCCTCCAGAAATCAACACGTTTTGCTGCGCCGCAACGGCGATACGTAGGCGCTCTGCAAGGTGAGGTGTAAGCGTTCCGACCTCGACCAATTGATCGACGTCATACCGACGCGTGAATTTCCGAATCGTCAACGCAGGTCCGGCGACGGCGCAGGGCGGGAACATCGCGGCGACGCGAGATCCATCCTCGAGCCGAGCATCGAGGACCGGCTGCATTTCGGAGATCTCATCGCCGCACGCCCGCGCGATGTTCTTGATCGCGACCGTCAGGTTGCGCGATTCCACTGCTCGGTCAGGCACTGACTCCAGGACACCGAACCTCTCGACGAAAATCCGGCGTCCGCCGTCGTTGACCATCACTTCCGTGATCGTGGGATCGGCGAGAAGATCCTCAATCGGTTTGAGGAACGGCAGGATTCGATCGAGGCTGCTCATAACGCGCCCCGCGCGGCATGGTCAAAGTAGCTGGTTTGGACGTCCAGGTAGTGAGGCTTGAGGTAGCAGTACTGTGGTGGAAGCGGATTCAGTCCGTCGTACGGCAGGACCACGGCCTGGGCGTGCTGGAGTTCAGTGAACACACGCGGGGTGAAGACATGGTCGGCCTCCAACATGTACGTCTTGCTCGCGGTCAGCGTCTGACGAGCCGCCGCGGGTAGTCCGGTCAGTAGTGAGATGTGCGCGCCGTGGCTCCCTTCGGCGAGTGTGTACCGTGCCTTCAGGCGGTCGGCCCGCCCACACAATTCCGCCGCAGCGCGCGCTGTAAATTCGTCGCTCGTTGCCAGGAATACCTTGGTGCGAAAGCACTGCAGGAGTGTGCGCCAGGCCTCATCGCCAGTCAGTGCCGATCGCAACGAGCTGATGCTCTGCGTCGCGACGATGGGGATCAGGCGAGCCTGTCGAGACAGAGCGAACGCCCGCTCATCTCCAGTCGGATCGGTTTCCCCCACCGTTGCGAACGCGTGATACTCGTCCGCGACGAATAGCAGGTCCCGCCATGGCTGTTGGGGATTCGCTGCAATTTTTGGAATCCGTTGCAATACCGCGCGCTGGAAATCCAGCTTCAGCATCACGCCCAAGCCGCGAGCGAGCGCCGGGTTTAGAGCGACGGGAAAATTCAGTCCTAGGATCTTGCCGCTTTCAAGGAGTTCCTCGAGCGGTGGCAGCGGTCGAGGCTCGCCCGCCTTTGGCGGACTCGCGTAAGCCGTACGCGGTGGGCAGAATGCCCGGCAGACGGCCGGATTCTCATCAAAGATCGACAGGAAAACGACGATGCCTTCGACGATTGATGCCTTCACTCTCGAGTCGAGCTTCGACCACGTGTTGTAGTACCACCGGGCGATGGCGTCGAGGCGGTGACGCCGTTCAGCGCAAATCGCGGCGTTGCCGGTTCGTACCTCGTAGTGCACGTGGCGCTCGTTCAGGTACGACTCGAGTTCCGCATCATACGGGTGCGCAACGTGCGTGGCGTTCAGTGGCACCCAAAGTGTCCACGCTTGGCGAACGTCGGTCTGCCACTCTTCGAGCGGGATCGCGATCACGTCGGCGGGATTGTCGAATTGCGCTTTCAGCGTGCGGATGTTCTTCTCGATTTTTCCGTCCTCGATGATGAACTGGTAGACCTCTGCAAGCGTGGTGTAGCCCTCCGTGATCCGGCGAAGCGAGATGACGAATTTCAGGAGGTCCGTATATGCCTGCTGCCAGAACGGTTCCTTAGACCTGCCGAACAGGTTGTTCAGCAAGCTGCCGATCGCATACGCAACGGCGTACGGATCCAGATCGTTGTGCAGCGGGTTGTAGCAGACTCCGGTATCGAGGCCGATTTCGAGGTAGTCGTCCGTCCGCTTCGCGCCCTTGAGCATGCCGCGCAATTGGCGGCAAAAGTCGCCTTTCACCTCGAGCACCAGACCACCAAGTTTTCGGTCAGGATCCTGCGCACGCCACCGTAGAAGTTGCTCCACGTACGGATACATGCACGCTGAGGTTTTTCCCGTGCCGACGGCGCCGAGGATCATGACGCCCGTATAGAGTCCTCGTTGGGGAATCGTTAGCCATCCAGGGACCGGTGCGCGTCCCGGCGTTGTGGCGAAGTGCGCCTCGCCCAACACGAGCATTGGCGCGGTCCTGGATTCGGGAACCGGATATGGCGGGAGCGGCCGCTGCCGCAACGAGGTTGGATAGCGATAGACGATGATTGCGCATACAGACGTGACGAGAGACGCCGCAATGAACGGCGTCGTGAACCATATCGTCGCGTAGCCGTACGCGAGGACATCGAAAACGACCGGTTTCTGAAGCCGAATCAACGCAAGAAACACGTTGTCCTCCGGGATCGGAAACGTGAAGACACCCCACGTTCCCACAGCTCCGGAAATCGCCATGGCGACCAGGACCCGCAATTCCACCAGCGCTCGCATCACAGCACCTGTGCGAGTTACTCACCAACGGCGACTGATCGGACCGAGTTCGTTGTTTTGAGCTTCTTCGGAACCTTGGCCCGAGCCACGCTGAACTGGGGGTGCTCCGAGCGCCAGACGACGAACTCCTTGTCTTTGGCGAGCACTGTGTCAATGAGCTGGTTCAGCACGTACTCAGTGGGCTCGCCGAGAAATTGCGAGTAGGCGTGCAGGGTCTCATTCGTTTCATGTTCGAGGCGCGTGATGAGACGAACGAATGCCTTGCCACGAGTGCGAGGTTTGATCAGCGGCATGAGCTACTCCTGAACGGCGGCGCCGACAGCTACTTCAAACGCAGAATGCGCAGCGGTTCCACGACGGAATCACGTCGGCGTGCGCGCGAGTTTTCAAGCCCGTTCAGCGGCGGAATTGCCGCCGAAATCGACTCAAAAACGCCATCGCCAGCCAGGACGTGAGCGACCCCCGCGGGACGCCAGCGGGACGCCTCGCGGGGCGAAGACGGGGGTCGCTCACGTCCTGGCTGCTGTCTGTTCCGGCTGTTCGGGCGGCAAAAAGCGCCGCCCTTCATGGTTCCTACGTTGCCGAGCCGCGGCTGCTAAGTGCAATCGTTGCAATGCATATGTCCCGAGCCTCGTCGTGACGGAACGCGCGTGACCCCCAACGCGCGCCGCCGCGCATCTTCGTCATAGGGGGAAGAATCGCCCCCGGGGACTCTTCCCCCCCTTCTTCCCCCCAACCCTCTCTCGGCCAACTGTTCAAGCCGTGCCAACCAATGGGAGGAGATGCAGGTATCGATGCGGTAGAACATGGCAATCCAGCTGGCCCGCGCCGCAGCCAATCGCCTCAGCGAGGGTGGGCGACAACGCGGCATCGAGCACGGGTTCGCCGCGGTCGAGCCATTCCCGGTACAGAGCGCGAAACCGAGGCGCGCTGAATGCACTCGCGGCGTGGTGAAAGCGTTCATCGGCGTCCTTGAGAGGCCGGCGTCGTGCGTGGAAGTACGACCGCAGTTCGTCGAGAATGAGCGGGCGGATTGGTGTCGCCAGTTGCTCCAGGAAGGCCGCCCTGTAGGCGGGGATCGCCGCCCGAAGATGGCGCGGCACGAGCAGCCGAACAGTCCATTCAGGCAGCGCGCGAAAGAGCTCCGCGTATCGTTCCAGGTACGATCGGAAGTCGATCGGTACCTCGCGCGTTGCGAGGTACATGAACACGTGAGCTCGACCGTCAACCGCGACGGCGATCGGCAGTTTGTCCGCGAAGTACCTCACGGTCTCTCCCTCGTCGCCTCGAAACGTCAGCTGCGGAAGGTCTTGCCGCGGAATCCGGAAATGCAGTGTGAAATGGGTCACTTTTTCCTGCTCGGTGGCGAGCCAATGACGCTCCCGTTCGGCGAGCACTGCGTCCAGGACCATGAGCCGTTCGACGGCTCGAGGCAGCGTTGTCGGCCGCCTGTGGCGATTGTCCGTCTCGCCTATCGCGCGATAGAGCGGCTTATGATGGACGTGGTACAGCCTGGCGTTCTGATTGCCGCACGCACGCGCAGTCGCGTAGCCGCGCGCAAGGAGGAGGCGGAAGAAGTCATGCACCTTTCGCCCGTACGCGATCCGACCGTAGGCGCAGTATTGGCGGCCTAGACAGACCCCGGCGTGCAGCATAACGGTCACGAGAAAGCCCGCCTGCCGCTCAGTGAGCCCCAGCTTCGTCACCGCGTTAAGTCGCTCATCCCACGTCAATCCAGGAACTCCTCTGCCAAGTGAGGATCCGGCGAACGCCCGCCCGCCCGCCCCCCGACGCGGCTTCCACCGGACCGGAAACGCGTAAACCCGGAGCGCGCCTTCGCGGCGGCGTGCGCGCCGCGGTAATGCGGCGTCATCACCTCCACGTCCTCGACATCGCGCCGGCCGTCCTGCCACTCGCGCTCGATACGGAAATCCGGGAACTGAACGCGGCCGTCCACCATTGGCAACTGGTGCTCCTGAGCCCACCGCTCAATCTCCTCCGCAGAGCGATCCGGACGACCGTCACTGTCACTCCTGTCCCTGTTTCGCTCCTGAAGGAACGTCTGGTACTCACGCTTGAGCTCGTAATCGAGCACGACACGGTTGATGCGCGCCCCTTGTTCGTGAAGACGCTCTGCCGTGCGGAGGTACGCGCGATAGAGCTGCGCGTCGTGCGCCAGTTCACGTCGCTTGACCACGTCCGCGTAAAACGCCTGGTGCGGCTCGTGATTGGACTTTCGATGCCGTTCGAGAAGGTCACGCCCGCGTCGCGTGAGCGCGATAAGCGTCGTGCGCTCCCGGTCTGGCCGATCCAAAGGTGCGACTGTCCGAATCAGTCCGGCAGTTCGAAGACGATCCAGATCACCGTGCCACAGATCGCCAGATCGACCTCTCTGATCGCTCAGATCGTCCACTGGTACGACTCGGAATGCACCAACCACGGCCAGCGTCCGGACTTCAGATCCGCGAATTTCGAAGTCGTGCTCATGAACGTGTACGCGCTCGCGCTCGGAGCCGTGCGGCAATTCGAGTCCCCTTGCGAAAACGTCGCGTGGATCGAGGTCTTCAGCGTCTCTCGGATCCGACGGCTCACGGTCTCGGGGTTCGAGCGAACGCGGGTCCAGGCTGTCCCACATACGTCATCCCTGTCGCGAAGAATTCAGGTGTTCACGGAGGTCCTGGTGGATGCTGTCGGCAGTTCCAAGCTGCTGGTCGATGTGCGTCAGTTTGCGGCCGGTATCGCGAAGGAACAGCCAACGTGCGATGGCGTAATAGATCGCACAGAGGTGAAAGAAGACCAGCAACGCGGCAACTCCAATCGCGAACCCGTGGCGGCTAAAGAGCGGTCCCTTGTGTGGCGCGAGGAAGCTCAATTCGCCTGCCAACCATGCCGCAAGGAGAAAGAGCGTGAGGGCCGCGAGGAACGCGATGTTTTGAATCATGGCCGTGCCTCGGCGAATGCTTGGTCGACGCGGAAGTAGCTGACCTGCAGGCCCAATGGATTCACGCGCACGAACTCATTCGGAACGTGGTCGCGAACGACGAAGTCGACCTGTGCGACGTGCGTTTGCCGAGCCTTCTCCAACCTGGTGCCCGGCGTGTAGAAGACCTTCTGAAACGTGACGGTGGCCTTGTACGGCGGCTTCGCCAACTCGGTCAGCGTCACGTTCTGGACGACGATGTCGATCTCGTCAGCCGAGGCGTTCGCAAGGAAGGTTTCGATGGCTCTGTTCTGTTCGTTCTCGGCGATGGTCGCGTCAGCGAGTGAGGGCTCGAGAAAGAACAGCGAGTCCGAATATTCCCGCTGAAGGGTGGCCCGAAGTCGGCTAAAGTGCTTCACGACGAACTGGGTCAGGAAGTACCGAAGCTCAGGAGCCTGAGGCTGGTACTTTGTCGCGTCGTACTGGACCGCCTCCGCGCGGCCAACTTCATCGATCCTTACGACGAGCGGCTTCACGTCCGCGTACTTTCTGGCGGTGTAGAAGTTCAGAACGAGCAGGCCGATTGCGACGAAAGAGACGAGCACCAGCGCGATCTTGAGGTACGTGTTCATCACCAGGGCAGAGCCATACAGCTCAACGAACTGGCGTTTCGCGGTCTGCAGCGTCTTCGGATTTAGATCGGCAACCGTCGCACTCATGACGCCCTTCGCTCACGGCAGGACGTGAATCCGAAACAGGTTCCAGGCAATCCAGACAAGACCTGTCGCGAGCCCGATCAGAATCGTCACGCCGATGGCCTTCAGGTAGAAGCGCGAGAATCCCGGCCACTCAATGTCGTGCGGTTCTCGCAGGTCGTCTGGCAGATGTGGTGTGTTACGTGGCATAACCTCTGACCTTCCGTTCAGCGGAAACGAAGGAACCTTCCGGAGATGACGCTTTGCCCGCCCATACCGGAAAAGATGGAATTCGTGAGCGACGGCACGAGCACGATTCCGATGCAAAAGGTTGCGATGACGACGACCGCTTGAATTCCGTACACAGGGTATTCCGCCGACGTAATCGTCGCCGGCAGGGTGGTCACGTACCGGAATACGAACTGCTCGAAAATCATAAGAAATGCGATCGCGACAACCGGGACGAACGAGTACTGGATGAACGCCTTCAGCCAACCCCAGAACAGGAAATCGAGCTTCGGTACTATGAAGAACGGCACGAAAATGGGGCCCAGGAGCGCACAAACCGCGCTGGCGATGAGGCCAAAGGCGATGACCGCCAGCGACAAAGCTTTGGCTAAGGCAACCAGGAGGAGCACGGTCCAGTAGATCAGATTTGCCAGAATCGACCAAGCATCCGGCTGCAGAAAATGGTCTGACAGCTCGTCAAAGTGCCGGTAGACGTTATCGAAGGCCCTCGCCTCGAGAACGTTTTGAAAGTAATGCGCCTGGTCGGTGATGAGGTTGCTGAAAGAGACCCCGATTCCGGGTAAAGGTGCCTCGTAGAAAGTAATCAGGGCATAACCAAAGGATACGAAAAGGAGCAGCTTCGCGAATTCGAACATCTGCTCGTTCAAGCCGTCGCGGCCAAACATCATCTTGATCCCCTGCCAGGCAATGAGAATGGTCGCGAAGGCGACGAACAGCGAATACCCGAATCGCAGGAACTCCGGCTCGCGCGTCGTCAGCAACGTAGAAATTGCCTCCTGAATGCTCGGGACCAGATTCAGCGATGGTTGCGGCGGCATTGAAATTCCCCGGCGAATTAGGGTTGCCGCCATGCACGCAAGGCATCGCCAGTGCCCTCGACCATGGCCCTGTTCGCCTCGCCGGCGTCGCGCCAGGTGACCAGCTGCATGTTGACGCTAGTCGCTTCTGTGTCTCGTGTCCGTTTGCTGTCGACAAGGAGCTGTTCGGCGACATGCGCCAGTAGCCGGATCCGGGCCTGCCGCTGTCCGGCGCCAATGAGGACCGCCGCCGCGACCTTGTCGAGCACCGAGGTCGCGCTCTGTGTATTTGATGCGTCGAGGACATCCGTCTCGAGTGCGTGGACGGCCTGCTCCTCGTATGCTCGCCCGGTGGCGCGCAGCTGACCCACGCCATCTATCGCGGCGATGATCGTTGCGTCCGCGAGATCCACTGTTGCCAGCGCGCTCGTCATGGCTCGCTGCGCGGACCACGGGAGGTTCCGGAGAGCAGGTTGGGCGGATGCCACCGATTGGACCGCCTGTAGATACGCGATTCCACCAGGATCGCCCGAATACATCGCGAGGTTGAGGGCCTGCGTTATGGGAAGCCCATTTGGCGTAGCAGGCGGCCACTCAGGCGGCTCCGGTGGCGCGTACTTCCTGAGATCTGTCAACTCGCTCAGACGACGAGCCATGCGGCGCAAGCGTTCGTGCTGTTCGCGTTGCGTGGCCAATAAGTACTCTTTGATAGTCGCAGTCACACTATTCCGCAGCGTCACCGCCGAGTCATGAACCACGAACTGGGCTCTGCCCGGACGGCTGGCGACCATCACCAGAACAACGACGGCAGCAATGCGACGCATCTGAACCTCCGTTCTTTCGGTCGTCTCAGGGTTGACGCCAGGCACGGAGAGCGTCGCCGGTGCCCGCCACGAATGCTTTATTCGCGTCATGGGAGTCGCGCCATGTGCCGACTTGCATGTTGATCGCGGTGGCCTCGGTATCGCGCAGGCTCTTAGCGCGTGCAAGGAGCTGCTCAAGGGCGTACGAGAGCAGCTGATTCGCGGCCGTATCCTGACGGCGGGCGAGGAGCTCGCCGGCCGCGATCTTGTCGAGCACCGCCGTCATCTCGTGGTATTCGGGACGGCCATTCAACACATCGGACCCAAGGGCGTCGACAGCGTGTTGGAGTCGGTCGTAATAGCCCCGAATCAGCGCAACTTGGTGTCCGCCCGTTTGAGCCGCGGAATCGGTGATCTCGATTGTCGAGTATTGACCCTCGAACACGCGTCGCGCGGTCGATGCGAGCCGCCCGACGGCGTCGCCTGGGCGTTCCAACGACACCACGGTGGCGCCGTAACCCACTCCCAGCGGGTCGCCACTATTGAGACCCTCGAGCCAACTACGTCCGTACTCCCATCGACTGGGATCATGCTTGCTAAGAACAACCGACGGCGTGCGGAAGCGTTCCATGTCGCCCAGTCCCTGCGCCATGCGGCGGATCGTTTCGAACTGGCGGCGCAACTCGTCGTACTGCTGCGAAGTGCGCTCAGCGATCAGGATTGCCTGCGTCAGGTTGGCTGGGTCGATCACCGCAAACTGCGCCTGCGCAGGCGCTGCGGAAATGAGGAAGACTAATAGGGTTACGCAGAAGAACCGAGACATGAAACCTCCGTTTAGGACTGGCCTGCACCGGGGCGTTCGTCGTATGCCGGGAGGTCGAAATCCGCCGTCAGGTACACCTTGATGCGGTGGCCTTCGCGGATCGTGATCGTCGGCATGCGATTGAGGAAGCGGTTCATTACCTGCAGGCTGGCCTGCGATGTTGCGTCGCTCGTCGAGCCTGCGATGACCAAGGTGCGATCGCCGTCGCCGCGGGCAAGGCCCAGCGTCCCGATGTACTGTGCGAGGCCGCTGATCAGCCCAACCGCTCCAGCAACTCCAAACGTCGACCAATAGTGATGATTCACGCGGTCCCGCAGGCCCGCATCGCCGATCTGGTTGGCTCCGAGGAAATCGTCCAGAACATATGTGCTGCCGTCGGGCATCACGAGACGATGGAATGCCACCGCCAGCCGCGTTTCGCCAAGACTCTGTACTGGCTTGGTTTCTCCGAGGAGCCGCGCACCTGCCGGGATCAAAACCTGCTGTCCGCTGTGCGAATAGACGGCGTTTGTTACTAGGCAATTCACGGGGCCAGCAGAACCGCCGTCCAGTCTGTTGGTCAGGACGGTGTCGATCAGCGTTCCCTCCAGCAAACGGTGCATCGGTCCAGCCGCACTGATCGGGCTGGTGCGCGCCCGCCGCTCTGGCGAACTTGGGTCGGTCACTTTTGCCGTCGCGGACGGTGAAGCTGGCACTGCCTGCGCATTGCTCAAAGGACTCGCGCCCTGAGAAGCTGCGCCGGCGCGAACGCTGGCTCGCACTACTGCATCCGCGATATCGTCAATGGAGGGAGCCTGGGTGTCGCCGGGTCCCGTCTGGGACACCGAGCCTCGTGCCACCGTTCCAGCAGCGGCTCGGTCCGAGTCGGGTCGACGGCTCAACACGACGTTTGTTGCGAAGAGACTTTCGTATTCACGCCGCTTTCGCTCGGCTGTAGCGGGATCTTCGGGGGGTGCCGTTCTCGCGTCGAAAATGGGTCGTGGCGGGATGCGTTCGGTGGCCGGCGGCGTCTGGGCCTCCTGTCCCACGCGTCCCTCGAGCAGCCGCAAGCGGTCCTGATATTCGCGGACGCGTTCAGGGTTCGCCACCTCCTGTGCTGGCGCCGGCGGCATCGTCGGCACTCTCGCCGGTTCTGGTCGGCCTGCGAAGAAGATGACGGCGACCATCCCGGTCGCGATCGCGGCCATCAGCCACGCCTGTGCGCCGCGGGGAAGTGCTCCACGGGGCACGGGGCGGCGATCCGTGACCGGGGTCGTGCCGGGGGTTCCGGAAGCTTCAGGCATGGTTCATCGCCCCTGCTGTGCAAACGAGAAGCGCTCTTTGCCGATGGCCAGGTAGCCGCTGTCCAGCAGCTTCGGGATCACGTACATCCCGCCTTGAACCTGAAAATTCACCAACGCCGGCGAACCATCCTTCATTTCGTACAGAGCCGGTAATTCGGTGGCGTCGGATCGGATGTAGGTGAATTGCCCGTCGGTCCAGATGGCGCGGACGAAAAAGGGCTTCCCGTACTTCGGCGTGCCATAGGGAAACTGGAGTTTCGACGGGTACTGCTGCTGATAATTAGCGATCGTTTCGGTCGCGTGACGCTGCGCGGCGTCGACCGCGGCGCGGGCATCCGAGAGCTCGGTCTGCAGCCCTTCGACTTGTGCGGCGCTGTAGTACTTCGGCTTTGCTCGTTCACTGGCATCGTCTGCGTTGACGTACAGCTTCAGGTCCGGCGTCCCGGTGCCGCTCTTCTCGGTGATGAGGAACGAATAGACCCTGCCGGTGTTTGTCACCAGGTTCAGGTTTGTGGTCGCGCCCTCCTTCGCTGGCTTCACATGCGCAATGTTCTGAGCTGCGGTGATGACCCAAAAATCCTTGTCACCACAAATCACATCCAGGATGTCCTCGCCGTCAGGCAGGACAATCATCGTTGTGAAACGCAGGCGCGTTTGAAGCTGAATAAGCGTTCGGTCCGACGCGGACACCTCACGGATGCCCGTCGTTTGAGCGTAGGCCGATAGGACTAGCCCGGGTGCGAGCATGCTCACGAGCAGGAATATGGGGACGGCAAAGCGACGGCGCATTGGCACCTCCGAACAGATCACGCGGACGCAACGAGCCGGTCCAATCCGGCCTCGAACCCGTGCTCGCGAAACGCAGCGGCAACCCGCTCGTTATCAACAGGGGTGTTTGTATAGATCCAATAGCTCTTCGGATCGACGGTCAGCGTGAGGACTTTCGCGAGTCCTGGTCGTTTGAGCAAGATCTGCTGACGCGGAATGAGAGCCGTCAGTAGATCCAACTGCATCTCATTTAGCTGAAACAGCTCCGCGTACTGGGCCCGATCGAGGGACGGGTTCGCTAAAAACAATTTCGTCGGGCAGCTTTCGACGACCGTCCGCAACAGGTCGGCCGACGCGAAGTCGTCGATGGTTTGGGTTGCAAGGATCATCGCCGCGTTGCGCTTCCGCCACGTCTTAAGCGCCTCCTGCACGTACGCTCGAAGCGTCGGATGCTGAATAAAGCGCCACGCTTCGTCCATGACGCACAGCTTGAGCGTGCCTGCCGTCGCTTCGTCTTGAATCCGCTCCGTCAATCGATGAAGCACGTAGAACAGGAGCGGCTCGAGTAGCGCCGGATAGTCACGCATTGCCTCGAAATCGAAAACTTGAAACCGCTCCAGGCTGAAGGTGTCGTCTTCGTTGTCGAACAAGGTGGCGTACCGCCCGGCGTCGACCCACTTGTGCAGGCGGCCACCCATCGAGCGCGGCAGAAGGTTGGCGACCGTGATCAACCGCCGCTGGCTGCGCTCCAGCGCGTATACGTTCGCGACTGCGTCGTAGAGCTCTCGATCCTCTAAGTTATTCAGCCGATATTCGTCTGCGCCCTCGAGTAGCACGCGAACAAAAGCGTGGAGGAAGTGCAGATGCGTCGGCGTCGGATCGAAAGCGAATGGGTTAATCGTCACACCTTCATTTCGGAGCCCGATTTCCAGGTAACGGCCCTGCAGAAGCGCCGCAAGTTTCCGATAGCTGTGGCCCAGATCAAGAACGACGGTCAGCGGGTCGTACTTCTGTGCCTGTGTCACAAGGAAGTTGATGAGGAAGCTCTTGCCGCTGCCGGTGGCACCGAGTACGAGTGTGTGTCCAACGTCCTCGACGTGGAGGTTGAAGGCGAATGCCGTGCCGTGTGGCGTTTCAAAGACGGCGAGCGCTTCGCGGCCCAGATGGCGGCTGGTCTGCTCCCCGCATTCGAGGGTGAAAACAAAGCTCAGGTCGGCAGCATTCGTCTCCAGCAATGCCAGGCGGCGGAGATTGTGTCGACTGTTTCCCGGGACGATGCTCAGCCACGCATTGAGCAGGTTGTAGCTTTCCTCGAAGAAGCTGCCGTCGTGCACGGCCATCGCCTTCTTGGCTTCCGCAACCTGGCGTTCCAGCGCGCGCTCGTCGGGACCGTGTAGAACAACGGTGAGCGAGCATGTGCCGAAAAAGTGCCCGTTCACTTCGATTTCCGTGAGTGCGTCTCCGAGCTGCCGCACGGTCGCTACTGCCGAATCATCGACGAGCATGTCCTCCGGCCGGGTCTCCGAGGAGACGTAGTTCACGATCGAGACGCGCTTGTTAAAGAAGTGGCGGCGCCTCATTTGAAGATCACGACGGACGCGGTCGTTCGGGATCCGTTGCCACTCCAGGCAGGCGATGAACTGGCCTGGGATGGTGTGGAGTTCCGCGAGCAGGTGCGCGAACGTTTGACTCGGTGGCTCCTTCATCGAGAGCACCTTCACCTTCTCTCGGCCGACGGTGAGGTGGTCTCGGTGACACTCAATCGCGGAGTCCGCCACGAAATAGTCAAGATGGGTATCGCCGGTCAGGTGCGCTGCGGTGATGCTCGCGGGCTCGTAGTTCACCAGGCGGCGGAAGAAGGAAAACGTGTCGGCATTCTGCAGACGTTGCGGCCGAAATTCGCTCAGTTGAACCTCGAATGCCTGTGCCTTGAAGTGCAGGACGGCGATGGCGCGATCAAGCTCGCCGTCCAGGAGAGCAAGGGTGCGATGCGTGGACAGCCATTTCTGAAGAGCGTCCTTCGGTGACCGCCACAGGTTGCGGAGACTCGTCGCGGTGCGCGCGGAGGTACGTGGCTCGTACATCAAGACGAAGTACAGAGACAGCTCGTGCAGCTCGTCACGTCTCCTATTCAGGTGTTCGGTCCGGCGCTGGATCGCCTCATGCGAGACTGGTTGCGCGCAGTCTGCGGCGGTCAGTGGTTTGATAGTCGCTTTGAAGAGGTACTGGTAGAGGCGGCACTGTTCGTCGAGTAGCCGAAGGGCCGCCTCGACTCGATGCACGAGCGACCGACGTTCAATGTGAGTCAGACCCTCGTAATCCACTCCTCTCAGTGCATAGACGAGCCCAACGTGTCCTGCCTTCGTCAGAAACGTTCCGTGGTTATCGACGAAGCCCCAGATTGCCAGCAATTCGTTGAGGCTGCCGGCCTCCGTGTAGTCGCGGAGGATGCGCGCGAGACTCACCATCGCCGAATCTCCACATCGAAGGGGGCATGCTTGGCCGGATCGTGGCGACGACGGACCCGTGACGACGCCAGGAGGATCTTCAGCATTTGTGTGTCGCGTGCCGCGGCCCAGAGCGCGAAGCCGTAGAGGCCTGCGAACATCAACAGACCGGCGAGGAATGAGTAGAAGAGGTTGAACGTGGCTGCCCCGAGCAGGAGCGCGAGGAAGAACAGGCGGCGTTCGACGCCGCAAACCGTCAGGGGCCGATGAATGGCCTTGTAGACGGGACGAAATGTCGGACGCTCGTGCATTGCCTTTCCTTGGAGCGAATCAGAAGAGCCACGCAAGGAATTGCCCGGCGAAGAGCGCGAGCCCGCCGCCGAACACGATTCCGGAGATCTGGCGCTTGGCGCCCCCCTCTCCGAACATGAACATCAATCCGCCGATGACGATCGCGACCAAAGCCAGTGATCGGGCCAAGGGACCGGTGAACGAGAACGCCAGGTTGTCCGCCGCGCGCTCCCAAGGGGATTGCGCGAGAGCAGGAAGCGGCAAAAGGAGAAAAGTGGTGAGGACCAGGAGGCGGGCGCGTTGGATCGTGCTGACGGAATCACGCGACATCGAACATCTCCAGACAAGGACCACTTGCCGTTCTCGTCCCCGTCCCTGATCCGATGAACGCGAGTTCTCGGCAAAATCTTACAGGCGGTGCATCGTGCTTGCGGCATCGCGCGCGCGAGGGCGTATACTGGCGTTTCCTTTCACGCGGACAGCGGATCCATGTCGACCGAAGGGTCGAAAAGTGTCACGACCCATGGAGCATGTCGCGAAAATCGGCCTCGTCGACGAAGCCGGGCAACCCTTTGGCGCGCATATCGACAGCGCCCTGCGAGGATTGCTGCCGCGGCTTCAGCGACAATTCCCGGCGCTGAAGGACGAGGCGGTAATCGTCGAAGTTCTCGAGCAGGCGGGCCGCAAGATCGCGGAGCACGAGCGACGCTCCGGACCGATCGAGAAGCTGCACGCGTACGCCTGGGTGACGATACGCAACGTTGCCACGTCGGAGATGCGGCGCGGTTCCATGCGGATCGCTCGCGCGACGGTTGCAGGCGACGAGGGCGCAGACGTCCTCGATAGTCTGCGCGCGAATCTGGGTACCCCAGAGCAGATCGAAGCGGGCATTCTGATTCAGGAGGTATTGGCGAAGTTGACGCCTGAAGAGCAACTGATCTGCATCTGGAAGCGGATCGGGTTCTCGAGCCGTGAGATTGCGCAGCAGCAGGGAACCACGGTTGAACGTGTCAACACCTTCTTCCATCGAGTGAAGCGCAAGGTTCGCGAAGCATTGCGTCCGTCCGAGGTCAAGGCCTCCTCGGTCACCCCGCACCGCGCAAAAGCGCGCAGTGCATAGGCGCTCCGGATCCGGATCAAGGCGAGACGCCGATGCCCAGTCAGCGCCAAGAAGATCAACCCGCAAAGCTGCGACACCTAGACGAGATCGATGACATTTTCGGACGCGCGAATCCCAATCCCACGCGCGAAGGATGCCCGGGCAAGGATGTCCTGACCGCGCTTTCGCGCCGGGAGCGGCCACTCAACGACCCTGCGTATGTCCATCTGACAAGATGTTCGCCGTGTTACTTGGAAGTCCGAGCGCTGCAGGAAGCGCGCACGCACCAGCGTCGCTGGCAGTTCGCGAAGCTTGTAGCTGCGGCGATTGTGGTTCTCGCGGTCGTGACTGCCGCGTGGTTGTTCATCGCCGGGCGCGAGGGGGCGGCTGAGGATGTCCGCGCGGAACTTGATCTGCGTCCCTACGCTCTCAACCGCGGCGACGCGCAGGGCGGCAATCGTCAGCCTCTGACGCTGCCGCGTGGTCGCGTAACTCTCACGATGTTGTTGCCTGTGGGTTCCGAGCCCGGAGCGTACGAAGTCCAGCTCTTGGATTCGGATCTCGCATCGCAAGCGTCAGCGCCGGGGACGGCGGAAATCAAGGACTACGTAACGACGCTGCAAACGACGTTAGATCTGGCGTCCATAACGAGCGGCCGGTACCAGCTGGCGATCCGTCGCAGTGGTCAGGAGTGGCAGCTGTTCCCCGCGGAGGTGCGATAGCATCTGGCGATTTCAAGGTTGGACCGCTCGGTTCGGGACCGAGGGGTCGTAGGTTCAAATCGTATCGCCCCGACCAAAACATTCGAGAGAAAAGGCCGGATCCTTCGGGAGTCCGGCCTTTTCTGTTTGTGGCAGGTTGCCAGAGATGGCTCCAGATGGGCCGTTGTGGGTGGCGATAAGCAGGATTTAGACAGGAACCTCGGCATGAGTCGTCCTTCTTCGCACACGAGCAACGGGCGTCAATGGTGACGTTGTTAAACCAGTGCGCTCCCGAGGAGCGAGCACGCCTAGTCGAGCGGGTGATCGACGAGTTCGAACTCGACATCGAGCCAACCGGCGAGTCCGCTGCCGACGGTGCGAACGGGAGTCCGATCCCGCCACGGGTTCATTAAATGCGGACCCTGACGAACGGTTCGATTGGTTGCGGCAGGCAAAAAGGACCGGGATCGGACTCTGATCGGGCAGTGGGCCGGGGACCGGTTCTACGAGGATATGGAGTGCAACCGGACTTGACTGACGAAGAACCCAGTCGGCGGGCTCAGGAGGCGGCGGCAGATGACCTTCTTGGTGACTGAGGAAGAACTGGACGCGCAGTACCCGGAAAGTACCGCTGGCGGCATCGGCCTCGAACCGCCGGTCGATCAGGCCGTGATCGACGATGACGACCTTGAGCCGGACGACCTTGAGGCCCAGCCGAGCGACTGGATTGCGCCACCGCTGCTCTCAGCGCGCGAGAATCCGTCGCCGTGGGAGCGGCAGCGCGGGGAACCCGTGCGCGCGTACCACGCCTTCTGTCACTTCCGTGACCAGAAGGTCCACTCGTGCGCGGTGGGCCTACCGGACGCACAAGCGGGAGTGCGAGCACGACCCGGTGCCGGACGACACGGACGCGCCTCGGCGCTGGCGGCTCTGGAGTTCGGCGTGGGGCTGGGTGGAGCGCGCGGCGCTCTGGGACGCTGAGATCGACCGGCAGCATCGAGAGAAGCTGGTACAGGCGCAGCTTGAAGCCCGTCAGCGGCACGCGCGCTTGGCGCAGGCGACGTTGACGGTGCTGTCGTTGCCGGTCAAGGCGGCGCTCGAAGCAGCGCGCGATCCGGCGCTGGTGCAAAAGATGGTGGAAGCGGCGGGACACGGTCCGGCCGGGTCGTATCAGTTGTTGGCGGCGATCGCGCGAGTGGCCTCAGTCATTCCGTCGGTGGTCACGATGGAACGGCAGGCGCTGGGAATGACGACTGTAAGTGTGGAGGTCGAGGAGCAGCGTGAGTTCGATGTCTCATTCGCCGACCGAGTCGTCAAAGATCAGGTTGCTACCGAACTCGCCATCCAATTGCTGGACCGAGTGGCGAGGCAGCCGAGCAGGAATGCGACGGCGCTGGAGCCCGCGCCTGCGCTGCTGGTAGACGAGTGAAGCTCCTGTACTAACGAGGTGAACGACGAACTGTTGGCCGGAGGCGAGCGATGATTGGGTCCGCAGTAGAGAAACAGTTCTACACGTTCAAGGAGATCATCATGGATCATCCCGCAGTTGCCGCCCGAAAGCAGCTGACAGAGCTCGGCATCCTGGAGGATTCTGGCGAACGGCGGCGCGACAGCGCTGGCGTGATGCAGGTAGTCTGGCGAATCTCGCCTCTCGGGCTGTTGGTTGGCGACTACCAGGAGCGCTTCTGCCTAACCTTGGAACAGGCTCTGGCTATGGTGGCCGAGACGCCACCGAAAGGCTAGATGCGGGCCGCGCGGATCTCGAACCGGCAGGGATCGGGGCTGTGATTGCGGCACTGCCCACAGAGCTTGCCAGGACCGATTCCTAAACGCTAGCGACTTCTGGCGAGTAATTCGCAGTCTGCGTCGGGGTACTGCTCGACCTGGCCCATTCGGCAGCGATAAGATCCCTCCAAACCTCGGGCAACATGCACCAATCAGGTACCCGTGCGAGAGATGACGCGCAAGGCGCCGATCTGTGCCAGAGTGGTGATCAGCGCGTCGGTCATCCCGTCGGCGACGTACTCATCCTCTGGATTGGGCAACACATTCTCCAGCGGGTCATCGCTATCCGTAGTCCTCCACGAGTCTGACGCCGCTACCGGGGTGATACACCGCTTCGGGACTCCACCAAGGAATGTCGAGATTTCAACGCTGGATCGTGTTCGGGTTGCTTCCTTTCGCCGGCGCGGCCGTCGCCTTCGCCGGCGCATTCGACGGCTTCAGAAGCCTCAGTGCTCTAAACAGAACGGACGCCTTGAGGGATTGTGCTCTTGTAGCAGCGGTGGAAGTAATCATTGAGTTGGCCATCTACGGTTTCAAACCACGATGGCGTCCCAGATCAAACGCACCTCTCATCTGGCTTAGCCGTCTCGGTCTCGTTTATCGCAGTATCGCCGTAGGAGTAGTCGTTGCGTTGCTGAGTCCTTTTTGGTTCAACGCAATTTTTCCGCTCGGTGGTCACGGCGAATTAGCTATCGTGACTCTTAGACCTATCACTCCTCGTAGTGGTCCCGGAGTGGGCTACGACATCGTCATCGAAAACGGCACTGACCAGAGTGACGTGGTCACAGAGGCTCGCTTCGAGGGTCAGGTGAAGAGGTCAGGTGCAAGGCCGACAAGCACCGGAGTCCCTTCCAACGTCTCTTATGAGGTCGACCTCGACACTTCCTCTCTGCTCGCGAAAGGATTTAGTCTGTTTGGCGGAACGGTTTCGGAAGGACCAGACTTCTCTTGGGGCGCGGCGGTGACTGGGACACGTATCGTGCGTGATGACAATGATTCGTATGAGTCCAGCTATTCGCTCAGGATACCACTAGCCATAACGATTGCCGCGTCCCAGCCAGCTGTCCTCCGCATACTCTTTAAAGAAAGTGCTGTGCGACAGACTCTCTCCGCCCTTCCCTCATTCAACGACCCGTCTGATATCACAAGGCCGGTCTTCGCGAGTAATTTCGAGTTGCACACGCTCACGCTAAAGTTTGCCAGCGGCAACACACTACCGATCGATACAGGAGGCGACCTGTTCGAATTCATGTTTCGGAATCACTAACACATGCGGGACGTTCGCCGCCTTTTCCGTTGGGACCTGCTCTATCTACATCGCGTGGTCTTTCGCCTTGACCATGAGTGCTTGCTATGGCTGGCGCGATGCGTAAGGTGGCCTCTGACACACGTGGGGCTCTAGGTATCTTTGCTAAACACGTTGTTCATCCGGAGCGCTCTGAAAAGAATGGTGTTGCGAGACAACCGTTCGAATCAGAGGGAGCCCCGGATGAAGCTTCATCGTAAAGCGAAGACCACGCCGGCGTCGCGAGCCACCTTGGTGCAGCGGGCGCTGGCGGGTGAGGAGTACGCGGCGATTGCCGCCGGCATGGGCATCAGCGTCCGCACGGTCGCCAAATGGGTGCAGCGCTTTCGGCACGGCGGCGCCGCGGCACTCGAGGACGGGTCGTCGCGGCCGCGCACGACACCGCATCAAACCCCGCCGGGGGCGATCGCGCTCATCCGCCAGCTGCGAGCGCAGCACGGCCTGCCGGCGTGGGCGATTGGCCGCGCGTTGCGCGTGCCCCGCTCGACGGTCGGCGCCTGGCTGCGGCGGCTGGGCATGAATCGGCGACCGAGTGCGCCGCCCATCCCGGTGCAGCGGTACGAATGGCCGGCGGCCGGCGATCTGCTGCACGTCGATATCAAGGCGCTGGGGCGCATTGCCGGCGTGGGCCATCGCATCCACGGCGATCGACGGAGCCGCGTGCGCGGCATCGGCTGGGAGTATGTGCACGTCGCCGTCGATGATCACAGCCGCGTCGCGTACGTCGAGGTCTTGGCCGACCAGCTCGGGACCAGTTGCGCGGCGTTTGTGGAACGGGCTCTCGCCTGGTTTGCCGCGCGCGGCGTGACGGTGCGGCGGGTGATGAGCGACAACGGCAGCGGCTATGTGTCGCGCGCGTTTCGCGCCACGTGCGACGCCGCGGGGCTCCGCCACGTGCGCACGCGGGCGTACACCCGCGGACCAACGGGAAGGCGGAGCGATTTATCCAGACCCTCCAACGTGAGTGGGCCTATGCCGGCCCGTACCACTCGTCGGCCGAACGCCGCGCCGCCTTGCGGCCCTGGGTGCGGTACTACAACCAGCAACGCCCGCACGCGAGCCTGAACTACGCCGCACCGTCGTCCAGACTCAGGAGCGCTGCCTAATGAACAACGTGCTTGATCTCAACATCTAGGCCGGCGCTGTAGTTCAACCCGCCTTGCCTTTAGCCAGCAGGAACAGCATGCGAAGCCGAAGTAGAAGCCGGGCGGCCACTCGGAACGCTGTCGGATCGACCTGCTTAGGTGCCACGCCGGTCAGTAAGTACGGGTCGGCGTGGCGGAGAAGTCGCCAAGTCAACTGATCGAAGAAGCCGCGACGCCCGGCCAGCTCAAAGAGAAATCGCGGGCTGACTTCGATTCCGTACGGAATCAACTCCTCCCTGGATCGGAACATCTCATCGAGGTACCGTTCGAACGCCCTGCGGAGTCCATCAAGGGCGGCGGCGAGGCGACCGCCTTCAAACAGTTCGAGCGATGCGACGACGAGTGTGCCGACACTTAACTCCTCAGCAGCGCCGTCAGCAAAGTCAGAGCGTTCTACCGAACGTAGGAGCGTCGCAAAGTCCCCGACGGCGCGAATGGCTGTGGAAATCTCGGCGCTGATTTCATCTTCCAGCTCGGAATCGTAGTGGGCGTTTGGGTTGAGGACGAAGCGGCGCGCATGGCGAATTTCACTCAGCACGGCAACGGCCCACTCGCGGTCTGCAGAGGTTCTGAGCCTGTGAAGGTGCGCTGCGATACTGCGGAGAAAGACTTCAGTATCGAGCTCGCGCCTCGACTCGGCGTACGGAACGTGAATTTGCCATTTGGAGCAAAACTCCCCCATTGAAGCTTCCCACGCACTGCGCGCGTAGACTGCCGCCGCCTTGGCGTCACCCTTCTCAAAATGTAATCGCGCCTGGAAAAGCAGATCGCCGCTCTCGCCCGCCACAATCGTCGACTCAACGCCAAGCGCACGGCGGGTCTGGAGCACCACGCTTGTCCACGGATGCGCCCACTTCCCGTCACGGGTTCGCGCTTTTAAGATTTCAAACCATGCTTTGTGGTACGTGAGAATGATGACCTGCCATTGTCGAAACAATCGCTCGGCAATCCCCAGCACCGTCATCCGATTTGACATATCTAAGCCGATGAGGATGTCATCCAGGATCAAGAGGCGAAAGTCTCCGGCCGGCGATTTCTGCAATCCAGCAAAGTACAACGCAATGGCTAGGGCCGATAAACGAGCCTCGTTCAGGAATGCGTGATAGTCAGGATGTTGCATCCGCCGAAACAACGGTTTGGCGATGATCTTAGGTGGCACCAGTTTCTTCGGCCCCCAGCGATACGACGCGGGCACGAAGTCGATTTCAATGCCAAGCTCGCCATCGAAGGAGCTTAACAACTCAGACGCTAATGCTGTCGTGTCCTTCGAGACCCGCTCAAAACCAGCGTTGAATTGAGTGATCCAGTTGTCGAGATCCGCAGGCTTCCGCTCGTACGGGGTAAATGGTTGCTGAATCCGCCGCCACTCCTCGGCAAACGTCAGACTAGGAGTACTCGCGGGGTTCTTGTATTCGGCGAGCAGCGGATTTATGAAGAGACCAAACAAGTTCAGTTCGCGCTCACCGCTTGGCAGCCAGTGCACCTTCAGGAGCGCCCGGTAATCAAGGCATCCTTTGCTTTTGTCGACCGTCCGAATCTCGGGCGACGTCGCATCGTTCCTTGCAGCGGACCACTCGAACGTTCGCGCGGCAGCCGCCTGTTGTCCGGGCACAGCCGGCGGGCTGAAACCTAGACGAATGCTAGGGGCGTCCGTGCCGAATCGGTATCGGAAGTCATCGATCTTGAGCGGTCGCTCCCGCTTCAATCCCTCGTCGTAGATTCGCCGATGCGGACTCTCCAGGAAGTCGGTGAGAGTGTTGTACAACGACGACTTACCCGATCCGTTCTCCCCGTACAGCAAGAGGTTGCACCCGCTCGGCAGGTCAATTTCGAATCGGCCTCGAAACGCGCGATAGTTGTTGACCTCAATCCTGGTAAGACGAGGAGCGCCTGATGGCAACGGATCGGTCACGCCTTCCCCTCAACGACTCGAACCTCCTCGATACTATCGAGCGTAAAGAGCGCCCGACGAAGCGGACGATCTTCCGCGTACCAACGCTCGAATAGTCCTTCGAACGCCGTCAGACTCTGTTCACGACCGACGGCAGCCACAGCGGCCCTCTCAGTCAGCCCAAAAATGTCCACATCGATCGCACGGAGGGCTTCGGGAAAAAACAGCTGGTACACGAGGCCATTTACCCACTGATGAAGGTATCCAGTAAAAAGCGGGAGCTTGGAGGTCGCGGGACCTGCGGCTGCGGCTATGTCTGGTCGATTCAACCAAAGGATCCAATCAACGACGCGCTCAATCGCCTGGCGCTGCGCCGATGTCGCATCAGGGATGGGCAGACCGCGAATGTATCGCGACTCGTAGCTGAACCAACCCCCACGCATCGGTGACGCTTCCTGATGATGAAACCAGTCGAGGACAGGGCTGTTGAGCAACGCGAGCAAGAATGCCGTGCTCTCGCCAGCCACAGGAAGAATCCCATATCCCCCGGCGGCGCCCCCGGTGAAGAAACACTCACCCGAGGCATCGAATGAGTACGAGGCACGCGGCGCAAGATCGGGCGTAAAAATCTTCGGGAGCGGCATCACGTCAAGCGCTTTCGGATAGACATATCCATACCAGCCATCGTGCGCCATCTTGCCGCTCTCGCGCTCCTGGAGATAATCTCGATGCTGTTGAAGGTACCGCCAAGTAAGGGGATAGTTCTTGCGAAGGACGGCTTGAGGAATCAGGTCAGCGGCACCGTCGCCCACTCCTGCATACGGAAAGAGAATGAAGCGTTCGGTCGTACGCAACGCGTAAGCCTTGCTGTCACCGCCCTTGATGAGCGGGTGTAGCAAGTTCGGTTCGAGCACATACTCTCGTTCGTCCTGGCGACAGAAGACGCGCAAGCCGCGGCCCTCGTGGCCGCGGCGCTCAACGATGTAGATCTTGTCTGCGCTGGTCTTGACTCCTTGGAAAATCCGGCGTGTGACGTTCTCCAGTTTCCGTGGGAACGCTGCAAGCTGTTCATGGAGAGTGCCTCCACGGCCCACGACAATGTTCCAGTTTTCCTCGGTGAGGCGTTCGGCGGGCAATCGCGCTTCTACACCTTCGGCGGTCGCGTACCATCGCTCCAGATCTTCTACCTTGACGTAGCGGAACGATGGGTTCGGCTGTCTCGTCATGAAGAGTAAACAGACGTAGTTTGTCGCCCCTTCGAAGATCTGGTGGTCGCCGAAGTACACAATGTGCTCCACGTGCCGGCCTTCCGAAAGGCGGGCACGAAGACCCCTCCCGTATTTGGCGTTGAAGAATTTGTGCGACTGAATGAAAGCGGCCGTGCCGGCGTCTCCTAGCAACCGCAGCGCCAGCTCGGAAAACACGACGTAAAGATCGTAGTTGCCCGCCTCGGCGCTCTTGTAAAGCGCCTTCAGACGCTCCGCGATGTGTGGATTTTCCTTCGCGAGTTCCTGGATCCGGACGTACGGTGGGTTCGCAATCACCACGTCGAACCCGCCACGCCCCTGGAAGACCTCTGCGAAATGAAGGCGCCACAAGAAAAACGGCTTCCGATGCGTGGCGCTCGCTCGTTCAAGCTTGACGAGCGCGTCCTCTCGACCTTGCTCCTGTAGCGTCGCGTGCATGAAATGCCACTCGAGCTTGTCCAGCTCGGCGCGCAGCTTGTTCCTTCGGGCGCGTGATGATTCACCGAAGAACTCGGCGTGCAGCTGTTGAATCCGCTTCAGTTCACTTCGCGCGCCAAGAGGCAATTCAGGGTGTTCGTTCGTCCTTTTCGCTGCGGTCTCGGTGAGGGCTTTGCGCTGCTTGGCCAGTCGACCCGCCTCCGCCTTCAAGTCCTTGGCCGCACGACTGGTGAGGCGGCCCACCTTTCCAAGGCGAACAACCTCACGTTCAATCCAACGCTGTCTGGCCTCAATCTCCGCAAGCTTCGGATTCGGCCGATCATCCGTCCTTCGCTCCAACAGGCGCTCATCGAAGAGGCGCACGCCGTCGAATTCCTCGAGCAGTGCGTTCCCCTGCATGATCTTGTAGTCAAGGTTCGGAAGTGGCTGAATGTCGCCGATATCGTCCTCGTCCACGACCATCGACAACCAGAGCCGAAGCTTGGCGATTTCGACCGCCCCCGGATCCTCGTCAACTCCGTACAAGGAGTGCTGGATCGCATGGCGTTTCAATGCATAGGGCGACCGGGACTTCGCCACCGGACTACCCACCGCTTCTCCGGTCCGCGCTAACACTGGTGTTAGAGCGCTTCGGGCACGAACGATTTCGTGCATCATTCCCACCGGGAAGGCTCCCGATCCAATCGCTGGATCGCACACGCGAATGTCAGCAAGTAGCTCGTCTAGTTCTGCGGCATGGCTGCTCACACTGTCCGGGAGACGCTTGTCGGCGTGCGCCTTGGTCTGCTTCGCTTCGAAATCCGCGAAACGCTCGGCGAGACGAAGGAACACAGTCAGATCTTCGGCCGCCACATGTGGCGCTCGCGCCCGAAGATAGTCGAGCAACGCGTGTTGGCACATGTAGTGAACAATAGGTCGCGGTGTGTAGTAAGTGCCGCTAGCGTGTTTGATATTCTCCGGTAGGAGGTTCTCGAACACCTTTCCCAGCATTTCCGGGTCGACCGCCACTTCCGTTTCAAGCGGCTCCGATTCGCTCACAGTGAAGTTGTACCGGTCGAATACGTCCAAGATGCCCGTTCCGAGGGTCTCGTCTGGTCCGACTTCCTCGTTGACAAACAATTCATCTGGAAGGAATACGTCGGTGTCGACCCACGAGTATCCGTACAAGGGCTCGAACAATCCGCCGTTCAGAAATGGGATTCGACAATCGAAGTGTGCGTAGTAATGATCATCGTCGAGACGCGGGACAGCCAACGCCTCATAAAACAGCGGCTCAAGGATGTCGTTAAAGAAGTTCGGTGAGCGATGCCGCGCAGCGGCGATATGCGCGAGTTGATGCCGATTGGTGAACAAGTAGCGGATGAAGTCTCGTCGGCCGGCGCCCCACCGTTCGCCGCGTTCGACGCCGAACCAGCCCTTTTTCTGCAAGAAATACAGAAACACGATCTGACCGAGAAGTTTCTTCGCGAAGTCTTCGGAGGTGATCCCCAGACGATCGAACTGGCCCGCAACTGACGGTGTCGCGCGAAGCACTGACCCCAGCGCGTCCCTGGTGCGTTCGAACAGCTGCCGATATTGCTCGAAGAACTCTTTCGTGACCTTTTCGACACTGAAAGCCGCCTCGAGCAAGGCAACCGTCGGATCAATGCTGTCTGTTTGAAGAAGGTCCACGAACTGGCGTTGCGCTGTGTGACAGTTCTCGTTGGCGCCCACGAGATAGCTATATCGCCGAGCCGGTGTGAGCTGAGCGCGCTCCGTTACTAGCCCGAGCTCCGTCGTCTCAAGCGTGTAATCGAGCCGGATGAAAGAAAAGCGCCAGTCCACTTCGCTTGGAGAAACGAATGCTGCTATGACCGCCGCCTTGCCCTGGCCCTGACCAGTCGTCAAATAATCGGCGACGAAGTTTCTCAAGGTCACGCGGCCACGCGCCAGAGTGGTGTCTTTCCGAAGGTGCACAACCAGCACATCGATTCGGTCGCCCCGTGGATCCGTGTATGTGCCTAGACGGGTGGAGTGATTCACGAAATCCTGAAATGCGGTCTTTTGGTTCGTGCCGACATGCCGCTTCGATTCGTCGAGGTGGTTAACAACGTTCCGAACAAAGTGTAGGAAGCGACGTTCGTCGAAGGTCTGCGTAAACGTCTCGCGAACGATTGCGTTGGCTTGCTTGCGATCCATGTCAGGAGATCGCGAGGTACTCGGACAGAATTACTTCACGGGGACTAAAATTCCGAACGGTGGTCTCAGCCTTCGTCGCTTGGAAGAACTGTGGGGGAATATCCCGCCGCATGATCCCTAGGAGCTTGAGGGGATGGGCCTCCGCCTTGAACGCCTCGGTCAGTTTCTTCAAGGTCGGCCGCGGCAGGGCGCCGTCCTCCAACAATCGAATGACGTCGCGCACGTACTGCTCGTCATCCTCCGTGTACGCCTGGCAGGTGCGCACTTCCTTGCTGCGGAGACGATTCAGTAGTTTCGCACCGGAGTCTCGACCGCGGCCCCGAGACGCCTCGCCTTCTTCAGCCGTCGCCGCGTCAAACGCAGCCTTGTTTCGATCAAGAAGCGGGTAGAAGTCGCTGCCCGTTCGCCCGCTCGCTGTATCAGCCTCACACATAAGAAATCGGACCATAGCAAAGAAATCGAGTTCACGAGTTGCGGCACTGGACTCAGCGATGAAGAACTTCTCCAACGGTCCCTTCCTGACATATGTCAGCAGTGATGGCGCGGGATCGCCGGCTGCTGCGACGCGCGCGGCACGCGCCTTCTTGGGTAGGCGCTTGACCCGCTCGAAGACGTCGGGTTCCTCGTCGCGAATGCGCCGAATAAGCGTCAGGTATTCGAGCTCGCTTTGCTGCTCTTCGTTCTCTCCCGTTAGCGTACCCTTGGAGAACAACTGCTGGAAGAGATCATGGCTTTTGATCTCCTCGCCTTCCGTTAAGAGTTGAGCATCGGCACCGAGCATCTCGATGAATGCCTGAATCTTGGCCTCGGCGGCTTCTCGCAGCTTAATGAGGTCGTTGCCCTCTTCGGTCGGAAAGAAATGAAACGTATGAATCCTGTCGTGCGTGGTGTCGATCCGGTTGACGCGGCCAACGCGTTGAATCAACCGCGTTGGATTCCACGGAATGTCGTAGTTCAACACGACATTGGCTCGGTGAAGCGAGACGCCCTCTCCAAGCACCTCAGTCGTCACGAGGATCCTGAAGTCATCGGATGGACGCTCCGACCGAGCGTCAAAGTTACGAATAACCTGTTCTCGCGCGGTTGCATCCGAGTCACCGGAGAACACGACGACCTTTTCTCCCAGCTCGTCGCGTAACTTCCCACCAAGGTACAGGGCCGTCTCCTTCGATTCAGTGAAAAGAACGATCCGTTCTCGACGAAGAATCTCGTGGTCGTGAAGGGCGGTTACGAGACGCTCCCATTTCGGGTCCCTGCGAATGGTGGCCCAATCCGACTGGATGTCTCGCAAGATCGCGAGGTCCTTCGAGAGGTCTTGGTGGAACTGCGCGTTGAACTCCTGCGCCGGCAGCTTCTCTGCGAGGTCTGCGTCGATCAGATCCTGGACGCTCGCGAGGTCGTCCGCTTCGAGGAGTTCGAATATTTTAGAGATGTGCTTCTTGCTAATGAACACGGACCCTCGGTCGAACGCTGCAAGGACGTGCTCATAGGTTGTGATGAAGCGGCCGAGCGTAAGTCTGAACGCATGAAACGAGCTCTCGAGCCTCTTGACGAGGAGAATCTTCATGAACCTGGCGAGGTTCACCTCGGCGCTGATTTCGCCTTCCGGCCGCTGCCCCTCGAAGTAGGTCAGGGGGCGGTACCTGGCGTACTTGAAGTCCTGCGCAAGCCGCTCAACCGTGCGGTTGAAGACACGGTTCTCTTGGGCATCAAGCTTGTAAAAGAGCGCCTCTGGAGCTGCAACGTCCGGGAATCGCAGCTCCTGGGCAGCCAGATCCGCGGCATAGTACCGAGCGATTTCTGTACGCGTACGGCGAATCATCAGATACTTCAATACCTTTTCTCTGATGTCTCGTGCGTTTTCACGGACAGCAGAAAAATACTCGTCTCGATTCTTCTGCCGATCGAGCCCCTTCAAGCGTTTTACGAGCCGGCCAAAGAAGTCTTCCAGATCGCGGACATTAGGAATCGTGCTCGCCTTCCCGTTCTGAAATAGCTTGATTTGGCTGAGGATATCGTGCGGATGATTGTTGAGTGGGGTCGCCGACACCAAAATGACGCGCTTGCCGCGGCAGATCTGTGCGAGGCGTTCGTATGTCTGCGTTGTTTCGGTCCGAAACCGATGGCTCTCGTCGATGAAAACGTTTTCGTAGTTCTCTACGCCCTGGCGAATCAACTCGTCCAGCTTCCCGCCCGACTGGAACTTCGCCTGACGCACTTGGAACTCGCGAAAGACGTTGGGCCAGGAACCAGGGTTGTTGTCGTCTAGGAGGGACGGTGGCGCGATTACGATGGTCCTCCCCGGAAGCTGGTGGGCCAGGAGCGCGGCCATATATGTTTTGCCGAGACCGACGACATCTGAGAGAAACACACCGCCGTATTCATCCAAGGTTCGGCGGGCCGCTGTGACGGCGTCATCCTGGTACTTCAGTTTCTTGAAGCGAGGAGGCAAATAACGCGGATCGGTCGGGCTCTCGCCGCGACTTAATTCCGATCGAAAGTACTCATAGAGAAACTTGAGGAACAGCTCGTATGGCGTGAACTGGGCGAACGGCGAGCGGAGCTCGATTGTCCGAACGTAGGTCTCAGAAACGTCAACGGCCTGCTCCCACAACTCGTTGAACTTCGCTAATGCGAAGTCGTAGTCCGACCGATTCTTGAGTTCGACGTTAAATTCGAGATTCGCAACGAGGCCCGATTCTGAGAAATTGCTTGATCCCGTGACAACACGTCCTTTGTCAATGTAGCCATCGACAAACGTCATGATGTACACCTTCGCGTGGACTTTCGCAGACGGAAACACTCTCACCTCGAGCTTGCCGCTTTTTGCCCACTCAATGAACCGGCGGACTCCTGATTCAACTGCTTCACTGTCGTCAGCGTCCTCGAGTTCGGCGAGAATGTCATCGGGGACCTGCTCCTTCGCTTCGGCGTGCGACCGCAGCTGGAGTTGCAGTTCGTCCTTCGCTCGCGATAGCAGTTCAAACGTGGGGCGATCCGTCTGAAGGCCGATCAGAATTCGGATCTTCTCAGTCGGTGCGAGGGAATCAGAGAGCCGGCGGAAGCCACTCAGATAGAAATAGCCGACGAGGCAATCGAAGGCCCTCGTGTTGGTTCCGAGCAGCGCGCCGAAACGATCCGCTAGGCTGCGACCCTGCTGGTTGGTGATGAATGTGAGGTCGGACGACATTGTTTGTTTAGGGCCTCGGCCAGCGTTCTTGATCGCACGGGGTGGTGGCCCTCCGCCGCCCGCAATTGATCGAATGTAACAGCTGTGTGTACAACAAGTTGCGAAGACTCAGCGTCGTTGGTCGACCGTCTTAATGTTGTCCATGTCGGCCTGAGGAGCCAGCCCAAGCCGCGGCGATTATACCGAGCTAGCGTCTCGGGTGCGGGCCAGCATGGTCACCCCGGCGAGTCGCGGTGGCACCGTCTACCCAACCGCCCGAGACCGCGATAACCCCACTTGCACCACCCCTTGCGCCGCTTCCGACACCACCCGTCTCAGATGTAGTACTTGTACTTTGGCTCCGGCTCCTGCGACTCCGGTACCTCGCGGAGAATCTCTCCAACGTACTTGGAAAAACGAAGCGTGACCGGCATCAGACCGGCAAGGTTCGCAGAATTCCAATTCATCTTTGTGAGCGCGAGAACCTCACGGAACAACTGCTCCGGAGCGGTGTCGCCGACGTGATCGGCGAGCTCTAACGGAGAGGGAACGTGCCCGTGAGGGTACCCGCCGAGGTCGGGAATGTACCCGGTCGTGTAGAGATACGTTGTGGCCCCAACGGTAAATGCGCTGCCGCGAATCGGTGGGTACTGAGCGTTGCGAACAAGGCGCACATCGCTAGTTGGCCGCAGTGATACCAGGTCGTGGAAGTGGACCGCCTTTAGCGCCGTTTCAAACCCGCGGCGTTCCGGAGGTTCAAACCGTGATGTTTTGTGGACCACGACACGCTGTGGCAACTGACCGTTCCGCTCGTCTCGATATCGTGCCAAGACCATTTCGACCAGTTGTTGCGCTCCTTCTTCCGTGAGGTGGGGCGACTTCCCCTGTTTCGCGTCGTCCCAAGGAAAAGTATGCCCACGCAGCACGAGGCCCTCGCCGTTTTCGTCGAACGCCTGAACCACGCTCGTCCGAAGTTGCGACGTGGATCCAAGCGGTCGAAAGAAGCTCACCCCGATAAAACAACTGCCGGGCGGCAAGCCGGCCGGACCCCATGGGAGCCCGTCCACTTTGAAATACATTCCGGTGAATAGATTCCACGCAATGACGGATTGGTGATCAAGCCGACGCCGCCCACGCTGACCGTCGTCCTTGAAACCTTGCGTAGTGGACTCAAGAATTATTTGAGTCGCGATCTTGCTACGCATGGCCACCGCCTTGAAGGCCCGTCGAAGGTCCCGGTGGACGCCACCCTTCCCCTTTTCGAAGTAGTCAACGACCTTGCAGCGCCGATAAAGATCGTCCGAGAGAGCCAAGACAACATAATCCAGCGGATGATCCCTGCCCGTTAAGCGGCCAACCTTGTCCGCGATCAATTCCAGAAAAGTCTCGAACCGCTGCCGACCCGCTCGGATCTTAAGAACGTCTTCGGATTCTTGTCGGGTAATGAGTTCTACAGTGGCGTCTGCCGTTCGTAACGCCATCCGATAGCCGAGGTCCTTTGTGCAGCCTGGGAAGGGAGCGTGTCGCTCGTCGCCGTCCACTCCCTCTGAGGCGGCGGCCAAGAATGTCTGTACCCCAGAAACGGCCGGGCGCGTTCCGATAAAGCCGATGTGGATCTCGTTCTTGTGGCGCCCCGTGTCTAGGGAGCGCGGTCCGTACAGTGGAACGCCGACTTTGGGGTCGCGGGCGCGTTCGCCAGCCGCGAACTCCAGCTCCGGTTCGAGAAACCAGTGCGCCTTAGCCGCGATGGGATCGAGCTCCACCGACGGAATGACGGAGTGGCTATTCCGCGACTTCGTCGTCGAAGTCGTCTTCCTCGACGTCGAATTCATCCTCTCCCCCTGTTATCGCATCCTCAAGGTCCGCCAGCGAAAAGAGGTCGTCCTCTACGGGAGCCACTCGTTTATCCGGAGCGTCCTCGCGCACTCCCGGCCACTCGACCACGAACGGGACAAGTTTCGCTTCCACGATCACCGACTGGCCGCCGAGCTTGATCGTGATGCGCGGCCGACTTTCTGATAGCACACTGATCCACAGATAGAGCTCGCCAAGATATTTGTCGTTGTACATCTTGGCCTTCATCTTCGTGACGCGACGGCCAATGAGGTCGAAATCGAGCGGCTCCTCACCATCCTTGGACAAATGACGTTCAGGACGGATTGCCAAACACCACTGCTTCGAAGCGCTTTGAACGAATGAAAGGCGTGCGGCTAGATGAACCCAGTGTTTTTTCGGTTCTCCGGTCGCCTTTGTAATCGGTTGCCATACAACGTGACGTTTCGACGCTTGCCCTGTTTGAAGGCGGTAATCCAGGTCCCGAGTCGTTCCTTTCTCAGTGGGCACGAAGTAGTACCGATAGTGTGCCGGATCAAATCGAATGCCGCGGCGTCCGCATGTCTTGTGCATGGCACGGTTGAGAAGCGTGACGTATCGTCGCGACCCCTCCGCCTCGGCCCACCATTGCTGCGCCCGTGTCTCCGTCACAGCGCCGTGAACCAAATCCTTGAATGGGTGCCACTTTCGACGGATGTCGAAGAACGTGAAAAGCCGGCCGTCACGCAACAAGAATGGAACGACGACCTGGCGATCGCGCGGATACTGCACTTTCTCCTTCGCTTGCTCGTACTGCGCGTCTGTAAAGCGTGTCTCTGCCGAGAATATCAGCGCAGGGAGGTGCGTCAGGGGCATGAGACTGCTGTAGAGCGTCTCTCTTTCGAGGGGGGGCGTGTCCCCTGGCTCGTCAGCTGCACGAAGGCGACCGACGCGCGCTTCGTGATCGGCCTTCATTTGCCGCAGGACCTGAACGCTGTAGGTCCGGTGCTGCGCGTCGATGATCGCGTGGTGATCAGGACAGAGCAGGATCAGATTCTGGTGCTTGGCACGTTCGGCGGCGGTCAGACCTTCTCCGCCACGCGGTCCCTCACGGCTAGCGCCCACGATATGCGCGATCACGCCAGTGACGGCGGCGCCATCCTCTGCTGTGCCCGCCTCAACCAGACGTTTCGTGCATCCGCGAAAGGCGCAGAGGTTTCCCGAGCGCGCGAACAGAATCTTCTGCTCGGCGAGGGAAACTGTAAGGCGGTCCGTGGTTGTTTTGACCAGCGCCGTAGTGGGCGATCATACGGTAAATCGTGCTGAAATTGGCCGAGAAGCATCTACAGATCGACTGCAGGCCCATAACCAAGTAACCGAATGGGACGGGAGCAGCGGCGGTCGTCACGGGATGCGGGTTCGCTCCATGCACAAAAGCCTGTCACGCTCGCGATATGTGTCCGCCGCCTCACGCTGTTCGGCCACGGCTACGTCGAACTCGGACGGGCAGAGCAGGCGCTAGATTTCTACGAGCGGGCGCTCAGGGTCGCTTCCACGATTCCCGAGTTGCAATTCCCGGTCATGACGTACCTAGGCAAGAGTGATGCGCTCGTGAAAGTTGGGAGATCCAGCGAGGCGGAGCAGTTGCTCAATGACGCGCTCTCCTTTGCCACGCGGGAAGGAGCACTGGGCTATCAGGCAGAGCTGACCTTCCGACAGGGCATGATGGCCTATCAACAAAATCAGACGGATCAGGCGCTCGCCGCGCTGGCGCGAGCTGTGGACCTGGCACGTCAGGCAGGAGGCTACAGAATCCTGGCAGAGATCGCTATCGATCTCGCGAAGATTCAACAGACTGAGGGCAGAAACACAGAGGCCGAGGCGACGCTGCAAGACGGTATCGAAGTGGCGCGTAACATGGGGGAGCACATTCTGTTGCCACGGTTGCTTGCGGAACTGGCTGATCTGAGAGTGGCCCAAGTAAGAAACGCCGAAGCCGGGGACTTGCTTGAGGAGGCAAATGAGGTCCTCGAGGGATTGCTCACCAACGCGAGCAGCCCCTGGGTGCGGAGCCGTGTCATCGGCGGCCTTTCGTGTGTTTCGTTACGTCTGCGGTTGTGTACTTGTGAGTCGCGTCAGCCCAACTCGGTACAGCGAACCATCACAGGCAGCCTTTAAGGCGCTCACCGATTAGGGCAACGTTCGGCATGACCAGTCAGCACCATTGAGTCGTCACTTCAGCGGTTGTGACGAGGTCCAAACGCGTTAGCGTGACCGCACGACGCGGTGGCTCCAGCGCCGATGTCGTTGATCAGTCGAGAGGATCACACGAGCGCACCGGCGCCGGCAGCTGTCATTGACGCTTGGAATTGATTGTCTGCGGCTGCACGGAGATCGGTCTGTGAAAGCGGCACGTCAATGTCTGGCATGACGCCGATCCCCTCGACGATGGCGCCGCTCCACGTATACCAGCCAGCGGCGGGCAACCGAAGAACGAACCCGTGACCTACTGGAAAGTTCGCGCCGCCCAACACTTGCCCAGCCGTCCGAGCGCCAACAAGGGTCGCCAGCTTGTTCTCGGCCGCAAATGCCGCGACCATTTCACCCGCGCTGGACGTGTGCTCATTGACAAGCATCACAACGCGCCCGTGGAATGGCTGCGGTCCGAGGCCTTCGGTCATGAGGCGCACCGAGCGATCGCGGTGTACGACCCTGAACCGGAAGGCCATCTTCAGCATCTCGAACTTCGTCGAAGGAAGACGGTCGAGGCACGTAAGCTGCTCTGGCCTCAGGCCGCGAACCTGTCCCTTTCTCGTGAGGCTGTAGCCGATCGGGATGCGGTCGGGGGTCAAGTAGCTCATTAGCCTCAACGACCCGATAAATCCTCCAAGGTTTCCGCGCAGATCAATCAACAACCTGTCGCAATCTGGCAACGTAGCGAGAGCGCGATCCAATTCGCGCGCGAATCGCTGCCCGTTTGCGCCTGGGAAAAATGCCACGCGCACATAACCAATCCCGTCGGGCAGCATTCGAGCGGTTACGCTGGTGGGCTCCGCCATGGGGGGCTTTCCGCCGTTCCGCCGCGACGGGTCGGCCTTGGGCAGGACCATTGGTGTCTTATGGATCTGCCCGCCTCTGCCTTCGATGGTGAATTCACAGTCGATGCCGAGGTTGAACGTGGGGAGCGTCGGCGGACGAACAGATTGACCATCAACTTCAAGCAGAATGTCACCTGGCCGGACGCCCGCCCTGTACGCAGGACCGCCTTCATGGACGTCTTGGAACATCCAACGCGCCGGCGCCTCGTCTGTGGCCAAAAAAGTCGCGTTAATCGCGTACCGTGCTGGTGCGCGCTGGCCGGTTTCATGAAAGAACGCGACATGACTGAGTCCGCCGAGGGCGAGCACTCTGCTGATGCGCGCTTCGAACTCTTTCTGGGCTCCCGAGCGCCTGATTTCGTCGAGCGCCTCCGAGAAGAGCGCCTTCCAGTCGGGGCGGGTTCCGTTCAACGAAATGCTCTTCGTCTCCATGAGGTGGATGACTTTTGAGATCATCGCGTCGATCGTGGCTCTGTCGAGGGTCATGTCCATTGCAGCGGCCTCGTCAGGGTCTTAGCGCCCAACACTCTCCGCGACCTTCCTCCGGAGGGAAGGCGCGCCGACGACACGGTGATCGCCAAGTCCAACCACTTGAAACGCAGAAACGGTGGACAGAGCGTCGGGCCCAAATCGATTCAAGACTACGCCCTTGGCATTCGTCAGTGCCTGCGCAATGTCCTGCCCCCCGGTGACGTTCTCGTAGAAACCGCGCATCAAGGTCATAGAGACAGCATCACTCACAGACCATAGGGTGGTGACGACGGATTGGGCGCCGGCCAGCAGGAAAGCCCTCGCAAGGTTCTGAACACCTTCCTGGCCAATCGTGGGGCCAACGGACGTATCGCACGCGGACAGAACCACGACCGCGTTACTGAGCTGTAGCCGCGCAATTTCTCGTGGCTGTAGCAGGCCATCCTCGTCGGCCGCCGGATCGTTCAACAAGACGAGGGCGGCTCGTTCGGGAAACTTCGGATCCGCGACGGCGTGGACCGCGAAGTGCACGATCTCGAACTTACGAAGATCTTGGCCTTTGAATGCGGACTCTGTTGCCCGATCGCCCGTCAACGTGACGCTATTTGAGCCGAGCGCACGCGCGGCTGACAGCACCTCCTCTTGCGCTGTGGCCAGCACCGGCAGACTCGACGGATACGTCGCGTCATACAGTCCTCGCTCATCACCCGACCGGCTTGCGCGCGTGGGGACAGCTGCCGACGCGAACATTCGATCGTACGGAACGCCGCCGATGCCAAGTAGCGGTCGTTGTCCGGAAGCCACCTGCTGCGGTCTGGTACGCAAGAGATAGAAGACGCTCGCGGATGGCGCGATTGTGATGATGCGGCTTTGGGTGCCGCTAAGGGTCAACAAAGAGTCGAAAGGCAATACATGGAGCTTTCCGTCGGGCACGATGATCAGCCGCTCAGCCTCTCGGATCTGCGCCAAAACGGGCTGGAGCACTGCGTCACGAAGAGCCGATGCGGTCCCTGCCAGACCGGCATTGCCGGCGCGCAAATCGCCAACGAAACGCTCGACGGCGTCTTCTATCTGCTTTCTCGGCGGCAGTGTGGCCAGCCGGATGCCCGTGGTGCTGATCACGAGGCAATACGAATGTGGCTCGGTCAGGACGTATTCGAGGATCACCTCGTTAGTCCCGAGCACCTGCTGGATGCGCTGGACGCCGACCCGCGCGCGGGCCACGTTCATTGTGGCTCCCGGCTCTGTTCGCTGCGGCGCGATCCGCTGCTCGGCGTCCCAGAGTTCATCCAGAAGCTGTCTTCGCTCAGAGGCCGCCTGGGTCCTCATCAACCGAACCTGCAGCAGTGATACGACGCGCATCTTCGCGACAACGTCGCTCGAAAGGGTTCGGTCGTTATCGGGCAATGAGCGCAGCACGTCCGCCAGGACGCGCCCACGCGCCCTCTCGAGGATGGTGTACGCCTTGCCTGGATTCGCCAGCCGATCGGCCGCCAGCCGAAAGTGGCCCGCATACAAATCGCTCATGACGCCAATCAAGCGAGCCTGGGCATCGCGGCTGGGCACGTTGACCATGATGCCTTCCACCACGTCCGTCGCCTGTTCGTAGAGGCGATCTGCCTCGGTGACGTTGCCTTGAGCGACGTAGATATCCGCCAGGACGCCGAGACGGACGGGCAAGGTAAAACGGCTACCGGATGTCTCTGTCTCTCTAACCGCAGCCGCAGCATGTCGACGCGCTTGGACAAGGTCACCCCGAATGCGATACACCTCCGCTAGATTCGCCTCGGCATCCGCGAGCAAGCGCTGTACGTGACCGGCGCGAGCTGTGGTGACCGCCTGGCTGTACAGTTCGATAGCGCGATCCAGTTGATCGCGGCGCTGGGCGATCTGGGCCAGCGTCATCACCAATTCAACTTCCTTGATTCGCCGATCGCGGGCTCGAGCTTCTGTCATTGCGGCGTTCGCGAACCGTTCCGCTTCCTCAGGTTCGTTGAGTGCGAGCAATGTGAGGACCTTCGTGCTGTAGACGACGAAGGGAAAGCCCGTCTCCGGATGTTCCTTCGCGAGCATCAGCGCGCGGTCCGTGTACCCCATCGCCAGCTGAGGGTTGCCGGCGAGCAGAATGCCGTTCGCGATGGCGCCCATGTAGCGAAGCTGCCCGCCGATGTCGCCGGACTGCGCCGCGGATTGAAGAGCTCGCTGCACGAGCGTGCTGGCTTCGCCGGTATTGCCACTCAAGAATGCGAGGAGCCCCAATTCGCCGTTCGCGCGATTCTCCCAACCTTTGTCGCCCAGTTCTCTGGCGAGCTGGCGGACCGCTTCCCAATCACGCTGTGCAGCCTGGACGTCCCACTCGAGATCAACGTCACCCTTAACCGTGAGGCCGCGCAGCCACAAGTGCGCGTCGCTCTTTGCAATCGGAGTTTCGAGATCGGCTGCGATCTGTTCCGACAGATCGGCAAGCGATAACGTCTGCATCTCGCCGCGGAGGCGACCGAACCTGGCGTACATCGCATTCCGGCGATCATTGGCCCGGAGGGCGTCCTTTTCTGCCTGCTGGTATAGCGGTAACGCGCTGTACCAGTCCGTCAGCCAGGCGCGTCGGTCGGCCTCCTGCAATCGGGCGGTGAGGTCAGGTGTGGACTGTGCGAATGCGAGCGAATCAATGACAAGAATTGCAACGACCGCCCTGAGAGCACACTTACACATGGCGGACTCCGATCCACCCAACCAACTGGGAGGGCGGAGATGATATTACAGGCCGCGTACCAGATGCGGAGTGAGATGCGCAGTATTTTCGCGACGGCTTCGCGACGCTGTGTCGAAATTGCCGCCGTCTCGTGGACAAACGAGTTTTCCGATCCGTGCGCAGGTCACGCGCAGAAGCGCAGATGGGTATCCTCTACCCGAACAGCCTGCGTTTCGGTTGGCAGACGTGTAGCTGCTACCCTTGGTGGATCAGGCTAGAGCCGACCGATCTCTTTGAAGCTCACGTACCGCCGATCACCCACGACGACGTGGTCCAGGATCTCAATCCCAACGAGGTTGCCAGCGTGCTGAAGCCGCCGCGTGAGGGCGAAGTCGTCGCCGCTCGGCGTCGGGTCGCCGCTTGGGTGGTTATGCGCGAGGATGATCGCGGCCGCATTGGCAAGTAAAGCGGCCTTGAACACTTCACGTGGGTGGACAAGCGTCGTGTCGAGCGTCCCGCGACTGACCTCGTGATACGCGATGACGCGGTGCTTTGTCGTCAGGCACAGAATCGCGAAAACCTCCGCTGGCTCATCCTCGAGCAGCGTCGTCAGGACGGCCGCGCACTCGCGGGGCGTCGATACCGCTCGCCCGATTCCGACCGGCGCGCCGTCGATACCCGATTTCACCGCATACCGAACCGTCAGCTCGCGAAGTCTGATCATTCCCGTCGTCATAACTACCTCCTCCTGTGTGCCGGGTTCCTTCGCAGCCAAAGGAACCCGGCGGCACGGTAGGGACTCGGAGCGACGGCGCGGCGAGGGCGGGTCCGCAGGCAGCGGGCGTGACAGGTCCTCCTGGCGCGCCCCGGGAATGCCGGGTTCCGCTGCGGGCGGACTCGCCCGGCCGCTTGCGGCGCCGCGCCGTCGCGACTCTGACGACGGGATTGATCAGGACGCGCGCGTGGTGCCGGCGGACATGAATGACATTGGGTCGCCGCTGTCGCGGATTCTCAGGGCGAGAAGGGATGCGACCATTAGTGTCACCGCCGAGTGACCGATCGACTGTGATGCGACCTGATGTGCGTAGCGAGGACTCCGCGCATCGATCCGACTAGTCCGCACGCCAAAGCACGATTGCGTGTTACGTTATCGAACTGCTTCAATAAAGGAGACGAAGTGGCCCTATCGACAGAACAACTGATGAACATGGCCCGCCATGGGGCGGCCGCGATGATTGCAGAACTGAAGACCCAAATCGCCGAAATCGAGCGAGCATTTCCATCAGCTAGAGCCGCACGACGCGCAACAGGCCGCATCGCGAGCGGCGTGTCCAGCTCCTTCTCGGCCGGCGCCAAGCGGCGTCCACGGAGAGCGCGGAAGATGTCGGCGGCGCAAAGGAAAGCAGTGAGCGTCCGCATGAAGAAGTATTGGGCGGCCAGGAGAGCCGCGAAGGCGAGGACTACAAGGGCGAAGAAATAAGCCCTCGAGTTCAGATGGCACTGCATCTGCGAAGGCCCAAATCTTCAAGTGATGCCCGTTGCAAGCCGTGTGGGAGGCAGACAAACATCTCGCTCGCTTCTGTCAGACCCGTAGGACAAGTACACAACGCTGCACGGTAGTTCCCGTCGAGCGACGAGTCCGTATTCGGAACGCAGGTTGCTCCGGGTGATCATCGGAGCATCTGAACACAGGGTCCGTTCACCCGTCCGGGTTCGCCTCCAAAACTAAAACAGCGACAGACGCGAGCCAGATCGTTAGCAACGATTCGATGGCTCATAGCATTCGTGAATCGGAAACGAACGAGCCTGGGAGGGATGTACATGAAGCGCGCGCTACTCCTCTGCGCGATTGTGCTGATCGGCTGCGGCGGCGAATCATCTAATACCCTCACCTCTCCGACCCCAATCGTCTCCGCGCCAAGCGTCAATATCGTCGGCAGTTGGGCGGGTACGTTCACGGCCGCTGGAACCATCGTTCAGACCGGCGAACGCGCGACAACAACCTGCAATCACATCTGGGCGATTACGAATCAGACTGGCGGACAGTTCTCAGGCACATGGCAATCGAGCGGCGGCACTTGCGCACAGGCTGGGACGATCAGCGGAACGGTCTCCGCGTCGGGCGTCCTCGGAAACGTGACGCTAAGCGTGAGCAGCGGGACCACGCCACCGCTCGCCAACGGCGTGAGCTGCACGCAGTCCGGTTCGCAAACCTTCAACGGGATTGCATCAGTCACCGCGATCACCTTGTCTGCGAATGATCGGCTCCGGTGCAGCGGGCTTGGCCTGGTAGCAGATGTCGATCGTGCGATCACGCTAGCGATGACGAAGCGCTGAGAATAGGGGATTAAACACGACAGGTGCAACAGATGTTGCTTGCGCCATCAGCTACACGACGACCTAGCGTGGCAAGCCCAGCTTCAACATCAAGAGGTTGATGCGGGGCCGGCGAGCGAACCAACGCTCGGAAATTTCACCCGAGCCGATCACGACTCCTGTCGTCGTTGGCAATTCTGACTGACCTCGGTTGTCTTTCGAGAGTGAACAATCACATGGATGCATGACTTCGGTTCGGCGTTGGTCTCTCCTCCTCCTCGCTGGAACGCTTGGTTCCGCGTCTCGCCTGTACAATTTGAGGGCGAGGATCATCCGATTCCGCGAGGCGTGCGGCTGTGTTGCGCGGCTGCGAGAGCGGGCGATCCGGTTCAGATCATTGAAGGTAAACGAGTAATTGCGGCCCGGCTAGTACGGGTGGCGAATTCAATCCTCCACGTCTGCATAGGAAGCGAGTCCATCGAGGCCTGATCGACGGGCCGCGGCGTGGGCGTCTCGCTCGAGGCGACGGACACGATCCGGCGCTCCGGCAATCGCTATCTCTGCCACCCGTCGTGTTGCGGCGATCGCCAGCCAGCACAACCCCAGGACGACCATAATGGGCCGCGATGGTGATCCGACCTGAAGCTGAGGGCGACCGAGCTGCGATCAACCGCCTGACCCGCGATGCGTTCGGCGGCGACGTAGAAGCGCGACTGGTCGATCTGCTTCGCGAGACCGGCGCTGTCATCGCGTCCCTGGTCGCCGTCGATGAAGCTGGCGAGATCATCGGCCACATCCTGTTTAGTCCTGCGACGATCGTGAGCGGATCACACGAAATGCAAATCGCGTCGTTGGCGCCAATGGCCGTGGCACCGACCCGTCAGCGCCGCGGGATTGGGTCGATGCTGGTTCAGCGAGGCTTGCATGAGTGCAAGTTGGCCGGCTACCGCGCGGCCATCGTGGTCGGTCACCCGACCTACTATCCGCGATTCGGCTTTTCCGCGGATCTCGTCGCGACCCTGGAAAACCCATTCGCGAAGAGCGACGCGTTCATGGGCATTGAGCTGGCCCGTGGATCGTTGTCGGACCTCGGTGAGGGACGAATAATTTACCCCGACGTCTTCAATCGACTGTAATCACCACGGGCCAGTCTGCCGGCCGCCGAGCAGTGACGGGGTGACCTGCTGCGTCCGTATTCTGCCAGTAGCAATCTATCCATGATCCTCATGCCAGAACTCGTTCCTGAACCGCTGTGGGGTCTGAGCGCTTACCGGCTGCTCGGTCGTGGCGCGAAGTGGAAGCAAATCCGCAGCGAGACGTTGAGAGCGGCGGGTAATCGGTGCTCTGTCTGCGGGGAAGTTCGTGCCGCGTTGTCCTGTCATGAGAAGTGGCTTTACGACGACAGCACAGGTACGGTCACGTTGAGCGGGTTTGCGGTGAACTGCCGCGAGTGCGACCTCGCCACGCACATCGGACGAGCAATTCAACACGGGTTCGCCGACGAAGCAATCGAACAACTATGCCGCATCAACAACTGCTCGCGTAAGCAAGCGGACACGATGATCGACAATGCACTGAACAAGTGGCGCAAGCGAAGCTCGCAGAGTTGGATGATCGTCGTCGATGCCGCCTTGCTCAGGCGGTATCCCGCGCTTGAGGTGCTTCACGGGAAGCGAGGCGATGCCGAGCCTGGTGTGAAGTAAGCGTTGGTCAGGAGCGCCGACAAACCAACGCAAACAGGTAGTGCGGGCAATGACCAACAGCGTTAGAGCCATCGCCGTCAGAGGTTTCGCGAAGATTTGTCTAGTCACAGCACAGCTGTCGCTGAGATAGCCAACAGCACCCTTGATATCTTGCTGAACGTGGGGACTCTGGCCTGCGATCTTCCGCGCGTAGTATCCGTGTTTGGAGCGCAATGTCTGGACCGCGAAGCGTCAAGAGTAACTGCGCGCAAAGCGGTTCGATCACCGCGCCTAGCTCGAGCCTCTGTTCGGCTTAGCTCTCGCGCAGGACCGCGGCCGCATCGAGACGTGACGCACGGTAGGCCGGAAACCAGCCGGCCACCGCGCCGACTATACCCAGCATCACTCCGGCACCGATCAACGTGATCGGATCGCGCGGCTCAAGGCCGTACAGCAACGTCGCGACAAACTTCGATGCCCAGATACTGACACCCGCGCCCACTAGTATTCCGATCGTCACCAGCATCGTCACACGCGACAGCACCAGGCGGATCACGCTACCGGGGGCGGCGCCCAGCGCTATGCGGATGCCGATTTCCGCGCGCCTGCGGTTGACTGCATAAGAAGTCACTCCATACAATCCGAGTCCAGCCAACAGCAGAGCCAGCGCGCCGAAAAGGCCCGCCAGCGTCGCGATTACGCGCTCTTGCGTGAGCGACGCGCTCACCTGATCCGTCAATGGCCGGAACGTGAACTCGACATCCGGATCAACCGCAGTGAGCGTAGAGGCGAGAGTGCGTGCCAGGAGCATCGGCGACCCGGCCAAGGCGCGGACGCTGATCGTGATGTCGCCCGAAGGTCCTCCAGGGAAGTCGAACTGCGCGAGCGGAGAATACACAACAGGCTCCGCGCCGGCGCGCAACCCGTTGTACGTGGCATCGCCGACGACCCCGACAATCGTCTTCAGCGCGGGCGCGGCCAGGCCACGCTCGAATGCCATCGTGGCACCGATCGGGCTTCGCCCGTTCAGAAACTTGCGAACGAAGGCCTCGTTGACGACGATCACCGTCGGCGCATCCTTGCGATCGCGGTCGTCGAACTCGCGGCCAGCCTTGATTGGCGTGCCATAGGTCGCGAAGAAGCCAGGCGTGACGAAGTTGGCATAGGACGCATTGGCATTCAGCTTGCGGTCTTTCATCACCTCGAACGACGCGGGAGCGTCGGAGAGCCTCAGCATCTCGACGAGGCCGAAGCCGACGGCCGGCGTCATCAGCGACCCGGCGGTTTGTACCGCGCCGGGCACATGAGCAGCGTCGATGAGACGATCGAACAAAGGGAGGCGATCGACGGCAGCGATACGTGTCCGGGCGACATTGACGTTGACAAGCAACACGCGATCGCTGTCGAATCCGAGCGGCAGCGTCGCGAGATTCTCGAACGTCCGCACGAAGAGACCAGCGGCGACGACGATCACCAGTGACAGTGCGACCTGCGCGACGACCAGCCAGCTCGATATGCCCGCCCGCGTCTCGCTCGGCGATCCACGCCCCTGCTCGTTCAGCGCTTCCATGGGTGCGACGCGCGTGGCACGCAGTGCGGGGCCCGTGCCGAACACGAGCGCCGTCGCAACGGCAACGGCAGCGGTGAATGCCAGCAGATGCCAGTCGATCCTGAGATCCAGATAGACACGGTTTGTCGCGGTCGAAAGCTGCGAGACGAGCACGCGGCTGAACCAGGATGCGAACAGCAGCCCCAGTGCGGCGCCGATGCCGGAGAGCAGCAGACTTTCGAAGAGCCACTGCCGCACAAGTCGCCACCGCGAGGCGCCCAGCGCATGCCGCACGCTCAGCTCATGCCGCCGCGCAGTCGCGCGCGCGAGCTGCAGGTTCGCGATGTTCGCGCATGCGATGAGGAGCACGAGCCCGACGACGACGAAGATAGCGACGAGTGGCTGTTCGTATCGCGTGCGCAGCCGCGAAATGCCCGATCCGGCAGGCTCGATAGAGAACACATCTTTCAGGAATTCGTTTGTCAGAAGCGCAGGCAGCGTCGCCGGGCGTGCCGCCTCACGAATCTGCGGTTGTAGACCACGGATGGTCGCGTTCGCGGCGTCAATCGATTGAC
>Ga0070698_100000384_pt1 | contig 46319 bp, 37 predicted proteins | sample KBSK1502metaG_FD_65477 | JGI IMG/M metagenome (GOLD analysis project Ga0070698, IMG submission 65477) | Corn, switchgrass and miscanthus rhizosphere microbial communities from Kellogg Biological Station, Michigan, USA - KBS K1-50-2 metaG | ecosystem: Host-associated > Plants > Roots >...
CGGCGCGGATTTGACCTACACGATTGACTTCACCAACGGAGGCACCGCTGTCGCTTCCAGCCTGATTGTCACCGATCCGATACCGCCGAATACTGATTTTAAAGTTGGCTCAGTGACGAACAGTCTCGGCACGACGGGTTTGACGGTCGCGGTTGCGTACTCAAACAATGGCGGCTCGACCTATGTTTACACGCCCGTGAGCGGCGGTGGCGGTGCACCCGCAGGCTATGATCGATCGGTCACTAATGTCCGCTGGACCTTCACTGGAAATCTGAGCCAGATTTCGCCCAATAATACTGGAAGCGTCAGCTTCATCACGCGCATACGATAAACGGAAGCTGAAGCATAAGTTACGAAAATTGGAAGCATATGTTAAGAATGGGTTGTCCGCCATCGATTGGACGCCATTCGCGCCGGGTCTTTATTTAAACGAAGGCCCCCGGCTAGTGGTTTCTCTCGAATCACAGATCAAGCGTGACGTCAGCTACCGAGACCGCGGCAGCAAGTATCAGGGACAGATGGGTGTTCGCGTCTCAGAGTTCACGGTTTGTCGGTTCTCATACTTAATGAAACTTGCACCATAGTTACTGAAATTCTTTTTCAGAGTTAACCGTGCGGGCGGAAGTGTAACCCTATTAGTGGCTGGCCTTATGTATGATCTCGACGACGCGCCAACGTTTCCGGGCCGATAATGGACGAGTTTCTATTATTCGGACCTTATCGCCAATCGTGGCACCCAAGTCATCATGTGCCATGAATTTGCTAGTTCTTCGCACATACCGACGGTATTTAGGATGCAAAACTAATCGATCAACTCGAACCACCACGGTCTTAGTCATTTTGTCAGAAGCAACGAATCCAACCTTTTGAGGACGCTGTTTTCGAGACCTTACTTCTTCAAGCCTATTGATAAATCGCTTCGGTAGGTTAATGCCTAACTTTAGGCCCTGAGAACCCGTCGCTTCGAGGAGAGGCGTTTTTTTTTCTAAGATCGACCGCCGTTCGCCATCTGCCCAGAAGGTTAGTAGAGGGTTGTTCAAGAATAGCGGCTTTTTCAGGTATGAATCGAGTTGGGAACCTAAATCGTCGTAACGCTGCAGGAAATCCAGTACCTCCATATAAAGAAAGCGATAATTTCTGAGAGTTCTGCGCTCTCTTAACAATCTGTCAGCCACTTCTTGTCTAGAACCTACGGCCAATGCACCGCTCGGGAACACGAATGCATAGATGGTCTCGTCCCCAGGTTGCGCCCACAGTTTGAGGTTTAAGTCGCCTATTTCGCCGAATTCGTCTCCGTCAAACGGATAGAAGCCCTTGATCGTCTCGTTTGGGTTCGACTCTTGTAACAGTAACTCTCCGTTTCGTTCAAACACCGGTAGAAGGAACGAAGGTATCATCCCCAACGGGTTTACGTAACCGGTGAGTTTTGCCGCGGATAGATTTCTTGATAATGGCTGTTCCGTCATAACTTTGATGGTCACAAGAAATTCTCATCTTTGAGAAGCTGGGCAATCTTCTCCCGGATCACGATGTGATACTCCGACGGACGAGTGAACATGTACAATTCATAAGTAAGGGGCTTCGCCTTCCAGACGTGAGTTACAGCTTCTATTACTTCCGGCTCATCCAACGCTCTTTGTGGTAGGATAACTGCTAGGACTTTATTCCTGACCGTAGTTTTTCCATTCGAATCGCTAACTTGTTCGGCTTTAAGAGCAACCTGCGAGTCAGTTTGAATTTCGATCGTTTGTCGCCGATCATCCGACGTACTTTGCCCGCTGTCGTTATATACAACAGCCGTATCCCGCAACATGTCGAGATAACCATTGACCTCGAACTGCGATGGCCCTGCGTCAATCGCCTTCGATAGGTAGCCAAAATAATAGTTGCGGTTGTTCTCGTAAAAAGCCGAAACAAGTCGTTGGGGTCCATCGGGGAAATTGCCTATCATGAAGTTGTCCCGCGGAAACCCTCGCAGGAATTGGTCGAAAAGGCCTGTTTCGAAAGCGCCGGAGTCAAACGGATAAATACGCTTCGCTCCGCTGATAGATTCAGGAGTCAGGATAAAACAGACCGGAAGATGGCGGAATTGACCTTGGCTCGTCACCGTTGCAGAAACGCGATAGGCGGGCCTTCCGTAAAATAAGTAGAGTAGCTCCTCTCCTTCGAAAACAGTACAAGGCGTTGGCGAAAGAACATGGGACTGAATAATGTTCATGAAACTTTGAAAACTTGTACTGTGGAGCAGAGGCATCCTTGGGTTGAAAGGATTATATGGCTTCAGGAAGTTTACGAATGAGGACATGGCGGCCAAAAAGAGAAAGGACTCCCCGCACGATTGACTTCGCCCGCCATTTGCCTCGATTACCTGCATAGTGCATCAGAGGGCAACGGATCAAAAGGCTCAGTATTCGAACAGGCTAGCAAGGCATCAGCCTTATGCAAGAAACGACGCAAGTGTACTTAACGCAGACAGGCCGCGTCAATAAAATTCTGATTGGAGCCGGCGCCAAAACGCGACTTGTCAAGGAGTTGGAGCGATATCAAAGACTTCGGGTAATCGTTTTCTTAGATATTCTTCCGCGACCGCGCGCGGTATATTGAGAGCTTCATCATCAGACGCCTCTACCGGTGACTGTCGCCAATCTAAGTTCCCGACCAGGATCCTTGGCGAAATAGAAGCTAAGTCGACGCGGGGCGACCCATTTGAGCGGGGCGTTTTACTGAAAATTTGTTCATAAATGAGACTTTGAGTCCAGAGCATTCTCCACAACACCGGTCGCGTCTTCGGATGAAATCCTTGGAGGACATCCGCCAATGTAAGAAATCGCTGGTGCGTAGCGGACTCGTGATCTCCGAACTCTAATTCAAATTGTCCAAAGGTCTTCCAGCGTGGCTTTTCGTCGTCAGTCTGCACGATCAGTGCGTCGATCGAATTGTCCAAACTCCCCAAGTATAGACCTTGACGCCAGAACTTTGCCTGGTCCTGTTTTCGTTTTACTTCCCAGTCAGCACTGTCGGGTTTGTAATCAATTGTAGGACCGGTATTCGCAAAATCAAACGCATCTGTGAACGTAAGATACAATAGCTTTAGCAACGTATACTGAGACGCGATGTAGTCATCCAGCCTTAAATCCACGAACGTCAACCGCTGCTGAATCAAGCGGAAAACCACCAACGGAGAGATGAGTTTGTGCATCGTTGAGCGAAGGTAATAACCATCACCAGTTAGCCACCTCGGTAAGTCGCCAAGCCGAGCTGTTCTCGCAAGACTGTAAATCCGATAGTAAGCATGCTCCGCCAACTCAGCCAGCTGAAACAGAAGAGGTTCACATTCAGCGTAAAGCCGTTTATGAGCGTCGTACTCGTAGTCGCGGCGGGCATCGCGTTCCTTACCTTGCTCGCCAAGCCTTGCGCGCAGAAACTCAAGTTCTTGCTGGTTCTTTGTACTCAGGTCAGCCTTCAGCGATTCAAGCCGTACTTGGGCATTTTCGACTAGTTCGGCTTTCGTCCTCTCCAGCGCGTTCTGGGTCTGTAAGGTCAGTTGCGATTGAAGATTCGCGAGCGCTGTTTGATTCTTTTGTGTCAACTCCGCTTGCTGGCTTTGCAGCGCGCTCTGATTCGCACGCACGATGATCAGGCTGGCAATACTCACTGCAGCCGAGATGACGGCAACCACAATGGAAGCGATGGCCGCAATAACTGCCACGATGTACTTTACCTCTGCCGGCTCCTGCGACTGCTGCAGTGCCAAGATAATTGTGCTTGCGACCACGATTTCTCCTTTTCTTTCAGATGTTGATTCGAGCTACCGTCGCTGTGAACCGGGTTTAGTCCGCGAAGCGGAGTACAGTTGCAAACGGAGGCCTATGAAAACACCAGCGGGCCAGCTTTGTGGTCGTCGATCCTGATGGAGACCAAATCCTTTTCGATCAGCATGTGTCAACGTAGCCACTCCCCTCTCGATTGAAGATGGGCGCTGGTTGAAGCGATCCATTAAACCACACGACCCTACTCCGAGTCCGGTCTTCTGATCCCGCCTAAGCCCGCTCCACGGGCCGGCACCAATTTCTCGCCCGATTCACGATTGGTCAACTATTTCTGTTCGAGGGTTCTAAATTTTTGACGGTCCGCCCGTGCGCCGATCGTTTCTCCTAGGATTTCGCGTACAAGCCCTCGACGGTAGTGAGCTTGAGCGTGCCGTGGATCCAAATCGATAGCTTTACTGTAGTCTTTGATGGCATCATGATACTTACCCAGACGGTGGTAAGTAAGTCCACGGCAAAAGTAGGCTCTGACCGACTCTGGGTTCAATTCAATCACTTTGGTGAAATCGTCGATGGCTTCTGTGTACTTGTCTAAGGCTCCGTACGCACTGCTGCGGCTGAAATAAGCCTTAGTTAATTGCGAATCCAATTCAATCGCCTTGCTTAAGTCCTTGATGGCGTATTCATAATTACCATCATAGGTGTAGGCGCAACCTCGCCGCTCATAAGCCTCAGCGTGTTGTGGGTTCAATTCAATCACTCTACTGTAATCACTGATGGCTTGATCAAAGTCGTGTTCACCAAAATATATCTGGCCGCGGCCAAAATAGGCCTCGTTAGTTTTCGGGTTTAACCCGATCGCCTTATTGTAATCACTAATGGCAAGGTCAAGCTCGTTCTTGTTATGGAAAGCAATTCCACGATTACAGTAGAGGTGAGAATCTTGACCGTCTAACTCAATCGCTTTGCTGTAGTCGTGGATTGCTTCGTCGTATTCGCCATTGCAGTGATACAGATACGCGCGATACTTGTACGCATCGAGGTATTGCGGATTCATCTCAATCGCCTGAGTGTAGTTTTTGATCGCTTCTTCATAGTTTCCTTCAGAATCAAACTGGCTACCGAGGACGTAACAAGCAACAGCCGCCTCAATTCTACGGTCTTCTCCTTGCTGCGAATTCTCGCTAACGGTTCCTCCGACGTTTTGGTTGTCGGCGGCGAGCCTTAACTTTGCCTGCTTGCGCTTCTTTCGTACCTTGAAGGTTCCGATTAGAGCCCCTATTTGCGCGGCCCGTCGCAAAAACGTGCCGTCGGCAAGTTCCTGACTGAATATTGACGCAAAATTCTTATTGGTTTGGTCGAAGAGCAACAGGTAGGTGTCACGAAACCCGCTCGGAATTTCGGCTTCCCCGCTCTTCATGCGCACGCGCAATTCAAGATTCTCATTTACAATCTGGCGACGCGTTCTCTCTTTCTCCTGAATTTCTTCGGCAATACTGGAGAGCGTCTCATTCAGTTGGTCGCTTTTGACGCTCCTGGCGATTTCCGTCATCTTGACGAGGGTAAATTCCAGTTCATCGGCATTCAATCCAAAAAAGCGAACCTTCTTTTCGAACAGGTTTCTAGCCCGCTCGAGTCCTTTCAGTCTTACAGATTTAGACCAGCTGATCTCGGCCCTCAGTCGCTCGATGAAGACCTCTCGGGATGCAGTGTCGGGAAGGAATAAGACGGTTTTTCGTTTGCGGGCAAATCGTCGATCTCTGCCTTCTCCGCCCTTGATTAGAATGGTTATCGGTCGGAGTACGAATTTCCGTGTGAGTGGCGACCAATTGAGGTTGCGCGTAAGGGCCTTTGAGTCTCTGTGCCTGAAAATACTTTCAGCTCGCTCGAATTCAAAGTCAACGTTGTGATTTCTATCAATGTCAATCAGGACATGGAAATCAGCGATCGTCAAAATCAAATCCATGCGATTAATCCAAAAGTCTTCATCTGCTGTTCTATCCGAAGCATACAAACATTCAAGAACCAAACCCTCAGTGTTCAGGGTGGGCAAGAGAAGATCGTGATAGATGGAATCGACGTAGGGATGGTTGAAGCGCCTGGAGACCGCGAAACGCCAATCGGCAGCTGGATAATATGGATATGCACGTTCCATGAGCGCCCAGAGTGCGCGAACTAAGCCCGCAGCGTTTGCTCGAAGCCGGTTTGAAAACCAGCTCTGTCATGCGCGGAAGATCTGCTCGTTCACCTCAAGTCATTTTGGTGGCGGCAATTGTATCAAAGCAAGACTTTGGTCGAATACGATTTCCGACGCTGTGCCGTCTAACGGTCGTCTGTTTGGCGAGCCAAATCTTTCCATCTCGAGCGTAATTACGATACTTACATTAAGGTCAGGATGCTTACAGGGTGAACTGTGATTTCTCATCAGCGATTACGCGCCTCCTATCGACGTCACGACGGAATAACTCATGAATATTTTTTGATGACTTTTTGGATAAGTGTTTGCGCGGCAAACAATACTGTGACAACCGACACAAATCTCGCGAAGTTTGACGGCCACCACCGATACGCCCAGTAGAGATCGACAATGATCACTCCCCCAGTCCCCGCTACGTGCATTCCAAAACTAAAAAACACAGCTAAGACGGTGCTGAGAGTTGTTGTCTTAATAGCGTCAATAACGGCATAGAAAATAACCGCGAGATGAATAAATAGCTGTGCGAGAGACAATCCGGTCGAAGACCGCTTAGCAATTTTCTTCCAAACCTTTTTCTTCTCAGTTAGTACGTGATCGAGTCGATGGTATTCAGAGAGATCGTCAATCCACCTGGGTCTCGGTCGCCCAGTCATTCTAGAAGATCTGCGGATAAGGCTTAGTGCCAAACGTCCAGAAAAACTACTCACAATCGCCCATTTCAATGCATCAAAATAGCCGGGAACAATGTTGCTGAATGTATCTACAATACTCATGTCTGCTTTTATGTCTTCGCGAATCTTTTCAGACCTATTCCGGTATTCAGCGGACTCGTCTTCGCGATTGAGTTGATCGAGGATTTGTGCATAAGTAATCAGCAAGCTTGCCAGATATGGATGACGGGATCCAAGGGCGTTTTGTGCTATTGGTATGGCTTGCGTAATGTGTCGCTCAGCTTCGAGTAGTTGATCTCCGTACGCCAAGCAAATCGACAGCCGATGCAGACTCTCTGCCACTTGTAGGTCATTTGGGCCCCGGCTTTCCTCGTTAATGGCTAGAGAGCGGCGTAGGATTGGCTCAGCCTCTTTATCGCGTCTCAACTCCTTCCGCCCGCTGCGGAGTGTTAGATCAAACTCAGTAAAGCGGATTGAGTGCATCATTAAGAGCTCCCCCAGCTGTCCGAGGCATGTTGCCACCAGTGGGTCGTGAGAACCGCGTTGGTCTTCTGCAATCTGAAGCGCCCTATGACAGTTGTTCTCGGCCTCGTCTATGGCCCCTCTTGCTTCTTGAGCGGTTGTTAAGTTGAGCAAAGCCGATACGAGGACAAGAGTCTCCGAGGCGGTTTGTGCATCAATGATGTCAATAGCTCTAAGGAGTTTGGTCTCTCCCTCCAAGGATCGCTTCGTGAGCAGGAGCACCTCGGATAATTTGATTAACTTGGCCGCAGTTTTCAGACCAGGTTGCGCACCACTCTCTTCCTCAAGACTCAAAGCATAGCGATACAACTCTTCGGCCTGGGGATAAATGGCAGCTTCAGTTAGGAAATCCGCTACCCTCGTCGCGACGTTTGAGGTGGTCTCGGCCGACCATTTCAGATTTTGCGGACTTGATCGTACAAGCTCGACGTATGTCTGACCAATCGATCGCTCTTCACCAAGCCACACCCAATAACCGAGAAGCTCGCTAGAGAAGCGATCCAATATTGCCAGCGCCAAGTTCAAATCCACCAGCGCATTCCTCAAACGGTCATTTTCTTCGCTTTGTTTAAGTTGCCATGGCAATTCGGCGGCCGTCCGTGGAACAATCTCGCGTCTGGAAAAGTAATTCGCGATGGCAAGTCGATACGATTTCTTCGTTTGCGAAGCCTCCAACCACCGGGACTCAACAGCCCGCCGAAGGTAATCATGCCCAAACCTCATCAGACCAGCGTTCTGTGAAAGTGCGTTCTCGGCAGCCAGATAGAAAGGTGTCCAATACCGGCGCTGCATAGGCTGTTCGCCTTGCCCCAGAAGGTCGAGCAGTTCGACCTCTGAAAGGCCAAATCGCGAGCAAGCAATCAGACACAATGCATTGCGGATGAGGCCTGGATTTTCTTCATTCTGATCGAAATCATGCTCCCAGCGGGTCAATATCAGATCGAAGAGTTCCGCCGGACCTCGGGCCGACAGATACTCCTCTGTAATGATTTGAAGCTCTTCCCGCCGACCGAACTGTCTAAGCTCGTCAAGAACTGTGCGGAGAAAGAGCGGATTGCGCGCCGCAGGCGTCGACCTGAGATCTTGGATCATCTTCGAAGAAGGCGTCTTGCTGAAGAGCGAGAAGTACGCGATGGCAGCGGGACCGATTTCGCTCTCTCGAAAGAGGGGCACTTCAATCTCAGACCACTGCCGTTTCCTGAGCACGTCGAGACTCTTTCCGGAGAGGCTGGAAACAACGACTCGAAAATTCCTTGGGAAGAAGATCGGGAGCCAACTTAACTCTAATTCACTGTTTTCATGCGCGACTTGGTTAAGTGCGTCCACGACGAGAACTATTCGTTTTGGCCCGGCAACTTTTCCTGCCCATTTGTTGAGAGCACTCCGTAAGGCATCGTCATCATTAGGAAGGTCACCTTCTAAGTCGAAACCGCGTTTTAGTTCGCCTACTATGCGTCTCACTACGCCCGGCCAATCGGCGCCATTGGACGTGCTGCCGACATAGTGCTGTATAACGAAATCATTTGGATTCGACTCTTTCCATCGGCCGACCCATTCGGCTAGCAGGGCCGACTTGCCACATCCTGATTCTCCTGTTAGCACGAGCGGATCAGTGGTTCCGGCTGCATGTTCGTTCAGCCGTTCTATCAGGTCCTCGCGGCCTATAAATGCGAGACGTCTGCTCCGTGCATGTGCCTCGTGCCGTGCGGCTTCCTGGTCAAGCTCATCCGGAGCATCCTCTTTCGGGTAGAGCGCGTCGACCAACTTTGTAAAATCTTCGAGGATCCATTCGCCAAGTTCTTCTGGGCCCGCATAACTCTCCTTGAGGCTGTAGAGACTATTCTCTCGACCTTCCCGTATCTTCCGTTTTAGCTTCGCAAGGCTAGCGACGGCGTTCGGGCTCTCAGCCTCAAATTCATTGCGCTCGGCTTCCGGTAACCGCTCCAAGTAGTTGTGACTTCGAAAATAAAAATAGGCGCCTGCGCGCGTCTTCTCTTCGCGAAATACGCCGTATAGGATTTCAAGCTCAGTGACTGAACAATTCAGATGCTCCCGAAGCCATGGCTGCACCTGAACCAACTCGTCTGGGATCGAAATCGGCACCCACCCATAACGCTCTCCCAGCAAACCAATAAAATACGGTCGGCAACGCTCTATTTCTTCAAGGCAAAGCGGTAGCACTTTTCCTTCCGCGGCTTGTTCGCTAGTAATTCCCCAACGCAAATCGACCTCGGTCCAGCTGACAGATCTTTCTTCACACATTTTCCTCAATTGTGGAAAGACTTTCTTAACTAACAGGTCCCGCTCCATCTGCATGTCTCGGAACGTCGAGGACACAAAGACTCTTATCGTTCGAGGTTGGTTTTCGGAGGTTCGCTTTAACATGCTCAGCTAATAGAAAGTAGGATACAAATTATTTCCGCGTGGTTCTAGATTCTCAAAAATGCCGACCATTGTCATTCAGCGACAACAATAACAATTGACCCAAATCAGACGGAACTGCGAGACTCAACACAGCTATGCGAAACTAGATTTGCCGTTGCCGCAACATCAGCGTGGTCCCCGAAGCGGCAAGCACGCTGGCCTGGACGAATTTCTGGATGAATGAACAGCCCATGCAGCATACGTTCAAAGAGTCTTGTTTTGAAGCAGCTGTCCTGCCGAAACCCGCCGGCTTAACTTGGGAGTTGCTACTCATAGTGGTGGCGTGGACCAGTGCTTTTTCAGTTCTAGTGGGATTGGCTCTCTGGGTCCTTGAGGGTGCGGAACCGGGTGCGTTGGGCTCTTGGGACTTTGTCATCTTCTTCACAATATGGCTTGTCGTTTTTGTATATTGGGCTCTGATTTTCGTCCTCACAGTCTGGCTCAGTAATCGCTATCGCCATCGCCAAACGACGCTTAGTATTTTGGCAAAGACGTTGCTGAGCCAGGACACTCGGCCTCACGTGCTGTACCTACGGCCTTTCGACGACGACGACGCCACTTCCCGTTTCCTCGTTCTAACATCTGAAGAACAGAACTTGGCCGTTGTTATGAACGAGATCGGGCCGTTTATTGCTATCGGCCAGCCTAATGAGGAATCAGCCGATCCTGGAGCGGCGCGACTGTATGTGAAAGATGACTGCTGGCAAACAAGAGTTAGGGAATTGATGACAACTGCTGCCCTGGTCGTGCTGCGCTTGGGGAATTCTGAAGGATTGTGGTGGGAAATTTCTGAACTAAGGCGCTCAATGGCACCCGAGCGTTTAATGCTGCTCGTGCCGGATGACCAGAATATGTACGAATCACTTCGAGCCAGACTAAATGTATTGCTGCGATGCCGAATGCCTGAGATTGACCACACTTCGCCTGTCTTCAAGACTATGCAGAGCTTCTTGAGCATCATCGGCATTATTTATTTTGACTGCGACTGGCAGCCGCATTTTCGGCGCCTGCAGGCGACTCCGTTACGCCAGACTTTTTGGAAGCCTGGCGTGCCGATATTAAAGACTGCCTTGAAACCAGTTTATGAGCAGCTTGGTATTGAATGGAAAAAACCGCCGCTGAAAATCACATCCTTGATTGCTCTTGTCGCGCTATTAACTCTGGGGGCGATTACAATATACGCGATGTTGGTATCTGTAACGCGCTAGTCTCGGAAGGACGTTGACAATCAGAGGCTAATGAAGACCTGTGCTGTGCCTCTCCAAACTGATCATTGCAAACCGTCCGAGTGCGAAAGCTGGGCGACCTATAACCACAGTAATTTCTCCGCAGGAGATCACTAACTATGAGAATCTGGACTCATGAACCATGAGAAGAATCCTGTAAGGTGTTGTAAATTAGCGAACGAGATTTCAATAATTGTGAGAACCCAGAGAGGTTATGGTTCCCATAGTTAGTGAAATCCTTTCTCAAAGCTAGTGGGCTGTAGGGTGGTCCGGACTAACCCAGTTCGCGGATGATACCTTTCGCGTTCTGAACTTGTATTACACGAGAGGAGAAAATCTCCAGAATCTTTGCCCGAAGATTTTGGAGTCGTAAGGCATTACCGTCCTGTTGTAATAAAGCGGTCAATAATAATGGAGGCATCCTTGGAAATCTCGCGTTCGAGTACATCGGCTTCGGCGCGCGCTTTGGCTGAAGCTTCGGCCAAATCAGCGATGGTCGACTCCTCGGCGGACTTGAGGCGGACTATTTCAAAGTTAACAACATCAGCCACTTCTATTTCCGGGATGCTTGATCCGTAGGCTAGCGACTTAAGAAGCGGACGACCGAAATTAGGATGGGACAGAGCAGTTACTAGGTAACCAGGTTTAATACTAGCATCGATGCTCGGCTTAATGCGCATGACGTGATCCGAGATGACGTGACCCTCGAGATCCCTTCCGGCAAGGATTGCTGATCCAATAATGCCGTAAGTCTGACCGGAACGGGCCATGAGAATCCAACCGGCTTCAACGCGCCCTCTATACATATCACCGAAGTCGTTATCGGCAATACATTTGGATAAGTCGGGGTTTACTTCCGTGAGATCAGCACTGTCAAGCAGCCAAACGCCGTCGATAGCAGGGATTCGGCGAAATCGGTTGGGCAGCCAGACGTCGTATCCAGCCTTGCCAACCGTCATCAACCCTTTACCGTTTTTGGCAAGATGACTTCGGATTGCAGCGATTCCTGGGTTATGAACTGAGGCCTCGAAGCGGCGCCGACCACCGAGAAATGAGCTAGAGGCCTTAACGGAGAAACCTTGCTCACCCCAATCGACGATTTTGAGCGGACCGAGCGCCTTGTCGAAGCGGGCTTCTGCCTCGAGCGTCAAACGATGCCCTTCGTCGCGCAAAACTAGGATACGGGAAACCCGGCGAGAAAAGTCAGCAGCCGTGTCGTCATCTACCGCGGGAATGGGAAGCGCTTCAAGGTGAGATATTTCGAGGTGTTTAATGATGTGTCCATACTGCGCGCCACGAGCCATCGCACGGACCTGCGAGGCAAGGAGATAAGCGTAGATCCAACCCCTCTCCCGTTCATCGATGGCTTCAACTCGCAACAGGTCGTGCGAGATTAAAGTATTCTCGTGCAAGCTTTGCGCAAGTGTTGGACGACCGACCGAACCCGAACATGTCACAAAGATCATGCCCTGCCGAACAAAACGGTTCACGCTGTCTGCTGTTCGTTCCAACGCGAGCCACTTTCGGGGAATCGGGCGGGCATCGTAGACCTGTGTTGCCGCGAGAAAAGGAGTGCCGAAGTCTCGTCCCACTTGGATACCTTTGAGCCGCCCTGGCATCCAGATTTTTGCTAAGCCCCCAAGTCGATTCCATCCAGATGTCTTGCTTTCGATAGCGGCGCGGATACCAAAGCCGGACGACAGATAGGTCTGGGCCTCCATTCGACGATCCCCATCGAGAAGAAGCGATGCGGGGATCGCGCCGCATTGAAGCGTATGCCACGGCCATACCTGCCTTGGCTCAGGTGGTGGTGCAACTAATCTTGCTCGGAGAGCCATCGATTAAACTCCTGCGCAATTTGAAGGGTGTTGTCGTCCAGCACTTTGCGCCGAGTGGTTTGCTTGCGGTAAACGGGCGTGCCGTCCAGCCACTCCTTGACCTGCTCTTCGATCTCCTCAACGATTTCATTGCCTCTGCGGTCGCGCACGTAGGTAGTACTGCCGCGCTTGTCGTGCCCGACGTGGTTCGCAACTGCCATGAACACCGGGTAGTCATTGATCTTACCTGCTGCTCTTTCCACTGCGATCAAATCATCCGTTTTGCGTTGGAGAACGAGGACGCTGGTTTGAATACTCACAAAGGGCTGAAACGTGTCAGCATGCAGGTCCACGCTGGCTAGCACACGCGTGTTTTGCAGGAGCCATTCGCGTACATAACCCAATCCTGGCGAGCCGAGAATACCGTCGGGGAGAACAATCGCTAGACGGCCCGTGCCAGGAGTCAGGAACCTCACGCAACGCTCGATAAACAATATTTCCGGTGGTTGCGACTTCTGAACCGCGGTATTTTTGGACCAGCGATCTGTTGATTTATCGTAGGACCACGAGTGGCCTAAGTCATACTGATCGAGTATTGCTGGGTCAGTAACGGGAATCTTTGATCCGAATGGCGGATTGGTAAACAAGAGAGCCACTCGCCCCATGAGATCACATTTGCGGAGGTCTGGATCCCATGTGGCTGGCGCTTCGAGGGAGTTAGCTTGAAATAGCCCGCCAGCGCCGTCGTTATTCATCACCATATTCATCTTCGACGCTTTTACCAACTCGGGATTGAAGTCTATGCCTACTATGAAGTGTTCCGCGAACTTCTTTATGCGCTCGCGGATCGCCTTCTCAGCGCGTTCGAGTTTGTTGCCCCACTTCGCCATCTCCGCAACACGGATTTTCTCGATCACGTGATTCATTGCAGTAATAAGAAAGCCTCCAGTGCCGCACGCAGGATCAAGGACAAGCTGTTTTTCCCCGGGATCCAGCATGGTGACGGCCATGCGGCAGATATTGCGGGGCGTAAAGAACTCGCCTCGGTCGCCCCGAAGATTGGATCCAACAATCTCTTCATAGGCCCGCCCCTTCACGTCGATGTCGCTTTCGAGCAGTGAGTACATCTGAAGTTGCGTTACCAAGTACGCGAGCACTACGGGCTTTAGCTCAATTCCCTCGGACGCCTTGAAGATGGTTGGATAGTCGTTCTTGACTTGGTCGAACAAAGCCTCAAGTCGCTTCTGAACCTTGAGCGGACCATTGACGCCGTGCCGCTCGTTGGCGCCCGCGAAGAATTCCACTTCATCGTTGTGTCGCTCGTCATGAATTTTGCAAAAGATAAGCTTGAGCAATTCCCAAAACGCCTGGGGTTTCTGAAGGCCTTGATTGCCAGCGATATAGTTATGACAACGACGGAAGGCGAACAGCAGGGCGTCGGAAGTTGCGGGTTTAAGTTGATCGAAACGCGGGCGCTCAGCTTCCTCTTCGCCCCGACCAAACTCGGGAAAGTCTGGGACTTCTTCAACAGTCACCTTGCCAGCTTTGAGTAACCGGCGATAACAAAACCGCTCAACCCCGTTGGTCCATACACCGTACCGGACGTTCGGGCATACAGCCATATAGCTCTGCAATTGGCCCACTCCATCTTTCTTGTCTGCTGCCTTCACTATCGGAGCCTTGCATTCGATAATGATCTCAGCGTTCTCTTGAACATGCGTATTCTTGGACGGGAATACAACTAGATCGGCTCTGGGCTTTCGCGTACCGACGCGCACGACAAACTCGACTTCAATATCCGCCTTAGAATAGCGATACTCCCGCACTAGGGATTTGGCGATTTCCTGACGAACATATTCCTCTGGAGTCTCCCGCCGTTGAGTCTTGCCGTCGATGAAGTCGAGGATTCTTCCCTGTTCAACGATGATGGCGGCAATCTGGAGTTGTGTGCTCATTGGACGCAATTGTGAGATCGATCAGTCAGTTCATTGGAGAAAAAGCCTTGAGCCGGTCCGGCCACTCCTGCGAATGATTTCTTAGCTTTGAGTCCGGAAGGTAATACTTGCGGAAGGTTTTTGATTTGGATTTCTCCTTCCACCCGGAGCGGAATGCCATTGTGGCTTAATTTTGGAAAGTTTTCTAGGAGATCAGGGGGCCTTGATCATCATGATTGGGAAGAATGCGCGGCGCTCACTAACCGAATCGCGCCTTAAGTTGTCTTTCCACCCCGGTAGCATTTATCCGATAAGCAGCCAAGGATTTCGTGACACCATACTGTTCAGCTATTTGTTCTAGCGTTAGACGACGCCGCTTCGCCTGCATTAATCCTTCCCGCGGAAGAAGAAGAGTCCAAGCAAGGCAGTTGGCTTCGTCTTCTTGTTTTTGATTAAAAGATCGCATGCTCATACCATCCAGGTCAGCGGACAAAATGATCTTCGCCGGCTGGCGATCCAAGATAAAATGAGCAAGCTCGTGAGTAATATCGGAGACCTGTCGGGCCTGTGAGTGTCGAGGGTTATAGACAACAATTCCTCGATCATGAACTTGCACGCCCGCGGCGGACCATCCCCACGGGTCGATTTTCAGGAGCTGATTCAATAATTCCTTGGTCATCCCAGGGACTTGATTGGGTGTCCACAGCTCGACGCCCAGATACTCCGCGATCTGTTCAGGCATCAAACGGGCGTCCACAGGAACGCCCAATTCCTTTCGAAATGCTAGGGAGGTGCGCTCGGCCCAGGACTTGAAGCCTCGCTCAAGAGTGTTCATCTTCCTCTAAGATCTCACTTCCGTGTTGTGAGTGGACAGCCAGCAAGATCATTTTAGCAAGGGCATTCACTGTTGCCGGTTCCGGTGTCCGGTCGGCTCTGAAGTGTGCGGACAAAGAAACTGGCGGCTCAACTGATGCTAGTTCAGCTCCGCGAGTAGACGCCTCACTCTGAAATCCTAAGAAACTACCTGGATCCATTCCTAGCCAGTTGCAGAGCTTGCCAAAAGTCTCTATGTCCGGAATGCGCCCGTTCTCTACTCGCATCAGCGTGGCTGGACCGATGCCAATGTCATGAGCAGTTTCCCTCAATTTTCGGTCGGCTCTCTTTTTTCTAACCAATGCCCCCAAGCTGCTAAGTTTTCTAGTCACCATAGATTCCATACCTTTCGGGATGTTTTATTGTGGAACAAAGCTTGACTAGTGAAACAAAAGGTGATTTCATTTGGGCATTGTATCTGAGAAACTCTGATACATCAATGAAACGTTTTGAAGGCGAGGACGACAGCAATGGCTAAGAAGAACGTTCATGTTACGCACAGAAAAAACAATACGTGGGCCGTGATAAGCGAAGGCGCCAAGAGAGCTTCCAGTTTACACAATACACAAGGGAGGGGCAATCAAAGCCGCCACACCAATTGCTAAGGCGCGTAAATCTGAACTTGTAATTCACAACCGTGAAAACAAGATTCGGGACAAGGATAGCTATGGTAATGATCCACATCCGCCCATTGATCAGAAGCACTAACTGCTGCTGACTCTGTTGTCCGAAAGGCTTATGACTGAATGGCATTTTATGGCCTTTTTATCGGTGTTAACCGGCACTCATCAACTTTGATTAATGAGCTGAGCTTTGCATGCCGCGACGCAACAGCTCTACATGCATTGTTCACAGATACGCTGGGCGGTACTACAAGACTCATTACAGATGAGCAAGCTACTCGTGCCACTATTCTAGAGGCGCTCAGTTGGCTGAACTCGTGCTCTGAAAATGATGTCGTCGTTATTTCTTTCTCTGGCCATGGTGCTCCCACTCACCAAATTGTCACTCACGACGCCGATGTTCGTGACTTAGAAAACAGCTGCATTTCGCTCGACTCACTAGGGCGATCGTTGTCGCATATTCCTGCCCGGCGGCTCATTTGCATCCTCGACTGCTGTTTCTCAGGAGGCATGGGTGCCAAGGGTTTGGACGTAGATACGACTCCACGCGAACTCTCTTCCGTCGAAGACCTACTCGAGCAAATGTCTGGTTCGGGTCGATTGATCTTCACCGCGTCAGCAGCCACAGAGAAAGCATGGGAGAACTCCAGACTCCGTCATGGACTGCTTACGCATCATTTCCTGGGCGCGTTGCAGGGTGCTGAAGAAGTCGTTCAAGAAGGTAAGATCTCGCTTTACCGGCTACTCGAGCATGTTACAAGGCGAGTCATAGACTTCTCAACAAAGTTGGGTAAGACCCAAACCCCAACAGTAAGAGGCAAGATTGACGGCGATATCACTTGGCCGGTTTTCACACGAGGGCCCTTATACTGCTCTTTATTTCCTGAAGCAGTTGTCGAACCCGTTACCGCGGACATCCAAAGCCTCAATTCAAATGGTTTTCCACAGGGATTGCTGGATGCTTGGGCGGGTGTCATTCCCTCTCTCAATCAACTACAGGTTGATGCTGTTAATGATTACGGGTTGCTCGCCGACGAGAACTTGGTCGTTTCGGCTCCAACATCTTCAGGTAAAACCATGATCGGTGAGCTAGCAGCATTGCGCGGCATCCTGAATCGCCAACGCGCGTTCTTTTTGCTGCCTCTAAAGGCACTCGTCAATGACAAGTTACGACATTTCGAAAAGCTGTATGGCACCTTCGGCGTAAGGACAATCACGGCCACGGGAAACAGTACTGTTGATGACATAGGCCCGCTAATGCGAGGTCAATACGACGTGTGTTTGATGACGTACGAAAAATTCGCCGCGCTGGCACTTGGAAACCCTTATCTCTTGGACCAAGTTGGGACTATTGTCGTCGATGAGGTACAAATGATTGCGGATCCTTCACGCGGGGCGAATCTTGAGTTTCTTCTGACTTTGCTCCGCATTGGCAGGCGTCAGGGGGCAGAACCTCAATTTATTGCGTTGTCGGCTGTTATTGGAGATACGAATGGATTGGAAAGATGGATTGCAGCGAGACTGTTGAAACGCACTGAGCGACCCGTGCCTCTCGACGAAGGCGTTCTTAGGCGCGATGGAAGCTTTCGATTCGTGTCATCTGATACAGGCGAGGAAAGAATCTTAGAAAGAGTCGTTGTACCTGAATATCGAAGCGCAAATCCAAACGCCAGTCAGAACTACATTATTCCTCTGACACGAAAGTTGGTAAGCGAGAACAAGAGCGTAATTGTCTTTCGTGAGACGAAGGGCGAAGCGAGGGGCTGTGCTCATTACTTGGCTGAATCTCTGGGTCTTCCTGCGGCTACGTCAGCCATCAATCTACTGCCGAGCGGGGATCCTTCATTAGCATCCGGCAATCTTCGTGACGCATTGAAAGGAGGTGTTGCTTTCCACATCGCGGATTTGGACGGTGAAGAAAAACAGGTAATTGAGGATGAGTTTAGGTGTCCGCAATCATCGATTAGAGCTATAGCGGCCACAACAACACTGGCCATGGGTGTCAATACGCCCGCAGAAGCGGTAATTATTGCGGGCCTTGAGCACCCTGGAGATATTCCGCAGCCCTATTCCATAGCTGAATATAAGAACATCGCGGGTCGAGCTGGCAGGTTGCCGTTCACACAACGAGGAACGTCTTACTTGTTGGCGCCTAGTGCGCGAGAAGAAGAATACCTTTGGACGAGATACGTCAAAGGACAACCCGAGGATATCGTTTCTAGATTTCTTTCTGGGGGAACTGATCAGCGCTCGTTGATTCTTCGCGTCCTCGCATCGACCCCAAAGGCGGCTTTAGGTCTTACCTCCGATCAAGTCGTCGCGTTCTTGGAAGAGAGTTTCGGCGCTTTCCAGCAAAGACGAAGACAGCCGGACTGGACTTGGGACAAAACGCGTCTCTTGGAATCGCTGTCGTCTCTTAAGACTCATGTACTCGTCGAAGTGAATCACGACGGGCGTTACGTGCCGACAGATCTAGGACGGTTCGCAGGCGAAGCAGGAGTGGAAGTCGAGTCGATTATTCGACTAGTGGATGCATTCAGACGTATGAGGCCTGAGCAGGTTACCGATCCGGCATTGATAACAGCCGCGCAGATAACCGTAGAATTAGATGACGTACATTTTCCAGTCAATAAGAAGGGGGCCGCAAAGGAAGGTAATACTTGGACGTCCGAAATCCGGAGGCAAGGGGTGGCCGAGAGTCTTATTCAAACGCTTAGCCTGAGAATTTCGGACACTGCTCAGCTAGCGCGTCGAGCGAAGAAGGCAGCCGCGTGCCTACTTTGGATTTCAGATCTTCCTCTGTCAGAAATCGAAAACATACTTACCAGGCACGGGGGTAGGTTCGATGGAGCCTCGGGCCCCGTGTTGGGAGCAAGGTCGAGAACGTGCGACCTGTTGCACACCGTTAGCAGAGTTGCAGGGACTGTCCATCCAAGCCTCGATTTGGATGGGCGGGTAGATCGGTTACTGGTCCGGCTCGAAGTTGGAGTTCCGCCGCAGGCTGTGGAACTGGCGACTTTCGCCGGTACCCGCCTTACGCGCGGCGATTACCGGCGATTGCTACAGGCTGGTAAATGTTCGATCGAAGTTCTTAGAGATAGTTCGGATGAGGAACTACTCGAATTGCTATCTGGCAGTGCACCCAAATTGTTAGCCCTTAAAAGAGCGGTCGAGACACATAACAAGCAAAACGAAGGAGAGGCTTCTTCCGCACAACACATTCCGTTGTACGAAAGCTAAATCACAGCGGAGTCTTAAAACAGATGGATATACCTAATTCTGTCGCCCACTATTTCTCTTTATTGAAGCCCGACGATTGGCGCACCAGTGTCGGCTTCACTTCCGAGATTAAGTCGGCTAACGACAACCTCTTTGAGGCCCGCGATGACACTGAGGCCGCGGAATTCCTCGGGCAGTGGCTGGAAAGATGGCAGCCTTGTTTGTTTGGGCGAATTGCGGCTAAGTCGGATGCGCTGACTTACTGTTTTCTCACCGAAGCTGACCTTCGAAAATCAGATGAGTTTATCAGTAACAAGATTCAGTCGAAGAGGTTGGAATGGACACGACACGGATTCGAAGGTCATAAGAGCGGTTTTATCATTCTTGCCATATCTCCACTTCTCGTGTCAGCGGTGCCAAGCCCAGCGATGTTTGAACTGGCTCGCAGGCTGTGCTCTCTGTACCTACTAACCGATATCTTCACGGACACAATTCACCTCGACCAACTCTACCTTCAGAAACCCGGCTCGGCACTTACAACTTGGAAATGGCTGACCGGAGTTAATTATTTCTGCGCACAAGGAGATGGCCGGTGGTGGCATGACCACCGTATCCCAGGCGGAATATCCTTCTCAGTCAATTCCGTAGGGCACCTTGTGAAATCTGGCATCGTTGCGAAAGCGATGAGAGAGTTGAATGACCGGTTAGGTGCGCCGTTCGAGAACTACCCAGATCCAAAAGTTGATTCGTTAGATAAAGCCTTGGAGTTAGCAATGCGAACAATTGATATGGCCGCCGACGCCATTTCAGGAAAGGCAACCGAACTCTTGCCCATTCCTGTCGATGACGCATTTAACATGGCGGAGTGCCCGGTTAAGCTGTCAAGCAGGGTTTGTGATAAGAACTGCTGCGAATACAAAGGCTACTATCATACTGATTACACGTTACCTTCGGAATATTTCTTTCCGGACATTGTGCGACCGACTCAGATAACTCCTCACGTTCTTGATTTTACGTACTTGTTCAAACGCGGAGTAGACAATCCGGATTTTAGATTGCTCGGCGAAGGTCATCAAATTCGTCACCTTACAGGCGAAAATAGCCGTTGGCGCGCCGACTCTGAATACGTGCGAACGAAGGGCGCTAAGGGAGAACCTCACGAGGTCTTGATTGAGGAAAATCAGCGACTGGTAATGGCGCTAGAAACGAAATAGTGGAGGAGAGCGTTTTAACAAAGGCTTGTGAAAGGAGATCACTAAACATGGAGGAAAGGACGATTCTTTTTTCGCACGTAGATCTTTCGAGCGTCTTGTATGGACACGAGCAGAAGATGTTTAAAGAAATTGACGACACCCGATCGGATCGCATACGCGATGAAGACCTCGAAACGCTGTGTGACTATTTCGAAAGAGAATACAAGCTCGACGTGCCCGTTCTAGATGAAAATGGCATTACCGTCGATCATGAAGACGCGAAAATCGACGTAAGACGAACGCCTAATCGATTCTTTTATGACGGAGGTTCGGGTTTTGTTTCTGGAACGCGCTTTAAATTCTTTGTGCCGTATTCAGGGGAAAAAGAACTGTTCAAGTGCCGTCCGTCTTCGTTCAACTTTAATCCGCCACATGCCCAGGTTAATCCTAAAGAGCTGCTACTGATCTACACAGCGACAGGCCAACAAGACGCTACTGCGATTCGGGGCCAATTCGACCGTGACTTGGGCCAGATCAAACAGTGGCTAACATATGTCGCGGGTGACGTCGAGTCATTTAATTCGGCGGTTCGTAGCAAAGCTCGAACGCGAATTGAAATACGAAGAAAGAAACTTCTAGACGACAGGAACATGGCTTCAGGTCTTGGTTTTCCGACGAGATCGAAGGTGTAACGCGGGATCTAAGTTGACCAGGCTCATCAGACAACTCAACGACTAACTACCAGTGCCATGACGCAAAACGGGAACCATAGCTTAAGAACGCGACATAGAAACTCTGTCTCTATTGATTCTACAATTCTGCTCTTCGGTTTATTCAATGCTTGCGTGGACCGATCGGCGATAGATCGCGGTTTGAAGCTGGCGCTTCGTGGTCCTGAATTCATACGAGATGGGATCAAGGGACTCCTTGAAGCTCAAGGCCTAAACGTTACCGCGTTCATGCAGGAGGAGCCGGATACTCCCGCGTCGCAGGCAGAGGTCAAGCAATTTGTTGAACCGTTCCTCAAAAAAGGTGCTGAGATGAGCACCTTGGCTCAAATAACCGATATTTATCTATTCGAAAAAGACTCGACGCCTGAGAATGTCGTTTACGCGTTCTATATCGGAACCAGATACATGCTCGTTAGGGAACGTAAACCGACCAAGGCGGAGAGCAAGCGCGTTTGGGAAATCGCACTATGGATTGCGCAAAACTCCAAAATAGGAGCGCCTCACTGGAAAGAACTTGAAGATCAAGGTCAAGTACATCTGAACGACTGGCTCAGCACCATGAAGGAAAATGCTAGGAAACGATTTGAGACTTTCTTAAAGCATAAGGAGCGCGCCGAGCTGGCCTCGAATGAGACCGTGAACTCTTTGCTCGAAGCTGTCTTCGACATGACGGAGCCTCCGACTTAGCATATTCCGTTGATAACATTGAGCTTGCAGCCGGAATATTTTGACGCATATTTTATCCTTTTCAGAGCCGGTCGAGGTGATTAGGATGGCGGAAATTGAGCGGGGCGACTAGCCCGCAAGAAGACGAAGAGAGGTGCGACATGATTGGATACAATGGCCAAATCGACTGTCGGCAATGCAACCAACAAACTTATCTGGAACACGCTGGGTATTATGATGACGGATCGCAGAAGCTGCTCTGTTCATGTAAGAAAGATGGCGGCGTACTGCACTCATGTGCATACGGTAACCCGCTCACATCTCCAGCGTGGCTTCCGCTTCTCATGGCAGGCGTAGGCATAGTCTGTCCGCAATGCAAGAAAGTTTACGATTTAGGCGTTACTATTACGCCTGTCTATCCCCAGGCAGGTGAAGTTCTAAAGGCGGTTGGGTTCGTTGCGGGAGTCTTGGTCGCAATTGGCCTAGTTAAGGAGCTGCTACAAGGACGCACCGGGCGGCGACGATAAGAACTGCACCGTGGCGCCATCATCCGGCACAAGACTCAATTAAGACTTACTGCTTTCGGCGCCGTCGCCGTTTAAGCTTGATTCCCGCGTGGATTTCCGTACTCGGGATTTGGTGGGGTAGATTTACCTCATCGTCCACGAGGGCGTTGATCCAAACCCTTGCCACCTCAGAATACTTTAACAATACTGGCAAAGAGGGCTCCCGTTCTCCCGTCTCAAAACCACTAATGTAATGCCGGCCATACTCTTCCGCGAGCCCGAGACGTCGGAGCATCCCATCCTGAGACAAACCCAAAGCAGTTCGGATCTTCAGAAGCTTTGCACCTAGACGTCTCGGCATTTCGCGCGACGCTCTCCCCATCAGGATATTCCTCCTGCTGAGAAAATCTTGCGCATAGTCCTATTCAGGACTAACATGCCGCTCGGTTCTGGCTCCGCCAAGAGTAAGAGCACTCTCGAGGCGGCTCTTGTCATCCAGAACGACGTGGGACAGGCAAACGCATAGGCGCTGAATCAGTTGTCAAAGAGTGTTCGAAAGGATACCAAACGTTACCCGCTTCAGTCACTGTTTGTCGACCGCAAACTTCGACCAAGTATTATGACTCCTACACCTGAAATCTTGGGCTACAAAATCTATCGAGCCATGAGAACCTTTCGAACTCACGGGCTACGGCTAGCCCTAATTCTATGTCTCGCGCGCCTTCTGATCATTTCCGACATCGCCCACGCATGCATCGATAACTGTCTGAGCTTCACCGTTTCGACGGCCCAGGCTTCCGAAAACAAATCACCAACTAGGCCCAAGCTAAAGGCTAATCCTGGTAAGTGGCATATCTTCACTAGCCCAGACGGTGATTTCAAATTGGAATTCCCAGGAAAACAAAGTGAAGAGCCAGCTATCGAAGGGCCGGTAACACTTATTAGGATATTTGGCGTTAATACGGCCTACGGGATACGCTTCTCGATTAACTTCCAAGATATAGGTGGTGATCCCAAAGCGCCTGACAATAACGAATGGGCCCGGACTTGGAGGAGATAACCGCAGCGGCCGACCGTAATCGCGGCATGCGCGTGGTGCAGGTAGTCCGCGTGGCAAGAAACATCGTTGATAGTGAAGTTCTACAGACGCTCGCCGAGACTCAAACTGACATAAGGTATCTAAGGCGCAGCCTCATTCGAAGAGGACGAGTGTATACCTTTACCTGCGGGTCAGTCGTTAACGATAAGCCGATCGACAAACCTCTTTGCCAAAGGTTCTTTAATTCAATGCGGTTCATAACGCGAGCGCCAAAGCGCGGAAAACGCCGATAAGAAGCGCGAGCCGTAGATTGCCAGGTACTCCGTTAAGAGCCCTTCTTCCCTAGCTTCTCCGGCATCACAACATCTGCTCACAAGATTGCCCTTAAATCACACCTTCCTTTTAATCCACAGTCCTATACGGGACTAGGCTTCCTTTTAAGGGCAATTCCAGTCAATTCTCTCCCAAAAAGGCCCCTTTGAAGCCTTTGGCATTGTCATTGCTAATGACCGCTCGGTAGCTGTCGAGTCCCACTCAGCAGCTATTCAACCGAATTACTTGCCTCAAACCGCTGGCACGCGTGCCGTGCGGGAAGACCAATGAAGAGCGAGTAGGGTGTGCCGATTCAAATCAGAGGCTCTGTGCGATGACGTCCGAAGGATTTCGTCATAACGCGTAAAGTCTGCACCGGAAACTCAAATAGAAAGTAAGGGCGCGATGAATCAAAAACAGCTCCAAAACACTGACTGCTATGAAGACATTCTCGATCGCGAGGACTTCATAGATTGCTTTCGCGCCGGCAACGAAGACGATCAAATCGCGCTCTTTGAGTATGGGCGAACAAACCTTCTCAAAATTAATATCAAGCCCTCCAGAGGCTTGTTCCATGAGGATGCAGAAGATATCGTGGAGGAGGTCTGCACGACATTTCTCAAGAACGGATGTCGGAGTTATGAAAAATCAAAAGGCCCCTTTACACATTATTTCGCGAGGACGGTAACCGTCGCGGGTCGCTATTACCTACGACAGCGAAGCCGCCTGAAGGTTGTCTACTACGAAGATTTTGAAAAACTGAAAGATCGATTAGTCAATAGTGGTGAAAATTTAAGCGGGGAGCCAGAGGGTGGAGACCTTGGGAAATACCTTGATCTAGTCTCTGAGAAAAACCGCGCTGCATTAGCTCTATGGTTTGGCGAAGGGTTATCGGTTGACCTGATAGTTGAGAAGCTCGGCATATCTCAGGCCGTAGTTCGAAGACGTATTTTCCGAGGAATCGAAGACCTTAAGAAGAAACTGAAAGGCTCAGATCCTCGTGAACTACAAAGACAACCAAGACGAACTGAACAACGAAATCGACGCCGAGCTTAGCGACCTCATTGAAGGAACGAATGAACGTTTTCCCGCCTTTTCAAACTACAAGCAATTGGAGTCCTTTCTACGCAAGTCAGCGGTTCGACAAACCGTCAGAAACTTGCCTTTCGCGTCGTTTCTACGACAGTTTCGCCGTTCAGTCGACGTGCCGTTCGACGACTTTGCGAAAGCGCTAAATATCACCCCGGCCGTACTCGAGGAACTCGAATCCAGAGACACTCTGCCGTGGAATATTGATGCGGCTGTGATCGCAGATATTGCACAAGGCCTTCGTCTCCATATAGCTGCAGTTGAAGAGCTGGCAAAGAATTCGCTCGTAATTGCCACTGTATCTCGTAAAGCTCCAGATAGTGATATAGCAGAACGAACGATTAGCCGCTGGCTCCAGGCGGTTAGAGCCGAATTTGAACGCCGCGGCGCTCACGAACTCCTCCAGTAAGAGCCCACCACAATTGAATCTCATTTCTTACAGGTCAGCCTCTATGACCCGTTGACGCTCCCACACTTTTCTTCTACAAAACTAAATCTGTCACATCACTAGCCTATGTATCTCAGGGGGAAGTATTTTCCTCCTGCCCGTTCCTCATCCACTTGCCCTAAAAGTGACGACTTCTGTCACTCTGCATCGCGGATCCTGGTTTGTCTGTATTCATGATGGTGAAGCTATGGCTTTCCGGAAAGTGACAAACAAAGGATTCAGGAAGTTCATTGGCAAGTTTGTCAGTTACATTCACAAAAAGATCATCGCGTATGAAAGTCGACTCGAAAGAGACTTCCTTTACCTGGTCGAATTGGACCATATGGACGTCGTGGGAGTGTGGGAACAGGCCTGTCGCGTCCACTACTTTCGTGAAGGCAGGCGCCGCAGGTTCACCATCGATTTCCTAATCAAACGCAAAAGGAAGAAACAGATGATTGAGATTAAGTATTCGACTCGCGCAAAGCAGCCCAAGTACCAAGCTGCCTTCTGTGCGGCTCGCACGGCTGCAACTCGCGAAGGCTACGAGTTCAAGGTCTACACTGAAGAAACGATTCGGCAACAGCCGCGATTGGATAATGCCAAGCTCCTCATTTACTATCAACGAACACCCGTCCATCCACACCATCAAATACTTTGTCATGAATTCTTTCGAAATCGCTCCAAAGCATCCCTTGGGCAACTTATCCAATTCTTCAATGCGGAAGGCGTAGAAATCGGGACAGTCTACGCGTTGCTTCGGTGGGGAATTGTGGGCTTTGACATAAACCAGCCGTTGATCCCGGAGGCCATTGTATATCGCGCAGGTAAGGAGAAATAGAATGGGTGGCTTCAATTTCCGCGTAGATATGCACTTCCGATGGCTCGGCCGTGAGTACATCGTGAAGGAGTCCTTGCCTGATGGTCGGCTCCGAATTCTCGACATAGCTTTCGACGAATCCCGCGGAGAGACGTACGACGATCTTGTCAAAGCATTGTATGCGGGAGAACTCGAGTTCCTGGGAGACACGCGGGACACACGGATTCAGCGCGAGCAAGCGGAACGATTTGTCGATGACTTCACGATGCTTGATGATTCAGATCCCCGCAAACTTGAGGCTAGGCGACGACTGGCATATGTAACTGCAGTTGCTGATGCAAACCTCGATCGATTCTGCGCGGAAACGGTAAATCCAATAATCGACAGAGTTCACGCCGAGATTAATGACAAGAAGCCAAAGCCACATTGGAAAACCGTTGTGTACACCTACCTCCGGCGCTGGGAGCGCTGCAACAGGGACATACGCGCGCTAGGAGCCGACTTTCAAAAACAGGGTAATAGAAGCGCAAAAATCCTCGGTGAAGGAAACCGCAAACGAAAAGGCGACTCCTACTCAACTGTCGAAAAACTGAAAGCGCGCGAAGTTGACCATATCATCGAAAGCGAAATCGAGAGACTGCTTCAGCGCGGGAAGAAAGTCTCGATATCTGAGGTTCATGAGTCGGTGCAGCTGGCGATCGTTAACGAAAATCAACCTGAAGCGCTCAAAGACCATCTGCCGATACCGAGCGAGCGAGCTATCCATTATGAAATAGAAAGGCTGCGACCCTACGACAGAGATCTGCTCTTATACGGTAAAGCGTATGCTGACAAGAAATATCAAAGTAATGGTCCGAGCGCGGAATACACGAGACCGCTGCAACGCGTTGAGTACGATGATACACCCACGGATCTCCTGGTGGTCGACGAAACGACGGGACTTCCACTCGGACGTGCGACTGAAACGCTCGGGGTTGATTGCTACACCGGCATGCCTCATGGGAGCCACACCGGTTTCGATGGCCCCGGATACCTTGCTGTTGCGCGTGCGCTGCTACACGGTATTCAACCGAAGACTTATATAAAGCAACACTACCCGATGGTCGAAGGTGATTGGCCAGTGTATGGCGTCCCACAAGAGATCGGCGTGGACAACGGTGCGGGCTACATCAGTGCGGATCTGGCCGACGCCTGCAATGAAATCGGAACAACGCTTGATTATTGCCCGCCTCGATATCCGAACGGTAAGCCATATATCGAAAGCTTGAGTGCGATTCTAGCGGAGAGATTACATAGACTGGATGGCACGACCTTCTCAAATTTTCTTGATAAAGCAGACTATGATCCTGAGAAAAATGCGGTGATCTCGTTTAACGCCTGGATGGAAACCAAGCATGTGACGCTGGTCGATATTATCGCGAGGCAACGCAACAGAAGACGACACAACACCCCGTTGAAACTATGGACGCTCGGTGTCACAAACTATCCGCCGGCTATGCCTCGAAAACTCCATGACCTTCGCGTCCTGCTCGGCAGAATTGAGGTGCGCACTATCACCAAATATGGAATTGCCTTCGAGTGCCTCGACTACAACTCCGAAGAACTGAAGTTTCTAAGAATGGATTTTGGCAGCATGCCGATAAAGTTCAAATACGATCCGACGGACATCGGAGTCATTTATGTGCACGATCCTCGAACCGAGCAATATCTCTGCGTACCTGCGCTCGATCAGCGTTATGCAAAAGGATTGAGTCTGTGGCAGCACCAGGTTATCAAAAGGTACGCAAGGGAGGAATTAAGTGTGAACCCTGAAGACACCGCGGCTCTATTAAGAGCTAAAAATACAATACAGGATATCGTCAACAAAGAATGGGTACGTTCTGGAAAAAGCGACATGAAGCGCCGAATCGCACGTTGGGTTGGTATTCGCCAACCTGACTACCACTCGGTTCTAAAAATGCGAGATGAAACTGCCGGTGACGTTGAGAACACGACGTCCATGCCTCCCACACTGCCAGCCAGTACGCCCTCTACAATTCCGCAGATGATGAAATCTAATTCAGAATCCGCGGGCTCGTCCGACTTCAATGAAGACGTGATTACCGACGACGAATCTCCTCACAATGACCCAGCAGACAATTCCGACTCGCCAATCGTTGAAATTGATATCTCTGAGCATAAGGCCGACAGGCAAAAGAAGCGTCCGAAAAAGCGACCCGCGTCCGCATCCCTTCCCAAACACGAGGATGAAACGCGCTTTTCGGCCGACGATGACGATAACGATGATGACGTGGATACCACTGGCTTTAAATCGAGCCTCGCGCCGCGAAGGGAGAACGCCGACCATGCAAATACCTGATCATCAGAGCGCCACAACGACTGAAGCACTTAACTTCTCGGCAACGAGGATGGAATGGACATCGAACTACGACCCAATCAAGCTCGAAAAAATCGCGCAGATTGAGAGCATTCGTGTTTTTTATCCGACCTTCGAAGAATTACTCGAGCAGATTGAATTCTGCAGAATTCACTCAAAGATTTCGGCCGAGCCCCTTTGTATGCTGGTCACTGGCCTTACTGGCAGTGGCAAAACAACTTTGCTTGTGTCTTATGCTGACGAAGCTTCTCAAAGAAAAATTCGAGTCCTGTTGGTAAGGGCTCCACCGCGGGGCACAGAAAAGAAACTCGTATCAGCCATGCTGAAGAGTATCGGAGATCCGAGTCCAGAATCTGGATCTGTGATCGTGCAAACGACTCGATTGCTCAATCTTATGGACGATCTGAGCGTAGAACTAGTCTTCATAGACGAATTCCAACAATTTGTTGATAAAGACAACGTGCGGGTGCTGCAGAACCAGTGTGATTGGGTAAAGGATTTGATTGATAACTCTAAGTGGAAGAGAGGCTTCGTTTTCGCTGGAATGCCCTGGGCAGCCAATATTTTGAGGAAGCCAGAAAATGAACAACTGAGCAGACGAATTCCAATTCGTTTAGAAATAAGTCCCTTCGGTTGGACAGGAGAAGAACAGAGCGCCTCCTTTCGTGCTTTTCTAAAAATGATTGAATCCCAACTCCCGCTGCCGGAGCGATCGAGGTTGGCGAGTCGTGCAACTGCCTTTCGGATCTTCTGCGCAACAAACGGACGCGTGGGCAAAGTAATGACCCTTGTTCGTAGAGCAGCTCAGATAACTGTTCTCGATGATAACCCGTGTATAGATCTCACCACGCTGAGAACCGCATATAACGATCGGCTGCGGATTGAATACCCCAACCGCATGAACCCTTTCGATACCGATATCGAATCACTACATCCTGTACCGTTCGAAGAATACATGCCCGACCTCGATCGCGTGGGACGTGGCCGCTCGCGACAGGAACGCGCGTCTCGAATCTTGAAGAAATAGAATTTTGCAACACCCGCGATATGGTTGCCAGACTTGTTAACACAACACCACTTCAAGCCGGAGAGAGTCTGATTGGCTACATAATTCGTCTTACAGAACTTAACCATTATGACAAGCCATCCCGAATTACCTATCTAGCCGGCGTGCCGAATATATTTTCGATAACTCGCACCGCGCCTCCCGATCTAACGTTGCTCTCCAAGTTGGCGGATGTGCCGCTCGAAGACTTGCAACGTCGAATATACCCTGCCCTGAAACGTCCCACGACGCCGTTTAGAGTCGTATCGTTCTTCGGCCATCCAGTCGCGCATAGCATCATTCGAAATGAGAACACCAAAATATGTCCCGTCTGTCTGCAAGAATTCGGTTATTGCCGGGCCGTGTGGGACCTTCTGCCGGTGACGACTTGTCCGCTGCACGGATGCCTTCTAATCCGTCATTGCCCCAAGTGTAAGAACCGCATCTCCTCGAAGAGAAGAAAGCTCTGCGTTTGTGGTGATTGCAACTTTGACTGGCGAAACAGTGCGGTCACTCTTGTCGATGGATCTGAAATTAGATTGTCAAATCTGATCCACCAACGCCTTCAACTTCCTGTTAGCACTAAACCCGGCGCAGTCTGTGCAGACGACAATCCTCTTGTGTCGCTCGATTTACTTTACCTGTTCACAGCTGTGCTGTTTCTGGCTGGTGAGTGCGAAGGCTTTAGAGATATCGCAGGTCGTACCTGGGACTCACGTAGTGAAGACGTAGATCCGCACACCTCCATTCTTAAGGCTATCTCGATCTTCAATCACTGGCCCCACGGCCTCTGGGGTCTTCTAGATGAGCTGCGATATGAAGATGAAGAGTCTAATAGACCAGGAGTCAAGGGCATATTCGGCGAGTTCTATAGAACTCTATTTGCCAGACTGACATGTCGCCCGTTCGAATTCATGCGCTCAGCTTTCCGAAATTATCTGGAGGAGAATCCGATTTTCAGATCCGATGAGCGCCGCTCCACGATCGGTCGTGCCTGTAAGAAGTATCTGACCAAACCGGAAGCGCAACGACGACTGGGCGGGGCCCGCATGGTCAACAATCTCATTCAAGCAGGTAAGTTAAGAACCATTACCGCACGAACAAGCAAGAACCGGAAGGTCGTGCTCGTCGAGGCCAAAGGCGTTCGAATAATTCAACGTCAATTTGCGACCAGCCTAAATACGAAAGAGACGTCAGAGAAATTGGGTATTAGCGAACAATCGTTAACTGACCTAATAGAACAGAAGTGCTTACAACCTTTACGTGGCCCCTGTGTCGATCGTTATCCTTCGTGGAGATTCAAACCCGCCACTATCAATGAGCTGAAGCGGAAGATCAGAAAACGCATCGTTGAACAAAACACTGACTTGGAAACAATTACATTTCACCACGCCGTCAAGATCGTGACGCGTGTCGGCTACGACATGGGCAAATTTATAAGGGCACTGCTCGACGGTGACATCAGCGCAGTTAGATGGAATGAAGATGGAAAGATTCTTGCCGATTTGTGTTTCGCCAAAAATCAGATTTCACAGTTGGCGGATCAGATTGTGGAGGGTCTAAACGGTGACTCGGTCTACGTTAAAGAGGCCGCCTGCCTCCTCAGACTAAACACCGGCTCAGTAATCTCGTTGTGCAATTTGGGCCTCATCTCTGCACAAGGTGCGCGCGGCTACGCCAGAAAGGGTTTGCTGATATCACGATGCTCCATTCGAGACTTTTTGGCAAATCACGTACGGGCCGCTGATCTGGCCAACAACCTCAACACGAACAGCGCTTCGATAATTCAGATCCTGGCTACCAAGGGTATCGGGCCGATTATCACGAAACGTCGAGATAGTCAGCCCCAATACATATTCCGAAAGGACGATCTACAAGGGGTTGATTGGGTCGAAGTACGGAACATCATTAATGCGCGAGGCCTTCAGTCGATGCCGACCAAGACATTCGACGTAATGGAAACCGCAACGTTAATTGGATGCTCTCAGGAAACGATTAGGGTAATTGTCGAAAATGGACTGCTCAAAACGACGACACGACGTAGAAATCAACAAAGGCAAACGACGGACTATGTTTTCACTGGTGGCGCTATAAGGAATTATCTCGAACTGTTTGGTGGCCGAACAGATCTCGTTTCGGGCGAGGTGGCAGCCAAGCTGCTCGGCGAAACCTCCCCCATATTCCATAATACCTGGGTTCACTCTGGCCGTTTGAAACGATTTCAGACAAAGGTTAAGCACGGTCGGTTGTGCTACTTCCTATATGAAGATGTTCAAGAGATCGCGAGGCTTAAGAACGCAACTGTTACTACGGTTGAAGTAACCAAACTCTTGGGCATAAGCCAACAGCAACTGAGCAAGCTCGTCAATAGAGGTGTCCTCACTCCTGTCTCAGGCCCCAAGATTGATGGCTGCGGACGAAATCGTTATTTACCAAGGGCCGTTGAAGCAGTCATAAATGCAACCAAACCCGCAACCCAAGGAGTCGAAAGGACCTGTTCTCAACATCGTGGCGCAATACGTCTCAACTAGCTCCAACTCTCAATCGTATCTACCATCCTCTCCAAGAAAAGTGGCTTGCCGCCAACGTGTATTCTCACGGAGTAATCTTCAGGTTCCGGCAAATCGTGTCCCGGCATTACTGAGATTCCTTTGTCTTCAAGACGCCGATGGAATTCGCGTGAATTGACCTGTTTTGGCAAAAAGAAGATCGCGTAATTACTCTTGAAATCGGTGCACGAGTACTCCGGATGACGAGTTAGAAAATCGTTCATGAGTCCTTTGTTAGCTCGAATGTTATCGAGAATCGCGTCACTAGGCTTTAGTTCGCCATGGCTCGACAAAATGTATGTCGCCTTCAGCAGCGCTTCCAAATTTAGACCGAACGGAAGATAACGATTGACCTCTGAAGCCAGATCGACATTCGAGAAAACTGAAAATCCAATTCGCAGATGCGACATTCCATAATATTTGGAGAACGAGTGGAATATCACCAGCCGCCTGTGCCGGTATTTCTTCAGCAGCTTTTTGGTGCTGACTTCCGGCTCGATGTTGGCGCATGTGCGGTCAATCGCAATGTTTAGATCATCGGGCGCCGCATCAAGGATTTCAAATAATTCATTATCAGGAATGGGGATACCGGTAGGGTTATTAGGGGTTACCAATATCAAGCAACTTGGTTTCTTGGATTTCAAGGCTTCTAACAATTGATCGAGCGGATACTCATGATTGGCCAAGACTGGAATTGGCAACAGCTTCAATCTTAGCGCCTCTACTTTGTGGTAATACCGAAAATACGTCGGTGTCGCAACCATGAAGCCATTACGGCTAGTATTGGTTAATTCGAGACGCTGTATGTGAGAAAGAAAAGTATCGATGCATCCATTGCAACTGAAGTTTGGTTGGGCCTGCATCATGTCGATTTCGTAAACTTCTGCGATAGTTCGCCGCAGGCGCGTAACGCCACCGATCACCTCCGGATAAAGCTCACCCCGTTTCATGTCGGTGAATGAATCGGCTTCACGCAGATCGTGCAGCAGGTCAGTTACAGTCTCGGAAGTGGGAAATAACGAAAGGATCTCCTCTAACCTTTCCCTGGGCAGGTCTTCATCGAAACCCTTCTCAAACAGACCCTTTTCGCTTTGATCGACTTTCATAGTCGCTCCTGGACCCGTCCGCGAGGTTGTCATGATATTACCTTTCTAAGCGCAGCGCACTTGCGGGGGTGTTCCTGAAACTTCGAAGAGGTTGACGACTGCAGAGGTAGGACATTGGACCAGGCAAGCGCCACATTCAACGCAATTCACGGGATTTGCCATCATGTAAGTTGTGCGATCGGCGTTTTGTCGTACCGCCGCAAAGCAATCAACCGGACACACCCAATCACAAAGAGTGCAGCCCGTGCACGCTTCGTCAACAATGTCGATCTTAAGCGGCGGATAACCGTAGAACTGACGCGAGTAGCTGCATTGTTTGAATGGTGTGTAGCCCGAATGCGCGTTTGCGACCAGGACGGCTGCAACTGTGGTGAGCCCGACTAGGAACACAAGCGGCCAAATCGCAATGCCGCCAGCAGGCCATGAAACCACGAGCAACAGGAACACAACCAGAGGACTGACAGCCAGGGCCTTCCGCGTATTTGTCGATCCCGGAAGTTGCTCACTGAACATGTGCAATACAACGGCACTGCAAACGACACTTGCTGCGAAACGACTTACACCCCACAAACCGAAGATCACCAGAGGCAGAAGAGAGAATCGAACAAGAATGCTTCCGGACATCGCGATTGCCATCTCCAGGCGGTCTTTTGGAGAGTAGCTTATCTCGGTCATTTCCGTAGTCACGTGCTTTCCTTTACGTAGATACTCAGGTATGTCTTCCGCCCTGATTGGGCCAAACTGCCCACTCCATCCTGCTCTCGCGTGCAACTCCTTGCTGCTGATTGCCGGAGCACAAAGTTGCGGAAGTATGAGTCGGCGATGATTCACGAGCTTTTCGATTCCGCTCGTTTTGATGATCGAAATAATGCTCTCGATCGTAAAGTGTCCGCCCACCGAACCACACCAAACGTTGATTCCGCCCGCCGGCGCGACGAGCAAATAGCAATCCTCATTTCTTAGGGCCCTCGACAAGCGCCGAACCGTAAGAGAAGAATTGACCGTGACCAGAACCGGCGAGTCTCGCGTAGGTTCGCCAAGAGTAATCAGACGGGATTTGGTCGGATGCGGAATCATCCGAAAGAATAATTGTAGGAAATCGAGTATGAGATCTTTCACTATTCCAGATCTACTTTTTGGATCTTCAGAAGCCTGATGGCCCCACCCCAAAAGTGTTTCGCGCCGGCAATGCGCAACGTCGCGGGCAAGAACGTCTCCGGTTCGTGCAGTGGGGCGGTCAATGGCTCGCCTACAAAAAAGGAGAGCAACATCAGCGGCAACTCAACGAAAGTATAATAAATTCTCCACCAGATGTTCGAGGTTACAAGTCCCTTGATTTGTGTATACAGATAAGCAATCAGGTGCAGCGGGAAACGGAATATCTCAAACGCTAACCGATTAAGAAGTCGCGGCGGTTTGAATTCATCAGCAATCAGCAGGGAGCCTTTTGGTTTAAGAATTCTCGCACATTGATTCAGTACCCACGCCTGTTCGTCATTAGTCAACTCCGTCATCACCAGCGACAGAACGACAGCATCAAATTCGCCGTCCGGAAACAACCGATCGATTTCCATCGCCGTGCTCCGCTTGATGCAAACCGAGTCGAGAATGCCTTCCTCCGCCGCCCGCTCGCGGGCCTTGGCCACCATCTCCGGCGACTTATCGATCGCCGTGATTCGCACACCTCGTTCCGCCAACAAAGGTAACAACGCCCCGGTGCCACAACCAACATCGAGGACTCGCGCATTCACCGGAACTTCCATAGCGAGTCCCCGTCTGAGCTCGTCAATTTCACCCAATGTGATCAGCCGTACTCCCAAATCGTACCGCGCGGGTACGCACTCGAAAGCTTTCATTAGGACTATGGTCGACATAAACAATTACGGCACCGATTGCAAAGTGTGACCCTTAAAAGCCAAATCGTGGATTTCGAGCTCACCATTTTTCGACGATAATGAACGCGGATCGGTAATTTTAAAGGTGAGATTTTCAATTTGTATTTTCTGCGAGTCTCGAGTAACCACGGTGGCATCTTTGAGCGAGACAGCTAAGTACCCAGTCTTTGAGACCTTTGTAAGTACGTTGTTGCAGATAACGAAACCGAGGACACCAACTGCTAACGCGAAGCACCCAACAAAAAACGACGATCTTGAGCGCTTATAGATTTTCTGAATCTTGTCTAACAATATTCTTTCGTCGGTTTTGGTTATCGATTGCTGTTCATCCTCAGATCTAAATACTTCATCAGCTAACTGCTTGTGCGCTTCTAATCCGCGATAAACCGAGAAAGTGTAGGCACACAGCCCCCCAACCACAAACAACAAACACGGAACATACTCATACCAAGGGATGTTAACGTCTTTCGAAATGAGGCCAAGTAATCCGGAACCAAAAGCAATGCCCCCTGCTGAGAGTGACCAAATACTTTTTATGTGATCAGCTAAAAATGCGACGCCTTCAGAATTTTTGAAGCTCATGGCATTTCCCCCCTCCTTCGATTTCTTCAAATGTCACCGGCTCGTCTCTCTTTCCAATCTCTACTCGCATCCTATCTGTTAGAGCCTGAACGTCTATGCATTGATTGAACGGTGCTATATCTTCGATCTTCCGTATTGACTGATTGCCAAAGAATTTGACTTCAAGACTGTAGTGTCTGAGGAAACAATAGATGTAAGAGAACTTCTTCTCAAAGTACTGGTATAGGGCCTGCTCGTATTCTTTGCGAATACCAAGAAGTTTCCCTGGGCCTAATTCAACTAGGCTGGCTACTTTCTTAGGAGTGTCGTCGTCGATAATTTCTCTGATTCTGCGGACCTCTTCACGTTCAGAATACTTGCTTATTTGAAGATCCAGCGCTCGGTCATATCTCTGATAATCGCATACGGATTCGGCCAATCTACTAATCCTGAATTCACGTTGAGAATCGTACAGGCCAGTCGGACGTAACCGCTCAAGATATCGAAAAAGAATCTTTTCTTCTTGCACATCATCAAACGGTTTTCTAAATAGAAACGCCTTGAACTCCAATTCGCCGGGATCTGCCCTTTGATTGAGAAAGTTGTAAATCATTCCTTGCGGCTTTTGCTCCGGCGTGACACCTCGACTGGAAATAAAATCTACGTTCAGGAGTGGGTGTGATTTGCTTTCATCAAATTTCAGCTCATCAAGAATTTTCTTGTTTACTCTGTCGATTGCGAAATCGCGAAGGATCGTGGTCGTGGTGACGAACACTTTGACTCGTTGTTCCAAGTTTTCCCAATTCTTGTCTAGCGATCCACTGTTTCCGGGAGTTCGATCATGCTCTTCACGCATTTCAATTGTTTCTACAGGGCGCATCTCTGATATCTCATAGTGAAAGTAGTCGAGATAATATTGCATTTCTCTTCGGAAGGTCCGAAATTCTACGGCCCCTTTCTGTGGCGTATCATCGAGAATGTAAATGCGGTTAAGAGATTTTAGTTTCCCCGAAGAGTCGTCTGATGATCTTAGGACGCGACTGAGACTTGTCCGTAACCAATGGCGATAAGTTGGATCTGATTCGTGGATCGTAAGCGAGTTCTTGACAGAAGTTGCATCCACGGCTTCGATGTCATACGAGCTGGGATCATCGAAGGCGCTGATTGCGCGCTGTAGCCGGATCCAATCGCTTGTGATTGTGTTGTTAATTCTCCTCTTAAAGGCTTCGATCTCTGCTCCTCCATGTTTCTCAAATGCCTTTGCCATCATTACGACGGCACTATTGAAGATCTGTTTTTCTGGGTCTTCAGAAGGATCAAAACCGTAGACCTCTGTCGGACTTGAGTAATCGATCGGTTCCCATTTGCTCCATTGTGATGTTGGTTTGTCCCAGTCGGTCTCCGGAAATAAATTCGAGATCTGCTGGATCCATTTGTAGCGAAATGCTTCGCCTGAATTCCAGAACCACCTCGTTGCGCATCTCTCCTGATAAGGTAAATCATGGCCCTTTTTCTCCGCGTCTAATAGCTCATACATAATATAGAAATGGTGTTTGTGGTCTGCCGGCTTCTTAGGATCCGGAGTAAAACTAACGATCAAACCGTTTGAGATCGGAACTCTTAGGTCCTTCGAGTCGAACTTGTCTGTGAACAAGAAGCCAATACCAATTCCGGCTGCTATTTGTTCGTTTAGCAAGCTCACCGCTGATTGAGTCAAGAAAGCTATGTCAGCGATCTTACTAAATGCAAATACTCTCCTTATTCTGGACTTTCTGCCACCAACTCCATTAAGAAGCAAAATCATGTTCTGTAGCTCAAGGTAGAGCTTTGCTTTGGCGCTCTGCCAGTCCGATAACGTCTTATCCTCACCTTTGGAGAGCAGATGAAGCGCGGAAACTTCCAACTTACTATTTTCTTCCTCTCTGAATCGATTGAGAAAATGGCCGAGCGCTAAAGTCGCTTCATCCCACTGACTAGTGAACTTGAATGGAAATCCATACACTTCCAGCGCTCTGGGGGGGTGACGATTCTCAGACTCATGATCAGATCGCCCGATCCCGGCGCGGTCGGATTCTACGCCATCAAGCAATTCCTTAAGCCCGACATTGATCAGGCGATTCCTGAGTTTCTTGGGAGGGAATCTTTGGTGAGTCGGTGTTGACTCAATGAGCTTCACCAACGACTGATAGACCTTCTCAAAAGTCAGCCAGTCAGCGGCATTGCTCTCGCTAGTCGGTTTGTTAGTGGACATTGTTTTATCGAAGCGGTTCGATTGATCTATTTCGGTTTCGATGGAATTTATCAAGTTCGTTGTTTGCTTTATTGATCTGCGGCAATCTTTGAAGCACCTTTGAAACGCCAATACGTGTGAGAGCAATGTACATCTCATCATCTACCAACTCGTTATAAACCCGATTCCCGATGCACCCCAGACTTATCGCCGACTGTCCTCTGTTCGTCACTGCCGGAATCATCGCGCAGGTTGGGCGGCCCATGATTCCAGCTGAAGGTGAAATGCCGGCGGCGTTAGCGGCTTCCGCGAGAAGCATCATTTGCTTAGCGTTGCCGCGCACGATCACGACATCAGGCTCAATCGGGGCGTCGGCGAGTGGTGCGTAGATAGCGAAGCGAAATGGCTCCTCGCGCTTCGGAATGGTTGGTACTTCTTCCATTTTCAAATAGCTCAACCCGACCATTGTCTCGATCATGCCTTCCAACTCTTTGCTTTGCGCGGAGGGTAGTTCCACAGCATGAGTGTATGAACCTATCGGGCAACCATAGTGATCTGCGGCCTCCGTATAAAAAACCTTACCCTCGGCGGCGAGTCTCCAGTAGGTGCAGCCCGACGCGGCTGCCTCACCTATTCGCTCGATGTCGCTCGGACGTTCTTTGGTAAATGTGATTGAGATTGGCGGCCACTTCAGGTCGAGAGTTTGTTGTAATGCTGTCGCGTTGGGCGTGAGGTTCGTCAACTTCTATCACTCCTCCTTTTTGCTGTTGCAGTGCTATTGCGCACCCTTTGCACGCACACGACAATTACAAGTGAAGCGCTGCTCTACTTCCGATATCGCTCTTTCGAATGTGCAGCAGACCTAACTGGTCTTTAGTCGGCTCCGCTCAACAGAACCACGATTCAGTCAGGCGCGGCGGCTCAACCGCCGACAGCGAGTCGTTTTGCAAGCGCGGTGCGCTTTCACCGCGGATGGAATACGCCAACTCTCTTACTCGGTCGAAAATAACGACGTTTGGTGTTCTCGATTCAATCAACCGTTCAACTGTTGTGCTGACATTCCGCTGAAGTGCATCCATGCGCATATCCGGATGTGACCAGAGATGGCTAAAATTCGCTTGATCAAGATCGCCCAGGTAAGGCTTTATCTCTTCCTCACGAAGCAAGAGGGAGGCCGGCGGCACCAATAACCTGACCGTGTATTGAACCGGATCAATGTTCGGGACAAGTTGTTGCTCACAAATGAACTCGAGCAGATCGATGTAGTCATCTATTGTTGTCCATGGAGTGAACGGCACCCATGTCGGTCGAATAGTAATATCAACCTTTCGGAAAACTTCTAGCACGTCGAAAATGTGTTGGCGCGAGTGGCCTTTATCCAGATTCTTGAGAATCGCGTCGTCGATAGATTCGAAAGCCGAGACCACAAACAAGCATCCCGCATCCCTGAGGTCCGGCAGTAACTCCCGTTGTTTCCGCAGGTGCTCAACCTTAGCAGTAAAATCGAACGTAATGCTTGGAAATTCATCATGCATAGCTCGAACGATACGCAATGAATGTCCGGGACCGTTGAGAAAATCCGGATCGCCAAAGGTGATATGCTCAGCGCCCGCCGCAACTAACGTTCTTATTCCATCCAACACGACCGACTCGGACACGACAAAGAAGCGACCATTGTAAACCGGTGGAATCGGGCAGTGCCGGCAATGGTGTAAACATCCCCTGCTCCCTTCAATGTATCCGGCCAACCGATGAATGCCGTTGCATACTAAGTGCGCATAATTGGAAAGCGTAGGCAATCCGCTAAAACTCGGTGGAGCAAACTTCAGCCGTTCCATATAAGGTGGCTGTGATTTTTGGTGAGAACTGACTCCTCCAAGTTCAGGAAGGTCACCATGCACGCTCCTATCGATCAGCGATTCGATGAGCTTCAACAGCGGTTCTTCGAACTCGCCGCCGATCACTGAATCAGCAAAATGTTCGAGCAAGTAGTTAGAATTGAGTGAAGCGTATATTCCGTAGAAACAGATGTGGCATGTTGGGTTTATCTCTCGAATCTGCTTAGCCGCTCTCACAGCCAGCCGCAACGCAGTGTGCATTGGCACTGACAACCCGATAAACTTTGCTCGTTGAATCTTTTCTCTGTGAAAAGCAGTGACTGAGAGATCGAGGACATCCGGTAGGAAGCCGGCGCGTTCCAGTAAACCGACAGGCGAGGAAATAGCGAAAGGCTGATGCCCTAATTCGTAGCAGGAAACTAAGAGGATGGATCCTGGCTGACGCATGACAGCAGATCCTAGCCGGGCTTTCGCCCGTTCATCCCTCACGCGAGAACATATGCATGAGACTTTGTGGCAACGTCAGGCTAGAGAGAGATCATTTACGACGAACCGCCACGGGGAACAAGAAGCAGTGCCACATCTTGGCAATTCGCAACGAAGACTTATACTTCCCGGTTTGAGGCAAGTCAAGAAAATTGTTGCTACTACAGTTAAGAGGCCAGTGCCAGTCTAATTTAAGGAACCCCGCAGTCGTATGTTGGCTGGGCCGTACAGCTTCGATTCCCATCAGAATTGCTCAACGTCGCTTAAGACCTCGCCGAGTCTGCAACATCGGGGAGTTTCCGGTGCGATTCAATCGGCTCTGAAATCTCTTGACGGGTTCATAATAACGAGCGACGGTGACGGCGGCACTCACAACGTGTTCAATTAAGTCAGGAGCAATCAGCTTGCTTTTCTTAATCGCGCGCAGATAAGCCGTCTTAAGTTCCCTTTCAGATCGAGTCACTTTTTCCTTGTTAAGTTCTTCGGTTACAGCAATCGCCATGGCACAGTCGTCGTATGTGATTTGAATCCCAACGCTTGCTGCGCCCAAACAGACGGCGCCCCAGCCGAGGTATCCTTCTGGCTTATCCACCGCTGGATACATCGCTGGCGTCAGGATAGTGTCTACTGGTGAGTATATGAGTCGGTTTACAGTCTGCTGAACCTGCATTAGTAGAGTTTTATCGTCGGGTACAAGCTGTTCTAATGTGCGCCATGCAAGCAAAGCCATTCCTGTTCCGAATGAACTCTTTCCGTGTCCGATTCCCAATTCCACAACTGTCGGGAGTAGACTGGATTCAGATACGGAGGCCGCCCGTGCCGAAAAAAACTGGCGCATCCGCCTAATAAGAATCGCGCGCACGGCGGGCGCTATTTCGTCGTCGTCTAAAGACAACAAGGGCAAGACGTACCAGGTGGTGCTGAATTGATTAATCGCGTCGTGACGCATTCTTGATTTTCCAGCGATGTCAGCACCGCCGACGGATTCAATTGCAAAAACCAACTTTTGGAGTAGTGCGTCACGCGCGTCGGCGACGATCATTTGGAGAGTCTCCGAAATTTGATCGACGTAAGGAACTTGGAAAAGCAACCTTGAGACAACGGCAAAGTCGTAAGTCACGGGGTTGGTTATTGGCCCACAACGGCGCTCAATTGTCTTGAGATCTCTCGCGTCTAGCGCTTGATATAGCATTCGTATCAGACAAGCACCAGCTTCGTGTCCTGGCGCTTCGTAAAGCTTCTGATCCTTTGCGTACCCAGGATCAACATCCTTCAAGTACTGGCCATCTTGCTCCAGTAGCCAGTCCAGTGTAGTGAACACCTTCGACTGATTCGATTCATGAATCAGCAATTCGGCGCGATTGAGTACTTCTTTCTCTGCCTTGCCGCGCTCGGTGAAAGATGAGATCGCGATTAACGCAAACGGGGTCCCTGTAATCGCGCCTTGGGATAAAGGGATTCTAGGCAACTTGCTCGGCAAATAACTTTTGCCCCAACATCCCCTTTCCGTTCGCTCAAATAGGAAAAGCACAAATGCTGCCCTTGCTATGTCCGATAGACGTTGGCGCTTTGATTCGGTCAGCCATCGTGGCTTGGAAGAGACGAACGGCCTGGTTGTAAGACTTTTGGGCGGGTCTGACTTGCTAGCAGGCGGCGGCCTCATTTCACATTTCAACGATCGCGAGAGCGCGCGTCTCTCATTATCGAGGTCATCCCTCGCATAGAGTCGATCGCGATAAGCCTTAACTTCAGCTGCCGTGAATCCCTTAGATTGGCTGGTTCGACTATCGTAGTCATCATGATGATCAAGACAAAGCCAGACCAGGTTCGCAAGTCTATGGTCATTGCGGTTCTGATTCAGATGTGCGATTTGGCCTTTTGTGACCTCGTCTCGGCGATCCAAGAATACGCAGAGGCAGCATCGCCGAGTGGAGCGAACCAGCACCTTCTGTTCGACGCTAATTGGGAGTCGATTTCTTCGCACGTTGGTCTCGCCAGTTTCTAAGGGCAATCAACTTTCGGATGAATCGTGCGCCACTTAGTCCTTTCTGAAAGAGCTGTGCGTAGGCGACCCTGCCTAAGCATGACTGATAAGTATTCGCGCGCCGCTGTTAGCATCTTCCTCGCAGGGACATCATTCGTTTCACAAGAGTCGTCCGATCAAGTCAAGATGGTGCTTCATAGATAATCGCTTAAGGGCTCCCAAACCCGGGAAGTGTTGTCGACTATACAAATCCTGAAACTCGGTACACGCTTCGCAACCTGAAACCTCCGGATTGTTGTCTAGAAATTGAACTAACTTCTTCAAGGCTTCGAGGAACTTTCCAGCCGTGTTTTTGGTACCTGTGATTTGGTCGGACAAAAAATGTCTAATCCAAAGATCGCCATCTTGTCGGCGATACGTGAAGTGAATCGCGACGGCATTGTCGGACCTCCCTTTTCGGAATGGTCTTTACCAACAATCGTGAAGTCTCCAAAACCTTGAAAACCGAGGGTTGGATGGGTCCGGTGAATTTCCGAAAAGAATTCCTCATCTGGATAGTCAATGTTTCTATGTCGTTTCCGAAAACCATCGCGCACGATAATCCGCTGATAATTACTGAAGGAATCCCTGTAATTGCTTCCAGTTTCTGATTCGATAAAGACCTGATAGGCGATATTGCTGCTACTAGCCATCGCTGAAAGCAAGGCTGTAGGATTTGAAAAGTTATACCAGTGAATGAAGGCTACAGGAGAAGAGCCGAACTGAGTCAAGAACCTCTCAACTTCAGAGATTGTGGTCCCGGAAGTTATGAGAAATCCGGCCGTGACGGCGGCCATAACTTTTTTGTTTTCGGCCAGGGCCTTCAACAGATCGGTGTGTTTCGCTTTCAAATGCCCAACGTCTGGATTGACGACTAGCACTAATGGCATTGAATGATTCACGTAAAGCTCCGCAACTTTTAGAAGCTCGGTGACGCCACTTTGGACTGGCTCTAGGATCGGAATGATCTTCCCAACAGAACGAATAGTGTCCGACGACTCCCGCAAGGTCAGGAGTTCAAATCTTTTGCCGCGAAGGTAAGGAAAGTACATCGCGTTTCTCCGTTGATGCAGTTTCTAGCTGTAAGTTGAATTGAGAATAGCGAGAAAAGAACTCGTTTGACTCGGTGTGAGGCCACTAACAAGCGATATGAATTTAAGCGAGTGTGGAACCGATGACACGAATGGAATTAGTGTCGTATTCTTAGCCCTCTTTTTTAATACAGATACCATCCCGTCGTGAGCCTCGTCAGGTGTCAGGCCCAAAAACACCCGTCGACATTCAGTGTAGAGCCTTGTATTTGGTACGTCAGGCACAAAACCAAACTTGGATCTCACTAAGTCACAGTACTCATGCTGCCTCAAGCAATCAAAGATATCTCCAACACACACATTTGGTTTGTTTGAAGTTGCCGGACGCACGGTACTCAGCGTGTATCGGTCAGTTAGAACCATAAGACCGATCTCATTGACTAATAAACGTTCCAGTTTGGATAAGTGTGAACGATGTGTAACAACAAACACCTGATCAAATACCCTACGATAAGAGGCGATTTGATTCTGCAGCCTTTCCAACGAATCCAGTTCTGTTTTTACTTCGTAGACGACCGATGATCCATTTAGTATCAAGACGTCCGCTTTCGAAGTTAGGGTAGGAAATTCCGTCAAGACACTCGATGTCGCAAGGGAATGCCGCCCCAACAATATCTTCGTAGCAAGAGCATTTTTGTAAACGTATTCCGACCGATAGTTTCGTACGAGGAATGCATAAATATCGTCGAATAAATTGGCGAGCGTGATGAACGGTCTCTGATATCCTGAATATTCAAGCACGTATTCCAAAAACGCCGACGCCCCGGTAGTAGCTAAGTCCTTAACCACACGAGTGCTGAACACGCGAGCGAGCTCACTGTAGTACTCAGATTTAACCGCCATAAAAGGTGCCATTCGTGAGTGTCGCTCGCTCTAAACCGGAAACCTTACGTTTCGTGGGATCATCTGTCAATTAGAATCTGCGGTCGGCGGCGTCTTGATTAATGAATTCGCAGCATATGCTTCATTTTGGCAGGGAATTCGCAGCATATGCTCCAGCCTTTTCGAAACTTATGCTTCATGCGTTTTCAAAAAGCCTAGTACTTTCCACATTTCCTTTCGCAACTTATGCTTCAGCCTCCGTAAAACTTTGCGCTCAAATTGCGCGCCGGAAGCCGAAAAATCTCCGCGGAAAAATCAAAGCAATCCATATCGTGTGCGGCGTGCTGACTTGCAACGGCTCACAACATAAGCAACGTCAACCCGTTAAAAAAATCTGTAAAAGTTGGTTGCATTCTGGCTTGCTCGGGATTATGCTACGCGGCAGTTGTGGTCCTCCTATCAGGCTTTTTAAGCTGTTTGAGATCGCAAGTTTTCGGCATTCTCTGGCTTCCAGTTTTTTAATCGCAGCCGGCCGGGTATTGCGCGTACTTTGTCTGTTGCGGGTCCATGAATTCTGAGACACAGCGGTAACGCACACTTATACTGTGCTGCCAGTACGAACGGCTCGTCCGGCAGAGCGACTTCTTATTCAAAGGAAAGACTACGACGGTCTGCTAACTAGAAGAGCGACACGATGCTGAGCAGCACAGATGACGCAATTCCAGTCAGGGACAAATCGCCAATAGGCGGAGTGTCGGTCTGGCCAAGTGCACCCGCCGGAGGGGTACTCGTTTCACCGGGCACTGATGCCAATACAGTGGAGCAAGGCGGCCCATGCGTCTCGCCAGGATCGCACGGGCTGCCCATTGCCGAAAGGCTGAGAACGAATGTTAAGGCGACTACGGCACCTAGTTTTCGAATGATTTTCATGGTTTCTCCTTAGCTTGTGGATCTTTTGTCGGCTTCGTCCGGAAAGACAAGACGGACTGGGTTTTACCGCGAAGCGGCCTTTTCAACTGAAAGATACGCTCCGCTCCGTTAGACGCAAACTTTTTATCGAGTATACAGAAAGGTAGGCCTCACATGAACTTACAGTCTGAGTTGGCTTCGCTGAGCGAACGAACTCGTGGTCTCACACTAGACGAGCGTGCTGGGCTTTGTTGTGGATTAGCCAAACAACTGGAGAAAGCCGGAGACTATGAAGGAGCGTGCGAGGCGCTGAGTGAATTTTGGACTGAGCACCAAGGAGCGCCGAGAGTCGAGGGACTTGACCAAGCTCGTAAAGGTGAAATGTTGCTCCGAATCGGTGCCCTCTCTGGATGGCTGAGTAGCGCACGTCAAGCTTCCGGCGGTCAAGAGACAGCAAAGAATCTTCTTACGCAAAGTATTGAGATTTTTGAAGTACTCGGAGAATCAGCACGCGTAGCCGAGGCACGCGGTGATCTTGCGCTCTGCTATTGGCGTGAAGGTGCATTTGATGAAGCCCGCGTACATCTCACAACCGCACTAAACTTTTTAGAACTTGAAGATTATGAATTAAGAGCGACACTGCTCATCCGTGCGGGAATCATAGAGGTGGACGCTGAGCGACTGAGCAAAGCACTTTGTTACTACAATGAGGCCGCGCAATTGTTGGAGCGAAGCGAAGATCATGCTCTCATCGGTTCGTTTCACATAGAGTTTGCTCTTCTCTTTAGACGATTTAGCGCGGCGGAAAATAGTAAGGAGTACATCGATCGCGCCCTAATCGAATACGCTGCTGCAAGTTTTCACTTTGAGCAAGCTGGAAACAAACGCTACGTCGCGCGGGTAGAAAACAATTTAGGTTACTTGTTCTTCACCATCGGACGATACAAGGACGCACACAGCCATTTGGATCGCGCCCACCATCTTTTCCTTGAGCTCAGTGACATGGGCACCGTGGCCCAGGTAAACGACACGCGCGCGCGTACGCTGCTTGCCGAAGGCAAACTTCAAGAGGCCGAGAAATATGCGCAGTCGGCGGTCAAGACTTTGGAGCGGGGTGACGAGCAGGCGCTACTGGCTGAGGCGCTGACAACGTATGGAACCGTGCAGGCGCGTTTGGGCCGGCATCCGCAGGCGAGGTCTCTATTACAACGGGCGATCACGGTGGCTGAGACGGCGGGTGACCTGGAAGGTGCGGGCCGCGCCAAGTTAAGAATTATCGAGGAACTGCGCGAACAGACCTCGGCCGAAGATTTGGCCGTCGTTTATCAATC
>Ga0070698_100000385_pt1 | contig 46316 bp, 40 predicted proteins | sample KBSK1502metaG_FD_65477 | JGI IMG/M metagenome (GOLD analysis project Ga0070698, IMG submission 65477) | Corn, switchgrass and miscanthus rhizosphere microbial communities from Kellogg Biological Station, Michigan, USA - KBS K1-50-2 metaG | ecosystem: Host-associated > Plants > Roots >...
ACGGACGCCGGCTCGGGGTCCTGCGGCACCGCAGGTTCCGCGCGCCGCTCGAGGGACAGGTTCGCTTCGGCGCGGCCTAACGACGGATTGAGCCGCAAGGCGCGGCGGGCCGCTTCACCACCCTCGGTGTGGTGCCCGAGGTCGCCCAGGACGAAGCCCAGGAGGTACTGCACATCGGCGTCGTCGGGCCGGCGCGCGACCAGGTCGCGGAGGATCGCCAGCGCATCGTCCGAAAGGCCGCGGTGGTAGGCCAACTCGGCGAGCAGGAAGTGGAAGCCGTCGTCGTCCGGGCGCGCATCGAGCGCGCGGTGGGCCCAGCGATGCGCCGTCTCCAGGTCTCCCCGTCGCTTGCAGGCGCGGGCCAGCTGGCCTAACGCGTGGGCGTTCCCGGGAACACTGTCGACCAGGGACTCGAAGTGCGGGATGGCGCGATCCACCTCGCCGGCCAGCAGCAGCGCGTCGGCCAGCTGGCGGCGTGTCTCCTCATTGGTTGGATCGAGTTCCAGTCGTCGCTCCAGGTCTGCGACCTCGCGGTCGAACAGCCCCGTGTCTCGCCACGCGATGTGGAGGTTTCGCTCGGCGGTGGTCATGTGCGCATCGATGGCGAGCGCCTTCGTGAATTCCGACACCGCCTCGTCGAGCATGCCCTTGTTGTAGTAGAGCACCCCGAGGTTGTTGTGCGCGCCGGCGTCGTACGGATCGACGCGTGCCGCGAAACCGCGCAGCACCGCGCGGTCGCGTTCCGATGGCAGCTGGGACGGTGGGCGCACGCTCACGTCAGGCGCCGCGCAATGGGTGGCGACTCGCCGTCAGGCGAGCCGCACCGCCCGGAGGATTGCCTTCAGGGACGGGGCGTCGGGCAGCAGCAGGAAGAATCCACGCACGCGCTGTCCTTCATCCCGCATGTAGAACTCGGTCTCGACACAGAAGACGTAATTCGGATCGTCGCCGAACTGCAGGTGGGCCGTGGTGAGCACCGCCCGCGACATGTCGATCACCAGGCTGGGTGGCGACGGCAGCAGCATGATGCCCATGAAGTCGCTCAAGGCGTTCATGTGCGCGCCGCTGAGAATGTTGCCGGCCTCCATGATCGCCGACTGTTCCAGCTCTCCGAGGTCGGTGCAACTCCCCGCCGGCCGGCGCAACATCATCTCGGCCACGCGCATCGCCGTCTCACGTGGGAAGACCAGCAACGTGCGACCGGTGAGATCCCCGAGCATGTTCATCAACACCGCCGCGACCGGTTCTTCGGGCATGCCGATGTGTGGCGGCACGTCCTCCAGCGGCGTGACGCTGATGCGCGGCACGCTGATCATGATGCGCTGGGATGTCATCAGCGACAGCGCCGTCGCCGCGTGGCCTGCGCCGATGTTCGCCACTTCGCGCAGGGCATCCATCTGCATCGGCTTCAGGCTCAACAGTTCGTTCATCGCGCTCCCCTTACAAGAGACTGGTCGCCTCGAGGATCAGCGCGGGCACTCCATCGCCGAGGATCGTCGCCCCGCTGAAACACGACGCGGCTCCGCGAGCACCATCGATCGGCTTGACCACGATCTCCTGTTGCCCACGAAGCTGATCCACGACGAGGCCGGCCCGCCGGTCCGCCACCTCCAATACGACGACTTGGCTCCCCTCCGCGTCGCGGAACGGAAGGTTCACGATCTGTCGCAGACTGAGGAGCGGAAGCACCTCGTCGCGCAGCACCAGAACCTCGCTGCCGCGGACGCGCCGGACCACGGCTGGAGTGAGTTGCAGGGTCTCCCGGACGTGGGTCAGCGGAAGGGCGTACGTCTCGTCTCCCACCCGGGCCAGCAGTGCCTGGATGATCGCCAGCGTCACCGGGAGCCGAATTGTGATCGAGGTCCCCTTCCCCAGCGTCGAGCGCAGTTCCACCGACCCCCCGATCGAGCGCACGCGGCTGACCACCGCGTCCACCCCCACGCCGCGACCGGACAACGTGGTCACCCGCTCGGCGGTGGAGAAACCGGGACGAGCGATCATCTTGAGCAGATCTTCGTCCGACAGCTCCGTGCGTGAGGGATCGAGGATGCCCTCGACTTGCCCGCGCTTGAGCATGCGGTCGCGGTCGATGCCGCGCCCATCATCTGTGACGCGGATCACAACCGACGAACGGTCCCGCGCCGCGGAAAGAACCAACCGGCCGGCTTTCGACTTCCCCTTCGCATCCCGGTCAGCGGGATCTTCGATCCCGTGATCGATGGCGTTGCGGAGCAGGTGGACCAATGGATCGCCAATCTGGTCGAGGAGTGCGCGATCGAGTTCGATCTCGCGTCCTTCAACGGCGAAATCGAGCTCCTTGCCTAGCGACCTCGCCGCGTCGCGAACGACGCGTGGGAATCGATCGAAGACCTGCCACACCGGAACCATGCGACTGGCCAGGATGCCACTCTGCATGTCGCCAATGAGCCGGCCGACTGCACCGGCCGCGTCGTGCAGGACGGGGTCAGTCTGCGTCATGATTGCCTGCTCCAGCCGACCCCTCGCGATGACCAGTTCGCCCATGAGGTTCATGAGGCCGTCGAGCCGTCGCAGGTCCATGCGCACATAACGCTGAAGCGGCGCCTTGAGTGTTCCGGTCGCCCAGGCGGAGTCGGCTCGGTCTACTTGAGCCTCCGCCGGATCGGCGGACCGCGATTCACGAGCGACCCGGACCGATTCCACGAAGCCCGCCGCGCGCACGGTTTCCGCGATCAGGTCCTGAGACGCGCTGCTGCGAATCCGAAACGCGAACGTGCTCTCGAACTGATCAGCCGCGAGCGCGCGCTCGTCAGGCACCACGGAAACGACGTTGCCCAGGCTCCGGACCCGCTGGAGCACCAGCATGGCGCGGGCGCCTCGCAGCTGGGCGTCGCGCACGAGCGTGACCGTGACGGCGAGGCCGTCGCCGGGAGGCAGGAGGAATTCACCAACCGTCGCGGGCACCGCGTGCGTGGCCGTCGCCCAGCCGCGCAACCGGGCGCAGACCGAGTTGACGTCGACGTCGGCGGCGCGTCCGGCGACCGACGCTTCGATCGCCGCTTCGAGTGCGTCTGCGGCTTCGAACAGGAGCGGCGGGTCGTCGCTGCGGAGGCCGCGATGTTCGTCGCGCGCCGTGGCGAGCAGCGCCTCCATGTCGTGCGCGAGGTCGGCAACGGCGGCATATCCCATGACGCCGGCCATTCCCTTGATGGTGTGCACGGCGCGAAACGCGGCGTCTATCGCGTCGCCATCCCGCGGATCACGCTCGAGCCGGAGCAGCGCCTCGTTGACCGCGACGAGGTTGTCGCGACTCTCTGTGAGAAAGAGCTCGGCGTAGCGGGCGGAATCCTTCATTGAGTGACTGGAGACGGAGTAACTGGGTGACTGGCGAAGCCGGACGTCAGTCACCAGTCACGAGTCACTCAGTCACGAGCGCTATCCGAGGACTCGCTGGACCGCCTCTAAGACGCGACTGGGCTGAAACGGCTTGACGACGAAATCCTTCGCGCCCGCCTGAATCGCCTCAACCACGAGCGCCTGCTGACCCATCGCGCTGCACATCAGCACCTTGGCCATGGGATCAAGCTTCGTGATTTCGCGGACGGCGTCGATGCCGCCCATGTCGGGCATCACGATGTCCATCGTGACCAGGTCGGGTCGAAGCTCGCGGTACTTCTCCACCGCCTGAGAACCCGTCTCCGCTTCACCGACAACGTCGAAGCCCGCCTGCTGGAGGATGTCCCCCAACATCGTGCGCATGAAAATGGCGTCGTCGCAGATCAGGACCGAATGGCTCACCGTGCTGTCTCCTCGAACCGATGGGCCCCACCGGGTCAGGCCAGCGTCTGCCTCACCAGCTCGGGGACGTCGACTACAAGGACGACTTCATCACCCAAACGTCCCACGCCAGTCAGAAGCCCCTCGGCGCGCGCCAGCACTTCACGCTCCGCCGCCACGACCAGCAGCCCCTGCACGTCATGGACGTCATCCACCATTAGACCGAGCACACGCTCCGCCGCGGTGATTACCACAATAGACCCCTCCGTGGCCGGCGCCGGCATTCCGGTCAGCCGATGGCCAAGGTCCACGACCGTGAGCAACTGGCCCCGAAGGTTCACGACCCCTCGCACGTAAGGCGGCGCTCCGGGCAAACGCGTGGCCGCGAGGTTGGCCACAATCTCCCGCACGGTTCCGCTGTCGATGCCGTACAGCTCACCGCGCAGCTCGACGATGAGCAGCCGGTCCTCCCCGGCTGATTCAGGCGCGGTCGCGGTAGAATCCGTATTCATCGAGTGGATCGGCGTGCGTGAGTAACGCGGGGTCACGTGCTATCTGCGCCAGCGCGGCACGAAGGTCAGGCGGCAGCGGTGATCGAAGATCCAGCACCTCGCTCGTCACGGGATGACGGAAGCGAAGCCACGCCGCGTGGAGAAAGTGTCGCTTCGGTGGCAACGCTACGACCTTCCTCCCACCGCCGCCACCATACGTATCGTCGCCGATGACCGGGTGTCCGATGGCTGCCAGGTGGACGCGGATCTGGTGCGTCCGCCCGGAGTGAAGGTGGGCCCGGAGCAAATCGACCGAGTCAAAACGCGCCAGCCGGAAGAGCGTGGTTTTCGAAGCCTTCCCTGCTTTCACGACGGCCATCTTGCGGCGATCGCGGGGATCCCGCGCCAACGGCTTGTCGACCGTGACCTCATCCTTCTCGAGATGGCCCCAGGCGACCGCTGCATAACGACGGACGACCCCACGCGCCGCGATGGCCGCCGACAAGGCGCGATGGGTACGCTCGGTTCGCGCGACGATCAGGAGACCGGACGTCTCCTTGTCGATGCGATGGACGATGCCCGGCCGATCCTCACCGCTGCCTTCCGGCAGCGCGCCGCGGCCGAGGAGCGCGTTGACCAGGGTGCCGCTCCAGTTGCCGGGTGCGGGGTGCACAACCATCCCCGCCGGCTTGTCCACCACGATGAGATGTTCATCCTCGTGAACGATGGACAGCGGAATGTCCTCCGGGAGCACGTCGCGGCCCGGCGCCGGTGGCACCACGACGGTGACCACCTCACCCCGACGCGGGCGATAGCTGGCTCGTTCGGCGCGCGCCGCCGCTCCGGCCGCCGACACCGTCACGGCATTGCCGGCAATGAGCGTGGCCGCCTGCGTTCGTGAGAGGCCCAGCCGGCCGGCCACGAGCAAATCGAGGCGGACATCGCTGTCCGCCTCGCTGATGAACTCGTGCCGCGTGCCTGACGAGTCGGTGTTCACGACATGTTGGAGGCGCGGTTGACCGTCGCCGCCGCGGAACGCTCACTGCGTTCCTCCCCCCACAGCACATACGCGAGGAGGATGGCGCCGGTGCTCACGGCCATGTCGGCGACGTTGAACGTCGGCCAGCGCATGTCGCCGATACCGATGTCGATGAAATCGACGACACCCTGCGGACCCCGCACGCGATCGATGAGATTACCGATCGCGCCACCGGAAACGAGTGCGATCGCGAGGATCCGCGCGATCTCGCGGGCGGGCGTCGCGCGATACAGCTGCGCCAGGATGAGCAGCGCCGCGATGGTGAGCACGAGGAAGATCCAGCGCGAGTACTGGCCGAGGTGAAGGCCGAACGCGGCGCCGCGATTGTACACCAGCGTCAGTCGCACGACGTCGCCAAACACTTCGCGAGGAACACCGCGGGGATACAGGTCCCTCACCGCGATCCACTTGGTCAGGATGTCCGACAGGACTACAGTGAGGACAACGGGCCAGAAGACGCGCGCGCGCCCCGACTCAGGGCTTTCCATCTTCTTCCCGCTGCTTGCACTTGATGCAGAAGCGTGCGTGCGGGAGCGCGTCGAGGCGGTCGAACGCGATCTCCTCTCCACAATTGTGGCACCGGCCGAAGTTTTCCGGCTGCTTGTACAAGCGGCGGAGCGCCTGGTCGATGTGCCAGAGGAAGCGGCCTTCCTGGCTCGCGAAGAGAAATGCTTTTTCACGCTCCATGGCGTCCGTTCCCTGGTCCGCCATGTGGAACGAATAAGAACTCAAATCGCCGTCCGCCGACTGGGGTGTGGCACCGAAGACGTCTTCGTAGTGCCCCAGCTCCTTCAGCGCGCGACGACGCTCGTCCATCAACCTCTTTTCGAAGTGCTGGAGGTTCTTTTTAGTCATCGGTTTCGGCTTCTTAGCGCCGTTCGGATTGGGCATCTCTGTGGTCCAGTGTAAAGGCGGGTCAACCCCGCAAGACACTCAATTTCCACGGTTTGCCAGCCGGATTCAACGGCTCGGAAGTATCGTCCCGGCATTGCTTGTCAGGGCAGTCGTGCTCCGCTACGTTGCGAGCGGACGACGGCACGTGACGAAGCCGTCGCCGATCACGACGGCGATGATCCGGATATCACCGGGGAGCCGGGCTGGAGGAACGGGTCGCCAGACCTCAGTAGAACCAGCCGGGTGTGGCCCGTAACAGCCACGTCTCGAGCGGCTCGCGTTGGTGGTTGCGCGAGCAAGCGGGGTGGTACCGCGAGCGCCTGGTGTGCGCCTCGTCCCCGTGTAGCGCCATCGGTAGTTCGATGGATCGAATACACGCAACGAGGGACGATTTTCGTGCCATACCCAAGAGCCGGCTTCAAGCCATCCGCATCGTCGGAGTCAGTTCCGTCGCATCCCCGATTCCCCGACCTCGAACGGGAAGTTCTTTCGTATTGGGATCGCGATCGAACCTTCAACGCGAGCATTGAGCAACGGTCCGCCGGAGAAAACGGAGCGAACGAGTTTGTCTTCTATGACGGACCACCGTTCGCGAACGGGCTGCCGCATTACGGGCACCTCCTCACCGGATACGTGAAGGACGTCGTTCCGCGGTACCAGACCATGCGGGGCCGCCGGGTCGAACGCCGCTTCGGGTGGGACTGCCACGGCCTGCCGGCCGAGATCGAGGCCGAGAAACAGCTGGGCATCAATCACAAGAATGAAATCGAGGCGATGGGCGTCGCGCAGTTCAATGACGCCTGTCGCGTGTCCGTCCTGCAGTACACGTCCGATTGGGAAGCGTACGTCACCCGACAGGCGCGCTGGGTGGACTTCGCGAACGACTACAAGACGCTCGACCTCCCCTACATGGAGAGCGTCATGTGGGCGTTCAAGTCGCTGTACGACAAGGGACTCATCTACGAAGGCTTCCGCGTGTTGTGGTACTGCTGGCGATGCGAGACGCCGCTGTCCAACACCGAAGTCAAGATGGACGACGACGTCTACCGCGACCGTGACGATCCCGCGGTCACGGTGGGTATGCGTCTCTTGTCGGACAAGCCGGAGCTCGATGGCGTGCTGGCGCTCATCTGGACGACGACGCCGTGGACCTTGCCGTCGAACCTCGCGTTGGCGGTTCATCCCGATGTCGACTACGTCGTTGTCAGCACGAACCGGGGACGGAGTGGGGACGGAGTGGGGACGGAGTCGGGACGGAGTCGGTATCTGCTCGCCGAGGCCCGCGTCGCAGCCTATGAGCGGGAGTTGGGGGAAGCGCCGGAAATCCTGGCCCGGTTTGCCGGCTCGGCGCTGGTCGGTACCCGTTATGCGCCGGTGTTTGACTTCTTCGCCGGGCGAACGAACGCGCACCAGATCCTCTCGGCCGATTACGTGTCGACCGAAGACGGGACCGGCATCGTGCACATCGCGCCGGCGTATGGCGAGGACGACAAGGTCGTCACGGACGCCGCCGGAATCGATCCGGTCACGCCGGTCAACTCGCGCGGTGAGTTCGACGCCAGCGTTCCACCGTATAGCGGCCAGCACATCTTCGACGCCAACAAGGCGATCATTCGCGACCTGAAGGCAGCGGGCCTGCTACTGCGTCATGAGACGTACCGTCACCCGTACCCGCATTGCTGGCGCTGCGACAGTCCACTCATCCAGCGCGCCGTCAGCTCGTGGTTCGTCGCGGTCACGCGTTTCCGCGATCGCATGGTCGAGCTGAACCAGCAGATCACGTGGGTACCCGAACACATTCGCGACGGCCAGTTCGGCAAGTGGCTGGAGAACGCACGCGACTGGTCCATCTCGCGGAGTCGGTACTGGGGTTCACCGATTCCGGTGTGGATCTCCGACCATCGCGAGTACCCGCGGGTCGACGTCTACGGTTCGCTCGACGAGCTCGAACGTGACTTCGGCGTTAGGCCGACGGACCTGCACCGTCCGTTTGTCGATGAGCTGACGCGTCCGAATCCCGACGACCCGTCCGGCCGGTCGACGATGCGACGCGTGCCCGAAGTCCTCGACTGCTGGTTCGAGTCAGGGTCGATGCCGTTCGCCCAGGTGCACTATCCGTTCGAGAATTCGTCCTGGTTCGAGCATCACTACCCCGGTGATTTCATCGTCGAGTACAACGGACAGACGCGCGGGTGGTTCTACACGCTCCACGTGCTGGCGACCGCGCTGTTCGATCACCCGGCGTTCCAGACGTGTGTGGCGCACGGGATCGTGCTCGGCGACGACGGCCAGAAGATGTCGAAGTCGCGCAAGAACTATCCGGACGTGAACACGGTGTTTGAGCGCGATGGGTCGGACGCCATGCGCTGGTTCCTGATGGACAGCCCCATCCTGCGCGGCGGAGACCTGGTGGTCACGGAGCGCGGAATCCAGGAGGGCGTCAGGCAGGCGCTCCTCCCATTGTGGAACTCCTATTACTTCCTGGCGCTTTACGCCAACGCGGACCAACTCGACGGCCAGCACCGCACGGACTCGCCGCACCTGCTCGACCGGTACATCCTGGCGAAGACGCACGCGCTGGTGACGGATGTCGAGTCGCAGCTCGATCGGTACGACATCGTAGGCGCGTGTGCCACGATTCAGGATTTTCTCGACGCGTTGACCAACTGGTATGTGCGGCGATCGCGCGATCGGTTCTGGGCGGGCGATCGGGCGGCCGTCGACACGCTGCACACGGTGCTCGAGGTGACGTGCCGTGTCGCGGCGCCACTCATGCCGTTGACGACCGAAGTAATATGGCGCGGCCTCACGGGCGGCCGGTCGGTTCACCTCGCCGACTGGCCCGTGGTCGACGAACTTCCTAACGATGCGGCGCTGGTGCAGGTCATGGATCGCGTCCGCGAGGTCTGCTCCACGGCCCTCGCACTTCGCATGGCCGGCAAGCTCCGCGTGCGGCTTGCGCTGAACCAGCTTCGGGTGGCGGCGCCGGACGTCGCCCGCCTCCGTGAGTTCGTCGACATCATCCGCGACGAAGTCAACGTGAAACACGTCGAGCTGACGGACGACGTGGCCGCCCACGGCCAGACGGAAATCGTGGTCAACGCGCGCGTCGCGGGCCCGCGTCTCGGAAAGCAGGTGCAGGATGTCATCAAGGCGGCCAAGGCCGGTCACTGGACGACGACACCTGAAGGTCGGGTCCACGTGGCGGGCGTGGATCTGCTGGACAGCGAGTTTGAGCGACGCATCGTGTCGCGCGACGCCGGCGCAACGGCCGGGCTCCCGCGAAACAGCGGGTTCGTCATCCTCGACACGACAGTCACGCCCGAACTCGCGGCCGAGGGGCTGGCGCGCGACGTGGTTCGGGCGGTGCAGCAGGCGAGGCGTGATGCCGGATTACATGTGTCCGACCGGATTCGCCTGACGATCAGCGCGCGCGCGGATGTCGTCGCGGCGTCACAAACGCACGAAGCGCTCCTCAAGTCGGAAACGCTGGCGCTCGAGGTGCACTACGGCGACGCGGACGGAGGTTTTGTCTGCAAGGTTGGCGACGGGGCCGAGGTGATAGTGAAGGTCGAGAGGGTGGAAGGGTGAAAGGGTGGAAGGGTGCAAGGGGAGATCACCCTCACCCTTTCACCCTTCCACCCTTCCACCCTATAGCCGCGCAACGACCCCCGACACCAACGCCGTCAACCTCGGCTCTGCGACAGCAGCAACGGCCAGAATCCTTTCCAGACTCGCCGGCTCCAGGGTTTCCGGGATGCACATGTCGGTGATGATCGAAATGCCGAGGACGCGCATGCCGCCGTGGATCGCTACGAGGACTTCAGGGACGGTCGACATTCCCACCACGTCGGCACCAATGGCGCGCAGCATCCTGTACTCGGCGCGGGTCTCGAGGTTCGGGCCCGCCACCGCGACATACACGCCCTCGCGCAGCGTCGTGCCCTGCTCCGCGGCCACCGCCCGCGCCAGCGCCCGCAGCGGCTCGTCGTAGGCGGCGGAACAGTCGGGAAACCGCGGCCCGAGCCGCTCGTCGTTAGGCCCGACCAGTGGATGATCGCCGAGCAGGTTGATGTGATCGGCGAGGAGCATCAGGTCACCGGCCTTCCAGTCGGGATGCATGCCGCCGCACGCGTTGGATACGATGAGCAAACGCGCGCCCAGCTGCTGCAGCACGCGCACCGGGAACGTCGCCTGGCGCAGCGAATAGCCCTCGTAGCGGTGGAACCGACCCTGCATCGCCACCACCGAACGCCCGGACAACTGCCCGATGAGCAGGCGCCCCGCATGCGACTCGACGGTGGAGAGCGGAAACCCGGGGATGTCACCGTAGTCGAGCGTGACCGCCGACTCGATCCGCGCCGCGAGGCCACCCAGGCCAGTGCCAAGGATGATGGCCGCGTCAGGCGTGACGTCGATCCGCTGGCGCACGACCGCGGCCGCGGCTTCGATACGCTCGAGAACGTGGTCGCTCGCGTCTGCGCTCGAGGGCGCGACACCCGTTCTGTCAGCTGCGGATTCCTGGTGCACTCGCTGACTATGAGCCCAGCAGAACGACGAAGCTAGTCCTTCTTGATCAGGTCATTGATCCAGGGCGTCGGATCCGCCGTCTCGACCGGCGTCGTGCTCTCCTGGCGAGGCATCTGGTAGGACATTGCTCCTTCCGCTGCGTCTAGCTCGGAGATCTGGCGCTGGGCGACGGCGCGCAACTGGGCCAGGAACGCGCGTCGCGTCCGCGCGAGCGAGTCGATTTCCGCCTGCATCGCGCGAACCTCAGCCCGCTGCTGATCGACGAGGCGTTCGCCTTCAGCCTTGGCCTCACGAATGACCAGCTGCGCTTCACGGTCGGCCTGCTCGCGGATTTCACCCCGCAACTGCTGCGCGGAGATCAACGCTTCGTTCAAGGCCTTGTCGCGCTCGCGGAACGCGCGAAGCTGTTCGTGAAACCCCTTGGCCTTGTTCTCCAGCTCCTGGCACTGCCGGAGCAGGTACTCCACCTCGGCGGCGACCTGGTCGCGGAATTCGTCAACGCGCGCCTTGTCGTAGCCACGCAGCGCGTTGCCGAAGTCGTACCGCCGGATATCCAGCGGGGTGAGATGAAAGGCTTCGTCCTTCATGGCTTCCTCTCTCCGAACAGGATCGTTCCCAATCGTACCATTGTCGCGCCCTCTTCCACCGCAATCTCGAAATCGCCGGACATCCCCATCGACAGTTCCCGTGCTTCGAACCCGGCCTCGCGAAGGACCCCAGCCGCATCACGACAGCGCGCGAACGTCTCGCGTAACACTTTTTCGGGCGCCTCGTACGGCGCCATTGTCATCGTACCCCGTAGATCCAGCCCTCGTATCGCCGCCAAACGTGGCGCGAAGCGCCGCAGCTCTTCGGGACTGAACCCGCCCTTCGTGTCCTCGCCGGACGTGTTCACCTGCACCAGCACCGACATTCGATGTCCTTCAGCCTCAAAACGTTCCCCGATAGCCTCGGCCAACCGTTCGCTGTCCAGAGCCTGGAACATCGCAAAGCGATCGAGGTGCTTCACCTTGTTTCGCTGTAGGTGCCCGATCAGGTGCCACTGCACCGGCACATCCACTCGATCCATTTTTTCGAGCGCTTCCTGGACCCGATTCTCACCGACCAGCGCGATTCCGGTCTTCCAGACGGCGCTCGCCGATTCCGGCCCATATGTTTTCGTTACAGCGACGATCTGCACCGACTGTCCGTGACCACCCCGACGAACGGCGTCGCTGATGCGCTCGCGAACCTCGTTGACGCGTTCGCTGATCCCCGGGAAGGGCATAACGCCGTATCTTATTTGAAGTTACAGCGCGAATCAAGCGGGCCTAACGCGTCGCTCTTTCCGCTCCGGATTACGTCGGCCGGACATCTCAGCAAACGCCCGACATAGGTGATCGCCGGATCCCGGCCCCCGCCAGAACGCTCTGACAGTCGCGACTCAACCAGGTCCGCGATGATGCGAGTCGCAGCGGTGTCGACCTGGTCGCCCGCCGTGGAGTCCGTCATTGCGGTGAACGCCATGCCGCCTAACGTCCAGCCGGGGGCCAGTCGGAGCCGCCGGTCACGGGAAACCGAGACGGCAGCGGCGAGTGGCCTTCCCTGCCGTCCGGCGTTGGCCGCGAGATCACGCAGCGTCGCGTCTTCCCCCCGCCATGAGGAAACCTGGACCGGTTCGATCAAGTTGTGCCTCCTCGATAACTCACTGCGGTACCAGTCAGCAGCTAACAACGGCACCGTCACCGAAGTGACATCCCGGCGCTCACCGAGGACGGCCTGACGGTACCAGATGGTGTAGGTGTCGTTGTCGCCGGCGACCAGCAGAACCGCGTTCGGTGGAGCCGATGCCAGCAGCGCCTCACCGAACGTGGCGGCCAACATGGCATCAGGCCTCCGGTCGGCGGCTCTCCAGTTGAGGATCAGTGGAAGACCGGCGATCCCGAGTGCCGTTGCCGCAACCAGCCGCGCGGAGCGTGAGGGAAACCAGCGCCGTGCCGTGACCAAGGCCCCGGCGCCCACCCACATCCCAGTAGCGGCAAAGGCGAGGGCGAAGAAGTAGTCACGTTCACGGGGCTCATGCGACGATCCGGGAGGAAGGATGCTGTCGAGGATGCTCGGGCCAGCCGACAAGTTGAGCATCGCCACAACTCCTAACGATGACATGCCGATGAGGACACCGGTCGCCATGGCTCCCCTTCGCGCGATCGACCAATGCCAACGCGCTCCCACCACGGCAAGCAACAGCGCCGCGATACTGAACGGCGTCCGCCACAACGACGCCGCGACGTTGTTGTCCAGGCCCGACGCGACCTGCCAGTCCGCGTACTGAACGAGGTTCAGGAGCTGGATCCAGATGGGCGCACGTCGAGGCCACAGGTCAGGCACCGGGTATTGATTCCGCCGCACGACATCCAGCAAGGCATCCAGTGTCGACGGGTTTCCCTGGTTGACGAACGGGTCGTGCGCGGCACGCACGAGCATGAAGAGTGTCGCGCTCACGCCGACGATCATGACCGCCACGTGACCGGCAACTTCGAGGCGCTGGACGCTGCCCGTGCGGGGCTGGATCACCGGCCACAGGAGAGCGGCCGCTCCGATCGCGGCGAGCCACGGCTTGTTGAGGGCGAACGCCACGAGGATGGCAAACACGCCACCTAACGCGGCAATCCGACGGAGGTCCGGTCGCAGCCGGTCGGCACCGGTCGAGGCGAGAAGGATCGCCGCCGGCACCGCGACGAGAGCGCTGATCTGCAGCGGGACGGCGAGGGCCATCAGGTAGGCGAGCAGGATTCGCATACGCGCGCTGTCGCGCCGCCCGGCGGCCTCGCCGACGACCACCATGACCATCGCCAGGAGCAACGAGATGGCGTAAACCTCGGTCTCGGTGGCGTTCTGCCAGACAGCGAGCATGCTGCCGGCGGAGATACCGGACGCGATCCCCGCCAGCCGGTCACCAGTCCATCGGGTGATCAGGCCGCCTAACAATCCGCAGGCCAGCGCCGTGGCGACGGCAGACAGCAGGTTCAGCGCGACGGAAAACGAAACCGGCCCGAGTAACTTCGCCCAGGTTGCGGCGAGCAGGATATACAGCGGCGTCCCCGGTGGATGCGGGATACCTAACGAGGCAGTGGCCGCCTGGAACTCACCCGCGTCCCACAGCGTGATGTCCGGCGCCAGAGTCGCCGAGTACACCGCCAGCAGAACGACACTGACGGTCATTGTGCTCGCGGCGAGATCCGAGAGTTCCCGAAAAGACTTGAACACGGAGGACACTGAGGTCACAGCGATTGCACCTTCCGACGTGTTTTCGCCCGGGAATTCTCATCCAAATAAGAGTTTCGACAAAGGAACGACGGAGAGTTCCTCCGTGACCCCCGTGACCCCTGTGGTTCAATCTTTTCCAGGGGCACGAAGAAAGGCCGGGCGCCCACACGTGAGCACCCGGCCTCAGTCAAAGTTGATTTCAACCGCCTACGCAGGCGAGGGTTCAGGGCCGCCGATCAATGGCGGCGCGCTCGGCTTGGGCTGATGTGGCAGCGGTACCGCGGCTGGCGTTGTCGTCAACGGCGGCGGCGGTGGGCGCGGCGGTAGCCGTTCGCCGCGGCGCAGCACCTCGATGTCTTCGCGCGTCAGTGTCTCGCGTTCCAGCAACGACGCCGCCACGGTATGCAGCAGCTCGACGTTTTCCGTGAGCACGCGAGTCGCCAACGCGTGCGCCGACTCAATGACGCGCCGGACTTCAGCGTCAACGAGTTGGGCCGTCTGCTCAGACACCTCGCGACGACTCATGATCTGGTTGCCGAGGAAGACTTCCTGTTCGTTGTCCCCCACCAGGATTGGGCCCACCGCATCGGACAAGCCCCACTGGGTGACATAGCGCCGTGCGATCTGCGTGGCCATCTGGATATCGCTGGCCGCGCCCGTGGTCACACGGTCGCGCCCGAAGATGATCTCCTCCGCGGAACGACCGCCGTACGCCATCACCAGCCGCGCCTCGATCTGCTCACGCGTCACCGACACCCGATCGTCCTCGGGCAGCGTGAAGGCGACACCTAACGCGCGACCGCGCGGCACGATCGTCACCTTGTGCAACGGATCGTTCCCCTTGACCATCATCGCGCAGACGGCGTGGCCGGACTCGTGGTACGCCGTCAATCGCCGCTCGTCCTCCTTCATGACCAGCGACTTCCGCTCGGCGCCAAGGAGCACCTTATCCTTCGCCTCCTCGAAGTCGACCATGTAGATGCGGTCGTGGTTCCGTCGCGCGGCCAGTAGCGCCCCCTCGTTCACGAGGTTGGCCAGGTCCGCGCCGGCCATGCCCGGCGTTCCGCGCGCCAGTGACGTGATCTCCACGTCTTCGGCGATCGGCTTGTTGCGCAGGTGCACGCGCAGGATGCCCTCGCGGCCGCGCAGGTCCGGCAAGTCCACGACGATCTGCCGATCGAAGCGCCCGGGTCGGAGCAGTGCCGGATCGAGCACATCGGGACGGTTCGTTGCCGCAATCAGGATGACCCCGTCGTTCGACTCGAAACCATCCATTTCGACCAGCAGCTGGTTCAGCGTTTGCTCGCGCTCATCGTGTCCACCGCCGAGTCCCGCACCGCGGTGACGACCCACCGCGTCAATTTCGTCGATGAAGATGATGCAGGGTGCCTGCGACTTCCCTTGCTCGAACAAGTCGCGCACGCGGCTCGCGCCAACACCCACGAACATTTCGACGAAGTCGGAACCCGACATCGAGAAAAATGGACGCGCCGCTTCGCCCGCGACGGCCCTGGCGAGTAGCGTTTTGCCAGTGCCCGGAGGACCAACCAGCAACGCACCCTTCGGCAGTCGTCCGCCCAGTCGGGTGAACTTCTGCGGGTCCTTCAGGAACTCGATGATCTCCTGGAGTTCGACCTTGGCTTCGTCGGCTCCGGCGACGTCAGCGAACGTCACTTTGGGCGTGTCGCCCGTGAGCAGCTTTGCCTTGGACTTGCCGAACGAAAACGCCTTCGCGCCGCCAGCCTGCATCTGCCGGAACAGGAAGATCCAGAATCCGAAGAGCAGCAGGAGTGGCAGGTAGTTCAGCAGGAACGCGCCGAACGATGGGCGCGCTGGCTGCGACTTGATCGCGACGCCATGGATCTTGAGCGCCTCCACTTCGTTCTCGCTGTCCTTCACCGGGAGCCGCGTGGTGAACGCGCGCACAGACCGATCGCGAACCTCGACGGGCTGCTTGAACGATCCATGGATCACGGTTCCATCCTGGATCGTGACCCGCGCGATGTTGTTGGAATCCAGTTGTTCGCGATAGGCGCTGTAATCCATCTCGACCGTCGGCTCAGCTCGCGAGTTCGAGAGCTGCAGAATTGCAACGGGAACGAGGATGACCAGCAGCCAGAACGACAGCGTCTTGGACAGGCGACGCAGGTTCAACGGCGATTGAGGCGGGGTTGGCGGCATTCTACTGTCTCGGGTTACTCCAAACTGGCAATATAGGGTAGGTGCCTGAAGTTCTCCGCGTGGTCGAGCCCATAGCCCACCAGGAACTCATTGGGAGCGTCGAAGCCCACAAAACGCGGCGGATGCGGCAGGTACGTGGCTTTCTTCTTGTCCAGCAGGGCGCAGACCTCGATCGAAGCCGGCTCCCGTTCCCGTAATACCTCCATCACGCGACCGAGGGTTCGTCCAGAATCGACAATATCCTCGACCAACAGAATGTGATGTCCCCGGAGTTCAGCCTGTGGATCATAGACGAGTCGCACGTTTCCGCTCGACACGGTCTCCGTCCCATAACTAGACACCACGAGGAAGTCGATCTGTAACGGTCGGCTTACCTCTCGCACGAGATCGCTGACGAAAATGAAACTTCCTTTCAGCAGGCCGAGGACGAGCAATTCGCCATCTGGATACGCGTCGCTGACCGCGTCACCAAGCTCCTTCACACGGTGCGCAATCTGCTCGGCGCTGAATGCTATCCGCTTCACAGATCGCCCCTGCAGACGCGGGTCAGTCAACGAACTCGCTCGCATGTGTAGTGCACCATTTTCCCCTCGCGACGAACGGCGCCCTGGCTTGCCCGCACTCCGGGAATCCAGATGACGTCCTCTCCACAGAGTACTACGGCCCAACCAACACGAAGGGGACCAACGATTCCGGCGTCGGCAAAAAAGCGCTTGACCCGACGTCTCCCGCCGCTCAAGTCAGTTGTGAGGCGGTCACCCGGATGCCATTGCCGGATAACAGGTTCGACAGATTTTGGGATGTAGATTCTCCAGTGGCTCGGGTCATCTGAACCATTGTCTTGAATACTAGCGGCCGGCTCGGCCAGAAAGCGGAAGCTCCCGAACCGGGTTTCCCCGGTTGGGCGCAAGCGAACTGACCCACGAAGCTCCTCCGGTCGCCGCGAAATTGAGATTTCGTCTCGCCCCCGAACAGCATCGAAGCCTCCAGAGAGCTGTCCGCTCGACCCGGGCGCTGAGCGCACCACAGCGCCCAGTCGCAGAAGTCCCCGTCGATCGAGCGTGATTCCGGCGCGCGCGACGACCGCCGGCAGAATGAGCCGCAGCGAGTCGTCGGGAAGTTCGCCCAGGCTTCGGGAGTCGAGCACGAGGAGTACCCCATCGGAGCCCTCGAGCACGAAGCTGTCAGCGATCGAATCGACCCTTCGCCTGACAATCGCCGCCTCGCGCGACACCCGAACAAGTTCGTCCTCGAAGTCCGGCGCAACGCCGCGAATCGCCGGCAACAGGTCGATCCTGACCCGATTGCGGAGGAACGCCTTCGACTCGTTCGTCGGGTCTTCCAGAAACGCGACCTTCAGACGATCTGCGTATTTCCGGATCGTCGATCGCGGATGTGCCAAAAGTGGTCGCTCGACGTTGGACGGAGCCAGGAGTCCGGCCAGTCCGCGCGCACTGGCATCGCGCATCAATCGCATGACGACGGTCTCAACGTGGTCGTCGCGCGTGTGGCCTGTGACCACGACCGCGCCTTCGGCCACGGCGATTCGCCGCAGGAACTTCCACCGCGCGTCGCGCCACGCCGCTTCGCCGGGTCGCTCGAGCGTCAGGCGCTCCGACATTGCTGTCATGCCGAATCGAGCCGCGGCCATCAACACCTGCGCCGTCGCTTCAGTCGCTTCCGGACCGGTGCCGTGATCCACGGTGGCGACGACAATGCAGTGGTCACGACTCCGTAACCGCGCGACGGCGTCGAGAAGGACCGCGGAATCGATCCCGCCTGATACCGCGAGTACGAGCCGCTTGCTGCGTGCCAGCAGTTGCCGCACGGAGGTTTCGATGGCGCGTACTGATGCATCGCGCATTAGCGGAAATTACTCGTCGACGGCGGCCACCGCCCTACCAGCAATTCCGGCTGCTTAGTAGCTTCCTCTCACACCGCTGCGGAGGAGACGGAGTTGGAGACGCATGGACCGCTGGGGACCTTATGGGTCGGACTGGGTCTGGGCGCGTTTTACACGGCGCTGATCTGGGTGAATCTCCTCCTTGGTCACATGCTGACGCCGCTGTTCATCCTCCCTCTAACGTGGTTGCAGGATCTGATGGCGAGGCGGAAGGCGACGTAGTCGGCTTCGGGAAGTCGGGCATCGGGAATCGGGGAGCCTCTACGAAGCTCAACTGATTCCCGTTTGTTGTAATGGGATCGTTGTCGACCAGGCCCACTCCTGATTTTCCGATTCGCAATTCCGGATTCCCGATCCTCCATTCCCGAATTCCGAGAGAAACATGTTCATCGTCGTACTGATCCTCATGACCCTGATCGTCGTGTGGGCCGTTGGCGCCTACAACAGCCTCATCTCGCTGAAGAACCAGGTGGCGAACGCCTGGAAGCAGATCGACGTGCAGCTGAAGCGTCGCCATGATCTGGTGCCTAACCTGCTGGCGGCGGTGAAGGGCGCGATGGACTTCGAACGGGGAACGCTCGAAGCCGTCGTTGCAGCGCGGAACCAGGCGATCCAGGTCTCGAGTGGTGGCGACGTGTCAAAAATCGCCGCGGTCGAAGGCCAGCTGACCGGTGCCCTGCACCGTTTGCTCGCCGTCGTCGAGAGCTACCCTGATCTCAAGGCGACGGGGAACATCGCGCAGCTGCAGGAAGAACTGACGTCGACGGAGAACAAGATCGCGTTCGCCCGGCAGCTGTATAACGACGTGGTCACGCAATACAACACGAAGCAGCGCCAGGTCCCGACGGTTTTCGTCGCTGGCGTGGCCGGCGCGACGCTCGCTCCGCTCTGGGAGCTGACGGACGATGCCGAGAGGGCAGTGCCCAAGGTGGAATTCTAGTGAATCGTTGAATCGTGAATCGTGTGGCGATTCACGCGTGACTCCGTCGATTGAGGGACTCTGTTTCGATTCACGATTCACTATTCACGATTCACCCGTTGACGAACGAACCGAGCGATCTTTTCTCGCAACAGCAGTCGAATCGGGTCCGGTCCCGACTCTTGATTGCCGGATTCATCGCCTTCTTCGCCTGGCTTGGATTCGGCGGTGATTGGTTGGCGTGGCAGTTCACGCTCGACGCTGCTCCTGGCACGTACCGCCACCAGTTCCCATGGCTCGGCGTGGTGATGTCGCTCGGAGCGGCCATCGCCGCCATCGTGGCGTGGCGCCGCGGACCGGAACGCGTGCTCTGGTCGACCAATGCCTACGAAGTCGTTGATCCGGTGAACGATGATGAACGACGGCTGGTGAACGTCGTCGAGGAAATGGCGATCGCCGGCGGCGTGCCACGGCCGCGCATCTGGATTGTGCCCGACGACGACCCTAACGCGTTCGCGACCGGACGGGATCCTTCGGCCGCACATGTCGCGGTGACGGCGGGATTGCTGATGATGCTCGATCGCGACGAGCTCCAGGCCGTCATTGCCCACGAGCTGGGTCACGTGAAGAACCTGGACATGCGGTTGATGACGCTGCTCGCCGCGCTGGTCGGGGCGGTCGCGCTGGTGGGTGACTTCATGACTCGTCTCATGCGTGGCGGCAGTCGCTCGCGCGTCGGCTCGTTCGGCGGCGGTCGCAGTCGCGGTGGAGGTGGCGGCAAGAAGGGCGGCAACCCACTCCTCATTGTCGTGCTCGTGTTGTGGATCCTCAGCTGGCTTCTCGCGCCGCTGGTCACGCGATTGCTGGCGCTGGGCGTGAGTCGCAAGCGGGAGTACCTGGCTGACGCGATGGGCGCTCAGTTCACCCGCAACCCCGGCGCGCTGGCGCGGGCGCTCCAGAAGATCGAACACGCGGCGGCGCCAACGAGCAGCATGAAGCGCGGGAGCGCGCACCTGTGCATCGCCGACCCGCTCGGTCGCCGGCTTTCCAGTCGCGAAGGGTTCGTCGCCGAGTTGCTGGGGACCCACCCCCCGATGGCCATTCGCGTGGCCAAGTTGAAGGCGATGGCGTACCAACAACAGGATGGCGGAAGTCGCCTGGCGGATGAGGGACAAAATGCTATCTAGATGGCGGACAGCCGATCGCCGATGGGGGAGCTCTTGTCCGAAATCCGCCATCCGTCATCTGCCATCCGCCATCGGGCTGGCGTTCGCGCTCCTGCTCGCACCGTCGTCGGTGCATGGGCAGTACCTAACGAGGCCACAGATTCCCTGGCGCACCATCACGACGGCGCGTTTCGATATCCACTTCCCCGCCGAGATGGAGGACTGGACCCGCATTGTGGCGCAACGAATGGAGTCGTTTGCCGACGCGGTGAACGCAGTGGTTGGCAACGCACCCACATCGCGCCTCACCGTCATCGTCGAGGATCCGTCGAACATCGCCAACGGCTTTGCGCTGCCGTTCATGGAGGGGCCGGTGATCTTCCTCTGGGCGACACCTCCGTTCCCGTCGCCAACGTTCGGGACTCATCGGGGATGGGGCGAAGTCCTCGCCGTTCACGAATACGGCCACATCGCGCACCTGACGTTTCCAACCCGGAATCCGCGTGAACGGCGCCTGTGGAAGTTTCTGCCCACGCAGATCGGACCCGTCGCTCGTAAGGCGCCGGCCTGGGTCATCGAGGGGTATGCAACCCTCATCGAGGGCCAGCTCACCGGCAGCGGCCGCCCGTATTCGGCGGGCCGGGCCTCGGTGCTGCGACAATGGGCGCTGGAAGGAAAGTTCCCGACGTATTTCCAGCTGAACGGCACCGCCGCATTCCTCGGCGGCAACATGCGGTATCTCGCGGGGTCGGCGTTCCTCGAGTGGTTGCAGCAGCGGAAAGGTGACTCGAGCCTCGTCCATGTGTGGCGTCGAATGAGTGCCCGGCAGGATCGCTCATTCGACAACGCCTTTGCGGGCGTTTTTGGTGCGTCCCCGGCTGACTTGTACGGAGCCTTTACCGTCGATGTCATGGAGCGGTCGTTGCAGGTTCGGGCGCGGCTTCGCGAAGCCGGGCCGGCCGAGGGAGAGCTCGTCCAGCGCCTAACGGGCGGCACCGGCGAGCCGGCCCTCTCCCCGGACGGCCGCCGGGTGGCGGTCGTGTTGCGGTCGCTCGCCGGTCCCTCACGGCTCGTCGTCTGGTCCACCACGCCGGAGCCGGATTCGGCGCTGCGGCGCGCCCGCGAACGGGTGCTCCGGCTCGATCCGCAGGATGTCGCGCCGTTCGACTCGTTTCCACGACCCAGGCGCGCCCTGGCGGTGCTCCGCCCGTCCAATGGCCGCTCGCACGAGTCCCCTCGCTGGATGCCCGACGGCATTCACGTCCTCGTGACCCGCGATGAACCAGCGCCTAACGGCGTGACCCGACCGGATCTGTTCCAGTGGAACACGCGGACCGGTTCGGTACGGCAGATCACGCGGGGAGCTGGTGTGCGGCAGGCCGATCCCTCACCCGATGCGCGCGACGCAGTTGGCCTGCGGTGTCATGCCGGCTCGTGCAGCATCGTCGTGATCACTCTGGCGACTGGTGAGTGGGGCGTGCTCGCCGCCGGGACACCGGAACTGGTGTGGCACCGCCCTCGCTACAGCCCGGACGGAAGTCAGGTGGCGGCGAGCTATCAGGAGAACGGCCGATGGGGCCTGGCAATCATACGAACAAGCGACGGTGCCGTCCGAAGGTTGACGACCGACGACGGGGTGTCGCGTTATGCTCCGGCGTTCACGCCGTCGGGACGCGCGCTGGTGGCGGTAAGTGAGCGAGGCGGCATTGCGAACCTGGAGTTGGTTCCCCTCGACGGAAGCCAGCCGCGTGCGCTGTCACGTGTGACCGGGGCCGCCATCGGCCCGGATGTGAGTCGCGCCGACAGCAGCATCTGGTTCCTCGCGCTGCGTAGCGGTGGCTATGATGTGCGACGGTTTCCCGGCCTTTCGGCCGTGACCGGCGACGTCGTCACTATCAGTGGTCCGCTGGCTCCTGCTGCCCCACCTACCGCAGCAGCCGCCGGGTTTCCATCGAACGCCGGGATCGGTTCGGTCGACGCTCGCGAATACGGCCTTGGACCACGTCGTTGGCGAGTCCTGCCGGGAGGAACGGCCGGGCCGGACGGCCAGACGACGACGCTGATGGTCGCGAACATCGATCCCATCGGCCGGTTGAGCATGGTGACGCAAGGAGCGTTAGGGTCGCGCGGTACCTGGCGCGGCGGGTCGGCGTCGGCCGCGTTGCGACGAATGAGCATCGGACTCGACGCGTCGGCGTGGTACGTGGAACACGAACCATCAACGGCAAGGGATCACCTCTCCAGCAGTGACTCCGACGTGAGGTTCACGGGCGCGGGACTGCAAGCGCGCCTGACGAGTGAAGGGAGCACGATTGCATACAGCGGGCGCGTGCTGGTCTCCGCGGGGCGCGTGACCAACGAAGCGCTCGAGGGCGTGGGTCGATTCGCGACGTCGGGTGAAGCCAGAGCGCGGGTGACGAATTCGCTCGGAGGAGTCACCATCACGTACCTCGCCAGTGTGGCCGCGGACGTTGGCAAAACGAACGGCGAGTCCTGGAGGCGCACCATCAGCGCCGCGAGCCTGGTTGTGGGCACGTCACGTTATCAGCTTCGCGGAGATGCACTGAATGGATCGGTGACGTCGGCCTCGACGAATCGGTTGGGACGGGCGATGGAGCAATTCGTTGTTGGCGGCGCCCCTAACCCGCTCATCGAACCGCTCTTCCTTTCTCAACGCATTGCCCTGCCGTCAGTGCCGGCCGGCTTCGTGACCGGGCCGACGGTGAAGCTGCTTCGCGTCGCGCTCGGCGGAATGTCGCTTGAGCCGTATTTCACCTGGGTCGAAGGCGTCAGATCGTTCGACGACCCGAAGCGGATCGCCGGCCTGGAGCGAACCTTCGCGATCTCCTCGCTCGGGTTCGCGCGCCTGCCTGCTGTCCGCGCGCGAGCCGGTGCTTCCTGGTCGTTCGACGAGCCGTACCGGCGACGCGCGCGTGCCTACGCGAGTCTGGTGTATTCACCCTGAGAGGGTGGACCTCAGGGAACGCGAATCGCCGTCAGCAGCTTCGATGCCGACAGCTTCCCGGGCTTCGATCGGCCAATCTGCTGCTGCGCGATGACTGGCGCGGCCGCAGCGACCTTGAGCTGATAATCGCCGGTGATGTTCGGATCGAACGTGTTGGCGAGCACGAAATACTGCCTTCCACCCACCAGCGTAAACGTGATCCGGGAGTTCGTGTCATGCGAATCGTTCGGATCGTTGGGATCGTCGGGATCAACGTCGTCGTTCTCCAGGACCAGTTCCAATTCGCCGTTGACGAGTGCGAGCAGGATGAGCCACGTGTCGAACGTCGCCGAGAGGTCGATCTGCACGTTGGTGTTGACGTTCACCTGCAGCGCATAGCCATCCGCATAGGTGTTGTCGGTCAACTTGCAGTCGGTCGTAGCGAGCGACCCATTGATGGTCTGACCTACCGTGATGGGCAATGCCAGAGCGGTTGAACAGCGACTGAACACACGGATGGTGGAGGTGGCAATCCTGCTGTCGACGGATGCCGTGACGATCACGTTGCCATCGCCAATGCCGGAGACCAGGCCGGAACTGCTGACGGTCGCGATCGCGGGTGCTGACGACGTCCAGTTGATGGTGCGGCCCGTGACGATGTTGTTGCTCGCGTCGCGCATCGTGGGCACGAGCTGGAGCGACTCGCCGATCAGTATCGTATCGATCGCTGGTGACACCGTGATCGACGCGATCGGTGGCGGAATGACCGTGATCGTCGCCACTCCGACCTTGTTGCCACTTGCCGCGGTAACAACCGTCGTGCCGAGTGTGGTCGCGGTGACGAGGCCCGACGCTGAGACCGACGCAACGCTCGGCGCGGACGAGGACCACGCGACCGTCTGCCCGGACAGGATCGTGCCAGCTGCGTCCTTGACCGCGGCGCTGAGTTGCACCGTCTGCCCAACCTGAGGCGAGGCCGTTGTCGGGGACACTTCGACCGAGGCAACAACCACGTCCGGCTCCGATGAGCCGCCACAAGCCGCGATGAGAAGCGCGATGGAAAGCAGCGAGGCAACCCCGCTAGCACTCGTCGACTGGATACGTCGGGTCATTGATTTTCCCGGAATTGAGTGTTCCGCAGGTCGCCGCGGGGTGGTCAGTCGCCGATCGGCAGTCTAGTCCTCGTCCCCCCCAACAACCACCCAGCGCCAGACTCCGACCGCAGCGCGTCCCTACCCTGTCGGGCCCGCATCCGTTCCGCGATGGTGTTTTTTCCCTTGAATAAGGAGCGCGCGGTGGTCAGGTTCCGCGAGCTTTTCACCGGAGAACATCGGCAATGCGCATTGGAGTCCCGCGAGATGTGACCGCTGGCGAACGAAGGGTCGCACTGGCGCCGGAAAGCGTGGGTCGCCTGGTCAAGTCAGGTGGCGGAGTTGAAGTAGTCGTTGAACGCGGCGCCGGCACAGCAGCAAACTTCCCGGACGAAATGTACGAGAAGGTGGGCGCCACGTTCGGTGATGCGTGGCGCGCCGATGTGGTGGTGAAAGTGCAAAAACCAACGGCGGAAGAAGCGCACAAGCTGGCGAGTGGTGCACTCCTGATCTCCCTGCTCCCAACCGCGACCAGCTCCGAATTGCTGGACCAGTTGGCTAAGGGTGGCGTTTCCGCGCTTGGCCTGGAGCGCGTTCCCCGGATCACTCGAGCGCAGTCGATGGACATCCTGTCGTCACAGGCGACCATCGCCGGCTACAAGGCGGTGCTCATCGGGTCTGCGGAGATGGGGAAGATCCTTCCGATGCTCACGACGGCCGCCGGCAACATTCCTCCGGCGAAGGCGTTCGTGCTCGGTGCGGGTGTGGCTGGTCTCATGGCCATCTCGACAGCCCGTCGGTTGGGGGCTGTGGTTTCGGGATTCGACATCCGGGCTGCCGCGCGCGAACAGGTTCTTTCGCTGGGTGCGTCCTTTGTGGGTCCGGAGCCGTCAGCCGACGCCGAAGCAGCCGGAGGCTACGCGCGCGCCCAGACCGAAGAAGAGCAGCGCCGCACGATGGAAGCCATGGCGACGCACCTGAAAGATCAGGACCTTGTGGTCACAACCGCGCAGATCCCAGGTCGCGCCGCTCCGCGTCTGATCACGGCAGCCATGGTTGGAACGATGAAGCCTGGGGCGGTCATCGTCGACCTGGCCGCCGAAACCGGCGGGAACTGCGAGCTGACGCAGGCCGGCGAAACCATCGTCAACAACGGCGTTACGATCATTGGCGCCGTGAACCTTCCCAGCTCGGTTCCCCACCACGCGAGCCTGATGTTCAGCAAGAACGTGCTCACGCTGCTGCAGCACCTGATCAAGGACGGCAACATCACGCTGAATCTCGACGACGAGATTACAGGACCGATGTGCCTCGTGCACGCGGGCGCGGTACGGACGTGATCCGCGAGATCGTGACTCAATTCTCCCACCTCCGATCTCATGTCTGAGTCCTTGATTGGCGGCCTCGTGATCTTCGTGCTTGCGACGTACCTCGGCGCGGCGCTGATCGGTCGCGTCCCGCCCATGTTGCACACGCCGCTCATGTCCGGCGCAAACGCCATTTCCGGCATCACGATCGTCGGCTCGCTTCTCATCGCGGGTGCGGGCCTGGGTTGGATCTCCACCGTGCTTGGCTTCCTGGCGGTGGTCTTCGCGATGATCAACGTCGTCGGCGGTTATGCGGTGACCGATCGCATGCTCCTCATGTTCAAGAAGGAGGAGAAGCGATGAGCCGCGCGACGGAGCTACTCGTCTACCTCGTTGCCGCGGTTCTCTTCATCATCGGCCTCCAGCGCCTGCAAAGTCCGGCGACGGCGCGCGGTGGAAACGGCCTTTCCGGCGTCGGCATGCTCATCGCCATCGTCGCGACCCTGCGCGTGGCCAACATCGTTTCTCCGGCGGTGATTGTCGCGGGTCTCGTGGTCGGCTCGGCGCTCGGGTGGTGGATGGCGCGCACGGTCAAGATGACGTCGATGCCGCAGATGGTGGCGCTCCTGAATGGATTTGGCGGCGCGGCGTCGCTCCTCGTTGGTGGCGCGGAGTTCCTGAAGTCGGAACTGGTCGGCGAGCAGATCCCGATGGATACCGGGATCACGATCCAGCTGTCCCTGCTGGTCGGCGCGGTCACGTTCACAGGCAGTCTGATCGCCTGGGCGAAGCTACAGGAAGTCATGACGGGCAAGCCGATCGTCTTTGCGGGGCAGAAGGTGGTCAGCGCCTTGATCTTCCTCGTGATCGCCGGACTATCGGCGTACCAGTTGATGACGCCCGAGTCGCTGCTGTGGCCGTTCTATACCGTCTGTGTGTTGAGCCTCGTGCTCGGCGTCCTGCTGGTGATTCCCATCGGCGGCGCCGACATGCCGGTGGTGATTTCGCTGCTCAATTCGTATTCGGGGATCGCGGCCGCGATGACGGGCTTCGTGATCGACAACAGCGTCCTGATCATCTCGGGCGCACTCGTCGGCTCGTCAGGCATCATCCTGTCGCAGATCATGTGCAAGGCGATGAACCGGTCGCTCGCCAATGTGCTGTTTGGCGCCTTCGGGGCTTCGGGACCGAAGGCCTCCTCGAAGAGCGCGGCCGGCTTGTCAGTTCGCTCGGTGACTCCGGAGGATGCGGCGATCCAGCTCGCCTATGCGCAGAGCGTGGTCGTCATCCCCGGCTACGGCATGGCGGTCGCCCAGGCGCAACACACGGTTCGCGAAATCCAGGAGTTGATCGAAAAGCGTGGCGGCGAGGTGAAGTATGCGATTCACCCCGTCGCCGGACGCATGCCGGGCCACATGAACGTGTTGCTGGCCGAGGCCAACGTGCCGTACGACAAGTTGCGCGAGATGGACGACATAAATCCGGAGATGGACCGCTGTGACGTGGCCGTCGTCATCGGCGCGAATGACGTGGTGAATCCCGGCGCGCGCACCGACGCGTCGAGTCCGATCTACGGTATGCCGATCATCAACGCCGATCATGCGAAGAGCGTGATCGTGCTGAAGCGCTCAATGGCTGCCGGGTTCGCGGGCATCGAGAACGAGTTGTTCTACAATCCCAAGACGTCGATGCTGTTTGGCGACGCGAAGCAGAGCCTCAGCAAGGTGATCGCGGAGATAAAACAACTGTGAACTGGTGACTCGCGACCGGTGATCGTGACTCGAGACTCGTCACAATGCGGAAGTCACTTCTTTGCCTCGCGCGTCAGGACACCCTTCACGGCCCCAGTGATCATCCTGTTCACGGCGCTGATGGACACGCCGCCCGGATCGTCGGCAGGAATCGTCGCGAATCCGATCGCCGACGCTTTGGGATAGCGAGCGAAGATCTGCTCGAATAGCGCCGCCAGTTCCTTGCTCGACGGGCCGCCGGGCACCTTGTTGCCATGGCCAGGCACTTCCGCCGGATCCAGCACGTCCAGGTCGATGTGGATGTACAGCTTGTCGCTGATGCGATTCAGGCGGTCGAGTTGCGCGAACACGGCCGGCGTGGCGCGGCGCAGGTCATCGACGCTGACCTGTTCGATCCGCGAGTTGTCGAGGACGTCCTGTTCGAGCGGATCGGTGAGCCGCACGCCTCCCATCACCACGTGCTGATCGGACAGCGCCGGCTCGAGACCGGCGTCGAGTCGCATGCGTTGCAGCGCGCGGCCGGTCGCGACCGCCACGGGCATGCCGCCCAGTGATCCACTGCGCGTCGTTTCCGGCGTATTGATGTCCGGATGCGCATCGAGCCAGAGCATGCCGATGCGCAGCGGGTCCCTTCCCGCTCCCGAGGCCTGCAGTCCGGCGACCAGTCCGGGCATCGACGGGCAGGTCGCCAGCAACCCGACGGTGAAGTAGCCGTCGGCCTCGTTTTTCCGGACGATATCGGCGAAGCTGCCTAACGCCATTCCCAGCTTCTTCCACCCGCCGTATTCGGTCGCCTGCTCCGCCGACAGTGCCGCTTCGGCGGACCGCACGACGGCATTCAGCCGGGCCAGGGTGTCGCGGATTCCGCCGCCGGCCATCGTGGCCGGCCCTCGTGAGGTACCGTTAGGCGAATACGGCTGCTGGGAAAGTGCGACGCGAAGCCGGCCATCGGCACCCGTGTACTTCGTCTGGGCCTGCGCTGAAGTAGCCGTCAGTGCGCACAGCAGCAGGCAAGCCTTGGACAGGCAAGCCTGGGAGAGGACGCGTAACATGATTCGTGTCTGGTGACTCGTGACTCGGCGGTTGCTACTCGAGGACGGCCTCGAGCGTAATCTGTGCATTGAGCAGCCTGGAGATGGGGCACGTCGCTCGCGCCGCTTCGGCTTGTTCAGCAAACAGCGCCTTGTCAACGCCGGGAACGCGGGCGCGCGTCGAGAGGTGAACCTTCGTCACCGTCATGCCGGCGTCTGTCTTCTCGAGCGTTACGGTTGCCGTTGTCGAGATGCGTTCCGGCGGAAATCCGGCCGTCGTCAGCTTGCCCGAAAACGCCATGGAGAAACAGCCGGCGTGCGCTGCGGCGACGAGCTCCTCGGGGTTGGTTCCCGGCTCATCGGCGAACCGTTGCGCCCAGGTGTACTTCGCATTGTTGAGCACACCACTGGGAGCCGTCATCGTGCCGTTGCCTTCCTTGAGCGTGCCGTACCATTCGGCCGAAGCCTGTCGTTCCACTGAATTCTCCTCTGTTTTTCGGAATCGATTGTCGAAGCGCAAACTAGTTGTGGAGGCAGCAAACGGGGAATGATTGAGGGCCGGAGCTAAGCCCCGGCCCTCGAGATTGCAGCGCTCTCCGAGCTTCTGCCTCTCAGCTCCCCAACTTCGACTTCAGGAAAGCGATCGTCTTCGGCCACGCTTCCTGGGCCGCCTTCGCGTTGGCCTCGCTGCCCTCCTGTCCACGCAGGAAGCCGTGACCCGCGCCGTCAAAAATGTGGTGCTCGTACGACTTGCCCAGTTGCTTCATCGTGGAGTCGGTTGTCGGGATCGTCGCGTTGATGCGCGCGTCGGCACCGCCGTACAGGCCCAGCACCGGCGCCTTGATCGCCGCCATCTGCTCAGCGTTAGGCGGGGATCCGTAGAAGACGACCGAGGCGCCAAGCGTCGGCGCGTGCGTGGCGTGCAGGAACGACCGGGCGCCACCCCAGCAGAATCCGATGATACCGTATTTCGGCAACGCCGCCGGCAACGACATCCCGTATTTCGCCACCGCGTCGAGTGCCGCGTTCGCAAATTCCGGCGTCACGCGTCCAATGGCCGCGCGCCCAACATCGGCCGGGGCATCTTCAGTCAGCGATCCGGTCTTCTGCATCGTGGTCAGGTCGGGCGCAATGCCGATGAATCCGTCGGCGCCAAGCTGGTCGGCGACTCCCCGGGTCCAGGTGTTGAGCCCAGTATTCTCGTGAATGGCGATGACCACGGGCGCCTTCTGTGACCGCTCGGGGAAGACCACCCACGCCATGACACTGTCGGTCGCGCCGACCTTGATGGCCACCCATTCACCGTGGCGCGGAGACGAATTGACGCGCTGCACCGCGGTCGTCGCACCCGCAGGGATCGCGGTACCTTGCGGAATGGCGAAGGCAACGGCCGCCGATGCCGCATGGGCGTCGTGCCCGGCGTGCTCGTCAGGAACCGAGCGACTCTGCGCGAAGAAGTAGCCGCCCAGAGCGGCGACGGTGACGGCGGAAAGACTGAGAAGGCGCATGGGACCCTGGTGTGGTGAGTGATTAGCTGCCGAAAAACGAGCAGCCGGTAGAACTCGATGTCAAGTATCTACCGGCTGACCCTTCTATCCTGCTGATCGCTGCTGTTATTGCACGCAATTCCCTTTCGGATCGGGCTTCGGCTTGTCGACGACCAGTCGATGGTCGAGGTTGGCGATTGTCATGGCCGATTCGAAAATGAACCGCGCAACAAGCGTCGTGTGTGGATACTCGATGTACTGCGGCTCGTCGGTCACCTGATGATAGTCGGCATGGCCGCCGGTCGTGATGAAGGTGATCGGGATGCCGAACTTTGCGTATTCGTAATGATCGCTGCGGCAGTAGATGTTCTGCTGATGTCCGTTGGCGTCCATCGCGTAGTCGAAGCGAAGACCGAGCTTCTTTTCGGTGTTCACCTTTTCGATCAGGTCACCCATCTCGGTCGAGAGACGTCGCGATCCGATCAGCTGCACGTATCCCTCCCCGCCCATCAGCGGCTTCTTGTCCAGGTCTTCACCGGTGACGTCGTTGGCTCCACCGCGACCCACCATGTCTACGTTGAGTTGACCGACGATCGAGTCGAGTGGCACCGTCGGGTGACCAGTGAACCAGTTCGCCCCCCAGAGCCCCTCCTCCTCACCCGTGTGCCAGACAAAGAGGATCGAACGTTTCGGCTTCTGCGATCCCTTGGCGAATTGTTCGGCGATCTCCAGCACGCTCATGGATCCGGACCCGTCATCATCGGCACCGTTATGGATTGAATCGAGACGTGGTGCGCTGATCGCGCGCAGGCTATCAAGAATCGTCTTGAAGCGCGCCAGCTGGTCCGGCGTCGGTGGAATCTCATCGCTGTCCGCACCCTGTGGCCGCACGACTTGCATGTAGGCCTTGATCGAGTCGTGGTCCACCGGACGCCCGCGCGGTCTCAAGTGGTCGTTATGCGCACCGATCGCTACGTATTGACCCTTGAGCTTTGGATCGCTGCCCGGCACGATGGCAACCACGTTACGACCCGGCTTCGAGGTGTCGTTGAAACGCACGGCAGCCGTCACCGAATTGCCGGCCAGGCGATTGGCCCATGATCCCGGAGGTGCACCCAACATGGCCTCAGCCATTCGTCGAGTGACATTGATCGTCATTGGAACCGTGTCTTCGAGGAACACGGTGCCGGTGCTCGCGAAGGCCGCACGCAGCGCCTGAGGTGGCAGCGCCTCACCAGTCACCATGACGTTTGCAGCGGCCGCAGAGCGCATCGCCGCCCACCGTTGGTAGCCGTTCGTGCCGAGGAACTTCCCGACGTCAGAGCCCGGTGGCAGACCACCGGGAACAAATACGAGGACCTTTCCCCGCGCTGAATCGACCGGAATCGTCGCCGTGGTATCGACCCACGGGCCAATGAAGACCACCGGTGCGCTCGCGAACTGCCGAGCGAATCCTCCGGCGGCGGCGGTGAAATCAGTTCCCGCCTTGAACGTGTTCTCACCCACCGTCACCGTCGACGATGAATCGAGGAGCCGCGTGTACAAGGGCAGCTTCTGGAAGAACGTGCCGTTGTCACCAGCCGGCTGAAGACCCAGTCGCCGCACTTCACTCTCGATGTACGCCGTGCCCATGTCGTTGTATGGCGTGCCGACGGCGCGCCCCATCATGGAATCATCGGCGAACTTGTAGATCCGTGTCATGAGATCGCCAGCCGTGATTTCGGCGACGGTCGGCGGGCCAACGTATTTGCGAGGCAACGGTGCGGCGCGCTGGGCCTGAGCCGTTAGCGCGGCAAGGGAACAAAATGCGGCAGCCACCAGGGGCGCCGTTCGTCGAAGAACGTTGTTGTGCATGAGTACGATGGTTCAGTTGGAGGGACGAAAAGGAATACCAGTTTCACCCCGGGAAGGTCCTGAAGACTTACGGAGCGCGGTATCGCCCGCAAGCCGGGAGGGACGGAGCGCTCCGTCGCGCCGTTTAACCGATTTCGCGATAGGCGCGACCGCGCCACGCCACCGGACGGCGGAAGGTCGACAGCACCACGCGGAACACCGCGAGCGGATCGGCGATCCAGCTCAGCGCATATCCACCGCCGCGCTTCTCATAGGAACCCCTGATCGCGACAAGCACAATCAGCCTGAGGAAGAGAGCAGCGATATTCACCACAACCAGAGGCAACGGCAGGCCGATGACCGCGCTCGCCGCAATCAGTGGCAGTGGAAGCCCCTGCACCAGCAGGAGGAACACCAGGTCCAGCAGCTGGCGGCTCGGCGCCGACGTGTCGGCGAGATCGACCGAGCGTCCCCACTCCCGCCACATCTCGCCAGCCGAGCGATACGACCTTACGCGGAATAGCCTTCGTCCATCGAGGAACCCGCAACGCACACCAGCAGCGGCATAGTGACGCGCGAGAAAAACGTCGTCCGCAAATGACGCTCGCGCGGGTTGGTAACCGCCGTGTGCCTGCAGTGTTTCACGCCTGACGAGAAAACACTGACCGTTGGCGAGCAGTCGAGTCGTCGGTGGAGCTGGCGAAGGGACGCCGGTTCGGTACAGCAGTGTGACGAGCAACGACGGTTGCAGCCACCGTTCCCATGAGGTCTGCCCGGCGAACTGCGGCGCGAACGAGACCAATGCCAGGCCATGCTCGCGCGCCGCGGCCACCACGCCGGCGACCATGCCGTCGTTCGCCTCTGTGTCCGCGTCAACGCCGAGGATCCAGTCTCCCTTCGCCAGGGAAAGTCCGTGCTCGAGCGCCCACACCTTTCCGATCCACCCCGCCGGAAGCGGCGGATCCTGCTCGAGTCGCACTCGTGAATCGCGTTCGGCCGCGTCGCGCACGAGGGCCTGCGTTCCGTCCGTCGAGCCGCTGTCGACGACGATGATTTCCGTCAACGGCGCACCTTGGCGAGAGAGTCCCGCGAGGCAAGGCGCGAGACGACCCGCTTCGTTCAGCGTAGGAACGAGGACCGAAACGCTGGTGTCGGTTATCGGTTCGAGACGCGGCCTAACGGGCGGCGACCGCCGGATTCCCGGCACGAGGCGCCACAACAAAACCAGTGTTGCGGCGCCCTGGAGAACAGCAAGAAGCGCGAGCCCGGAGCTCAGACCGGCTTCAGGAGGAGTGGCGCGCCGAGCGCGACGAGTGCGATCATCCTGCGCATATGACCTTCGCTCCGATGAGACGTTGGGAGTCGTCCAGGTGTGATCAAATAGGACGATGGCGCCTCGGTTCCTCAAGCCCGCTGCGCGCGGGGAATTCCCTGTCGGCATGATCCACCTTCGGTCCGTCGCGATGGTGGAGGGGAAACGTGGTGACGGATTCCCGTTCAGCGTGCCAACGATCAGGACGCTGAACGAACTCACGTTCGAGACACCGGTGACGTTTTTCGTCGGTGAAAACGGCTCCGGAAAATCGACGCTCCTCGAAGCACTCGCGATCGCGAGCGGAGTCCCCGCCGTCGCGGCCACTGCCACGCGCGACGACGAAACGCTCGCGGCCCAGCGGCAACTGGCGTCCGCGTTGCGACTCGCCTGGGCCAGTCGCACGCACAAAGGGTTTTTCCTTCGCGCCGAGGACTTTTTTGGCTTTGCCAAGACGTTGTCGCGATCGCGCGACGAAATGCGACAGCGGCTCGCCGAGCTCGAAGTCGAATACCGGGACCGAAGCGCTCACGCACGCGGTCTGGCCCAAGGGCCAGCACGGGCATCGCTGGCAGAAATGGAGAAGCGGTACGGCGTCGACCTGGATGCCAATTCACATGGCCAGGCGTTCTTCCAATTGTTCCGGAGCCGATTCGTTCCGGGCGGATTGTATCTCCTCGACGAACCGGAAGCTCCGCTCTCGCCGATCAGTCAGCTCGCGTTCATTGCGATGCTGAAAGACATGGTCACCCAGAATGCGCAGTTCATCATCGCGACGCACTCGCCCATCCTGCTCGCGTTGCCGGGAGCGCAAATCCTCGACTTCGACCAGCAACCAGTGCGATCTGCGTCCTACGAGGACCTGGAACACGTGCGCCTGACGCGAGAGTTCCTCGCCAATCCCGACCAGTTCCTGAGGAGACTTTAAGGATCAGGAGACCGGCGGCCTGCCGGCTGTCACGGCAGCCAATTCGCGCTTGAATGCGTGAACCAGGCAACGCACACCGCCGTTCTGTCGAACCTCGGTCGTTCGAAGCCCTGTGTAACGCTTGAACATGTTGCGCAGCGCCGCTCCGGACGGAAAGTCGAGCTTGAGAGCGACCTGCTCCACCGTGCGCCCGGGGTCATCCAGCAGGCGCGCCGCCATCAGCAGGCGGCACCAGCCGATCATGGCGCGGGGAGATGGCAGCCGCGCGGCCTTCATTCTGTCGACCAGCGTTTTGCGGTGAACTCCCATAGCCGCAGCGACTTCCTCGACTGTGATGTCTCGACGGGCGTGCTCCAGGCAGTAACGCAGGAATGGCACGATCGTCGACGGTATGAGGGGCTCGAGATCAACGCCAAGCGCCGCGGCGGAAACCTGATCGAGTGCCGCATCGACCGTTGACCGGAGCGACGCCTTCAAGTCGTCGACGCCCTGGAAGACGAGCTGACTGACGCCGGACTTGGCGTACTCCATGACCGCGCCGGATACGACGGCCGACATCGGGAGGTACATGACAATTGGCACCGACGGAAACTCGTCTCTGATCCGGCGGATAATCGGAAGCGTTGAAGCGCCGTCGTAGTCGCGGTGATCTAGGACGATGAGGCTGGCCAGTCCTTCCTCAACCATCGCGAGCACCTCGGTGAGGCGAACGCAGTAGCGGACACTCGCTTCGGTACGCAGTGCGTCGGTCAGACGCGCGCGCGCCACGGGATCGCGGACGAGAGCAGCGACAATCACACGAAGTCGACGACTGAGGTTACGCCATGTATCACGACTTCACATGGCGTGACGGTACCGCCCCAGCCTGCTGCGCAGGTTTGGTGGCAATCACCCATCACCGGAGCCGGTATGCGTCCAGCACTTCGCCTTCTCAGCACCATCATCCCTGTCGTCGCGTTGGCCGCATGTTCCCTTCCGACCGCACCCGAGGCGTCTCAGACGTCCTGCCTGGCGGGGAAAGTGCCGTACACGAGATGCGCCAACAGCGATTTCGTCAATCCGCTCGGCGACTTCGTGAATCCCCTCGGTGACTTCGTAAACCCGTTAGGCGACGATACCACTAAGACAGGCGGGTGAGCGCGAGCAGTTGACCGGCTTCCCCGACGTCGTACTCGGTCAGGGAAGCCACCACATCCCGGGACGGTCGAGTCAGGGCAGCAGACGCAGCACGCTGTTGTGCCTTCTCCAGTTCGGCCGGCTCTGTCTTGTGGAGTAGCTCGAAAAACCCTCTCGCCTTCGCCAGTTTTCTGGTGCGGGCGAGATACTCTTCCCGTCGCTGTGAATCGCCAACGGCCGCATAGGCAGTTGCCAGGTGATACAGTGCCTGGGCGTTTTCGTAGGGGAGGCCGGAGGAACCCACTCGGCCGTTGATCTCCGCGGCAGCGTGCCCTAACGCGGCCCGTTCGCCCGCTTGCGCCGCCGCGATCGCTGCGCCTCCGAGAGCGCTTAGGATCACCCGCGGCGACGACGATCGTCCGAGAACCGCCGCGTACCCACGGAGCGCAGCGGACGGGAATCCCGCGAGGAGACACAACTGTGCCAGGTTGGTCAGTGCCTCGGCCTCACGAGCCGGATCATTGTCCGACAGCTTCAGCGTCGCCCAGCCATGTTGCAACCCGCGATCGAAGTTGCTCGCCATGGCGTGACAGATCGTGAGGCCCTGGTGCGCCAGCCGGGTAAGATCGCGCGCCTTCACCGTCTCACTCAACTCCAGCGCTCGCTCGAAGAACACACGCGAGCGCGGATAATTGCCGCGCACGCGATCGACGACGCCGCGGCCGATGTAAGACCGTGACAGCACCGCCAGGTCAGCAGATTGTTCTCCGATGGACTCGGCGGCGCGGTAGAGTTCCTCCGCCGCATCCAGGTCGCCGAGCAGCCTGGCGATCATGGCCTGATCGGCGGCGAGGAGACCGCGCTCATGATCGCTGGCCTCGCTGGCAACTCGACGTGTGAGCCCTACCGTGGTGTACGCCATCGAAAGGGCGCCCGAATCGGCCATCCGTGTCGCCATCCCTCGAACGCCACGGGTCAGCGCATCCGCCCCGGAACGCGAAAGCAGAGCGGAGAATCCCTCAACGACCAGCAGCAAGTCGGAGATTTCAGCCGCCGGAGTCGGCGTACCTTCTGACGAGGGTTCCGTGAAGTCGCGCAGCGCCGCGGCACACTGGCTTCCCAGGGTCGGAAGGTCCTGCGTGCTCGCGCGACCGATGCGCGAGAGGCAATGGGCGGTCAGCAACCAAACCGTGTCGGCGCCTCCGAAGTCTTCGCGGGACTTGTCGCGGGCCAGGTCCGAGCGGTAGGCGTCGAGCGGAGCTTCAGGGACAAGCATTGCGGCGCTTGATGGAAGGTGGAGCTGGGCTCGAAACGCGATAAAAACGGGTCACGAAGGAGCTGACGGCGCCCGCGCCGTCCACGCCAAACCCGTACAAATGCGACGAGCCTATTGACCCAACACAGTACGGCGGCTGACGGGATACGCAAGGGCCGTTACTGGTAACCGCAAGTCCAAGCAATCAAACCGCTTGTTGCGCGCTACCGGATGGTCCCGAGCCCCTTTACAGCCTCCTTGAATGCACCGAACGACGGGTCGTCAGAGGCGAGCGATTCGAGGCGCGAAGGACCTATCGTGGAAATCAGCTCGTTCGTCCGCGCAACGCGGGACTCCTCCAACGGATGACTTCCGAACCATTCGTCGAGCGCCGTGGGATCGGCGAGCCTCTCGTCCGCCAGCCGTTTGAACATGGACGGAATGCCCCGCGGATCGATGCCGGCGGCGAACAGGTAACCGACGGCCGCGGAGTCGGCCTGTGCTTCGTCATCACGACTGTATTTCGCAAAGAGGGCCTTCCCGCCCACATCAATCGCGATTTGCGCCGCCGTTGAGCTGCACAGGTTCACGACGGCGCAAATTATCGTCACGAAAACGCCTGTTCGTGTGCGCGAACGGATCTGGTCGACGCTGTGACGCAACGTGACGTGTGCCACTTCGTGTCCCAAAACGCCGGCGAGTTCCGCCTGATTGCCAGCTCGCAGAATCAGTCCGCGATGCACGAAGATGTGGCCTCCCGGGACGGCGAACGCGTTCACTGTGCTGTCGTCAACCAGGTAGAAATGCCAGTCGCGCTGCGCATCGTCGGCGACCGTCGTCAGGCGCGTACCGAGCCGCGAGAGCCACACGTTCGCGGCCGAGTCGTCGAGGATTGGGAGTTGCACCTGAATGGCTGCCGCATACTGGTCGCCCAGCTCGTCCTCTTCGGACACCGAAAGGCTGCAGGACGAGAGCGCAGCAAGTGAACACACGCCGGCGACTCGCAGCGAGAGTTGCACTCGACGAGCGCTCATGCGTTGTAGATGACGCCACCGCGGGCCCGGTAGTGCTCGAGCGTCGAGCGCGCCTCGTCGCGGAGGACGCCGTGGACCACCTCGATACCACGCTTTCTGAGGTAGTCGTACGATTCCGCGAACACCGGACCTTCATCGAACCGGAGCGCCACCGCGTCCTCCCGCGTCGCTCCACAGACGATCCGTTTTACGCCGGCCCAGAGGGCAGCGCCAAGGCACATCGCGCACGGATCGCACGACGAATACAGCGAATGCTCAGGAAGGCCGGGCGCGGCCAGCGAATACTTGCCGACCTTTGCCTGGGCGCGCATGAAGGCCACCATTTCGGCGTGCAGAACCGAGTTCCGGAGCCGAACGACGGTGTTCACGCCAAGCGCGACGAGTCGGCCGCTCGCGGATTCGAAGATCGCCGCGCCAAATGGCCCGCCGGTTCCGTTGGCAACGTTGGCGCCGGCCACCTCGATGGCGACGCGCATCCGGTCCTCGTCCGTCGCATAACGACGGGGGTCATCCTCGCGCGCCGCCGCCCACGCTGGAAGGTCGATGCGCAAGGCGCGCGGATCAGCCATCTGCTCTCGCCGACAGCGTCGGCTGTCGCCGGGAACCCTTCGACACCATGGCCGGAGCCTAGTCGCGCGTCGATCAGCACGGTAGGGCGCGGCCGTTTCCAACGAGACGCCGCTCACATCAGTCAGTATCCCGTTTCGATGTCCCTTGTCGTGGTGGTGGCGTCCTTCGATCTTCCTCGCGGCACAACTTCGAACGAGGCTGGCATGCGAATCGCGAGGGTGGGCGTGGTCGGTGCTGGCGCGATGGGAACGGGGATCGCGGCACTGGCCGCCTCTGCCGGCTTCCCTGTCGTGCTCCTCGATGTCCCGGACGATCCCGACCGGAACGGTCGTGCACGGAACGGTGTGGACCGTGCGCTCAAGTCCCGTCCGCCGGCGTTTCTCGATCCATCCGCCCAGGCGCGCATCACCATCGGCAATGTCGAGGACGACCTCGAACTGCTCCATGAGTGCAACTGGATCATCGAGGCCATCATCGAACGGCTTGAACCAAAGCGAAACCTGTTTGCGCGTATTGAGCCGTTGCTGCGGCCCAATGCCATCGTGACCTCGAACACGTCGGGCATACCGATCCACACGTTGAGCGAGGGGCGAGGGGAAACGTTCCGTCAACACTTTCTCGGAACGCACTTCTTCAATCCCGTCCGGCACCTGCACCTGCTCGAACTCATTCCGACTGCCGACACCCTGCCCGACGTCGTCGTTCGGATTCGCGATGTTGCCGAGCGCATTCTGGGCAAGGGCGTCATTCTCGCCAAAGACGTGCCGGGATTCATTGCCAATCGGTTGGGCATTCACGGGATGTTCCGGACCATCCGGCTCATGGAGGAGTTCGGGCTCTCGATCGATGAGGTCGATGCGCTGACGGGCCCGTTCCTCGGGCGTGCCAGGTCGGCGACGTTCCGTACGGCCGACATCTCCGGGCTGGATGTGCTGCTCGATGTGTCGGCAGGATTGTCGGCAACGACGGGCGAGGACTTTTCCCTCCCGGACTGGGTGCAGGAGCTCGTTAGGCATGGGAACCTCGGCGTCAAGACGGGTGCCGGCTTCTACCGGAAGGAAGGCGCGCAGATCCACGCGCTCGATTGGCGCACGGGCGAATACCGCCCGCAGGTCGTGCCGAAGATCGCGGAGCTCGAGTTCCTGCAGCGCGAACCGCTGCCCAAACGGTTACAGGGCATAACGAGAGCTTCAGGTACGCACGCCGAATTTCTGCGCGCGTTGCTGCTCGATTCCGCGGCGTATACCCTGGCCAGGACGCCGGAGATCGCGTACGACATCGCCTCGGTCGATCGCGCGCTCGAGTGGGGCTTTGCCTGGGAGATCGGGCCGTTCGCCGTCTTTGATGCACTGGGGGTCGACTGGCTGAAGTCCGCTTTTGTGGAACGGAAGATGGGCGAGCCGGGGCTCCTCACCACCGTTCGTGAGAGCTTCTACCGCCAGCTCGGCAGCGGGCCGCGGCAGCTCTCGTTCGTCGGCGAATACGCTCCGATTGAACAGATCCCGCAGTCGCTCGATCTCGACCTCACCGAGCGCCGACTGGGTTCGCTGGCGTCGAACAAGGAGGCGACGCTGCTCGACATCGGGGACGGTGTGGCGCTGCTCAAGCTGCACGGCAAGATGAATACACTCGGCAATGCCGCGCTCGACATGATCGAGCGCTCGCTGGAGATCGTCCACAAGAGCGGTTTCGCGGGACTCGTGATGGGCAGCGGGAACTCGGCGACGTTCTCGGCCGGCGCGAATCTCGTCGAGCTCCTGGCGGAGGTAGATGCGAAACGTTGGGACCCGCTCGAATCAGCTGTCCGTCGTTTCCAGAAGCTGGTTGGTAGCCTGAAGACGGTCCCCTTCCCCGTGGTTGTTGCGACGAACGGGCTCACGCTGGGAGGCGGCGCCGAGTTTGCGCTCCACGCGGCGCGCATCCAGGCCGGCGGCGAACTGTACATCGGACTGGTGGAAGTTGGTGTCGGACTGCTGCCCGCGGGTGGGGGCACGAAACAGCAACTCTTCCGATTCACCGGTGACCTCGAGTTCTATGAGGAAGCGGACCCCTTTGAAGCGGTCAAGCGCGCGTTCAAGCTGATTTCAACCGGCACGATAAGCGCGAGCGCGCTCGATGCACGCCGCCTGGGATTCCTGCGCGCCGGTGACCGCATTTCCATGAACCGGGATCGCGTGCTGAACGACGCGAAGGCACGTGTACTGGAACTCGCTCCTGACTACACACCACCGGTGCCGCGAACTATTCGCGCGCTGGGGAGTGAGGGACTGGGGAATCTGCGGTACGGGATCTGGGCGATGCGCCAAGCCGGGTACATCACGGATCACGAGGTGACGATCGGCAACAAGATCGCGCACGTGCTGTGTGGCGGCGACGGGCCGCCACGCACCGTGACCGAACAAGACATCCTCGACCTGGAATGCGAGGCGTTTCTCGCATTGTGCGGGACACCCGAGACGCGCGCACGCATCGCGCACATGCTGGAAAACGGCAAACCTCTCCGGAACTGACCATGCCTGACGCCGTCATTGTCAGCGCCGTTCGTTCGGCGGTCGGCCGCGGGAAGGCCGACGGTGCACTGGCCTCGGTCCACCCGATCGACCTGTCGGCCATCGTGATCCAGGAAGCGGTGAAGCGCGCCGATGTGGATCCTCACGACATCGACGACGTGTTGTGGGGATGTGCGATGCCCGAAGGTTCGCAGGGCCTGAATGTCGGCCGGCTCGCCGTGCTGCGCGCGGGCCTGCCGGTGCAGGTGCCAGCGGCTACCGTCAATCGCTTTTGCTCTTCCGGCCTGCAGACTGTGGCCGGCGCCGCGCAGTCGATCATGTCCGGCATGGCTGACGTGGTGATTGCGGGCGGCGTCGAGATGATGAGCCAGGTGCCGATGTCGGGGTGGCACACGCGGCTTCATCCGGACATGACGGAAAGCATGATTGCCATGGGGCTCACTGCAGAACGGGTAGCCGACCGTTGGGCCGTGTCGCGTGGTGACCAGGACGCCTATGCGCTCGAAAGTCATCGCAAGGCCGCTGCCGCGTGGGCCACCGGCCGTTTCGAAAACCAGATCGTGCCGATCCCGGTGCAACGCGTAACGTGGAGCGGCGCCACGAAACACGTCGAAGACGGTCACTTTGCGGTGGACGAGCTGGTGCGCACCGACACGAGCCTCGAACGGCTGGCAAAGCTCAAGCCGGCGTTCAAGCAGGGCGGCAGCGTCACCGCGGGCAACGCGAGTCCATTTTCCGATGGTGCCGCTGCCGTAGTCCTCGTGAGCGGGGAATACGCGCGGGCGCACGGACTGAAAGCGCTCGCCCGATTCATTACGTTCGCCGCAGCGGGTGTCGAGCCGGACGTCATGGGCGTCGGGCCGATCCAGGCGGTCCCCAAGGCGTTGAAGCGTGCCGGCATGACCGTGTCCGACCTGACGTTGATCGAGTTCAATGAGGCGTTTGCATCGCAGGCGCTGGCCGTGAAACGGGAGCTCGCGTTCCCCGACGACCGTCTCAACGTAAACGGCGGCGCGATCGCGTTAGGCCATCCGCTGGGCGCAACGGGTGCCAAGTTGGTCACCCAACTTGTGCATGAGCTTGGGCGCCGAGGTGGTGGGCACGGCCTCGTAACCATGTGCATCGGCGGGGGCATGGGAGCCGCTGGAGTGTTCGAGATCTTCGGGTAAACGGGCAATCGGGCTCACGATTCACGATTCACGATTCACGATTCACAACATGACGACAATTTCAGGTGAAGCCATCACGATCAAAGCCGGCGCACTCGAGGTGCCCGACCACCCGATCATTCCCTTCATCGAAGGTGATGGAACCGGCCCGGATATCTGGCGGGCGTCGAAGCTGGTCTTTGACGCGGCAGTCGAGCGCGCGTATGGCGGACGGCGGCAGATCAGTTGGCACGAGGTGCTCGCCGGGGAGAAGTCGAAGGCCCAGCTCGACAACTGGCTGCCTGACGAGACGCTGCAATTCATTTCCACCCATCTGGTGGCGATCAAGGGGCCGTTGAGCACGCCCGTCGGCGGTGGGTTCCGGTCGCTCAACGTCGCGCTTCGCCAGCAGCTTGATCTTTACGCATGCGTTCGGCCGGTCCGGTACTTCACGGGTGTGCCGTCACCCGTGAAGCGCCCCGAAGACGTGAACATGGTGATCTTCCGCGAGAACACGGAGGACATCTACGCCGGCATCGAGTGGGCGGAGGGCACGGATGAGGTAAAGCGGGTGATCGCCTTCCTCCGCGACCAGATGGGGGTGAAGAAGATCCGATTCCCCGACTCGAGCGGCATCGGGATCAAGCCCATGTCCGCCGAGGGAACGCGGCGGCTGGTGCGGAGCGCCATCCAGTATGCCATCGATGTGGGGTTCACCAGCGTCACGCTCGTCCACAAAGGCAACATCCAGAAGTACACCGAGGGAGCGTTCCGCGACTGGGGCTATGAACTCGCCAGGACAGAATTCGGTGGCACCGAGCTCGATGGCGGCCCCTGGCTCACGCTGCCTAACGGGATCGTGATCAAGGACGTGATCGCCGACGCGTTCCTCCAGCAGATCCTGACGCGCCCGAAGGACTACAGCGTGATCGCCACGCCCAACCTGAACGGCGACTACATCTCCGACGCGCTCGCAGCACAGGTCGGCGGGATCGGCATCGCGCCCGGCGCCAACATCAACTACATCACCGGCCACGCGATCTTCGAGGCCACACACGGTACGGCGCCAAAATATGCCAACCAGGACAAGGTCAATCCCGGCTCCGTGATCCTGTCAGGCGAAATGATGTTCCGATACCTCGGCTGGCCCGAGGCGGCCGACCTGGTCATCTCGTCGCTCGAAAAGACGATCGCGCAGAAACGCGTGACCTATGACTTCGAGCGCATGATGCCGGGAGCGACGCTTGTGAGCTGCAGTGGGTTTGCGAAGGCGATGGTGGAGAATATGAACGGGTAGACGGGCAGACGGGCAGACGATGAACTTGGCGCGTTTTTGAAATCGTTTGCCCGCTTGCCCGCTTGCCCGCTTGCCCGTTTACCCGTTTACCCGTTAGGTCGCAGCAATCGCTTGAATCTCGATGCCGTACCCGTAGTGCAACTCTTTAACAGGTACGATGGCACGGGCCGGCTTGTGTGACCCCATGATGCGCGAGTAAGTGGCGTTCACGTCGCCCCACATTTCCATGTCGGAGACGTAGATCGTCATCTGCACGACCTTGTCGAGACCACTGCCGGCTGCCTTCAGTATCGCCTCGATGTTTCGCAACGTCTGTTCCGTCTGTTCGACGATAGACCCGGGACGATGCTCCTTCTGCCCGGGCACGAACGCCAATTGACCGGCGACGAACACAAGGCCGTTGTGCACGACAGCCTGCGAGTAGTGTCCGCCCGCGGCCGGTGCGTTTTCCGTGCTGATGAATTGCATCTGCGATTCAGGGTCAGAGTGTGGGAGCCGGCAGGACGATGCCGGAGCAGTCGCCAAAACCGATACGGGCAAAGCCCTCGCGTTCGCACCAGCCGCGCAGCGTGACTTCGTCGCCGTCTATCAGGAACTGACGTTCTTCGCCATTCGGCAGTCGGACTGGCTCCGCCCCGCGCCAGGTCATCTCGAGGAGGCAGCCGCGGGATTCCTTTGCCGCGCCGGAAAGGGTGCCGCTGCCCAGGAGGTCGCCGGGGCGCAGGTTGCAGCCGTTGCTGGTGTGATGTGCGACGAGCTGCGCGGGCGTCCAATACAGGTCGGCGAGCGTCGAACGGGACAGGCGCACCGCGTCGGCGTTCTGCTCCCGCATCCGCGGCGTACGCACCAGGACCTCCACTTGCACGTCGATGGCGCCGCTTTGATCCTGCGCCGCGTCGGTGAGGTATGGCATCGGCGCGGGATCACCGCCTGCTCGTTTCGCCGGAACGGATCGAAACGGAGCCAGGGCCTCCATCGTGACGACCCATGCCGAGAGCGAGGTCGCGAAACTCTTCGACAGGAACGGACCAAGAGGCTGGTACTCCCAGGCCTGGATGTCGCGCGCAGACCAGTCATTGAGCAGGCAGAGCCCGAAGATCAACCGCTCCGCTTCCCCGATCGGAACGGGCTCTCCGATCGCATTGCCGGTTCCGATGAGGAACCCGACCTCGGCCTCATAGTCAAGCCTCGCGCTCGGGCCGAACGAAGGCGGTCCCTTGCCGTCGGCCGAGGTCTGGCCGAGTGGGCGGCGCACCGGTGTTCCGCTGACAACCAGCGACGATGCCCGGCCATGATACCCGATCGGCACCCACTTGTAGTTAGGCAGCAGTGGGTTGTCGGGCCGCATCATGGTGCCGACGTTGGTCGCATGCGAAAGCGACGCGTAGAAATCAGTGTAGTCGCCGACGGCGGCGGGGAGCGTCATCTCGATGTCCGCCGACTCCACCATCACCTCATGACGGTGCCGTCGCGCCCGCTCACCTTCCGTCGTATCCGTCCGCAGGAGCCGTGACACCTGAAGGCGGAGCTCACTCCAGTCAGCGGGCTGCAGCGCCAACACGCCGTTCAACGATGGCGACGCACACCGCTTGCCGGCGCGGGCGGCGCCTCCCGAGAGCAGCCCCACCTGGGAGGTGGCAGCGAGGTCCAGCACCGCGTCGCCGATGGCGACGCCCACCCGCCACTTCTCATCGGCGTCCCGCCGACGGAAGGTGCCTAACGGGAGGTTCTGGATCGGAAACGGCGTCGCGCCGGCGGCCGATTCGACCCACGACGTGAGGTCGGTACGATGCGTCTCGTTGATCACTCGCCCCGAACCGCCTCGAGGCCAAGCTCCGCCATGGGCTCCCGGAATGAACAGGAGCCGAACCCGGCAAAGAATTCGCTATGCGCCATCTCGAGCTCCGCTAACGTGAGCCAGTTGTTCCGCCACAGCGCACCGTCGTTGTTGAACTCGAAGGCATCCGCCGTTCGCTCATTCAGGGCACGAATCACGACCGAATCCGGCCGTCCGGACCAGAGGAGAGCCGCCGCCATGGCGACATTCAGGAAACCGAACATCTCGCCCATCGAGAACGACTTCTCGTACGTCAACGGATACTCACCACGCATCGCGTGATGCAGGCCGGCGGTCGCCTTGAAGCGAATTCCCGCCTTCCGGCAGGTCTTCATGAATGCGAGTACCTGTTCCGGATCGGGGAACGCATCGGCAGTCACGCCACCCGTCCTGATCTTCGCTGCCGCGCCCATACGCTTCAAGCCGAGTGCAATCTCCTCAAACTCCGATAACCGCGTCGGCTCCACGAACACCGAGAGACCCCGCTCCACCATCGGCTTCACACCGGCCAGATCGGCAATCGTTGTTGCCTTCGTCTCAACCGACTCGACTCGCAGCTCCGTGGAGTGCTCGGCGAGCTCGCAAATCCGTTCTGACTCATGGGCGGCAGCCAGCAGGCTCACGGGCCACCATTCGCCAGCTCTGGCGATGGATTCAAAGTTCGACATCAGGTCATTCCACCGCGGGAATGGCACCACAAATCTGCCCAGCGCCCAGTTGTCCGGTGCCGCGCGGTGTTGCGCATACTCCTGAACGGCATCGGCCATTTTCAGCGACGCCGGTGGAAAAAGTCCGGCGTAGTCGATCGCGCCGGCCAGCAGGCTCCGATACGACAGGAGTGCGCTCAGCTTTTCGACGCTGCCGGCGCGTAACGCGGCCGCAGGCGCTCCATCAGCTTCTTCCCCGCCTCCGTCTGCGTGGCAACCCATTCCGCGTTGTTGAACTGCACACCGGTTTTCTGGTCGCGGACTTGAGCGAGGTATGGCTCCATCTTCGCATAAAGCACCATGCCCTCTCCGGTGCTCTCCAACGCGAAAGCGGGGTGTAGGATCCCCCACTTCATCATGCCGTAGACCATCTCCCAGTAGCCGACCACTTGCCGGAGCGCCGAATTGAGGGGATGGTCCTGTTTCACCACCGCGACAGCTTCCTCGGCGTTCTGCGGGCGGAACCGGGAATAGATCGCGGCGCGTGATTCCCGCATAACGGCCTCCCGCCGCAGGTCATAGAGCTGCAGGATGATGGTCGCGTCGTGGTGGTCCGGGTATTCCTTTGTCAGCACCTTTAGGTCCTCGTCGATTCCGTTAGTTGGCGTCGCATAATGGCCGGATTGACAGGTCATTCGCCAGCACTGAAGCGGCGTGAACATGCGACCCATTGGCTCTGCGTCGGGTACCATTGCAGGCACAACGGCAAACAAGGAGACAAAATGCGCCGCACACTGCATCTGACGGTCCTGCTCGGACTGTCACTCGCGCTGGCCGGCTGCGCCTCGCGGCGCAGTGCGACCGATACGAACCCGTCCACCCAGGAAGAGACCTTGCTCGTCGTCAAGAACGACAGCTATCTCGACCACAACATTTACCTGATGCAGGGGCTGCAACGAATCCGCATGGGTACGGCTCGCGGCCTCTCGACCACCCGGATGACCATTCCTCGCCAGTACGTTTTCGGCGTGAGCGCGCTGCAGTTCCTGGCGGATCCGATTGGATCGAATGTCACGCCAGTGTCAGAGCGGAT
>Ga0070698_100000386_pt1 | contig 46300 bp, 44 predicted proteins | sample KBSK1502metaG_FD_65477 | JGI IMG/M metagenome (GOLD analysis project Ga0070698, IMG submission 65477) | Corn, switchgrass and miscanthus rhizosphere microbial communities from Kellogg Biological Station, Michigan, USA - KBS K1-50-2 metaG | ecosystem: Host-associated > Plants > Roots >...
TCGCCGCACCATGATCGCCGCCCGCATTTCCGCGGGTTCCAGCGCACACCCCACCCCCGAGCAAACCCAGCAAGTACTGGCCGCATGGCACGCAGCCGCCGCATAACTGCGAAACACGAGCTTGACCCCAGGCACGAATCTAGCGTCTGGCCCGGCCTGAAGCAGTCGGACGGAGAGCCTCTCACCTGCATCTACGCCCTGGCTGAGTCGCGGCGAGTCCGGGGGAGTCGGAACGCATTGGCTCCCCTGACTGGCTCCCCGGCTCCCAGGGCGGGAGAGGCACCCCATGGCAATCAAAGTCACCGACGACTCCATGTGCCTGGAGATCGACGACATCGTCATAGCGACCGCGAGGAAGCGGGCTGACGGCTGGTGGGAAGTCAGCCACTGGCCCCGGTTCTTCGACCGTGACCAGGCGATCACCGCGCTGACAGTCACCGAGCTCCTCGAAAGCGGCCGCGACAGCAACGACCCGGTCGTGCAGGCACTCCGCGAGGAGCTGCGGTGACGAACCGGCATATCGGAATCACCAGCGCGCTCGCCATGGGCCATCATCGCAGCGGCCCGGGGTAGGTCGCGGAATCGGCGCTCGCGGGGCAGACTGGGGCTGTGACAACCGAGCAGCTAGAGCTGATCTCCACCGACCCGCGCGTGATGCACGGGCAGGCCGTGCTGGCCGGTACCCGGGTGCCGGTGAGCGTGATCCTTGACTGCCTGGCTGCCGGGATGACGGCCGAGGAGGTCGTTGCTGAGTATCCGGTCGTTACAGTGCCGGGGGTGCGGGCAGCCGCCGCCTACGGGGCGGCGCTGGCACGCGAGGAACTGCTGCCGCTGCCGCACGCCCGGTGAAGTTCAAGCTTGACGAGAACCTGCCGGTCTCGTCAGCACATGCCCTGACCAAGTCCGGCCATGATGTGGACACCGTCGCCGCCGAAGGCCTGACCGGAGCTGTCGACCCCGACGTGGTCGCCGCCGCTGCCACAGAAGAACGGGTGCTCATCACCCTGGATCGTGGCATGGGCGACCTTCGCGCCTACCCGCCGGGCAGTCATGCCGGGATCGTCGTGCTCCGCCTCACCGACCAGTCAGCGCCAGCCGTGGTTGACGCGATCACCGAACTAGCGAATTTGGCCGAGTTCGAGGCACTCGCTGGGGCCGTGGCAGTACTTCAGCGCGGAATGCTGCGGATCCGCCACCCCTGAACAGCCTGGGCGGCCGCGGCCCCGCGCTCGGGAGTGCTCTCCCACTCTCCGCGGCATCGGCGTCTGGAACGAAGAAGTCACGAGACCCACCGAGGGGCGCGAGCCAGCTGACTGGTAGTCAATTCCAGCTTCCCCTGATGCATCAGTACACGTAGAGGCACGATTTGCTTCTGGTCGTCGAGGCAACCGCCGAACTCTAGCCATGCAGACGTGTCCATGAGCAACCGCAGCACGTGCGAGGATACTATTCGACGAGCTGGCTGCTTGTGGGTGTCAATGGCCAACTTTCTCATGGCCACGGACAGTGGGTCAGCGCCCAAGCCGTCGGCCCTCTGTAGCACCATGTCGGAAGTCCGGCTCAAGGCGCTTGTCGGCGGGATTACTGAAGTTGAAGCCGCGTGGCTTCGGCGACTCGGCCCGCGCGAGCTGATCATCCTGCACATCGACGTCAAAGTGTGCAGCCAGCGCCGCCGCCTGCTCCCTCACTTCGTCGCTCACATCTGTAGCTACGACGACAGCTCGCACATATCCCGCCGCCGAAGGGCTGTTGGGCGAAGAGACTTCCACCTTCAGCCAGTAGGAACCGTGTTCTGCTGCCAGGATCTTAATGATCATCGATTGTCACCTCTCGAAATTGAGTAACTCCGAAGCGTAACAGGGCCGGACATTGCTTCTATAAATCCGCGAACAACAGCTCACGGCTTGCGTGCAGCTCGCCAACGACGGTGGTCTAATGGGGTCGCCGCGCGCTGGTTGCCACGACCCTGCCTGGGCTTCGCAACACCGTGGAGGAGCTGCAGCTTTGCCCGGAACGCAGGCGGATGGGACAAAACCAGCCAACATGCCACGCCAATGCGGCAGATGTGTACTCCCGCCATTGCCTAATCGCGGCAGATGCGTACCAATCGGTCTTTTCGGGCAGTAGATGTGTCGATTGACGCGAGACACGCGCCGTGACTTGGTGGGGATTGCCTCTGCGATTGCCACCTGTAGCCTTGATGGGCTCAGACGTCGGGCTGGTTCCCGATCCTCTGGCCGGGAGGGAATGTGCAACTGCTGCTCGGCGAACGTGAAGGTCGGGTGCGGGTTCCGGTGGGCGGCCTTCCGTCCGGTGTGATGGCCGTATCGGTCCCGGTACGTCGCCGCGGCGAAGCTAGGACGCCACGGGACCGTCACCGTCGGCTGAGGATTGATGATGTTGATCTGATATCCGACGGGCCAACCGATGCTTTTGATCCTCCTGCCGATCTGCCCGCTCGCGACTTGGTCTTTGTTCTTGAAGCTGGACGTCGGGATTGGTCAACAATCGAGAGCTTCTTGGGTCCGGGGCGGGCGTGGGATGTGGCCATTGCGCTGGTGCGTTGTGGAGGTGTGGTTCTTCGCTGTGGCACCGACGGAACTCTGGACCTCACTCAGCCAGTCGCCTGGCGCCGATCGCATGCCTGGTCGTTGCAGCACGCAGATCTGTTGAATGATCTTCGTAGCCGCCCAGACCCAGATGGACTTCGCGCCGAACTGCTGAGCATGATGGCGCAGGTGGATGAGCTTCACGACGAACGCGCGCTCTTGGCGGCGTGCCTTCCAGGCTCACCGCTGCGGGTGCCGAACGGCAGCGGCACTGGCTCCGAGGCGTGGAGCGTCTACGAGAACGTCATCCGAGCTGCGGCAATATGGTGGCCTCATCGACGCTCGGGCGGCGAACCGCTGACGGCCAAAGGACTGGCGGCCAAAGCATTTCGCAACTCAAAGGACTGGACTCCTGAGCGACAACTTGCGCTCTCAAATCTCATCGCAATGAGTTTCGACCAGGCCGTGTCGCAAGCCGACAGCGATGTAAGGATACGTGGTCCGCTGGTCTGGCGGCTGGGCCGGGTGGCTGCGGACGCCGCGGTCGCAGAGCCGTGGGTCGGCGTGCCGGCGAAAGGCCTCCACGCTGCCGGAATCATTAAGTGCACCGCGGCCGGAGTCCTCCTGGTGGAGAACTCAGATACGTTCGAACAGGTTTGCAAGACTCCCGAAGTCACCGAACGCTGGCTGTGCGTGTGGGCGAAGGGATATACGAGTCAGGGTGTGGTGGCGCTGCTGTCCTACCTGGCCCCACGCCCTATTGCCGCCTGGTGTGACATGGACGCCGACGGCATCGCCATCATCGACGTTCTTGCCCGGAAGCTGCAACGTGCTGTCGACCCGATCGGTATGGACATCGACTTGTGGCGGTCCACCCCTCATCGCAGGCAGAAACCCGCGCAAGTTGCCAGGGACAAGTCAATCGCGACCAGACTTGCGACCCATGGGCCCGAGCCTCTGCGGCCGCTTGCCTCCGAGATCGCCATATACGGAGGATCATGTGAACAGGAGGCGATTCAAGACCAGGTGATACCGCATCTCGCTCGAACCCTGGCGGCTATGGATGTTACTGGCACAACTCGGACACGGCGCGGCAATCCGTAGCTCGGATTGCGGTACACGGCCTCGGAACGGCCGAACTGCCAGCCGTCCCCTCCCAGCTCCGCGCTGTGCGGAGAGAAAGGTGCACCTGTGCAGGACGATCCTCCATCGTCTGAGCCCGGTGATGACGGCACGGGCGAGTTGACAGCCGAGCCCGACGGCGGGGTGACTGCACCGGCCGAGCAGTTGAGCCTTATGGACGTGCAACACGAACAGCTCGCCGTGACCGAGCGGCTGGCAACGTGGAGGGCGTTCGCTGCCCCACTGGCGACGAACTCCGGCGCCGTTGTTGAGGATCCTGAACTCGTCCAGCTCGCCGTGAACATCCTCGCTGTGTACGCCGATCATCAAAGCCGCAGCGGTCTGACCTTCGCGCAATTGCGGGAGGGACTCCGGCGGCTCGGGATTCGGAGACCATCTGGGGTGATCGAGGCACGGCTTGAGCACCTTCATCGGATGGGCTTCCTTGAGCCGTACCTGCCGAAGCTACATCAAGGCCGGTACATCGTGCGGCCAGCGGGCCTGGCGGGCGCGCTCGCCGCCGCCCGGGTGACAGAACGAGGCGGCGTTGATGAGCTGATCCTGCTGCTAGACCGGACTCGATCGGCGTTGCAGACGCGACACCCAGATCCCGGCCGGGTCCTGGCTCACCTGAACTCGTGCCGGCACGCACTCATGGTCTTTGCGCTTGACCTGCATCGGCGAGTGGCAGCAGGTACGGCGGCCGAACTGATCGAGGCCGGTCGGCAACACGACCACAGCAGCTTCACTCGCCAAGTCGTAGAGCTGAACGAGATGGTGACGGACAAGTTCCGCGGGCACTACGAGTTGGAGGAGGCGGGCACAGCTCTCATTGAGGCAGAGCAGTTCTATCGCTCCCAGGTGCGGGCAGCCATCGGTAAAGTCCTGGCGCAGGGCGGAGCCGGCCTCAATTTCGATGTCTTGACCCCCGCCGAGTACGAGGCGGCCGCGTTGACCGCGGGCGTGGACCAGCTCGCTGAGGTGGGAGCAAGCCTAATCGCGGACGCGCCGGGCGCCTACGTGGACCCCGACGCGCTGATCGAGGCGATCGAAAGCTACCAGCCCAGATCACGGACTCGCGTCCGTCCGCCCGAATCGGGCGCCACTCTCGACGACCCGGATCCGCTCGCGACAGCGGAGGCAGCAAACGAGGCCGCCCGCCGTCATCGACGGCTCGGGCTGGAGGCTCTCCTCGTCGGCGGGCAGGAGGTCGACCTGACGCCCCATATGCAGCGCAGCTGGGATGCCACGGTACATATCGTTGTCGATGCCCTCGCGCTCGACGCTGACCCGAGAGAGCCATTTGTACTCGACCTTTCCGAATGGCTCATGATCGATCCGACGACACCGGTGACCTACCTGCACCCGGCGAGACTGATACGTACCGACCTTGTGGTACCCGAAGACGGCTTCGCCGCCGACGACGTGCAACAACTCGGAGACACGCATGACGGGTAAGTCTGACGAAGAGTTCCACGCGTTGGGCGCGCGGCAGGCGCAGCCAGCAGACCCGGACAAGCTGGCTGAAGACCCCCCGGCTGTCGTGCAATCGTCATCGGCCGCGGCCGGTGCGCTGATCCTCGCGCGGATCCGGGCCGTCGGCTACGCGCCGGCGACTATGCCGACGGACGCCCTGCTCTCCGCATCGGCCGCCGCCGCGCTTGTCGATCGGCAATTGATCGAGATCAGCGACCGCGCTGACACGAGAAGGGTCCTTGTACTCGGCTGGGCGGACGGTGCGGCCCCTGACCCCGACCAGCATTCATCCGCGCCGGCATGGCGCCTGCCCGCGGTACCCCATCTAGTATGGGCCGTCTGTCTGGCCGCAGCGTGGCCGCATGCGGCGGCAGAGCCCTATCCCGGCCGCCTGTTCCGTCGCGAGCAGGTGCTGCGGGCCTGCATAGACCTGGGTGCCCACGACCGCGCCGTCATCGCTGCGCTCGACCGGACGCTTCCGCGGACGGGTTTGATTACCTTCTCAGGGTCGAGCGGTCGGCTAGGGCCAGCCGCAGCAGCGCTGCCAACCGCCGTCTGGTCCGCGCTTCGCCGGGTCCACGACCGTCTACCTCACGCCGCTTTGCTCAATGAACCCACCTCTACTGGCCAAGCGACCGTCGCGGAAGACACGACGACGGACGCACCACCAACTGCCCGGCGGCTGCCGTGCCCGCCCGCCGGTCCGGTCGGCGCCAACGACACGATCGTCCGAGCGGCCGTCACCGCGCTTGAGAGCGCTCAGGGCCCGGTCGCCCGCTCGGACCTACCCACACTCGCCGATCCTGCGCTTCGACGGGCTACCGAGAACGCACTCGCCGGCTGCGGCCGTGCGCTGATCTCGACGCCGGATGGTTGCTGGACGACCGGATACCTCGACGACATCGCACAGGCCCTGGCTGCGGAGCAGACTGGCACCTTCACCAGTGGGCAACGCGCAGTCCTTGCCTTGATATTGCTACGCGCCGTAGCAATTCCGCGGGCTCAGGGCCGCCATGACGGGGGGTGGACGGGGGCCGACCACCCGGTCACCCTTGACGAGTTGAGCGCAAACAGACGGCTATCTCGCGCCGCCATTGCTGACGCTCTTCGAGGGCTACGCGCGGCCGGCTACGTCGCGACGACATCTTCCGGTGGTTATGTCCCGGGCCCCGCGCTGGCCCGTCTGGGCCCAGGAAGCCGGGAGGCATTGTGGGAGGACCTGGTGATACTTGGACGGCCGAACGGCTACATGGCTGAGAAGATCCGTAGCCGACGCCGCACATTGGCCGCGGCAACACGTAACGGATATCCATCCGCGGAATCGGCAGGTGAGGACCAGATATGACCACCATTCCGCTACCAGGCATGCCCACCGATCGGCTCGGTGTCATCGGCACTCGTCAACTGGTCGTCGTACAGACCTTGGACATCGCGAGGCTCACAGCACACCCCGTACGCCTCATCCCGGAGACGTTCATCGCGGTGACGGGGATGGGGCCAGTCGACTCGAACGAGTCCGGCAAGACGAGCTTCCTGTCCGCGGTATCGCTGCTGCTGGGCGACCCGGAGTGGCGAGTCAGCGGGACAGGGGCCGCCAGCGTGGAAGCACTGCTGTTCGAGCCAATCACCGCCGGTGCCACCCTTGGTGTTAACGCTGCCACCGAGGGCTACATCGTGGGTGTGTTCGCCGAGCCTGAAGACGTGGCGACCACGACGCACACCGTATGGATGAAGATCTCAGCAAGTCGGCCGCATCTCCAGGTCCGTCATGCGTCTGGTGTACATCTGGCGCGCGGCGCCGATGATCGCGAGCGACACGAAGAGGCGCCAAGAACCTACCGCACCCTCGGGGGAGATCCGCTCGGTAGCACCGAATACGCCCGCGTCCTGTATGGGCGCAGCCCTCGCGTCCTCGCCTACGTCGCCAGTCGCGGCCGAGTCCGCTCTCGGCCGTCTCTGCTGAAACTCGACGCCGGCACCTTTACACCCGAGCAAATCGGCGACGCGCTGATCGCCCTGACCGGTCGAGCCACCCTATTCGATCGGGATCAACAGGACCGGCGAGACCTCGCTGCGAAACAAGCCGAACTTGCCCAACACATTGAGCGCGATAAACAACACACCGCACGCGAGGACGAGATCCTCCTCCAAGTCGAGGCCCGCAACCGGCTCCGCAGACAGGCCGAGGGTGCCGCCGCCCAGTGGCGAGCCTACCGCGCACGAGCCGTCCTCGACACGTACGCAAGAGCCGAATCAGCCGCCATCCTGTTGGGAAATGCTGAACCGGCTCGCGACGAAATCCACGCCGACCTCGAACAGTATCAACGAGACCAAGAGGCACTGCGCGACCCCGCGGCACTTCGGAAGACCGTCGACGACACCGCACAAGAGCTGTCGAAGCACAAGGTAGCGTATGACGCAGCCATACGCACAGAGGGAGCACTCGAAAGCACGCTCAACGAGCGCGAACGCCAACTGCGCGAGAGCCGGACCACAGCAGCAGGCCATAAGCCCAGTCGGGACGGCACCGCCGCGGCGTGTGTCACGAAGCGCGATGATCTTGCTGGAGAGCTTGAGGCAGCCCGGCAATCGCAGGGTGAGGCGGACACGGAGGTACAACGCCTTGAGGAGGATCTCGAACATGCGGGGGATGGCCAGTTCGGGCTCGCCGGCCTGATCATCCGTACTCTAGGGCCCGAAGTGCCGTCGGTATCTCTCGCAGAGGCAACCCGCCTGGCCCCTGACACCCGCCATTTGTGGGAGGCCCGCCTCGCGCCCTGGCGTGACGCCGTATGCATCCCCGTACCACAATTGTCGACGGCCCTTCGTGCCTTGCGCGACATGCCGGGTGCAATTGTCATTTCCTCTGAAGAATCGCCCGCGCAACCCAACAGCGCCGAGGTGAGCGTAGCCACACAGATGCCAGAAGGTGTGCTGTCGGCGCCATCGGCAGCAGTACCATTTCTTCGAGCCTTGGCTGCACAATCAGCCGCCAACGATCCGATACCACATGCCTTCGACCCGGACACCGGAATCCACGTCGTCGGAGGATTCAACGCCCCCATCATCGGCGGTGAGGATCTGCGGGCGCATCTTGACAACCGCATGCGGCAGGCGCGTGAGCGGCTGAGCACACTCAACCGCCGCGTAGAAACCCTGAGCATCGAACTGGAACGGGCCACCCTCACCGCATCCAGAGCGGAGGCAGCCGAACGCATCGCCGCTCTAGCGCCGGAGGTCGCCGAGCTAACCCAGCAACTTGCCAAGCAACGGACCGAGATCCTTCCTCCACTCGAACAGCGGCGCGACGCAGCTTGGAGGGAGCATGACGACGCGAAACGTGCTCTTGCCGACCGAGATAAGAACTTCAACAAGCTCGCTGACGACATACGCGGCACACGCGAACGTCTTCGCATCAAAGGCGCTGAGATCGAGCGGCTCACACATGCGGCCCGTCCCGACGACGCGGTCCTGGCCGCTTGGGGCCGCGGCAGAGAGGCAGCCTGGGTCGAGCTCGGGTGGCCGCCAGCGGAGCCGGACGCGGTAACGCCTGATCGATTGCAAGAGGAAGCGACCGCGCCATCTACCATGGGTGACAGCGGCACCATCGAGCGGCGTCGGGCCGCCACTCTGGCAGAAGCAGCGCGTACTCAACTAGGAACAGCGCTGGCAGCCTTCGAATACCACGCCGAAGGGGTGGGAGGCCCGCCCGCGGATCTTCGTCTTGCAGCCAGCCTGTATCTAAAAGCACGCGAGGCCGGGGACGAGGATCCAGGAGGCAGCCTGTTCGAAACCACGTTGGCCAACCTACAGGCATGGCTTAACGACGATGCCGATCGGGATCGCACAGCTCCAGAACAGGTGCACCAGGCCAGGGCCAGCCGAGCGGAGACCAACGAATTCGTCTCGTCGCAGACTCGACAACTTCAGGATGCTTTGAACCAAACCCAGCAAGCGATAACCCAGCGTGCGGCGAGCGCCCTCGACGCCATAAGCGCAGCACTGGATAAGCTCAACCGGGAGTCAGGAGGCATCGGCGCCCAGCTCGACTACGACATTATTCCTCCCGGTGCACCCGACCAGGACTGGACGAGCCGGATCACCCCCCGGTGGCGCAGGAATCCTGGCGGGCCATTGCTCCCCTACGACAATGTCACCAATACGGCGCAAGAAAAACTGTTCTCGATCCACCTCGTCCTTGCAGCCTTGCTTGCCGCGCCGTATCCTCGCGGCCGGGTCCTGATTCTCGACGAACTGGCTGACTCACTCGGCGTAGAACATCGACGCGAGGTCCTGGACGCGATAGCAACGGTGGCCAAGGATCACGGCATCACGATCCTCGCAACGTGCCAGGACGCGATCATGACGGAGGCCCGCCCTTACTGTGCCGAGGTTCTCTACTTCCATTACCCATCAAGGTCGGCGCCACTCAACCGTCCCACGCGAATGTTCGGCTTCGACCCAAACGGCGACCGCGTCGAGCTGACCGCCGAAGCCCTTGTGGAGGGACGTATCATGGTATAACTCAAGCGCCAAGGGAGCGGCGAACGGGAGTATCGGCTGGGATTGGCAACTTCGAGCGGGATAGGAAGCCACGCTAAGCAGCTATCGGTTCGCTGCAGAGTTCCATGGAATGTGCGTAACAACAGTCCCTACCTGGGCAGTACCGGCATAGTCAATCAACTTAAAGGCCGGCATAGTAGCCCGCGCAAGCAGTGGATGAAGATTGAGCAACATTGGCAGGAGAATGTCGCTATCAGGCAAAGGCGCCAATGCCACGAGCCCTGACTGCGGCTCGGGAGCGTAATCCAGTTGCATCGGGCCCGGCGGCGTCCAGAGGAGGCAACCCTTGCCGAGAACCCACACACTGTCCGGCCACTCGATTGGATCACGATCCCTGCACCAGTCCATGAGCGACGCTGCGAGCGTCTGAAGACTCACGCTGTCAAACGCAAAGATCATGCCGGCAGTCGGCCAGTAGCTCCAAGTTTGTCCGTACGCATGCAACTTGTATGTGAACGGAGCCCGCGGTGGATAATAGGCCGTCTTCGGCAGCGCGCGCACTCTGGCGATCTTCTCACAGGCGTCGTGCAGCTCGGCCGTGTCAAGCCTCGACTTTACCTCGAACATCCCGTAAACGCACTCGTTCGGCACGACCCGGTGCCTGTGCTCCGAAAAGAACGGAGGCGCAGCCGGATCGGCAATCAGAACGTCACACTGGGGAGAGATCTGTCCATCGGCGGTAATAATCTCGGCGCTCCCGTACACCTCGACTGTTCGCGGCAGATGTTCTCGCAAGAAGTCGGCGACATAGTCCTCCCGTACCGCGCCCTTGCTCCCCGCGTGAGCGCTCGCGGTCCCGGACTTTTCGAACCGTGCGCGTAGCTCCTTGGCCGTTGCGTGCAGCAGACCGGCCAGCCGGTTGATGGAAGACACACTCCCAACGTAGTGGAAACGGGCGGGGTCTGATTGCCGCCGACGAAGTGCAGGACGAATCGCACGGCCAGCGGCTGGCTGAAGTCGATGAGCCGCCTCGTCTCCGGATGCTCGAGGATCGAACCTTGTTCCCGCTGCGGAGCCGAACGGCGCACCATGATCATCCTGGCTCTCGCATGGGTCTTGGTCACCACCGGGTTTCGGTATCTTCGCCGAACCTAGGATCGGTTCGGGTAGTCATCCATCGTCGTGCTGGCAGTCTTCTGGATGGCCTATGGCCTTGGGGGTTGCTGCTGATCCGTGCCAGGCACGGGAGCGGCCTATTGCCGCAGGCCAGCTCTTGCCGCTGGCAGGCCAGGCCGGTGTCGCGCATGACCTGTCGCACGGTGGCTTCCAGCGAGTTCGCCGCTGGGATGACCTGCTCGATTCCGCCAGGCATCAGGTCAAATCCCGGTACCAGCTGCTGATTTCTGCTCGCCCGAACTCGAGGCCTGCGGCCGGGTCGCGTCGCGCCGCATGGTTTCCTCGAAGTGGGATCGGACCAGGGCGCGGTGCCGGGATTCCTCCTGGCCCGTTTCCCTGGCCCGTCCCCCGCACCGGACGTGCCCGTCTCCGGGCATCCGGCGCTCCACAAGCCCGCCGGGCGTGGTGTCCTCACGGTTGCTGTGGCCACGGGGTGGGGATCGCCGCGCCCCGGTAGCGGTAACGCGTAGTGCGCACCTTGCCGGGGTTGAACAGCGTGACCTTCCCGTCGGCGGGCCACCAGCCGCCGCCGCAGTAGCGGCGGCGGAGTTCCTTCCAGTTCATCCGGCGGTGCTTGCGGCGGATCCAGGCGATGACCCGCGCCCAGGTGTAGGCGCGCAGGTACTGGAACGTCGCGAACGACACGCCGGGCCGGAAGTAGGCGGTCCAGCCTCTGTTCTCCGGGGCTGGGCCGCCGCGACGGAGGTTGGATCTTCGCGTTTGTGCAGGTCAGTGGCTGATGGAGGGAACGTTAGTGCCTGCGACAGGTGTGGTGCAACGTCCTGGCGCGGCGTGTCACCGGTGTTTGGCCGTGGTGTTGAGCTGGGCTATGAGCTCGCGGTTGGTGGCCCGGGCGGCGGCGAGATCTTCGCCTTGTTCCTCGAGTTGCAGACGCAGGTCGATGGCCTGCTGTTCCAGGTGGATTATCTTCTGGTTGAGGGCGTCGATGTCGGCGGGCGTGCCGAGTCCGGATTCGCGCCAGGCTTGCTCGCCGAGGGCTTCTGATAGCCGTTTCTCGAGTTGGCGGACTCGGCTGTGGAGCCGGGCGGCACGTTCCCCGGCGGCAAGCAGGTCGGTCTGCAGGGATGCCCGGGAGACGCCGGGTCCGTTGCTGTTGCCGGCACCGGGTGGGGTGGCTTCGAGGGCGTGGAGCTGGGCCAGCAGGTCGCGGTGCCGGTAGAAGAATGTGCGATCCACGCCGGCGGCGCGGGCGATGCCCGACACGCTGATCTCGATGCGGTCAGAGACGGCCTTGTTGAGGGCGGCGATGACGCGCTGGCGGCGGCGGGCGGAGTCGGCCTGGCGGCCTTTGGTCATCGCGCTGGTGCGCGGGTTCGCTGGCCGGGCTGGCTGGTCGTTTGCGGTGGCGGGGCGGGTGCTCATGCGAGGGACTCCGTCCGCGGCGAGGGAAGTGGCGTGCGGATGGCGGGCATGCCGAGGCTGACCGGGCTGTGGGCGCTGCGATGGCGGCGGACGACCGCGACGGCGTCGTCCACGGCGGCGCGTTCGATGTCGGTGAGCTGGGTGATGTCGCCTTTGATCTTGTTTATTAACCGCCGGATGCGGATGATCTCTTCCTCGGCCGGGGTCGCGTCCGCGCGGGCCCACTCATCGACTCCTTCCACGGTGGCGGCCAGGCGTTCGCGGGTGCGCAGCAGGTCGTCGAGGTAGCCGGTGAGGTCGGGCAGGCGGGACACGTCGGTGCGGAAATGGTCGCAGCCGGCGCAGCGGAACCGGACCGGGCAGGCGCCTCCGCCGGCCTTCACGTTGGACGGTTCACCGCAGGTTCCGTACGGGACAGCGACCGCACCGATCGCGTACCGGGCGTGCTCGCTGTCCAGCAGCGTGGTGGCGTCTCGCCAGACGCGATTGCCGTGCCGGTCGAACTGCATCGCGGTGACCATGTCGACGGCCTGGCGGCGGCGGGTCTCGCCGACCCGGAAGTACCGTTTCGTGGCGTCCATGGACGTGTGATCCATCAACTCGCGCAGCACGTCGATGGGGACACCAGCGTCAGCGTGCCGCTGGGCGTAGGAGTGCCGGTAGGAGTACGGCGTGATGAGGGTCTTGTCGAATTCGGTGTTATCGGCTCGCAGCAGCGGTCCCATGGAGCTGAGCCAGATCCGGTGCCGGCCGATGAGGTTGTCCTCGGTGACCGGGCGAGATCCGGCCGGGTTGAGCCGCCGGGAGGGCAGCAGCTTCAGCCGGGCGGGCGGGGTGGCGGGGAACCGGTCGCGGACGGCGAGTTTCTGATCGGTGATCAGCCTCGCGGTGTGCTCGCTGATCGGCAGGCGGCGCTGCAGCCGGTGAGCCTTGGCGTTGTCATAGACCAGCACGGGGCGTGCCGTCGGCGTCGCGGACCAGGCAGTCCCATTCCAGCGCGCAGATCTCAGCGGGCCGCCGGCCGGTGTCCATGAGCAGCTCGACCGCGATCCAGGTCTCCCGGCTGGAGACAGTCTCTTCCAGCTCGGGGAGATGGCCGCAGATCTGGCGCATGATCTCGGCAGGGACATCACGGCCGGGTTCACCGGGGTCTGCCCTGGCGGGGACGTCGCCGGCGGTCAGGGTGAAGTCGTCGGCCAGGCCCGCGGCCGGGCCACTGGCGCGGGTCAGCCCCAAAGAGCGGATCTCGGCCAGGACCCGTCCGGCGTCCTGGCAGGTCTTGACGCGGCAGTAAGCAGACAGCTGCCCGTCCGCGGACAGGAAGGCCAGCCGGTGCAAGAACGCCTCGATGTCGGCGCGGCCGAGCCCGGCTGGGTTCTCTCCCTGATCGTGGCGGCCGGCGCGCAGGGTCGCTGACAGGCGCACCATCGCGCCGACGATCTCATGGAGCCGGGCGCCTGCTTGCTTGCCGCGGCGCCGCGGCAGATCATGAGCGGCCCAGCCCTTGACGGCCTCGCGCAGCCAGCGCTGGCTGATGCCGGTGAAGGCGAGCCAGCCGTGATGGCCCAGGACGGTCAGATCCCACCTGTCTTTGGCGATCTCAGTGCGCGGGTCGGCGAAGGCCCGCCCGAGGTGGGCGAGCAGCGAGTTGACCAGCGACCGTCGCGCCGGCTCGTCCTGGACGGGCAGCTCAGACAGTGAGGACACCTGTGCCTGGCGTAGCTCCCGGGCGAGACGGCGCAGGAACCGGCAGTAGCTCGTGCACTCAGCCCTGGCTCGTTGCTGCAGCCCGTAAAGCACCTCCACCACGACCAGCGGGGCGAGACCGCGCAGGTTGACCTGGCCGGTAACCGGGAGTGGCTCGGCTGTCCGGTTCCACCTGCGCTCATCGATCGCTGGGTCGGCTCGGCGGGCAGCCTGCCATCGGCCCGCATGCGCCGCGCAATGAGTCTCCTGCCGGTGGTGAACTGCCCGCCGGGCCCGCAGGCACGCCAGTACCGCGCACTTGCCGCCGCCCAGCACTGGCAGTGGCGCCTGCCGCCCGGCCGGACCGGACCGGGCATCGAGCCGGCTGCAGTCCCACCGGATGAGCCGGTGCCCAGCCGCGGGTGCCAGCACCCAGGTCACCGGGTCCCATCCGGCCCCGACCACGAACTCCGGGTCCAGCAGAGCGGCGAGCCTCACGACGGCCGGCTCGGTGATGACACAGCTATCACCCAGCACCGCCGCCAAGGCGGTCCGCGCCGGGCCGTGCGCGGCGACGGCAGAACTCGCGGCGTTCACCAGGTCACCCCGGCCAGCTCACGAGGGCTGGGCACCGCGTCGACAGCGGCCCGCAGCCGGGCAGGATCGGGGTGGGTGTAAACCTGCGTGGAGGAGACCGAGGCGTGCCCGAGCAACTCCTGGGCCTCGTCGATCGCCCCGCCGGCGTCCAAGACGTTGGAGGCGAACGCGTGCCTCATCTGATGCGGCGTTGGTGCGTGCTGCAGCCCAGCCCGCCGGGACGCGGCGGTGACCAGGTCGTTGACCGCATCCAGCCGCATCGGCGCCCCCACCGGCTCCCGGAACAGGTTCACCAGGACGAAATCGCTGTCTGCTGCCTGCCGCACCCGCATGCGCTCGAACTCGTAGGTGTCGAACGCCTGCACCGTGACGAAGTCCAGCGGGACGATCCGCTGGCGGCGGGACTTGGCGACTGCCCCGTTGGGGTTGTCCTCCCGGCGGACCACATGCAGATGCGCACGCGTCACCTCACAACCCAGAACCCGGGAATCCAGCAGCAGATGCACATCGCTGCGGCGCAGCCCCAGCACCTCGGCCCGGCGCAGCCCGGCCCGCGCCATCAGCAACACGATCAGCCGGTCCCGCGCCGAGCGGCACGCCGCGAGCACCGCGACGATGTCGGCATCGGCGGCCCGGCCCACCGGCCGCTCCGGCTCGTGCAACCGGTGCCGGGCCCGCATCCGCCAGGTCATCCCCGCATCCTCACCCCGGGCGGCCTCAGGCAGGTCCCGGTCATCGGCCACCTCATAAAGCAGCGGCACCAGATGCCCGCTCGCCCGCCCCGTCGCGACAGCGTGCACCACCATCGCTCGCACCGCGACCAGCACCGCGTTGATCCGCCGGGCCCCGCGAACCGGCGCCGTTCCCGGCCCGGCAAGCACCATCCCCGCGCCAGTAGCCGCGCCGGCACCCGAGACGGACGGGCCAGCGTGCGCCAGCCACGTCATGAACAGGCCGAGCTGGGCCGGACCAAAGCCCAGGTCAAGGACAAGCTCCGCGAAGTCGCCGACGACTTAGACGCCGGTGTCACCGCTGCCGAGAACTACACCGTGCAGGACGCGGTGGAGGACTTCCTTGACCAGGGAATAAAGGGCAAGGCCCAGGGGACGATCGACAACTACCGGTCGATCGCCAGCCACCACCTGATCCCGTACCTCGGCGCCGCCAGGCTCAAGAAGCTCACCGCGGACCAGCTGGACACCTGGCTGGACGAGCGGGCCACCGAACTGTCCACCCGCACGCTCCGGCTGGTCCACCAGATCCTTGAGCGGTCGATCCGGCACGCCCAGGCCCGCGACAAGGTCCGGCGCAACGTCGCGAGCCTGGTCATCCTCCCCGAGGGCCGGGAGGGCCGTCCGTCACGGGCAATGACCCTGGACCAGGCGGTCAAGCTCCTGGACGCCGCGGGGCCGGGCAGCGAGCACCGTCTGGCGGCGTACGTGGTCCTGTCGCTCTTGGCTGGCGTCCGCACCGAGGAGGCCCGCGCGCTGACCTGGGCCGAGGTTGACCTGGAGGCGGGCACGGTGGCCGTGTACCGCTCCGTCCGGGCCAAGGGCGACACCAAGACCCGCAAGAGCAGGCGCGTTCTGAAGCTGCCGAAGCGGGTCGTGGAAGCGCTCCGCGAGCACCGCAAGCGGCAGGCCGCCGAACGGCTCCGCGCCGGCGACGCCTGGCAGGACCACGATCTGGTGTTCTGCCGCGAGGACGGCACGCCGCTGGACCGCTGGCAGGTCCGCCGCGAGTTCGCCGCCATCACCAAAGCCGCGGGACTGGGGGAGGCGTGGGCGCCGCGCGAATTGCGGCACTCGTTCGTGTCCATCCTCAGCGCCAGCGGCGTCCGGATCGAGGACATCAGCGACCTGATGGGCCACAGCGGCACGACCGTCACCGAGACCGTCTACCGGCACGAGATCAGGCCCGCGCTCACTAAGGGCGCGACGGCCATGGACAAGATCCTCAGCAAGAAGAAGCGGGCGAGGTCCGCCTGACCAGCACATCCACCCGTGAGTGGCTCCCCGTTTGGCTCCCGAAGATCAAAAAGGAGTCCCGGGAAACTCCCGAAACCCCTTCTGACCTGCAACTTCTCGTCGGGACGGCGGGATTTGAACCCGCGACCCCTTGACCCCCAGTCAAGTGCCCTACCAAGCTGGGCCACGTCCCGGTGCTAACTGCGCCTGCCGCCACCGGGCAGGCGTTCATACCTTAGCGCAGGTCGGGATGTGCGGGGCCGGCCGGCGAGCCCGGGCTGCTAGCGTCCGGGGTTCTGCACTAGCCCTGGGAACGAGAGCCTGGAGCCATGACCGACCGCCTGGCGGCGCTGCTGCCGTACCCGAGATCCGTCCGCCCGCAGCCCGGCGGTCTCCAGCTCGACGCCGTGACCCCGATCACGGCTGGTCCGGGCGCGCAGGGCGCGGGCGCCGCGGTGCGCCGGGTGCTTGCCGCGTTGCCATGGTCGGCTGAGCCATGGCCGGCTGAGCGGGGGGCGGCCGAGCCGGGAACGGGCTCCGGCCAGAGCCCCGGTCCGGGCCCGGCGGCTGGCGAGATCACCGTAGACGTCGACAGCAGCCTGCCGGCCGAGGGTTACCGGCTTCGCATCGGTCCCAGCCGCGTGCGCCTCACCGCCGGGGGAGAGGCAGGCGCGTTCTACGCGGCGCAGACCGTGCGCCAGCTGCTGCCCGACGAGGCCTGGCGGGCCGCGCCGGTGCCCGGACCGCCCTGGCAGCTGCCGTGCGCGGAGATCGACGACGCTCCCGCGCTGCCATGGCGCGGCGGGCACCTGGACGTGGCCAGGCATTTCTTCGCCAAGAACGTGCTGCTGAACTTCATCGACATGCTGGCCGCGCACAAGCTGAACCGCTTTCACCTGCATCTCACCGACGACCAGGGCTGGCTGCGGCCGGACATCATCGTGATGGCCTGGCGGGGGGCCGGCATCGCCCGGCGGGCGGCCGAGGCAGGCCACGACGTCATCGCCGTCCCGGTCGTGCCCACCTACTTCGACTACGCCCAGGCCGATGACGAGCGGGAGCCGCTGGCCATCGGCGAACCGGTGACGTTGCAGGATGTCGCGGCGTTCGCCCCTGGCGCGCTGGTTGCCGCCTGGCCGGGGCAGGCCGGGCGGCGGCTGGTCGGCACCCAGTTCCAGCTGTGGACCGAGTACATACCAGACGGCCGTGCCCTGGAGTACATGGCGTTCCCGCGAGCCTGCGCGCTGGCCGACGTGGCCTGGTCCGGCGGCCCGGCGCATTCCCGGGGGGCCGGCCGCTGGCCCGAGCGGCTGGCCGCGCACCTCGACCGCCTGGACGCGGCCGGCGTCGGTTACCGGCCGCTCGACGGGCCGCGCCCGTGGCAGCAGGGTGGCACCGGGGCCCGCGGCCACCGGGCCGGCTACCGGGCAGCGGATGTCACCGCGCACCTGGATGAAATCGCCCGCCAGCGGGGTATGTCCTAACCGGGCGGCCCCGTCGTTCGCTGATCACGGAGGGTTTGCGGGGTGCCGACCCCCAAAACCCTCCGTGATCATGAAGCCGAGATGCTGGCGGGGGCAACTTAGCGGGCGAGTCATTCGTTGCCTGGCCGGGAACCAGCGCGGCTGGCGATCGTCAGACGGAGCGGATCACATGCAGGTGCGGCGCCGTGTGGGCACGAGGCGCGGAGCCGGGACGCGGGCAGCCGATAGGCAGACGGGCGAGGCGTGGACGGGCGAGACGCCATAACGCGGGGCGCGGGTGCGCTCGACGGCGGTGCCGGGGCTCCCGGCCGCTCCGCGAGCGCGGTGCCCGGCCGCGACGCGAGCGCAGTCCCCGGCCGCGACGCGAGTACAGTCCCCGGCCTGCGCGCCAGCGCCGTTCCCGGCCGCGACGCGAGCGCAGTCCCCGGCCGCGACGCGAGCACAGTCCCCGGCCGCGACGCGAGCACAGTCCCCGGCCTGCGCGCCAGCGCCGTTCCCGGCCGCGACGCGAGCGTCGTTCCCGGCCGCTCCACGAGTACAGTTCCCGGCATGCGCGCCAGCGCGGTGCCCGGCCGCGACCAGGTCGCGGCTCCTGGCGGGCGGCTTCCTGGCGCACGGCGCCGGTACCTGCGACGCTCTCTGATCATCTTCGGCGCCCTGCTCAGCGCCGGGATCGTGGCGTTCGCCGGGCTGCTGGCCGCAACGCCCTCGGTCCGCAACGCCGAGGCACTGGCCCGGGCCCAGGACCGGGCACATCACGCCGCGTTTCCCGGCCCGCCGGTGCCCCCGCGATTCGCCGCCGCGATCGTGGCCACCGAGGATCATCGGTTCGGCTCCGAACCAGGCATCGACCTGCTCGCCATCGGCCGGGTCATCGCCGCCCGGCTGACTGGCGGCACCGACCAGGGCGGTGCCACCATCTACCAGCAGCTCGCCAAGATGCTGTACACCCGCGGCCGGTCCGGCGTGGCCGTCGAGCTTGAGCAGATCGGCCTGGCCGTCAAGCTGTCCATGTCCTACAGCTCGCGGCAGATCCTGCAGATGTATGCCGACGTGACCTACTTCGGCAACGGCGAATACGGCCTGGCCGCCGCCAGCTGCGGCTACTTCGGGGTACCGCCGGCCCGGCTGTCCTGGCCGCAGGCGGCGCTGCTGGCCGGCCTGGTGCAGGCGCCGTCCGCCGACGATCCCCGCCAGCACCCGGACCGGGCGAGGCAACGCGAAGCGCACGTCATCGGCCGCCTGGTCGCGGTGCGGAGGCTCACCCAGGCGCAGGCTACCGCGGCGCTGGCCCAGCCGGTCACCCGGCTGGTCGCGAACTCAGGCGCGGCAGGCCGCTGCGCCGCCTAGCGCCGCTGCGCCGCCTAGCTCAGCCCGGGCGGCCTGGGCAACCAGTTGCCTTCGCCGGGGCCGCTAGCTCAATGCGGCCCGGCCGAGCCCTTCACCAGCACGTGCCGGGGCGCCGGCCGCACGGTGGCCGGCGAGGCGGCCCAGACCCACTTGCGATACGACCAGAAGCGGAACAGGGTGCCGAGGCCGATCCCGATGATCAGCGCGATGTTGTAGCTCAGATGGTCGGTGAAGCCGAGCGCGTAGTAGGTAATGCCGATGCAGGCCAGCTGGATCAGCAGGCCGACCCCGTTCATCACGAAGAACATGACGGTCTCGCGCGGCATCCCGGTCCGCTCCCGGTGCCGGAACGTCCACCACCGGTTGCCGATGAAGGAGAATGCCGTCGCGACGATGGTGGCAAGCGTGTTGGAGGTGAGCGGGCCGAGCTGTGCCTGCACGTGCAGCAGGTTGGTGCCGCCGTCGGTGATGACGAAGGCGATGGTGCCGACCACCCCGAACTTCGCGAGCTCGTGAATCAGGTGCCGGAACCGCTTGTAGAGCTCGTGAGTGAAGCTCACCTGGCCGCCTTCCCTGCCCTGGGTTCCCCTGCCGCGCTCCGCCGGGAGCGATGACAGCGAGGCTACCGTGTGCCAGCCGCGCAAGTGCGCCGCACCGCATCAGCGGGCGGAAAACCCATTCGGGAATGTCTGGCCTGGCGGGTAGCCTCGCGGGCGTGCCTGGTCCCGAAGATCTCATTCGCGCCCGAGGCCTGACGAAGCGGTTCGGGGAGTTCACGGCAGTCGATGGGATCGACTTCGACCTGCGCCGCGGCGAGGCGTTCGGCTTCCTCGGGCCGAACGGCGCGGGTAAGTCGTCGACGATGCGCATGATCGGCTGCGTCTCGCCGCCGACCGGGGGAGAGCTGACGATACTCGGGCTGGACCCGGTCGCCGATGGCCCGCGGATCAGGGCCAGGCTCGGCGTGGTGCCGCAGGAGGACACGCTCGATGTCGAGCTGACCGTGCGGGAAAACCTGCTCATCTACGGGCGCTACTTCGGCCTGCCGCGGGATGTGATCAGCGAGCGCACCGCGCGGCTGCTTGACTTCGTGCAGCTGACCGAGCGCGGGGACGACCAGGTCGAGCCGCTGTCCGGCGGCCTGAAGCGGCGTCTGACGATCGCCCGCTCGCTGATCAACGAGCCGGAGATCCTGCTGCTCGACGAGCCGACCACCGGCCTTGACCCGCAGGCCAGGCACGTGGTCTGGGACCGGCTGTTCCGGCTCAAGCAGCAAGGCGTGACGCTCGTCCTGACCACGCACTACATGGACGAGGCCGAGCAGCTCTGCGACCGCCTGGTGGTGCTGGACGGCGGCAAGATCGCCGCCGGCGGCTCGCCGCGCGAACTGATCGAGCGGTACTCGACCGCCGAGGTGCTTGAGCTGCGGTTCGACCCGGGCGAGCATGAGCAAGCTGCCGAGAAGCTGGCCGACGTGCGGGCTGAGCGCACCGAGGTGCTCGCGGACCGGATACTGCTTTACATACCAAACGGAGACGTCGCGCTCAGTGCCGTCCGCAACCTCGGCCTGGAGCCGCTGACCTCCCTGGTTCGCCGCAGCACGCTGGAAGACATTTTCTTGCGGCTCACCGGCCGGCGACTGGAGGACTGATGGCCCCGCAGGCGCCGGCCGCCCCGCATGCGCAGGTCGCCAGGGCGGCGGCCGTGCACGCGTCCCGCTGGGCTTTCGCCGTGCGGGAGTTCCGGTTCTGGCTGACGAATTACCGGCGTACCTGGCGCGGGTCGATCTATTCCAGCGTGCTCAACCCGCTGCTGTACCTGGGCTCGATCGGGGTCGGCCTCGGCACGCTGGTGAACAAGCACGGAGATGCCCGCCTGGGCGGGGTCAGCTACCTGGTCTTCCTGGCACCGGGCCTGCTCGCCGCGGCGGCGATGGAGACCGGGATCGGCGAGTCCACTTACCCGGTCCTCGCGTCGGTCAAGTGGCTCAAGACCTACCATGCGGCGGTTGCCTCGCCGCTGCGTCCCTCGGACTTGTTCCATGGGCACCTGCTATTCATCATCGTGCGGCTGGCCATGAACTGCGCGATCTTCCTCGGTGCGATGGCGGCGTTCGGCGCGGTCAGATCGCCGTGGGTGCTCGCGGCGCTGCCGGTCGCCATGCTCACGGGGCTCGCATTCGCTGCCCCCATCGAGGCTTGGGCGATCACCCTCAACAAGGACACCTCGTTCGCGATGATCTTCAGGTTCGGGATGATCCCGCTGTTCCTGTTCTCCGGCACCTTCTTCCCGGTGTCCCAGCTGCCCGGCTGGGCCCAGCCGATCGCTTACGCCACGCCGCTCTGGCACGGGGTGGTGCTGTGCCGCGCGCTCAGCCTGGGCACGGCAAGCATCGGCGGGATGCTGGCCCATGTCAGCTACCTGACCGCGTTGACCATCGCGGGGATCATCGTCGGCAACCGGACCTACCGGCGGCGGCTCTATGTCTAGCGCCCGGCGGCCCGATGCCGGCTGCCCCGGCGTCTTGCTCGCTGGTGCGCGGCATGGCTAGCACCCAGCTGCCGAGCTTCCGGGATCTCCCGCTGCGGGTGTTGCCGCCGGCCTGGCTGACCCGCGGGTCCTTCGGTGGCCGCGGCAGCCGGCATCTCGTCGAACGGCATGCCCGGGTTTACCGCCATGCCTGGCTTGTCCTCATCTCCGGATTCTTCGAGCCGCTCTTCTACCTGCTGTCGATCGGTGTAGGGCTTGGCCAGCTCGTCGGCAGCGTGGCCGGGCCGGACGGCCGCCTGATCGGCTTTGCCAGCTTCGTCGCGCCCGCTCTGCTGGCGACCTCGTCGATGAACGGCGCGGTCTTCGACTCGACCTTCAACGTCTTCTTCCGGCTCAAGTACAACAAGCTCTACGACGCCGCGCTCGCCACCCCGATGCGGTCGGGTGACATCGCGCTTGGCGAGATCACCTGGGCGCTGCTGCGCGGCGGGCTGTACGGCGCGGCGTTCATGGTCGTCATGCTGGGACTGCGGCTGGTGCACTCCTGGTGGGCGGTGCTTGCGCTGCCGACCGCGCTGCTCATCGGCTTCGCCTTCGCGGCCGCCGGGATGGCGGCGACCACCTACATGCGCAGCTGGCAGCATTTCGAGTTCGTCACGCTTGTGACGCTGCCGATGTTCCTGTTCTCCACCACGTTCTACCCGCTGAGCGTGTACCCCAGGGGGATCCAGATCTTCGTCGAGTGCACCCCGCTGTACCAGGGGGTTGTCCTGCTCCGCGGGCTCACCCTCGGGGTTGTGGGGCCGGCCTTGCTCTGGTCCGCGGCGTACCTGGCGATCATGGGCCTGGCCGGGCTCTACCTGGCCGGCCGGCGGATCAGCGGCCTGCTGCTGAGGTAGCGCCGCGGCCGGCTCACGTGACCACGTCGCGGGCAGCGGCACTGCCCTGCTGGACCCGGCCGATCACGATGGACACGCGGACGTGCTCAGTGAACGGCTCGTGCTGATGCAGCGCCAGGTAGACCTGCTCAGCGAAGTGCGGTCGCTGGCTGTGCGGCGGCAGCTGGTCGACCGGCAGGGCAGAGTAGACGCCGCCGACGATCTGGTCGATGGTCAGCTCGTCGTCGTAGTCGATGGCGGCTGCGGCGACCGCATAACCAGCGCCGGCCAGGCTGTCGCGGTATCTTCGCTGGCTGGCCTCGTCGGTGCCGCAGGTGGCGCTGGCCAAGGTGTCGAGCCGTTGCTCCAGCCAGCGACGCAGTGCCTGCGACCAGGCGGAGTCCTGCAGCCATAGCGGCGTCCCGTTGGTGACCACGGCAACGCCGCCGCCGGGGCGTAGCAGCGGGACCAGCGCCTGGAACAGTTCCTCGTGGTTCATCCAGTGCAGCGCCTGCCCGATGGTCACCGCGCCCATCGTCTGGTGGCCTAGCAGCCGGCCCAGCGCCGGCATGTCGGTGTCAGACCCGATCATCCAGCTGACATTGGCCACGCCCTGCTCGGCTGCGGCCTGCCTGGCGCGCAGCAGCATGTCCGGTTCCGGATCGACGCCAGCCACCGCGCGCACCCGCCCGGCGAGCGGCACGGTCAGCTGGCCGGTCCCGCATCCCAGGTCGACCACGATGTCATCCGCGGCGAGCTCGAAGGCCGCCGCGACGGCGTCGATGACTGCCGGAGGATAACCACGCCGGTACTTGTGGTAAAAGTCGGCCACCTCACCGCGAAAGTCCGGGTCCATGGTTCCAACCCTGGCAAGCATGGCTCCGCGCTGGCAAGCAGGGCCCGCACCGCGATGGTGCTTCAGCTGACCGGGTCTGGTCCGGCGGCGCGGGCAACTCCCGCAGGCAACTCCCGCGGGCAACTCCTTGAGAGCGGCCCGGATCTTCTCGACCAATGCCGCGAGCGCCCGTAGCGTTGAGCCGTACCGGCCGGTAGATAGTCTGGTCCGGACTCGTCGGGAGGCGGCATGGACTTCGCATACGACGCCCGCACCGAGCAGCTCAGGGACCAGCTGCTCGGCTTCATGGATTCGCACGTCTACCCGGCGGAAAAGACGTTCGCCGAGCAGGTTGCCGAGGCGACCGCGGCGGGCCGGATCTGGGCGCGGCCGCCGGTGATCGACGAGCTGAAGGCCGAGGCGCGCAGCCGCGGCCTGTGGAACCTGTTCCTGCCCAGGCACCCGGGCGGCGGCGGGCTTACCAACCTGCAGTACGCGCCGCTGGCGGAGATCACCGGCCACAGCCCGGCGCTCGCGCCGGAAGCGCTGAACTGCGCCGCGCCGGATACCGGCAACATGGAGGTGCTCGCCGAGTTCGGCACCGCCGAGCAGCAGGAGCGCTGGCTCAAGCCGCTGCTTGACGGCGCGATCAGGTCCGCGTTCTGCATGACCGAGCCGGACGTCGCGTCCTCCGACGCCAGCAACATCGCGACCAGGATCGAGCGCCAGGGCGGCGACTACGTCATCAACGGCCTCAAGTGGTGGGCGTCCGGGGCGATGGATCCGCGCTGCGAGATCCTCATCGTGATGGGCAAGACCGACCTGGGCGGCGACCGGCACCGGCAGCAGTCCATGATCCTGGTGCCGACCGGCACGCCGGGCGTGACCGTCCGGCGCGGCATGCGCGTCTTCGGTTACACCGACGGAACGCACGGCGGGCACGCCGAAGTCGAGTTCAGCGACGTCCGGGTGCCCGCCGCCAACCTGATCGCCGCACCCGGCGACGGCTTCGCGATCGCCCAGGCCAGGCTCGGGCCCGGCCGGATCCACCACTGCATGCGCCAGATCGGGGCGGCCGAGCGTGCCCTGGAGCTGATGTGCAAGCGGGTCAGCGGGCGTACCGCCTTCGGCAAGCCGCTGGCCCAGCAGGGCGTGATCCAGGACTGGATCGCCGAGTCCCGGGTGCGGATCGAGCAGGCCAGGCTACTGGTGCTGAAGACCGCCTGGCTGATGGACACCGTCGGCAACAAGGGCGCGCACCGCGAGATCCAGGCAATCAAGATCGTAACGCCGGCGATGTCCGAGTGGGTGATCGACAAGGCGATCCAGGCACACGGCGCGGCCGGCCTCAGCCAGGACTTCCCGCTCGCCCATCTGTGGGCAAGCGCCCGCACGCTCAGGTTCGCCGACGGGCCCGACGAGGTGCACAAGCGCTCGCTCGCCTGGCGCGAGCTGAAGTCACACAGCTAGCCGGACCGCCCGGGTACACGGACCGCCAGGGTACACACCAGGGCATGCAGCCGCATGTCGCAGGAGGCAGGAGGATTACATGCCAGACGCAGCACAGCGGGTCGCCATCGTCACAGGGGGCGCCCGGGGCATCGGCGCGGCCGCTTCCCGCCGCCTCGCCGCCGACGGGATGGCTGTCGCCGTGCTCGACCTGAAGGAGGGCGACTGCGGCGCCACCGTCGACGCGATTACCTCGGCGGGCGGCCGCGCGCTCGCCGTCGGCGCCGACGTAAGCCAGGCGGACCAGGTCGAGGCCGCCGTGGCCAAGGTCGCCGCCGGGCTAGGCCCGCCCGTCGTGCTGGTCAACAACGCGGGCGTGATCCGCGACAACCTGCTCTTCAAGATGACCGAGGACGACTGGGACACCGTACTCGGCGTGCACCTGCGGGGATCGTTCCTGATGAGCCGCGCCTGCCAGAAGTACATGGTCGAGGCGAAGTTCGGCCGGATCATCAACCTGTCGTCGAGTTCCGCTCTCGGCAACCGCGGCCAGGCCAACTACTCCGCGGCCAAGTCGGGCATGCAGGGCTTCACCAAGACGCTGGCCATCGAGCTCGGCAAGTTCGGTGTCACCGCCAACTCGATCGCGCCGGGTTTCATCGCCACCGACATGACCGCGGCGACCGCGGCCAGGATCGGCATCGACTTCGATGATTTCCAGCAGGCCGCCGCGTCCAGGATCCCGGTCGGCCGAGTCGGCCAGCCGGACGACATCGCGCACACCATTTCCTTCCTGGCCAGCGAGGGGGCCGGGTTCGTGTCCGGCCAGGTGATCTACGTAGCGGGCGGGCCGCTGTGCTAGACGGGGCAGGAAACGGCTCCGGCGGCACCGGCCCGGCGCTGACCGCGGACAACCTGCTCGGCCAGGTACGCGACTTCCTGGCGGCGCACGATCCGGCCGCCACGGCGCGGCTGGACTTCCTGCGCGCCAGGTTCGATGCCGGGCTCGCCTGGGTGCATTACCCGCCCGGCCTCGGCGGCCAGGGCCTGCCGCGGGCGCTGCAGCAGGCCGTGGACGCCGAATTCGCCGCGGCCGGCGCGCCGGGCAACAACCCGGAGCGGATCGGGATCGGCCTGGGCATGGCGGCCCCCACGATCCTCGCGTACGGCACCGAAGAGCAGAGGCAGCGCTGGCTCCGGCCGCTGTGGACGGGCGAGGAAGTCTGGTGCCAGCTGTTCAGCGAGCCGGGCGCCGGGTCCGACCTGGCCAGCCTGGCCACCCGCGCGGTCCGCGACCCCGGCGGCGACGGCTGGACCGTCACCGGCCAGAAGGTCTGGACATCATCGGCGCACCTGGCCCGCTGGGGGCTGCTGGTCACCCGCACCGACCCCGACGTGCCCAAGCACAAGGGCATGACCTACTTCGCCGTCAACATGACCGCGCCAGGGGTGGAGGTCCGGCCGCTGCGCCAGCTCACCGGCGAGGCGGAGTTCAACGAGGTCTTCCTGTCCGATGTGCCCATCCCCGACGCGGACCGGATCGGGGAGGTCGGCCAGGGCTGGCAGGTCTCCACCGCGACCCTGATGAACGAGCGGGTCGCCATCGGCGGCGCGGCGATCCCGCGCGAGGGCGGCATGATCGGCTCCGCCGCGCGGACCTGGCGCGAGCAGCCCGCGCTCCGCACGCCGGGGATGCACGACCGGCTGCTGCGGCTGTGGGTGGACGCCGAGGTCGCCCGGCTGGCGGGCGAGCGGCTCCGCCAGCAGCTCGCCGCGGGCCAGCCAGGCCCCGAGGGATCCGCCGCCAAGCTGGTCTTCGCGCGGCTCAACCAGGAGATCTCCGAGTTCGAGGTCGAGCTGTCCGGCGAGGACGGGCTGCGGTACGACGACTGGACCATGCGCAGGCCGGAGGGGGCGAACTTCTACGGCCGCGACCCCGGCTACCGGTACCTGCGTGCCCGCGGGAACTCGATCGAGGGCGGAACCTCGGAGATCCTGCGCAACATCATCGCCGAGCGGGTCCTGGGCCTCCCGCCGGAGATCCGGCTGGACAAGGACGTGCCATGGAAGGACCTGCCCCGGTGACGCGGACAACGCAGCCAGCACAGGCAACGCAGCCAGCACAGGCAACGCAGCAGGCGCAGTCAGGCCAGCAGGCGCAGTCAGGCCAGCAAGCACAGGCGCCGCAGCAGCCTCCGGCCGCCGGGTCGGCCAGGGCCGCCGGGCTGCCCGACCTCCTGTACGGCGAGACCGAGAAGGAGCTGCGGGCAGCCGTCCGCTCCCTGCTCGACGACCGGGCCCGCCCGGCCGCGGTGCTGGCCAGGACCGAGACGGACGAGACCTACGACACCGGGCTGTGGCACGCTCTCGCTGCCGACCTCGGCTGCGCCGGCCTGCTGATCGGTGAATCGCACGGCGGGGCGGGCGCGACATACCGCGAGGCGGCGGTCGTAGCCGAGGAAATCGGGCGGTCCGTAGCCTCCGTTCCATATCTTGGCAGTGCCGTTGTCGCCACCGCTGCCGCGCTGGCCGCCGGTGCCGACGAGCTGCTTGCTGGCCTGGCGGCCGGGACCACGACGGCCGCGCTCGCCGTGCCGTTCCCGGCCGCGCCGGGGGCCGTGCCTGCCGCCACGGTCCGGGTCGGCGCGCTGCGGGACGGCGACCCGGCAGGGGTGTACCGGCTCAGCGGGACGGTCACCGGGCTGATCGACGCGCTCCCGGCCGATGTGCTGCTCGTCCCGGCCGACGGCGTGCCGTTCGGGCTCTATGCGGTATCGGCCGGCGATCCCGGCGTCACCCGGACTCCGGTCGTGTCGCTGGACATGACCAGGCAGCTTTGCGATCTCACCCTGGGCGGCGCCGCGGGCAGGCAGATCGCGGCCGGCCAGGCCGCCGGGCGCGCGACGGCGGCCGCGCTGACTGCGGGCGCGGCGATGCTCGCGTCCGAGCAGCTCGGCCTGGCGGATAAGTGCGTGCAGATGACCGTCGCCTACCTCAAGGAGCGGCGGCAGTTCGCCCGCCCGGTCGGCTCGTTCCAGGCACTCAAGCACCGGCTCGCCGACCTGTGGGTGGGCGTGACCCAGGCCCGGGCGGCGGCCAGGTATGCGGCCGCTTGCCTTGCGGCCGGCCACCCGGACGTGCCGATCGCGGTCGCGCTGGCCAAGGCGGCCTGCAGCGACATCGCGGTCAGGGCCAGCCAGGAGTCCGTCCAGCTGCACGGCGGCATCGGCTTCACCTGGGAGCACCCGGCGCACCTGTACCTGAAGCGGGCGAAGAGCGCCTCGATCGGGTTCGGCACCCCGGACCGGCACCGTGCGTCTCTGGCCTGGCTCGCCGATCTCCCGGCGCCTCCCGCGGGCGTAAGCCGGGCGGCGCCGGCAGCCGGGGCCGGGGGAGGCTCCCGATGAATTCCGTGCATAACGCGGGGATCGTGGTCACTGGCGGCGGCAGCGGCATCGGCGCGGCGCTGGCCCGCAGGTTCGCCGACGAGGGCGCCAGGGTCGTGGTGAACGACATCAACGGCGAGGCAGCCTCGGCGGTCGCCGCCTCGTGCGGGGCGACGGCGGTGCCGGGGGACGCGGCGTCGCAGGACGGTGTCGCGGCGCTGATCGCCAGCGCCAGGGACGCGCTCGGCGAGATTGACATCTACTGCGCGAATGCCGGGATCGTGCGGACCGGCGGCGCGGAGACGGCCGAGCCTGACTGGGACGCGTCATGGCAGGTCAACGTCATGGCACACGTCCGGGCCGCGCGGCTGCTGATCGATCCGTGGCTGGAGCGGGGGAGCGGGCACCTGATCTGCACGGTGTCCGCGGCCGGCCTGCTGGCGATGCCGGGCACGGCGTCGTACTCGGTGACCAAGCACGCGGCGCTTGCGTTCGCCGAGTGGATGGCGCTCACCTACTCACACCGCGGCCTTACCGTGCAGGCGATCTGCCCGCAGGGAGTGCGGACCGGGATGCTGGACGGCAGCGATCCCGGTGCCGAGCTCGTGCTCGGCGACTCGGTGATCACCCCCGAGGCGGTGGCCGACACGGTGCTCAAGGGAATCGCCGACGGCCGGTTCCTCCTCCTGCCGCACCCCGAGGTCGCGGCGATGTACGCCGGCCGGGCCGCCGAGACGGACCGGTGGCTGCGCGGCATGAACAAGATCCAGCGCCGGATCGAGGAAGCATCCTGGTAGCCGTCCGCCAGGCTCGCGCGATGGGCTTCGGCTGCCGGGCGCCGGGCTCGCCATGATGCCGTCCGGAGAGGTCATCCGGATCGTCGGCCTGCTGGAACGGCAGGGCTTGTCGGTCTGGCTGGACGGCGGCTGGGGAGTCGACGCCCTGGCCGGCCGCCAGACCAGGCCGCACGATGACCTGGATGTCGCCATCCTGCTGTCCGAAGCCGAGGCTGTGATCTCTGCCCTGGCGGGCGCCGGGTACCGGGTGTTCGGCGATGAGATGCCCACCCGAGTCGACCTGCGTGACGAACATGACCACCGGGTCGACCTGCATCCCATCACCCTGGACGCTTCTGGCAACGGGCTACAGCAACTGCAGGATGGCGGCTTCGGCACCTATACGGCCGAAGGCCTGTCTGGCACGGGAGTGATCGATGGCCGGCGTCTTCGCTGCCTCAGCCGGGCACTCCAGCTCGCGTTCCACCAGGGCTACGAACTCGACGACGGCGACCGGCACGACATCCGGGTGCTGGAGAACCTCGCTCGCGGGCGATCAGGGAGATCGCCTGATCGGCCATAGGCCGACTGTCGCGAGAAGACCATGGCCTGCACAGGCACCCGGACCTGGAGACGCAGCATTGACCGAAACTCAACAGCAACCGAGGCGCCGGCCAGCTCCGAAGGCGCCGGCCAGCACCGAAGTGCCGGCCAGATCCGAAGGCGCCGGCGCCGGCAGTTAGCTGGGGTTCTGATGGCGATCTCCATCGCCGCCCTTGAGAAGGCGGCCGCAGCAGGCTGGCGGGGGACCGAGCAGGCTACGCTCGGCGACTGGCTACTGCGCGCGGCCGAGGGCTTCACCGGCCGGGCAAACAGCGCGCTCGCGGTCGGTGATCCAGGCCTGCCGCTGGCCGCGGCGATCGGCAAGGTCTGCGAGTGGTACCGGGCCCGCGGCCTGCCCGCGACGATAGCCGTCCCGTACCCGCTGGGCAGCCCGCAGCGCAGCGAGATCGACCGGCTGCTGCAAGATCGCGGCTGGCCGGTACGGGCCGGCTCGGCGACGGTGCTGACCGCCGTGCCCGGCGGCATCGCCCGCCCGGCCGCGATGGCCCGCGTCGACGTGCGCGGCGAGCCGGACGACGACTGGCTGGCGCAGTACCACTATCGCGGCCAGCCGACGCCGCCCATCGCCCGCCGACTGCTGATGTCCGCGCCCTGGCAGGCATTCGGCTCCGTCCGCGCGGCCGGCCAGACGATCGCCATCGGCCGGGTCGCGGTGGCCGGGGAGTGGGCCGGGCTGACCGCCGTCGAAGTGCATCCGGATCACCGGCGCCGCGGGCTGGCAACGGCGATCACCGCCGCGCTGGCCGCCGCGGCGGCGGACCGCGGCGTGACCGGCATCTACCTTCAGGTCGAAGACGGCAACCTGCCGGCCCGCGCGCTATATCGCCGGGCCGGCTTCAGCGGCCATCACGGCTACCACTACCGCGTCGTCCCGGCCGGCCGCGGATTACCGGCGGGAGAGCTGACAAACCGGGGCAACGCCGGGCCTTTGGCGGCATGCTTGCCAGATGGATCACGCTCAGCACGGGACGCTCCATCATGTCGAGCTCTGGGTGCCCGATCTTGACCGCGCAGTGACCAGCTGGGGCTGGCTGCTGACGTCGCTCGGCTATAAGCCGTTCCAGGACTGGACGGCCGGCCAGAGCTGGCGGTCCGGGCCCACCTACATCGTGGTCGAGCAGTCGCCTGCCCGTACTGCGCTACGTCATGACCGCTGCCGGCCAGGGATGAATCATCTCGCGTTCCACGTCGCCACCCAGGCCATGCTGGATGAGCTGACCGCGGACGCACAGCGCAACGGCTGGCGGCTGATGTTCGCCGACCGGCACCCGCATGCGGGCGGCGACCAGCACTACGCGGCCTACCTGGAGAACGATGATGGCTTCGAGGTAGAACTCGTCGCACCCGCTACTTCCGAGTAGCCAGCGGGCCCGGCTCCCCTCTCCCTCCGGGGAGCCGGGCCGCACCCGCCTGGCCGGCCGGGTCGCGGGCCAGGCGGCGGCTCAGGCTGACACCACGGGCCCGGACAGCTGCCGGGCTTCGCGCCCGCCGCTGCCGGGCTTCCCGCCCGCCGCTGCCGGGCTTCCCGCCCGCCGCTGCCGGGCTTCTCGCCCGAAATGCACCCTAAATCCGCTTCCCCCGCCGCCTTACCCATCCACTTTCATGATCACGGAACATTTGAGCGCCAGTACCCCCCGAATCTTCCGTAGTAATAGGACGAGGCGAAACAGGCAGTTAACAAAGGCCGCTGTCTGGCCTGCTCTGTTGCCTGCGGCGTAACAGCCGGGAAATGCGCCCGAAACTCGGCCATGGGAAACAGGAGTCGTTCCTGACGGACACCGAAGCGGCTCCGTCGGCCGGCCTCCTGGTCCGGCGTCGGCCAGCAGCCCCGGCCAAGCCCTTCGCCGTAGCGCATGGAGGCACCGAGTGGTTCCCTATCCGAGCTGGCTGAACGCCGGCGACAATGCCTGGCAGCTCACGGCGGCGACTCTGGTCGGCCTGATGAGCATCCCCGCACTCGCAGTCCTCTACGCAGGACTCGTCCAGCGCAAATGGGCCGTGAACGCCATCATGATGGTGTTCAGCGCGTTCTGCCTGACCTTGATCGTCTGGGTGCTCTGGGCGTTCAAGATGGGCTTCGGCAATCCGTGGATATCGACCTTCGTCGGCAAGCCCGCTGCCGTCATCGGTCACGCCAGCGAGCAGGCTCAGGCCAGCATCCCGCTGCTCACCGGGCTGATACCGAAATTCCGCTTCCCGGAATCGTCGCTGGTCTACTTCCAGTTCGTGTTCGCCGCCATTACACCGATCCTGCTGCTCGGTGCCGTGATCGGGCGGATCAACTTCAAGGTGTGGCTGCTTTTCGTGCCGCTCTGGATCACCTTCGCCTACGCCGTGAACGCCTTCCTGCTCTGGGGCGGCGGCTGGTGGGGCGCCCACGGCGCGCTCGACTTCAGCGGCGGCTACGTGATTCACCTGGCGGCCGGCGTCTCCGGCTTCGTGGCCGCGGCGATGGTCGGGCCAAGGCTGCGACGGGATCGCGAGACCGGAGCGCCAAGCAACGTGCCGTTCGTGGCGGTCGGCGCCGGCCTGCTGTGGCTTGGCTGGAACGGCTTCAACGGCGGCGACCCGTACTTCGCCGGCGCGGACGCCGCGGCGGCCGTGATCAACACCAACCTGGCCACCGCTGTCGCGATGATGACCTGGATCATCCTGGACATGCTGGCCAGCAGGGAGCGCAAGCCGAGCTTCGTCGGCGGCGTCAACGGCATGATCTGCGGCCTGGTCGCGATCACCCCGGCGGCCGGCTACGTGAACGGCCTTGGCGCGATGGTGATCGGGCTGGTTGCCTCCGGACTCGTCTGGGTGGCGATGACCAACCTGCCGCGGTACGTGTGGCCGTTCAACAAGGTCGATGACGCGCTCGGCGTGGTCTACACGCACGGCTTCGCTGGCCTGCTGGGAGGCTTGCTCGTGGGCCTGTTCGCCGACCCGAACATGATTATTTACCTGGGCCTCGGTAAGTCCCCGAACATCACCACGGCCGGGCTGTTCTACGGGCACCCGAAGCAGCTGCTGATCCAGGCCGGCGCTGCCGCGACGGTCATCGTCTGGGACGCCGTCGTGACCTTCCTCATCCTGAAGGGGCTCAGCCTGTTCATCAGCCTGCGCGCGCCTGATGCCGACCTTCAGTACGGTGACCTGGCCATACACGGCGAGATGGCGTACGCGCCCGAGGAGGACCTGGTCAGCGCCGGCCTCAGCGAAGGCCTGGAACACGGCGGCCCCTTCGAGGAGCCCGCCGAGCTGGCCGCAGTGGAGCCCGCGGAGGTGGCTGCAGTGGAGCCCGCGGAGGTGGCTGCAGTGGAGCCCGCGGAGGTGGCCGCAGACTAGCGGGCCTGCCGCCGCGGCGCCGTCTAGGGCCGCCTGCCTGGAATCCCGGCCAGGCAGGCGGCCCGGCCCTGGAATCCCGGCCGGGCAGGCGGCCCGGCCTTTGGCAGCGGGCGGCCCGGGCAGGCGGCCCGGCCTTTGGCAGCGGGCGGCCCGGGCAGGCGACCGGTCGTCCGCGCGGGCCGGCCGCTACCCAGACGCCGGCCGCTACGCCGACGCCTACCTTGACCGGGACTACGCTCGCGCCCAGTTCCGCCCCGCCATCCGGCTGAGGTCCAGCCGACACCGCCGGGCCGCCGGCGGCCCGGCGGTCCGGTCAGGGCCGGAGAGTCTCGCCGCCGTCCGTGACCACGATTCCCAGGGTCTCGGCGAGCAGGGGAGCGGCGGCCATGAGCTGAGCACTGGTGATGATCGCCCCGCGCAGTGAGCCGGGGGTGATCGTGATGTTCAGCTCCGCGCCGCGCAGGTCGACGTCGTCCAGGGTCACCCGGCTGAAATCAGTCTGGTCCAGCCGCGTGTTCGTGCAGACCACCCTGGTGAGCTGCGCGCCGCCGAAGTCCACCTCGCGGAGCAGGCAGTTTTCGAACGCCACATCCATGAGCACGGCATCCCGGAAGTTCACCGAATCGAGCTTGCACTCGCGGAACGTGACGTTGCGGAACTGAGCGCCGTAAGCCTCCGCGCCCGCGATGACGGCCGCGGTGAAGGTCGCGTCCTGCCAGCTCGTCTCGGCCAGGCAGGTGCTCATCATGCGGACGTCACGCAGCCAGACGTGGGTGAAGCGGGCCCGGCGGAGCCGTCCTGCCTGAAACGACACCTGCGTGAAGGCGCACTCCATGAACCGCGCGTTCGCCGCGGATGCGGCATCGAAGGCGAGCTGATCGAAATGGACCGTGTCGTAATCTTCGTCCGGGCTCAGGCCGCCCCTGTGCGGCTGCAGCGCGGCCGCGTAGGGAAGCTCAGCCAGCTCTCGCGGTTCCATGATCACTCCTAGGTCGGCGGGCACGAGCGGCCACCAGTCCCGCGCTGAGTCCCCGCGCTGAGTATCCGCGTTCCCGCGCTGAGTCTCCGCGTCCCCGCGTTCCGGCGCTGAGTCCCCGCGCTGAGTATCCGCGTTCCCGCGCTGAGTCCCCGCGTTCCCGCGTTCCCGCGTTGAGTTCCCGCGTTCCGGCGCTGAGTTCCCGCGTTCCCGCGCTGAGTCCCCGCGTTCCCGCGTTCCCGCGCTGAGTTCCCGGGTTCCGGCGCTGAGTTCCCGCGTTCCCGCGCTGAGTTCCCGCGCTGAGCAGCCTGGCGGCGGCTCAGTGGCCGCGGAACGCTTCTTCCAGCCACCACGAGCCGCGTGCCGAGGTCACCTTGGCGTCGATCAGCAGCGGCCGGCCGCGAGGCCCGTCCAGCCAGCCGCGAACCGGGCCCAGGTCGGCTGGCTGGCGCACGGTTACCGCCTCGCAGCCGAACCCCCGGCCGATGGCGGCGATGTCCACCGGGGGGAAGCGGACCACGTCAAGCGGATGGCCGTGCGGGCCGAAATGATGGACCTCGGCACCGTACGCCTCGTCATCGTAGATCACGATGATCATCGGCAGGCCGAGCCTGACCACGGTCTCAAGCTCGCTGACGCCCATCAGCGCGCCGCCGTCGCCGAGCGCCGCGACCGTCAGCCGGTCCGGCCGTGCGATCGCCGAGCCGATCGCCGACGCCAGCCCCAGGCCGATCGACTGGTAGGCCTGAGTGAAGCAGAAGCCGTCGGCGTCCGGGACGGACAGGTACATGCTCGGGTAGCCCATGAAGTTCCCCGAGTCCACGGCCACGATCCGCTCCGCAGGCAGCAGGTCATCGAGCGCGATGGTCAGGGTACGCGGGTCGATCCGGCTCTCGTCGCTGTCGTCGGCGTACGGAACGTCGCGCCAGCGGATCTGGTCGGCCAGCCGCTCGCGCAGCGCCGCCGAGCGGTAGCCGGCCAGCGGCTGGCCCGGCGCTTCATCCGCCAGCGCGCTGGCAGCGGCCCGCGCCGTCGCCGTGACGTCGCCGAGCACGCCGAGGTTCACCGGCCGGTGCGCGCCCAGCGCGGACGGCTCGTGGTCCACCTGGATCACCGTCGCATCCGGGCCGATCAGGCGGCCGTGCCGGAGAGTCCACATGTTCAGTGCGCAGCCCCAGCCCACCACCAGGTCCGCGTCGCGGATCAGTTCCGCCGCAAGCGGTGAGGCGAAGCCGCCGCTCACGTCGAGATCCCACGGGCTGCCCCGGAACAGGCCCTTGGCCGCGGCCGATGTGGCAAGCAGCGCGCCGCAGGCTGCCGCGAGCCGCTCCAGGTCGGCCCGGGCCGCGGCGATCCGCGCGCCCCGCCCCGCGATGAAGACGGGCCGCCTCGCGGTGGCGAGCGCGGCGGCAAGCGCACTGACCACTTCCGCCTGCGGCGCGCCCGTCGCGATCGCCGTGGCGCCTGCCACGCTCGCCACGATCTGGCCGGATTCCCGGCCGGGCAGGACCGGCCGCGCGCACTCGGCGGCCTGTACGTCGAGCGGCAGCGCCAGCACCACGGTCCGCCGTTCCCGCTCGGCCGTCCGGTACGCCCTGGTCACGTCGGCCACCGCGGTCTCGGCCGAATGCAGGCGCTCCGGCGTCGCGCCGACGGCCGTCGCGATCGACGCGACGTCTATGCGGAAGTTGGACCGCACGGCGGCCGCGGCCACGTCGGCGGCGAGCACCAGCATCGGCGTGCGGCTCTTCGCCGCCTCGGTAATGCCGGTGATCGAGTTGGTCAGCCCTGGCCCCTGATGAACGGAGACGATGCCCGGCCGGCCGGCCAGCCGGGCCCACCCGTCCGCCATGCAGGCCGCACCGCATTCATGCCTGGCCGCGACGAACCGCGCGCCGCGTGCGACAAGGGCGTTGGTGACGTGAAAGTTGCCGCTGCCCACCACGCCGAAGACGGTATCCGCGCCCAGTTCAGCGAGCGTTGCCCCGACTGCCTCGCTGACCAGCATCAGGAGCGCTCTACCAGGGCAAGCACCCGGCACGGGCTGCCGGATCCGCCGGTGATCGGAAGCGGGCCCGCGATGATCACCGCGCCGTGCGCGGGCAGCCTGGCCAGGTTCTGCAGCTGGGTGAGCCCGTACTTGCCTGCCCCGAGCAGCGCGGAGTGGCAGGGGAACGGCGGCTCGAAGGAATGCGCGGCCCCGGCGTCCGTGCCGACCGTCTCCACCCCGAACCCGATGACCGGTGACTCCTGCGCCAGCCACCGGGCGCACTCCACCGAGACGCCGGGAGTATGCGGCCCCGTCTCGTTGGCGTTGAGGAAGAGGTCCTGGTCGTGTGACCGGGCGTCCCAGCCAGTGCGGTACAGCAGCCAGCCGCCAGCCGGGAGCGGGCCATGCTCCCGCTCCCATTCCCTGATGTGGCCGACCTCTAGCAGGAAGTCCGGGTCGGCGGCGGCCTGGTCGGTGAAATCGAGCACCGCGGCGGGCGCGATGAGCTTGGTGACCGGCACCTGCGCGACATCCTCGCCGTCACGCCCGGTGACCCAGTGCACCGGGGCGTCGAAATGGGTGCCTGAGTGCTCGCCCGTGGTGATGTCGTTCCAGTACCAGGCCGGGCCGCGCTCGTCATACCTGCTGATCTCGTGCAGGGCGAACGGCGAGGTGTTCCCGAACGGTTCTGGCAGCCTGATCAGCGGCGTGCTCGGCTCTAGCCGTGCGGTCAGGTCAACGACCTGCACCGTGGCCGCGCGCAGCGCGGCGATCAGTGTGTCGAGCACGGGCATGGTGTGCCTCCAGGGGCAGGTTGAGCTCGGCAACGGAACCCCAACAGACTGCCGCAGCCGGGCCCGGCTGTGAAGGCCCAGCCCGCACTATCGGGCGACCGAGAGGACCAGCTTGCCCTGGGTCCGGCCGGCCTCGCCGCTGCGGTGCGCATCGGCCGCCCGGGCCAGCGGGAACAGCTGCTCGATCGCGATCGTCAGGTCGCCAGCATCGACGAATTCGGCCAGCCTGGCCAGCCCGGGCCCGTCGGGGCGCACCAGGTGGTTCTCGGCCCGGATCCCGGCCGCCTCGGCCGCCGCGGCAAGCTCGGCGCTGACGCCCCCGCGGATCACGATCAGCATCCCTGCTGGCCGGATCACGCTCAGCGAGCGAAGGCCGTAGTCGCCGCCGACGGCATCGATGACCAGGTCGACGTCCTTGGCCACGTCCTCGAAGGCCACCTCGGAGTAGTCAATCGGCTCGTCAATGCCCAGCTCGCGCAGGAACTCGTGCTTGCCCGCGCGGGCGGTGCCCAGCACGTGCGCGCCGCGGCCCTTCGCCAGCTGGACGGCCAGGTGGCCGACCCCGCCGGCTGCGGCGTGCACGAGAACCCGCTGGCCGGACACGACACCGGCCAGGTCAAGCACCTGCAGCGCGGTCAGGCCGGCCAGCGGCAGCCCGGCCGCCGCCGCGTCGCCGATCCGGCCGGGGGCGGCGGCGAGGTGCGCGGCAGGTGCGGCGACGTGCTCGGCATAGGCACTGGCCATGGCCGGGAACCTGGGCATCCCGTAGACCCGGTCACCGGGCGCGAAGGAGCCGGTGCCAGGCCCGGCCGACTCGATCACGCCGGCGATGTCCCAGCCGGGAATGTACGGCGGGCTGCCGAACCGATCCCCGGCCGCGCCGGACCTGACGCTCAAGTCGACCGGGTTGACACCCGCCGCGGTGACCCGCACCAGCACCTCGCCGGGCGCAGGCTCCGGGATGGCCGTCTCGACCAGCTGCAGCACCTCGGGGCCACCGAAGTGATCGACCCGTATCGCACGCATCGTTCGCCGCCTTCCTGGTGACGTCTGCGACGGGAGATAACTTCAGATGCCCGCCGGATACTCCCCGGACCCGCGCAGACCGGTCCGGATCGCCCGGGGCACTGCCGTCCTCCCCGCAGAATGGAGGCATGACCCTACCCGTTCCGAAGGCCCGTACTCTGGTGACCGATGACGGCGTCCCGATCGACGCCGCGCACTTGCCCGGTGACCAGGGCCTGGGGATAGTGCTCGCGCATGGATTCACGCTGAACTGGCAGCGTCCCTCGGTCTGGCGGGTAGCGAGGCGGCTGAGTAAGTACGGCGGCGTAGTAACCTTCGATTTCCGTGGTCACGGCCGGTCTGGCGGGCTGTCCACGCTCGGCGACAGGGAGCTCAGGGACGTCGACGTCGCGGTTGCCTACGCCCGTGAGCTCGGCTACCAGCGGATAGCGATCGTAGGGTTCTCGATGGGCGCATCGGTCGTGCTGCGTTACGCCGGCCTGGTCGGCGGGATTGACGCGGTGGTTTCCGTCAGCGGTCCGGGCCGATGGTACTACCGGGGCACGAGGTCGATGCGGCGGGTGCACTGGGCGGTGCAGCGCAGGCTCGGCCGGCTGCTCGCCAGGAAGCTGCTGAACACCAGGATCAGCTCGGGCCGGTGGGATCCGGTGCCCGTGCCGCCGGCCGATGCGGCCGCGAAGATCGCCCCGGTCCCGCTGCTCATCGTGCATGGCGACCAGGACGGCTATTTGCCCGTCGAGCATGCGACGCAGCTCTACGAGGCCGCGAACGAGCCGAAGGAGCTGTGGATCGTGCCCGGCTTCGGGCATGCGGAGTCCGCGGCGGACGCCGTGCTGCTCGACCGCATCGGCGGCTGGCTGAAAGAGTCGGTCGCCGCCGCGACCAGCCCCGCGCCCATCACGTAGCGCACCGGGCGCTGCCCGTCCCGGTGCGCTCGCCCAGCCCGGTACGCCTGGTGCTGCCGACGGCGCCCATGCGATGCCGGTGGCGTGCCGCCTAGAGCCCGGCTGCCCGCCGCCTGCTCACCGCTGCCTCGTCTTGACCAGGCGCAGCGCGAGCGTCGGGCAGGCATCCCTGGCCCGGCGCGCGTGCGGGAGCAGGCTGCCAGGCACGGTCTCGGCAAGCAAGATCGGGTATCCCCATTCGTCCAGCTCGATCAGCTCGGGCAGCAGGCCGGCGCACAGGCCGTGCCCGGTGCAGGCCGTCGGGTCGAGCCGCAACTGCGTCCTCATCGCCATTCCTCGTCCGCGCCGGGCGAGGGGATCGGCAGCACAGCCCGTCCCCGGTAGCCTGGCCGTGCCCCGGCGCACGGCATGTGCCGCGCGTGCGCGCTGGCGTCCGCGGCGAAGGTGGTCAGCGCGGAGGCAGCCAGCCGGATCGCGCCGTCCGGGTGACGGCACGCGCCGCGGCCCTTGATCACCCCGAGCCTGCGCTCCAGCCGGCCGAACAGGGCGCCGCCCGGCCGGCCGGCCGCGAGCTGGGCGAAGTCCTCGGCGATGGCGGAAAGCCCGAAGGCGCACGGGCCGCACTGGCCAGCGCTCTGGTCCGCCAGGTAGGCAAGCACGCGCGCGGTCTCGGTCAGCCCGCACGCGTCCTCGGGGAGTACGACGAGCACGCCGGCGCCGGGTGATGCGCCCTGCCGGCGCAGGTCGTGGCCGGCCAGCGGAACCCGGGCGATGCCGCGGGCCTCGTGCCAGCTGCCGAAATAGCCGCCGACCAGGACGGCGCTGGCCGTATCGGCCGCGCCGGAGCGGGCGAGCACGTCGCCCACCGGAGTGCCGACCTCGATCTCCCGCACGCCAGGATGCGCGACGGCGCCGGAGATCGTAACGAGCATCGTGCCTGGCGATTCCGGCCGCCCGGCCCGCGGCGCCTGCCGGGCCCGCGCAGCGGCAGCGGGCCGTACCGGCTCAGGTGCTCGGGCAGGGTGGCGGCCCGGCTGGTCTCCAGCCAGCCGGCCATCAGCCGGGCTGCTGCGGACTGCCGGGCGGTCACGGTCATGACCTGGTCTCCAGCCAGCCGGCCATCTGCCGGGCTGCTGCGGACTGCCGGGCGGTCACGGTCATGACGCGGCTGCGGAGACCGCCAGCAGACCGGTGGCCCGGCTGCCGCTGATGTGCAGCGTGATGCGCGCGCGCGCCGAGTACCAGCCTGCTCCCCGCAGCCGCGCCACGATCAGGTCGCCGGCCAGCTCGACCACTGGCCCGCGGTAGGCCTGCGCCGACGCAGCCGGGCGCAGGCCGACGTCGCCGCTGGCCAGGTTGACTCCGCCGTCGGCTGGCCGTCCCCGCAAGACGATCACGATCGACTGCCGCGGGGAACTTTCGCTCTGGCCGCTGATGGTGACGGTCACCTCGCCGTCCGATCTCGGCCCGGTCCGCGCCACGTGGCCGGTGAAGCGGCCGCTGCCGGGTCGCGGGCCGGCTGCGGCGGGAGTCGCGGCGGCACCCGCGGAACCAGCGCTGGACAGCAGCGCCGCCGGAGTCCCCGCCCGGCGCGCCCAGCCGGGCCGCAGCGGCCCGACAGCGGCGAACGTCACCGTGGCCAGCGCCAGCACGGCGCCTGCCGAGCATGCCGCCATCCGCCGGGTGGCGCTCGTCAGCAGCGAGATCCGCCATGCGGCGGTGGCGGCCACCACGGCGGCGTAGCCAGCCTCAAGCCCGATCAGCCAGGTCAGGCGGCTGTCGGTTCCGGTGCCGAGCCCGTGCCAGAGCGCCACCGGCCAGCACGCGTAGGCCAGCCAGTGCACCGACCGCCAGCTGCGGTAGCCGAGCCGTGCCCGCAGCAGGCTGGTCACAAGCACCGCCAGCAGCAGGTCGAAGGCGACCGTGCCGAGGCCCAGCCACAGCGGCCGGTAGCTCGCCGAGAACGGGATGACGGCGGCGGTCCAGCCGATCGGCGCGAACGGATCCAGGACGGTGGTGGCAACGTGCACGGCGACAAAGGCCACCACGAGCAGCGACAGGTGCCGGTGCAGCCCGGCCGTCAGCACCCGCGGCCAGCGCGGCGTCTCGAAGCTGGCCGTGCTGGCGACGCCGAGCACAACGGTCGCGGTCAGCAGCAGCAGCGCAACCACTCCGGTGCCGCGGGTCGCGTACCAGAGTGCCGTCATCAAGATCCTCCCGACACGACCGGCGGCGGGGTCGGGGTACTGGCCGGCGGCGGCTGCGCCGGCGGCTGCGGTGCTGGCTGCAGGTGCCGGTGATTCCGGTGCTTGCGGCTGCCCGGGTGGTGCTGCCTGGCCGGCTGCTGGCCATCCGGCCCGCTGCCGCCCGGCCGGGCTGGCGTCCTCGCTGCCTGCGCCGGCGCGTGATGTCCCGGCAGCGCCTGCGCGAAGGCGCCGCCGAGGGTTACCGCGGCGGCGATGGCAGCCGTGGTGATCCAGCGCGACGCCCGGCGGGTGCGCGCGAGGGTGTCATCACGTCGGCTGACGGCGTCGTCCGCGGGCAGCGGCATGCGCAGATCGCTCCTTCTCTGCTGGCAGGCCCCGCAGCCGGGGCGTAGCGTGCGCGACCCAGCCTGCCCGCTGGCATGCGCGGATCTGGTTCAGGAAACGTTCAGAAGCGGTAAATGCCGCGTGCGGCCTCAGGATGACGGCGCGGCCGCCCGGCGCGCGCCGCGGCCTGGCTGGACGCCAGGGACCTCGATGGTGACGGTCAGCCCGCCGCCGGGAGTGTCCGATAGCTCCGCGCGGCCGCCATTCGACGTCACCAGCCGGTGCACGATGGCGAGGCCAAGCCCCGAGCCGCCCGGCGTCGCACTGAAGAACCGGTGAAACGCAGCCTTCCGCTGTGCCTCGCTCATGCCGGGCCCGTCGTCTTCCACCACGATCAGGGCCACCGGCCCGGCGGTGTTGCAGCGGACCCGGACATGCCCGCCGGGCGGCACCGCATCGATGGCGTTGGCCAGCAGGTTGTCCAGGATCTGCTCAAGGTGCCCGTCGCCGAGGCTGGCGCGGACCTGGCCCGGGCAGACGGCGGTGACCTCGATGCCGCGTTCCTGCGCGGCCGGCCGCCAGGCGGCGACGCGGTCGCCGATCACCCCGTGTACGGCGACCGGCACCGGCGCGACGACGACATTCTCTGCCCTGGCCACCGCGAGCAGGCCGTCGACCAGCCTGGACAGCCGGGAGATCTCCTCCTGCGCGCCGGCCAGCTCAGCCGCGCCACGGGCGTCGGCGTCCTGCGCCAGCAGGTCGAGGCGGAGCCGCAGGGCGGCCAGCGGGGTGCGGAGCTGATGGGACACATCGGCCATCATCGCGCGGTGACCGTGCACCAGCGCCTCGAGGCGGCCTGCCATGGTGTTGAAATTGGCGGCCAGCCTGCGAATCTCGCCTGGCCCGCTGCCGAGATCCGACCTGGTATCTAGTGCGCCGCCGCCAAGCCGCCGCGCGGTGGCCGCCAGTGTGCTGAGCGGGGCGCTGACCCAGCGCGCCAGCGCGATCGCGATCACCGTGCCCGCGGCCAGGCCGGCCAGTGATACCGCGCCGAGCCACCCCCACAGCACCGCGCTGGCCAGCGACCGGGTGGTGGCGACTGCCTGGTCCTGGTAGTCCGTCCGGTCATGCGCCGCCGTGATCAGCCCGAGCGGGATCGCCACCGTGGCCAGCAGCGCGCAGGTCAGCGCGAGGATCGCCAGGATGATCCGGCGGGTCATCAGGCGTCGCTGAGCCGGAAACCGCGGCCGTAGACGGTCTCGATCAGGCCTGGCACGCCCAGCTTCCTGCGCAGCGCTGCCATGTGCACGTCAAGCACCTTGGTAGGGCCGTACCAGTGCGAGTCCCAGGCGCTTTCCAGGATCTCCTGGCGGCTGACCACCCGGCCGGGATCGGCCGCGAGGCATTCGAGTATGTCGAACTCCTTGGGCGTGAGCGCGATGTCGGTCCCGGACACGCTGACCTTGCGCCGGCGCATGTCGACAGTCAGCGGTCCGTGCCTGGCCACTTCGCCCTCGGGCCTGATCCGGCGCAGCACGGCCCGGATCCGCGCCTGCAGTTCAGCCAGGCCGAACGGCTTGACCAGGTAGTCGTCGGCGCCTGCGTCCAGCGCGAGCACCCGCTCGGCCTCCTCGCCGTGGGCCGTCACCACGATGATCGCCTTGCTCGACCGCTCGCGCAGCCGCCGGCAGACCTGCACTCCGTCGGCATCGGGGAGTTCCAGGTCGAGGAGTACCACGTCCGGCTCGCCCCAGCTCAGCGCCTCCCGCCCGGTCATCACGTGGTCGACCCGGTAGCCGCCCCTGAGCAGACCGCGGACTAGCTGGGTGGCGATGCCCTGGTCGTCTTCCACGAGTAGGACGCTCGGGCTGTCCGCGCCGGGCGGCAGGGCGGATCCGGGCAGGTCGGCGCTCGCTTTCATGGCCACCACCGTAGGTGACAGCGTGGCCTTCAGGTGCCCTGTGCGGCGGTTCTGGCCGCGCCAGGGCCAGTTCCAGCGTGATCCCGCAGATTACCAGCCCGTGGGCAACGGCATGCCCTCGCTATAACCGGCCGCGCCCTGGATTCCGATGACCGCCCGTTCATGCAGCTCAGCCAGGCTGGTTGCGCCCGTGTAGGAGCAGGCGCTGCGCAGCCCGGCGGTGATCGTGTCGATCAGGTCCTCGACCCCGGGGCGCTGTTCGTCCAGGTACATCCGGGACGTGGAGATGCCTTCCTCGAAGAGTTCCTTGCGGGCCCGGTCGAACGGCGAGTCGGCTGCCGTCCGCAATTTCACCGCCCGGGCGGACGCCATCCCGAAGCTGTCCTTGTACCGGCGGCCGCCGGAGTCCCTGAACACGTCACCGGGCGACTCGCAGGTCCCGGCGAACCAGGAGCCGATCATGACGTTCGACGCGCCGGCCGCGAGCGCCAGCGCGACATCGCGCGGATGCCGGATGCCGCCGTCGGCCCACACCTGCGCGCCGAGCCGCCTCGCCTCGGCGGCGCAGTCAAGGACCGCGCTGAACTGCGGGCGCCCTACTCCCGTCAGCATCCGCGTGGTGCACATCGCGCCGGGGCCGACACCGACCTTCACGATGTCGGCGCCGGCCGCCACCAGGTCCGCGACGCCGGCCGCCGTCACCACATTGCCTGCCACCAGCGGGACCGACGGGGCAGCCTTCCGTACTGCCCGGATGGCTTCAAGCATTTTGTCCTGATGGCCGTGCGCGGTATCGACGACCAGCAGGTCCGCGCCTGCCTCGGCCAGCAGCCCGGCCTTGGTGCCGGGATCGCCGTTGATGCCGAGCGCGGCGGCGACCCGCAGCCGGCCGCGGTCGTCGGTGGCTGGCTGGTACATGGTGGCGCGCAGCGCCCCGGTGCGGGTCAGGATGCCCACGCACCGGCCGTCATGATCGACGACCGGGGCCAGCCGGTGCCTGCCGCCGTGCAGCAGGCTGAACGCCCGCTCCGGGTCGGTGCCTGCGGGGAGCGTGAACAGCTCGGCGGACATGACCTGGCGCAGCTGCGTGAAGCGGTCGACGCCCCGGCAGTCCGCATCGGTTACCACGCCGGCCGGGCGCCCGTCCGTGACCACGACGACGGCTCCGTGGGCCCGCTTGGGCAGCAGGCTGAGCGCGTGGCCGGTGGTCGCGTCAGGACCGAGCATCAGCGGGGTGTCGTATACCAGGTCGCGGGTCTTCACCCAGGAGACGACATCGGCGACGACGTCAGCCGGGATGTCCTGCGGCAGCACGGCGAGGCCGCCCCGGCGGGCGATCGTCTCGGCCATCCGGCGCCCGGAGACCGCTGTCATGTTGGCTGAGATCACCGGGATCGTGGTGCCGCTGCCATCGCAGGTGCGCAGGCTGACATCCAGCCTGGAGGCGACCGACGACCGGTTCGGCACCAGGAAGGCGTCGCTGTACGCCAGGTCATACGGCGGTGGCGGGTCAGTGAGGAATCGCACGCAGCCGATTCTGCCCGGACTCGCCGGGTCTCACTCGGGTATCCGCTGGCCGGTCAGACGATGGCCTCGTCGACGTAGCACCAGCGCACGCGACCGGGCCGGTCTTCGCGGGTGCCGCCTATCCTGCTGCTGGTGACCCTCGCTCGGACGCTGCGGCTCGGGCGGCGGGACTGGCCGCCAGGCTCGTTCGCCGTCATGGCCGTGATCAACCGGACGCCAGACTCGTTCTTCGATCACGGCGCCACCAGGGAATTCGGCGCCGCGCTTGATGCCGTTGACCGGGCGGTGGCCGCGGGCGCCGACATCGTGGACATCGGCGGGGTGAAGGCCGGGCCCGGCGACGACGTCGACACGGCCGAGGAAATCCGCCGGGTGGCCGGCCTGGTCACGGCCGTGCGGGGCCGGCATCCCGATGTCGTGATCAGCGTCGACACCTGGCGGGCCGAGGTGGGCGACGCAGTAGCGATGGCCGGCGCTGACCTGCTCAACGATGCCTGGGGCGGCGCTGACCCGAGGCTCGCCGAGGTTGCCGCCACGCACCGGATCGGGCTGGTCTGCTCGCATGCGGGCGGGCTCGCGCCGCGGACCGGCCCGCACCGGCCCGGCTACGCCGACGTTACGGCGGCGGTGCTTGAGCACGTGACCGCGGAGGCCGCCCGGGCGGTGGCAGCTGGGGTCCGGCCGGATGCGATCCTGATCGATCCCGCGCACGACTTCGGCAAGAACACCTGGCACTCGCTGGAGCTGACCCGTCGGCTTGACGAGCTGGCAGGCACCGGGTGGCCTGTGCTCGTCGCGGTGTCGAACAAGGACTTCATCGGCGAGACCCTGGGCCTGGGCGTCACGGAGCGGGCGGAGGGGACCATCGCCGCGCTGGCGATCTCGGCCTGGCTGGGCGCGCGGGCGTTCCGGGTGCATGATGCCGGGGCGGCGCGGCAGGCACTTGCGGCCGTCACCGGGCTGCGCCGGGGCTAGCCGGCCAGGCCGCGGCTACGCCGTGTTAAAGGCGGCGAAGATGATCGCGCTCAGCCGGTCGACCATTTCCTCCCTTGGCAGCCGGACTTCCACGCTGAGCAGGTAGTTGACGCGCTCTAGCATCATCAGGCAGGCGACCGCGGTGAGCTCGGCATGCTCGTGCAGCTCGGCCTGGCCCGGGTCGCTGCCCGGTGCCCCGGCCGTCCCGCGGTTGCTTGCCGTCATGCCCTGCGTAATGGCCTCGGCCAGCCGGAATAGCAGCTGCAGCCCGTCGCCCCAGACTTCCTCTCCGACCAGTTCCGCCTGGCTGAGGATCCTGATCACGGTGGCGTGCGCGGCGTAGGTGTCGCAGAACCGCCGGATCCAGTCGCGCAGTGCCGCGCGCCCGGCCTCGTTCCTTGTCACCACGGGGAACTCGCCGGTGATGATTCCCATGTCGTGCAGCGCGTCCCGCAGCAGCGTCTTGAACAGGTCATCCTTGTTGGCGAAGTACAGGTAGAACGTGCCGTGCGAGGTCTTTGCCCTGCGCACCACGTCGTCGACCCGGACTGCCTGGAATCCGCGCTCGTCGAATTCGGCCAGCCCCGCCTC